>Ga0315553_10002471_pt1 | contig 14819 bp, 11 predicted proteins | sample SalMarSW160140MG_FD_203099 | JGI IMG/M metagenome (GOLD analysis project Ga0315553, IMG submission 203099) | Salt marsh sediment microbial communities from the Plum Island Ecosystem LTER, Massachusetts, United States - Salt Marsh Sediment SW1601-40 ... | reverse complement strand
TTCATCTCCATTGCCCACTACATCCGGCATTTCATCGAGATGATCCAGGCCATCGCCGAGGCGGAGGAATCGCTGCACCAGGCGGCGCTGGCGGGGAAGGGCGCCGAGGACAAACGCGCCATGCACTGCCTGGTGAGCGCCCGCGAGACGATGCAGGCGACCGTCGGCGACCTCTACGTGATGTTCGAGCGGCTCAAGGCGGTGTGGGAGAAGAGCCGCCTGCCCAAGAACGCGCCCGTCGACGGCAAGGAGTTCGTCCACGTGATGGACGACGTGAAGGACCATTTTGCAGACCGGCGGGTGGGGCTGGACTATCTCATCGCGCCGCACGAGAGCCTCGGGCTGGACAAGTGGCTGGAGAAGCTCGATGACGTGATAGAACGGTACGGCGAGGCCACCGGGCTTGGCGCGAAGAAGAAAGACAAAGTGCCCGTGGATGAGGGATGACGGCGCTGCGCCGCGGTGTTGTAGCCGAGGTCCATGACCTCGGCCGACGGACCGGCCTCATGGAGGCCGGCTACAGCGCGGCACGGACCTGTGGCCGAAATCCATGACCTCGGCGAACTAAGCATGGCGGCGGGAGCGCGCCGGGACGGGTCGCCGCGTGTTGGCGGTGCGACTTGGCCTCATGGAGGCCGGCTACAGGAGGGTGGACTTGTAGCCGAGGTCCATGACCTCGGCCGAATGACCATGACAAGACGTCTTCACAAGCACCTCTCTCGCCTCGCGCGAGTGTGGATCAAAGATCCGGTGTTCTACGTCACCACTTGCACCCGCGAGCGGAGACGGATTTTGGCAACTGATGATGTCGTCAGCATTCTGCGTGACAACTGGGAAAGATGCTTTCGGCTCTACGGGTGGGCCGTCGGGCCGTACGTTGTGATGCCGGACCACGTGCATTTCTTCTGCTGGTCCGCGCGGGAGGCCGCGACGCTTTCGGAATTCGTCGGCAAATGGAAGGAATGGACCAGCAAGAGAATCTCTCAGTTCCTGGAGATTGCGGGTCCCATCTGGCAGCAGGAGTTCTTCGATCACGTTCTGCGGTCGAACGAAAGCTACGCGCAGAAGTGGGACTACATGCGAGAGAACCCCGTTCGAGCTGGGCTGGTTGCACGTGCGGAAGAATGGCCCTACTGTGGGCAGGTGCACGATGACTGATTGGATCCGGCAGGGAGCCCGGCGCCGCTTGGCCGGCCTCATGGAGGCCGGCTACAGTAGGGTAGATTTGTAGCCGAGGTCCATGACCTCGGCGAAGTAAGCCTAGCGGCGGGGGCGCGCGGGAACGGGTCGCCGCGCGTTCTTGGTGGAGCTTGGCCGGCCTCATGGAGGCCGGCTACAGTAGGGTGGATTTGTAGCCGAGGTCCATGACCTCGGCGGAACGGACACTTGAATCGGAGAGAAGCGAAATGACCGCAGAATCGAACGACGGATTCGTGAGTGATCTTCGGGCACGCCGTCATGTGGTGGTGCCCACGCCGCGGCAGGTCGAGCTCGACGGCGGAAAGACGGACGCGTCGTTCCTCGATTGGAACCTCACGCTCACGAACGTGGACAAGGACGATACCACCGTCCAGATGCTCGCGGCCGTCTTCAGCGCCGAGTTCGCGATGGGTCTCGGCTTGGACGACAAGTTCGAGGACGATTCGGACGGCCCGGTCCCCGAGCTCGGACTGGCCATCCGGCCCGGCGCGGTTGACACCGGCACCGAGGACGGCCGCGACGAGCAGGCCTATCGGCTCGATATCACGCCCGCCGCAGTCGCTCTGGTCGCCAACGCCCGACCCGGCCTCTTCTACGGCGCGCTCACATTGCTCCAACTGCTCGACGGGAAGGACGGGAGCCTGCCCACCGGCCGCATCGTCGACTGGCCGGAGTACGAGCTGCGGTGCATCCACTGGGACACCAAGCACCACCAGGACCGGATGGAGACGATCAAGCGCTTCCTCAACCAGGCCGCCGAGTTCAAGATCAACGCGATCCTGTTCGAGCTGGAGGACAAGTTCGCGTATCCGTCGCATCCCATCATCGGCGCACCCGGCGCGTTCACGACCGAGGAGATGCAGGAGATCGTCGACTACGCGCTCGAACGCCACATCCAGATCATCCCCGACGTGCAGTCGCCGGCGCACCTGTGCTACGTGCTGAAGCACGAGGAGTTCGCCCACCTCCGCTGCGACGGCAGCAACTATCAGAGCTGCATGGACGAGCCGGAGGTCCGCAAGCTCCTGTTCGACATGTACGACGACGTGTGCGCGGCGACCAAGGGCACCAAGTATTTCCACGTCTCGACCGACGAGGTGTACTACGCGGGCATCTGCGAGAAGTTCCGAAAGCCGTACAACCCCGAGAACCGCTCGCTGACCTGGGTCGACTACGTCAACGCCGCGCACAAGCACATCACCGAGAAGTGGGGCCGGCAGGTCATTGTGTGGGCGGAGTTCCCGCTCCTCCCCGAGCACGTCAAGCTGCTCCCACCCGACCTGCTCAACGGCATCGGCGGGCGGAAGCCTGCCATGGTCGCCGAGGAGAACAAGCGCGGCATGCGGCAGTTCGCCTATGTCTCGATGCAGGGCTCTGAGCTGTTGTGCCCCAACAACTTCGCGTGGGTCAACAGCGAAGGCCAATTGCAGCAAGGCCGCATCGACGACGCGGTCGACTACATCGCGAGCGGCAAGGAGAGGATGCCGAACGCGATCGGGATGATCTCCGCCGCGTGGGATGATTCGGGCCTGCACAACGAGACGTTCTGGCTCGGCTGGGCGATGACCACGCAGGCGGCGTGGATGCCCGGCCTCGCCGTCGAGGAGGCCGCCGCCAGCTTCTTCGATATCTTCTACGGCGGCGCCGACGACATGGCAGAGGTCTACCGCGATCTCCAGCTCGGGGCGCGGTTCTACGAGGGCTCGATGGAGCGGCTGCCGTCCAAGGTCCGCGGCCCCGGCTACGGCTACTCGGACCGCAAGCAGCCGGTCGAGCGGCGGGACCGGACCCTCGTGCCGCCGCCGCTGACCAACGTCGGCAACCTGGCGTTCGAGCCGGCATTCCGCAAGCGCTATGCGGCCGCGCTCGCCCAGGCGCCGCACGAGCTGCTCCGCAACGACCGCCTGCTGCTGCGCCTCCAGGCCAACCTGTCGCTGGTCGAGCGGAACGCGTACAACCTGGAGGTCTTCATCTCGCTGGCGCGACTCCAGCGGCAGTTCATCCGAACGCTGCTCGGCCTGGCCTCGGCGGAGGGCCTGCTGGAGAAGGCGTCGCAGGCGGACGGTGCCGGCGACTACGACCGCGCGGTCAACCTGCTGGTCGATGCTCGGGGCGCGGTGAACGGCCTCGTCGACGGGATGAACACGACCTATGAGCACGTCAAGGCAGTGTGGGAGAAGAGCCGGTTCGAGAAGGGCCGCTCCGTCGACGGCCGGGACTTCGTGCACATCATGGACGACGTGAAGGACCACCCCGCCGACCGCCGGCCCGACCTGAGCTACCTGATCGAGTGGTTCGAGCTGATGGACCTGCCCGGCTGGCTCGACGGTTTGCAGAACGTCATCGACAGCTACGCCGCCGCGCACAAGACCGAGGCCGAAGCGTCGGAGGAAGAGCGACTCGAAGACTGAGGAGCTTTAACATAACGGTGGGGCCGACATTCTTGTCGGCCAGATGGCAGGCAGGAATGCCTGCCCCACCAAGGTCCTGTTGGAGGCCCCAAGGAGGGATCATGAAGAAGCGGTCGATCGTTGCGGTGCTCGCCGGTCTGCTGACCGGGTGCGCCGCGCATGAGACGTTGCTGTTCGACGTCAACCACGGCACGACGGCGCGCCCGCACTGCACGGTGGTCGATGATCCGTTCGGCGGCACCGGCAAGGTGGTCGTCGGCGAGCCGGTCAGCAAGAACGCTAATAAGACGACGTTCATCAACGGCAAGGGCTTCTTCGCCATCCCGCCGGAGTGGGGCGGCTCGGTGTTCATCCGGCTTGCCGTGCGCGGCTCGCGGAAGCTGAAGGTCCAGATGGTCGCCAAGGGCCGCCGCCCGAAGAGCTACTACCCCGAGCTGCCCGCCGAAGGCAAGTGGTGCGAGGTCGAGCTGCCCATCCGTAACGTTTCGGACCGCGCCAGGCCGGGCGACAAGGTGGTCGACTTCTCGATCTGGCAGCTCGACGGCGGCAAAGAGGGAGCTCTGTACGTTCGCGACGCCAGGCTCCGCTTGAGATGACCCGGTCCCGGCCCGGCGACCTCTCGGAAGCGGCGGGAAAGCGGGGACAGATAACTTTTTTCGCCGGGGCAACCCGCTCCGCGCAATGCTTGTCCGTTGTCCGGCGAAAGAAAGTTATCTGTCCCCGGTTTCCCATCTCCGCAACGCGGCGTGCGAAAAACGGTGCCCCGCCTCCGCTTGAAAGCTACGGCAGGGGAAGCTGCCGGCCTGTCACCGCTTTTCGCAATACTGATGCCGTGTCAGTACCCCACTTGGCTGAAGCGTTACGTGAAATCCATCTTTCTCGGGTGCGGGTGTGAGAAACGATCCACCGCTCCCGGCGAAAAGGGAGCCCGGCGTCCCCCAGCGATTGGATTTGCCGGACACACGGCGGCGACGTGACGTTGCGGCCCGCATGTCTCGACAGGCGTCATCTTCCTCTGCGGGCGGCCCGGCCGTCAGGCCATTGTAACAAATTGTAACGGCCGCCTGTTCTGCTGGACATTGCGGCGATCATGGGCTATATAAAATATTGAAGGGGCACTACTTGTGAAGCCCGGCTGGGCTCGGCTTAGCCCGGAGTCCCAGCGGAAGGGCGGCGCAGGTATGCTGAGGAATCCGGTTCCGGCCTGGGGAAAGCGCAGGGATGCAGAGAGAGCGATTCGTGGGGGTGGTTGGCGCCGACTTGGTGCGCCGTGACACCATTGCGCGTGCGTTTGAGGCCGCCGGCTTTAGAGCCGTTGTTGCGGCGCGCACGGCTGACCTGGATGTCACCGAGACGGGCGAGCCGGTGGCGTTCGTCTTCGACGTCCTCCCTCCGGGACTCCTGGAAAGCGAGGTTTCCGAGGCGAAGGCCCGGTGGCCGGCTGCCGTTGTCTGGTCCGTTTCCGAGACGGCCAAACTCGTGGAAAGCTGGCGCAGCGGCAGCGTCGCCGAACCCGCCGCCCAATACCTGGCCTGTGAGGGCATCCTCCAGCAGGCTCTCCTCAAGCTCGTTCCCAAGGAGGACGGCGTCTCGCTGGAAGAGCGGGTCCTGCGTGCCAAGCAGGAATTCGAGAGCCTGTTCGACAGCATCCCTGATCCCATCTTCGTCGTCTCCGACAGCTTGGTCATCGCGCGGGCGAACAAGGCCTTCTTCGGCAAAGCGGGCAAGCCTGCGTCTGAGGTTCTGGGACGGCATTGCGTCGAGGTCTTGCACGGCATTCTTCAGCCGTGGAGCGAGTGCCTGCTGGCGCGGGTGCTCAAGACTCCCCAGGCGTTCCGCTGGCAGATGCCCGACGTCGCGTTGGGCGAGACGTTTGAGTGCACCACGTTCCCGGTCGTCCTGGCCGGCAACACAATGGGGGTGGCTCACCACCTCCGCGCAGTTCTTCCCGCAGAGCGCCAGGCGGAGGGATCCGTCGCTCCCGATAAGCTGGGCATGTTCGGCAGGCTGGCGGCGAGCATAGCCCACGAGCTGAACAATCCGCTGGGCGCCGTGCTCGGTTTCGCTGAGATCCTGGAGAACTCCGGCGCATGCCCCGAGGAATTCAAAGCCGATCTCCGGCAGATCCGGCACGAGGCCTGGCGGTGCGAGCGCATCGTCAGCAACCTGCTGCACTTGGCGCGGACGCCCGAGCCGGACCGCCGGCCCACGGATATTAACGAACTCATTGAGCGGGCCATCGCCGTCCGTTCCTATCGGTCGGGGCTGCAAGGCGCCAGGACCGTTCGGGCTTTCGCCGGCGACATCCCGCCGGTGATGGTCGACCCGGACCAGATCGAACAGGTGGTCCTCAATCTGCTTACCAACGCGCAGGAGGCGGTTGCGAAGAACGGTATCCCGCCGGAGGTCACAATCACTGCCAGTGTGACCGGCAGCGAACTGCTGATTTCCGTTGCCGATAACGGCCGCGGCATCGAGCCGGACACGCTGCCGCACATTTTCGATCTGCTGTTCACCACCAAGGGTTCAGGGACAGGGACGGGCCTCGGCCTGAGCGTGTCGCGGACACTCGTCCGCCAGCACGGCGGCGAGATCGACGTCCGAACCGGCAAGACCGGCACGGAGTTCACCGTTCGGCTGCCGCTGATCGTGGCGGAGGAGCCAGCTCGGCAGGTTGTTCCGGCCCGGCCCGGCGAGGCCCCCGAGGGCCGTGTGTTGGTGGTGGACGATGAACCCGCCGTTCGCGCGGTGATCGGCAAGCTGTTGAGGGCCGACGGACACACCGTGGTCACGTGTAAGACGCCCGAGCAGGCCGTGGAGGCAATCGAGTCCCAGGCGTTCGACTTGGTCATCGCCGACCTCACGCTGCTGGAGGTCCGCGGCGAGGCCCTCCTCCGATGCGTGCGTGACAACCACCCCCACCTGATCGACCGGTTTATCTTGACCACGGGCGGCTTGGACCGGCCGGGCAGCCGTGTGGCCGCGTACAGCGGGAACCCGGTCTTGCTGAAGCCGTTCACGTCGGCCGAGGTCCGACGCTGCGTGGCGTCCGTCCTGCCGCGGGCTCCAGGGCCGCCCTCCTAGCGGTTCCTCAATCGTAGTCTTGCTCGTGATCCTATTGAGTTTCGGATAAGAAAAGGGGTAACACTTCAGCCAAGTGAAGCGTATGCACATTTTCCGCCGGTTCGCAGAACCGGCCTACAACATCTTGCGGCCACCTTGTAGGCCCGTTCTGTGAACGGGCGTGTATTGCTCCCTTCTACATTTGGCTGGAGTGTTACGAAAAGGGAAAACGCCTCATGTCCCATGACTATCTTGGGCGCCGCAACCCCGGGAGCGGCGTCTGAGACGCGGAGGGTCGCGTCTGGAAAAAAGCGCGGCTGATTGTCGCCGTGCCTGAGCCACCTTTCGTGCTGTGCCATATGTGGCTCTGTCGGTAGCATGCTGCTCGAACAGGTGGACAGACGGGGGGATGTGTTCGTCTGAACGTCCAGACGAACACATCAACATGGGGTTTCCACGGGCCGCATGGTGTTGTTCTGGCGGGGTGTTCGCCTGCACGTGCTGGCGAACACCCTGTCCCAGGCGGGTCACGGCGACAGCAAGACATACCCATTTCACGTGGAATACACGTGGGACACGAGGGGAAAACGGGAAAATGGGAAAATGGGAAAGGAACCGGTTTGCTGCCCTTCGGGCAGCCTCAGAGCTCTCCTTCCCGGTTTCCCACTTTTCCTTGTCCCGCTTCCATTGACTACATGACTTTCGATAGGATCATGATTACGATTACGATGGGAAGGCCAGCAGCCAACTCACCGCGTTCCCTCCAGACCGGTCGAACCCCAAGCTGAACGCCGCTCGCTATTCTTCCGGGGCCCGCGCCTGCTTCGTTTTGCTGGAGTTTCTCTTTCTCGTGTCGCTTCGGGGCGCCGGCGGAGGCCCGGTCATGACCGGACCGGCGGACCGCATCCAGATGTCGCGCTGCGGGAACGGTACCTCGACATCCTCCTCCGCGAACCGGTCTTTGATCGCCATATTCACCTCGTCCAGAATGCGGTACCGCTCGCGGCAGTCGGCGATCCAGAAGAAGATCAGCAGCTCGAGGGCCGAATCCCCGAACTCCATAAAGAACACCTGCTGGGGCGGGTCGTCCATGATGTCAGGGTGCTGCCGAAGGACGCCCAATATGATGTCCTTGACCTTGCGCATGTCGCTGCCGTACGCGACGCCGACGCGATGCTCGACCTTTACCTGCGGGTTCGGCGCGCTCTGGTTGACGATCGGGCTCTTGGCGATTTCTGCGTTGGGGATCACAATCACGTGCTGGGTATACGACAGCACCTTGGTCGTCCGCAGCCCGATCTCGACCACGTTGCCCCAGTCGCCGGTCGGCAGCACGATCCGGTCGCCGCGCTTGAACGGGCGGTCGATCATCAGGATGATGCCGGAGATCATGTTCGCCAGCGTGTCGCGCGCGGCAAACGCCACCGCCAGCGTTGCGATACTGCCGGCGGCCAAGATCCCCGCGATCGAGATCTCGAAGCGCTTGAACATAATCGTCAGCGCGATCACCAGGAACACGATCTTGGCAAACCGCTCGAACAGCACCACCGCCTGGTTATCCAGTTCGCTGCGGGTACGTTCGGCGAAGCCCTGGGCGTACCAGTCGGCCAGCCCCTTGCACAGCGAGTACACCAGCAGGGTGCAGGACAGGACCAGGTTGACGTAGAACACCCCCATGAAGAGCCGCCAGGCCTGATGCGTCCGATAGGCGTACATGGCCCCGCCCTCGGGCCCCCGCGAACGCGAGCGACGCGCCGAAGTACACCCCCGCCGACAGCACCACCCACTGAAGCGGGCCGTCGACTGCTTCGGTCAGAGCGGCGTCCAGGCGGAGCCGGGTCTTCTGGGAGATCGGAATCACAACGCGCCGCCAGAGCAACGCCACCAGCGTCGAGACGATGCCGCTCGCGATGATCCACAGCACCAGGTGCAACAACTCGCGTTCGAATTCTGTCAGGGTCACGGTTCCGCCTCCGCCAACCGGGGACTGGCCGTCACGCGCCGTCATTCTGCTGTGCCCCCGGCGGGATGTCAAGCCTGCGGCGTGCGCCGCGAGGGAGGGGAGAGAACGAATCCGCTGCAATCGAGGCCCGGGCGCACTTTCGGCGCCGTCACCGGCGCCGACGTCGACCGGAGGGCGGCAGGAAACCTGCCGCCCTCGCGTTCCTCGATACAAACCTAGCTTCGCTTCCTGCGGACCAATCCAACGAAACCGCCTGCGAGCAGGACCAGGGCGCCCGGCTCGGGGATTGTCCCGTCTTCCTTCTCGAAACACATCGTTCTCAGGTCGTATTTCAGCCGCAGCTTCTCCTCCACCTCGATGCCGGAGTACTGAAGGAACACCGTCTCGGAGTCGGGCTGCGGATCGATTCGGTACTCATACTCCCAGTGGAACGGAGGACCGACGAGGTCATCTACGTTCAGGGTCATCGGCACCGTCCCGGGGCCGCCGGGCCAACTGATCGTGACCACCTTGTCGACGTCGATGCTGTTGTTGTCGTCGTCGATGGTCTCCCACTCCAACACGAGATAGACCTCCTTGTACCTCTCGGGATCGTTCAGGTTGTCCAGGTAGATGGTATAGGTCCCTTCGCTCTCGCCGGACCCGGCCACGTTCTGGATCGTCACGGTATCGGCACGGGCCCTCTTGTTGATCGGATCGTCGACGTCCCACCAGTCCGGCGGGTCGATCGGGATCAGAGCCGCCGCCGCCGAACTCGTGAAGCCTGCCAACACCACCGCCACCACTGCTGCCTTCAACGCTTTCTTCATTGCACGGCCTCCCGTGGCACTCATCTTCGAATTCGTCCCGGACGACCTTGCGTCCGACAGAACAGTGTTCGGCCGATGTCGGCCGCGCTTGAGTAAAGGATGGCGGAAAGCGGGTCCTCTTGCCGTCCTTCGGGCCGCACCCGGCGGAGACGGAGCGTTAACTATTGTATGTCAAGAACTTATGAAATCCCCGAATCCGTGTAGCCGTCGGCGACGCCTGCGAAATCTTGCCGCGCGATGTTGATTCTTTCGGACTCCGCCCGGCGGCGGAGGGGGCCCCGCTCCCAGCGGATCGCCCCGAAACCACGCCGAGGCCGGGGCTCCGGGTCCGAAGCCACGCATCCATTTTGCTTGACTCGGCAAATGGCGCGCCGTATGCTCGGTCGCGAAGGTGGCGGAGGTCGCCGCTCCTGTCCGAACGACCCACCGGACGAGAACGCCATGGCCGAAGGACGGCGCTGCTGGAGGTGCGGGACCGAGTACGGCCCGGATACCGTCATCTGCGTGCGGTGCGGCATCGATCTGCTGACCGGCGAGGAAATCCACGCCGACGCGGACGAACAGGAGAGGCCCGCTGCGCCCATGCGGGCCCTGCTGTTCGTGGGCGAACTGGTCCCCGGGCTTTTCCGTCCGGCGCTGTTGATCGTCTCCCTGTTGACGGCCTGCGTCGGTCTGGCGGTGATGCGTTTTGCCCTCCTGTTCTTGGAGTGGGGCGCCGTGTTGGCCGTGTGCGCCATCGGGGCGGGCGGCCTGATCATCTACGCGCAAGCCATCGCGCTCATTCTCAACGGCAGTTTCTGCCTGCTTCACGACGCCCTGGCCGAGTTGGATGGCAAGCGCTGGATGCTTTTCTTCCTCCTGCTCTCCGTCCCGTTTGTGATCCTGCTGGTCGGCCTCCAGTTTGCAGCCGCCGGGGAGTGATCCGCATCCCCGACCCGCCGACACGCAACCGCACCCCGCAAAGCCTCGCTCCGGGCCCGCCGCCCATCGCCCTTGACTCGGGCACCCGGCCCGCGTATCCTGAGTGCGCCGAGAGCGGCGGCGCCGAGAACGGCACGGCGGCTCGGCAGGATAGACAAGGGCCTCGGGCAGATGATTCATCACCCGGTCATCCTCATTCCCAAGCTGGTCGTCCTGGCGGTCATCGCCGTCATTCTGATTATCCTCCGCGGCGTCCTCACCCCGCGGGACTTCACGATCGCGGTCGTGGCCGGCGCCGTCGTCTTTGTCGTCTTCTGCATCGCGCTCTGGATCTTCGTACTCAAGGCGCTGAAGAACCCTCGGTCGAGACTGACCCGAGCGACCGTCCTGTCTCACCAGGCCAGTTCGGACAAAGGCTTCACCGCGTCGTCAGGTGAGTTCGCCTCCCTGGTGGGCAAGCACGGGATCGCCGTCTCGCCGCTCAACCCGTCGGGCAAGGCCGTGTTCGACGGGAAGAGGATCTCGGTCCAGGCGGACGGCGAGTTCATCGACACCGGCTCCCCGGTCGAAGTCGTCGCCGCCACCGGCCTCAAGGTCGTGGTCATACCCGCCCGACGATCAGGCGAGCAGAAACCGGAAACCGGGTCCTGACCCCCCACTTGGAGACTATCTCAGAAGGTCGTTCGTGCTCGTGGCACGGGCGTCCCGCCCGTGAGAATCACGGCCAAGCCTGCCCTGAGCAGAGCCGAAGGGATGGCCGTGCCACGGTTTTGAGGTGGTCTCTTAGCCCTCTCCGCCCTCGCCGGGGCTCACTTGGCGGGCCTGCTGGATCCCGCCGGCCGGAGCACACGCCGAGATGTCCGGCGCGCCGGCCCGGCACCGACGGCGAGCGGAAAGCATTTGACAACGCGGAGGTCGCGGCACAGAATGGCCCGGCGCCGAACCGGCGAAAGGACGGACATCCTGGGCGAACTCCTGGCGTGCTGCCTCTAAGCCGCGGCCCGGACAAAGACCCCAAAACCGGCATAAATGGCTCCGGATTTGAGGCGGCGACACAAGGCCCTGTCCTGCAAAGGGATGCAGAAACTCATAGTGCCAGGCACTTTGACTTGACTGACTGACGGAGGGCGCGGATCATGACCACGGCGAGAATGCGAAAGCTCTGGCTGTTCCTTCTTCTTATCCCGGTGGCGGCCGCGGGATGCCAGCAGGTCGAGTGGTGGACGATGCCCCGCGCCAGAACCACCCCCCCGCCCCAGACGTTCAATGAATTCGCCTCGTTCGGCTGGTGCCTGTGGTGGGACATGGGGCAGTCCGATCTCGACCGCCAGGTCGAGAACCTCAAAGCGCAGGGCTATCGCCTGCACGACCTGGAGGTCTATCGGAACGTCGAACACCACACCCGCTTCGCCGCCATTTTCCTCAAAGACAGCCGCGCCTGGTACGGCCGGTGGCGGTGGCGGCGGAAGGCGTTCGACAAGGACTTCAGCGTCCTGCGCGATAAAGGCTACCAGCCCATCGACCTGGAGGTCATCAACGAGCAGGGCGACATCCGCTACTCCTGCGTCTGGATCGAGAACCCCGGCGGCCCCGGCTGGGCGATGCGCTGGGGCCTGAGACACGGCGAGTTCCTCGACGAGCTGGAGCAGTGGCGCGGGAAAGGCTATCGGCCCATCGATCTGGAGGTGTACGGCTTCAATGGGAAGACGCGCTACGGCTACGTGATGGTGCACGACCCGAGCGGCGCCGGATGGGTGGCGCGATGGGGCAAGACCGCCGAGGCGATAGACCGGGAGCTGGCCTCCTTCGCCCGGCGCGGCTACCGCGTCGTCGATCTCGAGCCGTCGTATCCGGGGGGCGAGTTGCAGGTGTCGGCGATTTTTGTAAAGGACGGCCGGGCGAGCGACTGGCGTCTCACCATCTCCCGCAGCAGCGGGCAGATCAAGCGCGAAATCAGCAGGCTCGGCAACCGCTATCGCCCCATCCACATGGCCGTCGCTCCGCACAAAGAAGGCGGCATGGCCTACCTCATCATCTGGCAGCGGAACTGAGCGCCCGGCGCGCCCGGACAGTCTTTTTGACAGGATTCACAGGATGAACAGGACGGCGAGGCCACGTGCCATCGGCGGCGACGAGGTAGCGCTGTTCTGGCCGAACCACGTCGCCACGCACACCGACCAGCGGCTGTTTATCGCCGGCCCCGGCAACGCCCGCATCCTGGGCGTCAGGCTCGGCTATCACGCGACGGAGAAGGTCACGCTCAAGGACGTGCCCGACGCCGCAGACAGATAGGAAGGAGGCCCGCCCGTGACTCGACGGATGTTCGCCCTGGCTTGTCTTGCTTGCATCGTGGGATGTGCGGCGGCGCCCCCGCCGCCCACGCCGGCGCCGTCGCTGGACGCGGCGACCCAGCCCAACCCGCAGCGGATCGAGGTCGAGTTCCATCCGCTCGTCACGCCGAAGGACGCGAAGCTCGCACTGCCCAGATGGTTCAGCGTCTTCTTCGGCATGCTCGGCCACTCGAACGGCAAGGTGTACGTCGGGACCTGCTACCACGTGGCACGCCTGGCGGAGTTCGATCCGAAGACGAAGCAGGTGAGGGTGGTCGCAATGATGAGCTCGCGGGCGCAGGAGGGCGGCGGGCCGAAGCTCAAGAATCCCACGCTGCTCGGTGACCTCGGCACCGGCGCGTTCCCGATGACGCGATGGCAGTTCGCCCAGGACAAGATCCACACGCAACTGATCGAGGGGGCGGATGGTCGCGTCTACGGTGGCACGCACACCAAGATCGAGAACGCCGACGCCACGCGCAAGTATCCCGGCGGACACTGGTTTGCCTATGACCCGAAGACCGGGGTGACCGAAGACCTCGGCTGGGCGCGGCGCCACGAAGGCATCATCACCTGCTGCATGGACAAGAAGCGGAACGTGCTTTATGGCATCACGTGGCCGACGGGGTACTTCGTGCGCTGCCGGCCGGGCGAGAAGTCCTACTACAACCGGCTGAACACGCTGGGGCTCGCCTGCAGCGAGCTGGACTGCTCGCCGCGTTACTTCGACGTGGTCGAGGACGGGCGCGTCTACGTGCCCGACGGCGCGACGGGCGACATCAGCGTCTACGACCCGAAGACCGGCCGCTTCCACCGCGTCACCGGGATGAGCACGCTCACCTCGCCGGACACCCCGACCGGCCGCTACCCCGGAACGCTCCGGGCGACGCGGAAGTGGCGCAACTGGTGGATGCTCGGCTGCAAGTCGCCCGACGGGATGCACCTCTTCACCACGGCCCAGCGCGCCGGGCACCTGATGGAGATCGACGCGGCCAAGGGGCAATGGGGCGCGGTAATCGACCACGGCCGCACCGTGCCGTGGGCCAAGCGCGACTGGTCGGGGCCATGGTGCGGCGTGATGGTCTTCGGCGCCGACGGCCTGCTCTACCATACCGTCGGCAGCCAACTGCTCACGTTCGACCGGAAGACGGGCCGCGTGCTCGACTGGGGCCGCACGGTCCTGAAGTCGCACCCGGACGTGACGCTCAAGCTGGGCGGCGGCGGGGCGCTGGCCGCGGACGGCAAGCTCTACTGCATGGCCGGCTACAAGAGACAGAAGGGCCTCGCCGTGATCGATCCTGCTCAGCTCAAGGGCAAGAAGCCGCAGCTCCTTCGCGTGTCGCCGCGAAGGGTCGTGTTTCCGCTCGCCAAGTCTGCCACACTCAAGAAGTAGAGGCCGGCAGCCGGAGACACGGGAACCGCAGACCGCATCAGACCAACGATGTTCGCCGTCTCCGTCTTCGCCGTCGCCATCAGGAACGCCGCGGCGGTGCGACGCCCGTCGGCGGAAGGTGCCCGCAGAAAAGGTGCCGGCAGAAACCGCTTGCCGCCCGCGCACGCCGTCGGCTATACTCATGGGCGTGGACGCGGTGCCGGGCCGCCTCGGCCGAGGAAGCCGCACCGGCGCCCGGCATCTCGAGGCCAAAGTCAGCAGCACAGGGAGGCGCGATGGCACACGTTGACGGCGAGTTCACCGCCGAGGCGAAAGCCTTGTGGGACAAGGTTCCGCCTGACATTCAGGACCAGTTGCTTACCAACGTCTGGTGCAGCAACTGCTCAAACACGACGATCGTCCGCTTCAAGGGTACCGTTGACCGGGGCGAGCTCGTGCTCCGCGGGCACTGCGCGCGGTGCGGCAAGCGGGTGGCCCGGGTGATTGACTGAGACTGACGCAGGGCCCGCTTCACCGTTCGCCGGTCGCGGAAAACACCTGCCACACAGCTCACGGCTTGCCCGTCGACGCCACACCGTGTTCACTGGCGTTCGTTTCTCGACCGCCCCGTCGCCGCCCGTGCGGGCCGCCATCGGCAATTATTCCCGCGCCAGCGCCGAGAAAGGCTGGCGTTTTTTCCGCGCGCGGCCTGACCCGTAAGTGCTCGAAATGGCGGGGGAAACGACCCAG
>Ga0315553_10002470_pt1 | contig 14820 bp, 14 predicted proteins | sample SalMarSW160140MG_FD_203099 | JGI IMG/M metagenome (GOLD analysis project Ga0315553, IMG submission 203099) | Salt marsh sediment microbial communities from the Plum Island Ecosystem LTER, Massachusetts, United States - Salt Marsh Sediment SW1601-40 ... | reverse complement strand
TCTTCTCCGGATGAAACTGAACCGCGACAAGGTTTCTCTGGCCAATTACGCTTGCAAAGGAGATACCATACTCGGTGATCCCGATGATCGAATCCTCTGAGTCGGGCACCGGAAAGTAGCTGTGTACGAAGTAGAACTCATCCTCCGGTGTGATATCCCTGAAAACCGGATGCCGCTTTATGAGCCGTACCCGGTTCCAGCCCATATGGGGAACCTTGAGGGTATCCCCATGATCCGTCAACAGTGGGACGGGAAAATGCTTTACCCTTCCATGGAGTAACCCGAGACAGGCGGCATTGTTTTCCTCGCTCTGCTGCAAAATGATCTGGCTCCCTAAGCAGATACCCAAGAGAGGCTTGCCGGATTCATAGACCTCATGCAGGGCCTTATCTATTCCCCTTTGCTTTAGATCGAGCATGGCCTGACCTGCGGAGCCTACACCTGGAACAATAACCCTATCGGCTTGTACGATCTCCTTTGCCTCCCGCATAACTCGGCATTGAAATCCGAGGTGTTCCAGTGCCCTCGCTACGCTGGTGAGATTTCCCGCCTGGTAATCAATGATCGCTATCACGGTTCGGCTTTACTCCCATTCTATGGTGCTGGGCGGTTTTGAGCTGATATCGTAGACGACCCTGTTCACGCCCCTCACTTCGTTGATAATGCGGTTTGAGATCCTGGCCAGCAGGGGGTGGGAGATCCTGGCCCAGTCAGCGGTCATCGCATCAAGGCTGGTGACGGCCCTGATGACCACTATGTGTTCGTAGGTCCTCTTATCCCCCATAATGCCTACTGTTTTGAGTGGCAGCAGGATCGCAAAGGATTGCCACAATTTCCCGTAATAACCGCCTCTTTTTATCTCCTCGATCAGGATACTATCCGCCTCCCTCACCATGGAGAGCCGTTTTGGGGTTACCTCGCCGACAATCCTTACTGCAAGCCCGGGCCCAGGGAAGGGATGGCGATATACCATATCATCCGGAAGCCCGAGTTCCTTGCCCAGCAGCCTTACCTCGTCCTTAAACAGGTGTTTTAAGGGCTCGATGAGCTTGAGGTTCATCTTCTTGGGGAGCCCCCCCACATTGTGGTGGGACTTTATGACCGCTGATGGGCCGCCAAAGGCAGACCTGGACTCGATCAGATCCGGATAGAGGGTTCCCTGTGCAAGATACTCCACGCCCTTAAATCTTCGGGCCTCCTTTTCAAAGACCTTGATAAAGGCCTTGCCTATAATCTTTCTCTTCCTCTCGGGATCAATCACCCCTTGAAGAAGCTCGAGAAACCTCCCTCCGGCATTGACGATCCTCATGTTCAGCTTCAGGTAATCCTTGAATAAGCCCTTGACCCGTTGCCTTTCCCCCTTTCTCAGGAGGCCGTTGTCAACGAAGATACAGGTGAGCTGTCTGCCGATGGCCTTGGTCAGCAGAGCGGCTGTGACCGAGGAATCCACGCCTCCGCTGAGCCCGAGGATTACCCCTTTTTCCCCGACCTGCTCCCTGATCTCATCCACTGCCTTTCCTATAAAGGATTTCATGGTCCAGTTCCTGGCGCAGCCGCATATGCGAAACAGGAAGTTGCGGAGCATCCTCTTGCCCTCCGGCGTATGGGCCACCTCAGGGTGGAATTGGAGCGCGTAGAGCCTTCTTTTGGGATTCTCAGCTGCGGCGATGCTTGTGTTTTCCGTGGAGGCTGATATGGTGAATCCCCCTGGCAGCTTTTCGGTAACATCACCATGGCTCATCCAGCATGGGGTTTCAGCAGGAACCCCTGAAAAGATGCCAGCGTGCTCGAGGATACTCAGCGTAGCGAGGCCATATTCCCTCTTGGTAGAGCGCTCCACCTTTCCGCCCAGGCTATCGATCATATACTGCATGCCGTAGCAGATGCCGAGGATGGGGATCTGGAGGTTAAAGATCTGAGGATCGATCTTTGGGCTTCCCTTTTGGTAGATACTCGCCGGGCCTCCCGAGAGGATGATGCCCTGGGGCGAAAGCGATTGAATTCTAGATAGCGCGATGCCCGGGGGCTCTATCTGACAGTATATATGCTGCTCCCTCACCCTCCTGGCGATGAGCTGATTGTACTGGGAGCCGAAATCGATAATCATGATCATCTAACCGCCCTCTTTCCTGCGTTAGGGGATTAAAAAATTTATACTACCTAAATCGGTTTTTTTGCAAGGCAATGTTTATGAACTCGTAAAAAGTCATCTAATCGTCATGCCGGTCCCGGATCGAGGTCCGGGATGACGGATCCGGCATCCAGAACCTATTGAATTTACTGGATTCCGGCTTCCGCCGGAATGACAGAAAAATCAAAAAACGACTTTTTACGAGTGTGTCAATGTTGGAGATCTCGGGAATCCCAGGGCCAACCCAGCAATGGTCTTGATCGGCTGCCTCAGTCAGCTCGCGCTGCGCACCCCTTCCCTTTCCCTCTTTCCCGTTGACATTGTGCGTGTGCTTGTTTAGATTTTGCCGAGAGTTATCCCTTGTTTTCGAAGATGCTCGAGCTCGTAAAGGGATCATACAGGAGGGAACGAGGTGACCATGAAAGCCGTTATGGGCAGCTCATGGTGGAGATGGCTTGGCAATCACGAGGCCATTATCATTCTTGCGGCCGGCATTCTGTTGCTGCTCCCCTGTGTGTGGTCCGAGACGAGCATCACCGGCCAGGATGAATACTGGTTGTCCCTGCGAACGCCCATGGAAACCCTTGAACGGGGTGATTGGATCACCACATGGGTTAACGGCGAGCCCCGCCTCAGGAAGCCGCCGCTCCTCTATTGGGCGATTATGGTGAGCTACCGCATCTTGGGGATCAACCTGTTCGCCGCGAGAATCTGGGGCGTGTTGGCAGGTGCAGGTCTGGCAGCCTGTTCCTGCCTTCTTTACCGGGCCCTGTTCAAACGGAGCGGCATGCTCGCCGGTTTGATCACCTTGGCAACCGTTGCGGTTGCCGTTGAAAGCCGCATGGCCATCCTGGACCTTCCCCTGGCCTTTCTCACGTGCATGGCAGTGTATTTCGCCCTCAGGTGGGGGCAATCGGCCCATGTGGGCTGGGCCTTGGCCTCGGCCTTGTTTCTGGGGCTCTCGTTTCTCCTGAAAGGGCCGGTTGGATTTGTCTTCTTCGGCGCGGCAGCCATTGGTGCATTGTTCGTATTCGGATGGTGGCGCCTCTTTGTATCATGCTGGTCTCACCTGGCTGGGGCCATCGCGGTACTGCTTGCAGTGTGCGTTCCCTGGCCCTTGGCCATGGCATACCTCTGGCCCGATTTCCTGGCGATCCTTGATCAGGAGATTGCAGCGAGGCAATTCGGCTTCCATTACCTCGGCGACATCCTTTCGACTGTGAGTGGCGCAGTGGCCCTGGTTTTCCCATGGTCAATCGTGTTGATAGCGGCGTTTGCCTCAGTACTGAAGCATATGCGGGATCGCTCCGGCCGTGAAAGCCTCTGGCTTGCGATCTGGTTTTTTGGGGGGATCATCCCCTTTTTCTTTATATACACCTTTGGCCGGTACATGACCCCGGTCATTCCCGCTGCATGTGTGCTGTGTGCATATTGGCTTGAAAGCGGCAGCAGGCCCTTGAGATCAACCATGTTGATTGTCACCGTATCGTTGATCGCGTGGGTATGTGTTGCCCTCTGCCTGTTCTTCCTGTGGTTCGGCCATGGGATGCCCGCGACCATCGCCTGCCTGCTCATGGTTGGGCTGCTCTTCTGGGTTACCCTCACAACCTACCATGCGCATCTCATTTCCGGTGCCGTGGCACTCTTGCTGGCCCTTACCATGGGAGGCCTCTATCCGAGCCTGGGAATAAACGCCATGCCTGAGGAGATCGAGGAGATCATAGGCGGCGCTCCTGTTGCCTCCTACAATAGCTCGCAACCATCCATGCTTTCCATGCGCCTGAAACGGAGTGCAATCCAGGTGGTCGGGGGCATCGAGCGATTCGACCGGGTGCTCGAAGGCCTTGATGGATTCGTCTTTATGAGGGAAAGGGACGTGGAGGGATTTGAGATTCATGCGAGGAGGCTGGGCATCCATTTCGAGCACGCTGGTCAATTCGAGACCTTGTATTCCAGGCACACCTGGGTCAGGTTTGCCCGGGAGGATGCCACCATCGATGACTGGAAGAGGGCAGCGAAAGCTCATTCCTTGGCGGGACTGCGATCCACCATTCACTACTATCGGGTGCACCCAAAGGAAGATGCGGATGAGTAGACGAGCGGTATGTATTGCTATACTTATCACGCTTCTCCTGTATGCGGTGCCGTGGTGGCGGTGGCACTCAGCTGCGGACCGAGAGGCCCTGACATTTCGCTTGAACCAATCCTTTGATCCTATCGATCAAGGCCTTCCACGGATGACCCAGGAATTTATCAGCGGGGATCCTGGGGCCGGCACGGTCCATGTAGCCTCCATCTGTGAGATGGCGGACGGAAGGCTCGCAGCCTCTTGGTACGGCGGCACCAGGGAGGGAGCGAGGGATACGGCGATATATCTCGCGGTTCGCAATCCAGGAATGCCCGGCTCATGGAGTGCGCCGCGGGAAGTGGTGAACAGGGATTCCGCCTCGAGGGAGCTGCGGCGATACGTGAAGAAGCTGGGCAATCCCCTGATTTTCACCGATTCCCGGGACCGTCTCTGGCTCATCTACGTCACCATCGCGGTCGGCGGGTGGTCAGGGAGTTCCCTTAACCTCAAGGTATCCGATGACGGCGGCAGGAGCTGGACACCGAGCACGCGGCTCACGCTGAGCCCGTTTCTCAATGTGAGCGAGCTCGTCAGGAATAATCCCGTTCAGATGAGCGACGGCTCCCTGGCCGTACCTATCTATCATGAATTCCTTGGGAAGTTCCCGGAGATCCTGTGGGTCAGGGAAGAGGACGGCGGATTCAGGGTTCGAAAGACAAGGATGGCAGGAGGCCACAGTTTTATCCAGCCCTCAATCATTGTCCGTGATCCCAGCCGTGCAGCTGCCTTTTTTCGGAGTTGCTCCGATGAGAGGGCTATAGGGATGGCAACTACCCAGGATGCGGGAGCCATGTGGTCCGAACCGCAGCACCTGGATTTGCCGAACCCCGATGCAGCCGTCAATGCGCTCCAGCTCTCAGGGGGGAGGGTCCTGCTCGCCTTGAATGAGAGCCTCAGTGGCAGGGAGAACCTGCAACTCGCCCTTTCATCCGATAACGGTGCAACATGGCAGCGAGTCGCGCGGATCGAGGAAGACAGAGGGGCTGAATTCTCGTATCCCTATATGATACAGGATAGCCATGGGCGAATCCACCTCGTGTACACATGGAACAGAAGGCGCATCAAACATGTGGTGTTCAATGAAGGGTGGATCAACCTCAAGCTACGGGGGGCCTCGGGGTGATCAGCTTTGCCTTTTCCTTTCTCTTTCCCTGGCTCCTTGGACTGCTGGTGATCCAATGTGTCGCGGTGAAGGTGAAAAAACCACCCCATGGATGGCGACTGACCACGATCCTTGCCATCATATCCGGCATCATTGCCTTTCTGCCCGTAGGAGGACTTCCCCTGGACCGCTGGCTGATCGGAATACAGGCGAACTTCAGCTTCCCCCTGGTAGCAGTCGTTTTCAACAAGGCCTGGGAGCATGCCTCGGGCAGCAGGCTGCTCGACCGCCAGGCATCCATAGCTTCCTGGGTTTTCGGCCTCTTTTCAGGGCTTGTGCTCTACCCGATGGCGCTCGGGCTTGGCGGCTTTGACCCGTATGCCTTTGGGTGGGGCTTCTCATGGCTTTTCGTGTCCCTGGCGATCCTAACCATTGCGCTTCTTTTGATCAAGAACCGCTTTGCAGCGGTCCTGATGGCCTGTATCCTGGGCTATGACCTGAACCTGCTGGAGTCACAAAACCTGTGGGACTATGTTGTTGATCCCTTTTTCGTGCTCTTCTCCTTTGCTGCCCTGAGCACTTGGCTGATACGACGGATGGGCAAACCCCTCTTAGGCTAGAAGGGAACGGACAACCCTTATCTGGTTCGTTCGGGCCGGAGAGGTTATCCCTTTACAGGGACGTGTTTTTTCACTATATATCCCTTAAAGAACAGTGGATTCCTATGCTCGAAGATCACAACAGGCTAGGCCGTAGAAATTGCACTGAGAAACTGGCGTATTCAAAGAAAGGAGGCCTGTGAGAAAAGGGGCAGATCCGGAGATCTCGATAGTCGTTCCCCTCTTTAACGAGGCGCCGAACCTTAAGGAGCTTGCTGAAGGCGTGGTTGAGGCGATGAGGCCGCTGGGAAGGACATTTGAACTGATCTTTATCGACGACGGGAGCACCGATGAAAGCCTTTCGATCCTCAGGGCCATGAAAGCGGAAACCCCCGAGCTGCGCGTCGTGGCGCTGCGGCGGAATTTCGGCCAGAGCGCTGCTATGACCGCGGGCTTTGACCATGCGCGCGGCGAGATCATCATATCCATGGACGGCGACCTCCAGAACGACCCCCACGACATCCCCCACCTGATCGCTTCATTAGAAGAGGGATATGATCTGGTCAGCGGCTGGCGTAAAAAGAGGCATGACCCATTTGTATCAAAGCGGCTCCCTTCCCTAGTTGCCAACTGGCTCATAAGCCGCGCAACGGGGATCAAGCTCCATGACTATGGCTGCACCTTAAAGGCCTACCGGGGGGATGTCGCCAGGGAGCTTTTTCTCTATGGGGAGCTTCACCGCTTTATCCCCGTGTTCGCGAGCCTGTATGGATCCCGCATCACCGAACGGGTGGTGACGCATCATCCTCGGAGCAAGGGAAAGAGCAAGTACGGAATCGGCCGCACCTATCGGGTGCTCTTCGATCTCCTCTTGATGGTATTTTTCCAGAAATTCGCCACCAGGCCCCTTCAGTTCTTCGGGTTGAACGGCGGGATCCTGTTCGCGGTAGGTTTCGTGATCGAACTGTATTTGACATGGGCGAAGCTCGGCAGGGGAGAGGATATCGGAGGGAGACCTTTGTTGCTTTTAGGGGCGCTCTTGATTATCACGGGAATCATGCTTGCGGGCTTGGGCCTTCTGGGTGAATTGGTGGTGAGAACTTACTATGAGTCTTCCGGAAAAAGGGGCTATACCGTCCGTGAGGTTCTGGAGTGAGGCAGGATGTGCGTCGATGGGCCGGGTGGCTGGCCCGGCTCTGCGTCAGTGCGGGGCTTGTGTGGTGGCTTTTCTCTCGGTTTGAGCTTTCGGGTATCATCGCCTCCCTTCAGGAGCTCTCACCCCTTGTCTGGCTGATCGCCGTACTCATGTATCTGGCGGCTCAAGTCCTGAGTAGCGTTCGCTGGTTCATCTTGTCGAATGCCCTTTCCTTCCCTGGACCGTGGCGTACCTATCTGGTGTTCTATTTCGTGGGCATGTACTTCAACCTCTTCCTGCCCACCAGCGTGGGTGGAGATGTGCTCAAGATCCACTTTCTATCCCGTGGTGAGGGTCGGCGGTTGATGGCGGCCTGGAGCGTGGTAGGAGATCGCATCTTCGGGTTGCTCGCCATGGTGCTTCTGGGCGCCGGTGCAGCCGTTCTGAGTCCTGATATCCTTCCCGACCATTTCGTGACCGCGCTGTGGATCGGCGGCATCGTTACGGTATGCGGGCTTTTTGGTATGCCGTTTGTCCAAAGGATCTTGAGAGGCTTTTGGCCCACGCTCGCTGAACGCTTGAGAGGCGCGCTCGTGCTCTGGCAGATGCCGCGGAAGATCCTGGTAGTGCTCGCCTTATCGTTCTGCCTTCAGGCCCTGGGGATGGGCGCTGTTGCCCTGCTCGGAGGGGGGATCGGCCTTGAGATCCCTCTCATCTTTTACTTCGCCAGCCTTCCCTTAATCAACATTGCCACGGCGATTCCCATCACCTTGAGCGGCGTGGGGGTGAGGGAGGGAAGCTTCGTGTATTTCCTGGGGCTCAAGGGGGTTCAGCCGGAACAGGCCCTCTGCCTTGGGATCCTCTTTTTCTCCATACAGGTGGCTTCAAGCCTGTTGGGAGGAGTTGCCTATGCCCTCGGGTTGCATCGCAGGCAAGCAAGGCCTGGGCCTGGATTGACCGATTGAGAAACCCCTGCTCGATCGTTCCGAGGCCCTCTCGAGGGCTCACGCGAAGATTGCCAGCTTAAGGAAATGAGCTGAAGAGGCTGAGGGGAATCCATGTGCCTTTGATGGATTCCCGCGCCCGGGAAGGACGGCAAGCGACATATCCTTCATGTGCGGGCCCGCGAGGCTGGCGCCCTTGGCTCCGGATGCTTGGTAAAGAGCTCCCGTGAGATAGTACCTTCTGCAATGCGGGTGACCGGACCTCTCATGGAGATCATGAACTCGGCTGAGATGGCAATCCGGATGGCGCCCCCGGGCATGTGAACCGAAACCCGGGGATCGCAGAGGCCGAGCTTGTGGGCGACGCCGGCAGCAGCACTGCTGCTCGTTCCTGAGGCAAGGGTATAGCCTGCCCCTCGCTCCCAGATCTCGATCTGGATGTTCCCGCGGTCCAGGATTTTCATGAACTGCACATTGGTACGGTTCGGAAAGCGAGGATCGACTTCAATCAATGGGCCCCATTTTTTCGCCTCCTCCGGGCTCGCCTCATCGCGAAGCACGACGCAGTGCGGGTTCCCGATGGTGGCCGCGCAGAAACGGAGCTCCTCGCCATCTACAAGGATTGTCTCGTTTATCACCTCCCGCGGCGGTCCTTCCACGGGTATGAGGGCGCTGTCAAAGCTGAGCCTACCCATGTCTAAGGTGACATCTCTTCCCCTCTTGTGCACCTGGGCCTTTACCGCGCCCCCCAGGGTGAGCAGGGTGAAAGGATCCTCTCGCACCATTCCCTGGTCCCAGAGGTACCGGGAGAAGATTCGCAACCCGTTCCCGCTCTTTTCCGCCTCGCTTCCGTCCGGGTTGAAGATGCGCACCGAGAAGGCCTCTTCCGAGCTGTCAAGAGGGCCAAGGAGAACACCGTCCGATCCCACGCCATAGTTTCGGTGGCACAACAATCGTATCTGGGAGGCCGTCAGCTTCTTGCCAGCGTAGGCGGGATCCCAGACGATATAGTCATTGCCAAGTGCATGGTATTTCACAAAACGCATATAAAGTCCTTTTTCCTAGATAGTTAAAGCCGGAATGAGCGGATTCAAAAATCTTCCCGCTTCTCATCGATATCCTCTTGCGCTCAGGAGGCATTGTCCTTAACGATGTGGGGGCGTTTACGGGGGAGCTTGAGCGCCGACTTCCGCGCCCTCAGGCGTATCCAGTTAATAGCGCGGAGCACCGATTGTTGCTCGATGATCCGCCGCTCGAGCTTGAGTTTCCCGGGGAAGTTCACCAGCATGAGTCCGATCAGAAGGGTGATAACGCCTTGGCCGGGCAACACCAACATCACGATACCGGAAAGGATGAAGATGATGCCGGCGAGGTTTTTGAGCACCAGGACAAGGAGGCGAACCGCTGCATGCCCTTGAGGCAAGCTCTTCAAGGGTTTTTTGCGGCGGGTGAAATAGTCCGCGGGGATGTGGATTACCAGTATGGGAATAGCCACGAGGGTTCCTATAAATACTATGACCGAGAGCACTCCAATCAACCAGAGAGAAGCCTGGTGAACGCGGAGGAAATCAACCATTATTGCGGATCCATTGAACAAGCGTTTTTACACTATTAGCCAATCAGGCGCTCATTGCCGCGCTTCGGCGAAGAGCAATTCCTTTATCCGGTTTTTAACGTTCCGAGAAGACTGGTCAACTGGGCAATATGGCTTTGCTCTTCCCTTATGATATCGTCGACCCTCTCCCGGCCGTATTTCTCCGGCACCATGTCCTTGAGCCCGAGATAAAAGAGGACTGATTCCTTCTCAAGGCCGATGGCCGTAATGAGCACCTCCTCCATGGTCTCATTGCCGGTGAGTGAATCCGCTACAGAGGGACTGCCCTCACCGCCTTGTGTGTCCGCCATCGCCGATAGGTATAGCGATAGCTCGTCTTGTGGGTCGAATACCGTTCCGCCCTTTTCTTTATCTGTAATACCGTTCCGCATCTCTGTAAATGTTGCTTTGTGACCATCCTCCATCGCAGCCAATTTCTCGAAAAACCTACGGTCTTCAGCATCCGATTGCAATCCCGCGGCCTTGCGATAAAAAACAGCGCCGTTTTCCTCGATTCGAATAGCCATCTCAAGCACCTCGTCCATATTAAAACCTAAGGCCATCGCCTCCTCCTTTCTGAGAGAGAGCAAGGTTGTTATTCACGTATCAAAATATCTGAATATTGAATGTATATCACAAGGGTTCACTCAAAAAAAAGCATTTATTGACATAAGGTCGCCAGGAACCCGCTTGGACTGCTTAGATGGGAACAGGCGGCAGTGGACCTGCTGAAAGAGGCGCTCAGGGCGAGCCACGGATCAGTGTGGCGTGAAAAGAAAGGGTAGTATCAGACAGACGCATGGGTCACGCCACGCATCCTTTTGACCGAAGAGAAGCTGAACTCGAATCGTTGTTCGTTGACCTCGGTACCCCACATTGATCCCCTTCGTTCTTCCATGAGGGTGAAGCCGTTTTTCTCGTAGAGATGCTTAGCCGGATCGAGACCCTCAAAGGTCCAGAGGTATATTGCCTTGTAGCCTCTGTTATGACAAAAGCGCTTTGCCGCCCTGATGAGATGGCTTCCTATGCCTCTTCCTTGCAGGGAAGCGGATACGATAAACCAACGAAGATGAGCTCCTCGGTCCCCGGCATTAATTCCATCAATCGCAATAGAGCCCTCGATGCGTCCCACGATAACAGCCGTCCAGAGGCCATCCCGCTGATCATCATAACGACCCATAAATCCAGCGAGCTCGGCGGCTACCTTTGCTTCAAAAAAGGCCCCGAAGCCCCAGTGCTCATGGTAGTAGGTGCCGTGAAGTTCGGCAATTCGACCGATAGAGCCCGGGATATAGCCTCTCTGAATCCGGATTTTCGCTGTGTGTTCGTGCATCATCCCAGCTCCATCTATGTGCACACATCCACCCATTGTGCACCGGTGATCCTGTAGAGCTCCTCAGGCGCGATCTCAATACATGAGTTTTTGGATCCTGCGGCGGGGTAAACCTTTTCGAAGGGCCGAAGGCTCTCATCGAGGTAGATCTCCAACTCCTCCTTTAGGGCGAAAGGGCAGACACCGCCCACAGGGTGCCCGGTTTTTTCAAGCACCTCCCCGGGGGACATCATCTTGGCCCTCACACCGAACTGGTTCTTGAAATTACGGTTATCGATTCGAGCGTCTCCCTTGGTCATGACCAGTACGCCCTTATCCCTGAGCTTGAAAGCGAGGGTTTTGGCGATTAACTCGGGGTCCACGCCCAAGGCCTGCGCCGCGAGTTCCACCGTTTCGGTGCTCCCGCCCAATTCAAGAATGTCATGCTCAAGCCCGCGATCCCTGATGTATTTCTTCACGTTCTCAACGCTCATCTATCAGCTCTCCTGCGTTTCTTCCCAACGGCATTATACCACCGATTTGCTGCCTATTCGCTTTGCATTGTCCCTGCCCGAGGTGATTCGGTTTTTTCTACTCTTCATCTCGTTTTTCTGTACGCATGCGGCGAAGCATTCGCTTCAATGCCACACGAGCTCGCGTTAGAGGAGTGATCTTTTTGCCTTCAAACGGAACCCTGATTTCGACATAAAATCTTGACAGCGCCTTCAGTATGAGTTTGAACAGGTCATCCCGTCCCTCGGTTTTGCCCCGACAGATATGGTGGTGGCAGCCGATAGCAACTGCTTGAACAGGCACAAGCATCTGTATCTTGGAAAGATCATCGAGATCCAGGGCCTTCTCCGATGACTCAATCTGCATCGCAGCAGCGCGTACATCATGCCTGTCTCTTGCATATTCATCATAGCGCAAGGTGATGAGCTTTTCCCAGTCCCGAAGATACTTGGCCTCGACACCCAGGCTCCTCAGCTGATTCACGTATGCCCCAGGAACCTTTTTATTGAGGTCAGAGAGATAGCCGTGGAACTCATCGGCAACCCGGAGATCAGGCGCCTCGAGCACGAGCATGATGAGAACAACACACGCGACGACCAGCTCGTTGAAGATCCTGTCCTGCTCGACCTGGCTCAACTGCTCGAAGCCAGTTAATAGATGGAATTGTTTGTCGCGGAAAAGCTGAAATGCGGAGCCAGCGGCGCCCTGCACCAGGGCCGCGGCTGTTGCAGCAGCCATCTGATCGAGTGACTCAAATTTTGCCTTTTTCATCGCCATAGAATTCGCAACGCGAAGATACAAGGCCCGAGAGCACATTTGATCGTTATCTCAATAGCCCGTTTTCAGCAGCAAAAACACGGAAGGGATTTCTCTTTAGGGCTCGACGGTTGTAAAGAGCTTTCCGTCCTTCCGCCTGACAATATCGCGGCGCAGAAAATTACGCATGACTTCCTCATAGGTTTGCCGATACTCGCTCTTAAAGAAAAAATCAATAGTCTCCTTGAACCAATAGGTTCCCATGAGATGGTCGAAAAAAGACTCTTCATCCATCTCCCGGTGCATGAGCATCGTATAGATTATGATCTTCTTGAGCAGTGAGTCGCCGGTTTTTTCTTTGTGATTCAGAAAGTCCCGCGCCTTTGCCTTACTTTTGGCCAGGGCCTCTTTGAAATTCGTAAATGGTCTCCCGTGCCCAGGATACACTATTTCTACATCAAGGGGTTCTAGTTTTTCAAGGGAAGAAAGGAGATCAAGGAGACAGGTGCTTCCTTCCACCCGCATGGTAATCGTGGGTATATCATCTTCCCAAAGGGCGTCTCCGGAGATAAGGACTTTTTCTTTTCTGTTGTAGAGGACGATACCATCAGATGCATGACCTGGTGTGTGGAGAACCTGAAATTCGTAAGGGCCAACAGGGATCAAATCTCCGTCATCTAAGGCGATGGTGCAGGCGAAGAACCCGGCTTCCTGGCCGAAATACCTCCACCATGGGGACCAGTCATCCCCGGTGTCCATAAAATACTTCCCAACCTTGTGCAGGGCAATGTCGCAGCCGGATCTGTCTTGAATGATGCTATTTCCTCCGATGTGGTCACAGTGGGTGTGGGTGTTGATAATGAGCCGGGTCTGTGCGAGCTTGACGCCTATATCCTCTATCAACTGCTCCGTTATGGCAAAGTCGGAGATATAACCGGTGTCAATGAGAACCGGTTGCTCGGATCGATATACGAAGTGATTCGAATTCAGGTATCCCCTTTCGATAAAGAAAAGGTCCTTCATAATTTCAACGGCGCTCATGTGGTTTGCTATCGATATTTGAGTCGTGTTTTTGTCGTGACGAGTTTTCGTGCCGGGGGTTTTTCATCCTAACTCCAGGCTATGCCGATGCACGATGTACGCCATTGTCTTGAAGCGCTTGGAAAGGCCCGGCATGTCGAAGCTCCCGAATCATCGGAACCAGTGTGGTTAGGGGATTTAGGATCCATCCTGCCCGATCGTGCCGCACTCCTATGCGGATTGAAGCTCTGATGTACAGTTCGGGCAACGCGTCGCCTTAATAGGAATGACGGTGAAGCATCTCGCAAATTCCTTGGTCATTGGTATAGCACATTCTTTGAATTCTTTAAGCATTCCCATGCTCCCTACGGCAATTTCCTCAGTGGGCGTATTCAAGCCTCATTTGTCTTTATGTTATCTAAATTTTACAGTTTAACTACTGCTCATGCTGAAATCGCCTGCCTCTGTGGAGCAGCAGCGAGCTTAGTTCCTATATTGAATTAGTCCTCTTTCAATGCTTCCTTCAACGCTGCTCTTGCCAACAACTGTGTCGAATCGAGTGCAGGCAGAGGGCAGTCATTCGGATCGACGAGCAAAGGAATTTCCGTGCATCCCAATACGACCCCGTCGCACCCCTGATCCTTCATCTTCTGAATCACGGTGTTGAAGTAAAGCCGGGAGGACTCCGTAAAGACTCCATTCACAAGCTCCCGGAAAATGATCTTGTCGATCTGTTCGCGTTCCGGCTCGTCCGGAATCATACAGTCAATTCCGTATCTGCGGAGAACAGCCGGATAGACGGGGCCGGTCATCAGATACTTCGTCCCCGTGATCGCAAGAGTATTGAATCCTTGTAACTTGGCTTCGTCTCCGACTGCTGCGGCAATGTGGAGCCAGGGAATGGGCGAATCCAAGGCGACCAAATCAAACGCTTGGTGAATGGTGTTGTCCGGACAAATGGCGAACTGCGCCCCGATCGTTGCGAGTTTCTTTGCGGAGGACAGCATCAACTTAGCCACTTCGGGCCAGCTCCCGGAACGGACGTGAACCATGTATTCACCGAGGGGATAGGTGTGCATGGACACTTCGGGGTGCATATGCTCTCCCATGAGCGCGGGCGCCTCTTTGCAGAGCGTACGGTAGCACAATGCAGCGCTCTCGGCACTGCAGGCTACGATTCCGATATGTTTTGTCATATTCCTCTCCAAGGACCAACGACCGCCACCAGTTCATCTGGTGAATGGCGTGGTTGGGCGATTGTATTTTAGCAATAAGTCAAAAAGTCACCAACGTTATATATAGAAATAATAAGGGGTTACACTCCCCCTTATAGCATAGAAAAAAATTATTTAATAGCTACCCAAAAAAGAAACCTCCTGTTAAGAAGAAAGTGCACAAAAACAAAAATCTTAACAAAGGAGGTTTCAGATGGATGGACAAGAGCATAGCAGGCTAGAGGATTTCCGTCAACTAAAGAGAGAGATTCGAGGATCAAAGGAGTATCTGATCGTGGGCATTGATGTAGCCAAGGACCGGCACCATGCCTTCTTCGGCACGGCCACCGGAACAACACTCTTGAAGAGACT
>Ga0315553_10002466_pt1 | contig 14830 bp, 13 predicted proteins | sample SalMarSW160140MG_FD_203099 | JGI IMG/M metagenome (GOLD analysis project Ga0315553, IMG submission 203099) | Salt marsh sediment microbial communities from the Plum Island Ecosystem LTER, Massachusetts, United States - Salt Marsh Sediment SW1601-40 ... | reverse complement strand
TGGCAATGACATTGACCACGTTTTCCATGTCGGTTCCACGTTGCAGGACATTAAAGGGTTTGCTTATACCCATAAGCAGCGGACCAACCGCTTTTGCGCCCCCAAGATGTTTGAGAAGTTTATACGCAATGTTGGCCGATGACAGCTCGGGAAAGACCAGAATATTGGCAGGTCCGCCCAACCTGTTAAATGGAAAATCATTGTCCAGAATTTCTTTGACAATGGCGGTATCAGCCTGCATTTCACCGTCGATGATCAGGTCCGGCCTTCTTTCCCGGCAAATCTCTACGGCTTCTTGGACCCTGTTGGCATCCGGATGATTCGTGCTTCGGAAGTTTGAAAAAGACAACATAGCGACACGAGGTGTTACGCCAAAAAAACGAGCGGTTTTTGCCGAAAGAATCGCGATTTCAGCCAGATCTTCAGAACTGGGGTGAAAATTGACCGTGGCGTCGGCGAAAAACAAGGCCCGGTCTCGGAAGAGCATCAGATATACGCCGGATACCTTGGAAATTCCGGGTTGTCGCGGAATGACCTGAAGAACAGGGCGGATGGCATTCGGATAATAGCATCCGATGCCGTGGACCTGTCCATCGACCATGCCTTCATTGACCATCATTGCTCCAAAAAGGAACGTGTCCGTGAGTAATCGCCGCGTTTCAACCAGATTCCAACCTCTTCGGCACCGTCGTTTGAAGAGCTTTTCTGCAAAATCGTCGAACAACTGGTCCTCCAGATGGTCGATAATCTCAATGTCATCCAAAGGAATTCGGTGTTCTTTGGCAACGGAGTGGATTTCATCCTCTCTGCCTAACACAACAGGATAGGCAATGTTTTCTATGACCGCTTGACGGGCGGCACGAAGGATGACAGGATTATTGCCCTCTGGTAGGACAATACGCTTGGGGTTCTGTTGGGCACGGATAATCATTTTTCTCGTCAGTTCCCGTTCCGGCCCGAGTCTGGCTTCCAAAAACTGCATATATTCCGTTTGGCTCTCTATTCCCATTCTGGCCACGCCGCTCTTGATAGCGGCATTGGCCACAGCCGGAGTCACTTCCAATAGAACCCTGGGATCAAGGGCCATGGGGATAACATATTCGGGGCCGAAATGGATCTTGCGGCCCCCATAGGCCCGAATCACCCTGTCAGGGACATTTTTCCTCGCCGCCTTGGCAAGGGCGTGGACTGCCGCCAGTTTCATCTCATCGTTAATGGCCGTTGCCCTGACGTCCAAAGCCCCTCGAAAAATATAGGGGAATCCTAGAACGTTGTTGATTTGATTTGGGAAATCCGAACGCCCAGTGGCTACGATAGCGTCCGGTCTAACATTCTTGGCCTGATAATAATCGATCTCAGGTTCCGGATTGGCCAGGGCGAATATGATCGGGTTTTCCCTCATCCGTAACAAATGTTCCGGTTTAAAGGCCCCTTTGACGGATAAACCCACCAACACGTCCGCCCCTTCCACAGCGTCATCCAAGGTCCTCATGGGTGTGTCAAGGGCAAAAGTTTCTTTGTATGGGTTCATGCCTTGGGTGCGGCCTTTGTAGATGACACCTTTGGAGTCGACAATGATGATGTTTTCCTTCTTTACGCCCAGTTGGACATATATCTTCGCGCAAGCCAGGGCAGCAGCACCAGCCCCGTTCATCACCATTTTGATGTCTTCCAGTTTTCGTTCGGTCAGTACGCAGGAGTTCAGCAATCCCGCGCCGGAGATAATGGCTGTTCCGTGCTGATCATCGTGAAAGACCGGAATCGACATCTGTTTGGTCAGTTCTTCTTCAATATAGAAACAGTCCGGGGCCTTGATGTCTTCCAGATTGATGCCTCCAAATGTGGGTTCCAATAGCTTGACGGTCCGAACAAACTCTTCCGGATCGGATGTCTTGATTTCAATGTCAAACACGTCGATGTTGGCAAAGCGCTTGAACAAAACAGCCTTTCCTTCCATGACGGGTTTCGCGGCCAAAGGACCGATATCTCCAAGACCCAGAACAGCGCTGCCGTTTGTGATCACACCGACTAGGTTTCCCTTATCAGTATAATCAAAGACAAGGTCGGGATTCTCCTCGATTTCCAGGCAGGGAACAGCGACGCCCGGTGTATAAGCAAGACTCAAATCGGATTGAGAATCACAGGGTTTGGTGGGAATGACCTCAATTTTACCGGGATTAGGCGATTTGTGATAGTGAAGGGCCTCTTCTTTGTATAACATGACTTTGATGCCTCAGAAAAAATGTCTTGGTTTGCTATTTGTCATTGACAACCTCGCAAAAACTCCTTTTCGGAATCATTGCGCTTCTCTCTTACTTAATCAAACTATACGATTAGCTCAAGCACAAATAGTGACGTATTTGGTCAAATGCTTCTTCGCATTCGCCCTCACGGGTTCAGCCCGGTCCCACTCCTTCGGAGCAAAATCTCAGAATCAAGGGTTGAAGCTCCCCGGGACGAGCCTCAAGAAAGTCCCAAGTGTAAGAATCTTTTTTTATTACCGTAATTCTTACCCTAAGTCCATGCCTTACAGGCGGGAAGGATGCCATAGACCCGCTGAGGCGGGTGAAGGGTGTGCTGATTGAAAAAAGACGCATCATTATCCATGGGACATTGAGTCCGTCTTTATGGAAATAAACATTCATGATATCATATGGTTACATTCTTATGCTCCTGAGGGACGGACAAATTTGTGTTATGGTTTGTTCGTAAATGTTAAGCTAGAATTAAGGTACTCGAAGACGACACGCCCATCATCTCTTCTTCGATCAAGGATCAAGCCATTGGTAAGGAGTCTTTTGCTGAAGAAATTGACTGACGATAAGACCATCTTAAAGATCCGCCAGGCCGAACCATCTGATGCCCATTTCATGGCCAAACTGAGCGGAGAAGTTTTCCATATATACGGCCCATACGAGAGGATTATGACGAGCTGGTTAGAGTCGGGTGTCGCATTGTGTCTTATCGGCTCTATTCGCAAGAAAACCGTGGCTTTTGCCATGATGAGCAACTTGCCTCTCGAAGTGAACCCGGCGCATATGTCCGAATTATTGGCCATTGCCGTTGTCCCGGAAAGACAGGGGACGGGGATTGGCGAAATCCTTCTCAAGGAGATGGAAAAAAAGGCTGCAGTGATGAATATGAAGGGGTTGTTCCTGCATACTGCCATAGACAACATGGTCGCACTGAGGCTGTTCAAAGAAAACGGATACCAGGCACGGGGCACGAAAAGGAATTTCTATCCGGCAGGGCAGGATGCGATCTTCATGTCAAAACAGTTCGGAGCGGGAGCAATGGAAACAACCGATTATCAAGGCATGAAACTGTGACGCGGTAATGAACAAGAGGCTTGCCGGTGGGGGATGGAAGAGAGTCCTATTATGCCGAGTTTTGTTTGGGGGTTTGAATTAGGGACCTTTTCGTATATAATATGGTCAGTTACCCGCCTTTGCAGAAGACTACGGGCCTGTCCGCCTCCGTTCCGCGCCAGCGAGACTACGGAGGATAGAATCGGAGCTTTGTGGAGATTCCTTCTCAAAGAGCGGGAGGCGTGTACGAATGCGCTAACGGTTCCCCGTTCGGAGTTGAGGACAGGTGATGGGCTACGGCGCGATGTCACCCTGAAGTGGAGTGAATAACCTCCTTGCAGCCGAAGACGATTGTGTGTAAGAGGTCCCTCCGGTTTGCTTGTGGGGTTCCATATTGAATGATTGGGAGGAGTGTATGGCGCAAATCGATGCCTTTTTTAAACTGATGAACGAGCAGGGAGCCTCTGATCTCCATTTAGTCTCTGGACAACAGCCCGTGCTGCGAATCGGTGGAGAGTTGGAGAGGGTAAAATATAAGATATTAGAGGACGATACACTGAAAACCATGCTGTATGAAATAGCCCCTGAGCATAAGGTAAAGGAATTCGAAGAAACAGGGGATGTGGATTTTGCCTATGAAATCCCGGGTCTGGCCCGGTACCGCTCCAATTTTTTCCAGCAAAGGTGTGGGATTGGTGCCGTTTTCAGGGAGATCCCTTCAAAAATCATGACGTGTAAAGAATTGGGTCTCCCCCCGGTGATCCCTAGGCTGGCGACCTTACCTCGGGGCCTGGTTCTGGTTACAGGACCCACAGGAAGTGGGAAATCGACCACCCTTGCCGCCATTATTCATGAGGCGAACAAGACCCGAAAAGAGCACATTCTGACCGTGGAAGACCCCATAGAGTTTGTTCATGAAAGCGAAAAGGCGGTGATCAATCACCGGGAGGTCGGAATGCATACAAAGTCGTTTTCTGCGGCTTTGAGGGGCGCCCTCAGGGAGGACCCCGACATTATCCTGGTGGGTGAGATGAGGGATCTGGAAACCATCTCCTTGGCTATCGAGGCTTCAGCAACAGGCCATCTCGTTTTTGCCACCCTTCATACCACCAGTGCAGCAAAGACCGTGGACCGAATCATTGAGGTCTTTCCTCAGGCCCAGCAGAATCAGGTGAAGAGCACCCTTGCAGATGGTATTCGGGCTGTGATTGCGCAGACTCTCTTCAGAAAGCGTGACAGAAGCGGGCGAGTGGCTGCCGTGGAGATCATGATCGCTACTCCCGCCGTCCGGAATCTTATAAGAGAGGGAAAAACATTTCAGATCCCCTCAGCGATACAGACAGGGCACAAATATGGCATGCAGACCTTAGACGATGCCATCATGGCCCTACTTGAGAAGAAGATTATTACCCCAGATGATGCTTATACCAAGGCCAATGACAAGGCCAAATTCCTGCCGTTCTTGAAAAAACCTCCAGCTGATTTTACGGAGGTCTAGATAAAAGGCGGTGAAGGTTCAGTATGGAATCTACGAAGAGGGGTGTTAGAGTATGAGACAACAGCAAATCGATCATATCCTGACCACCATGCTTGAGTCCTACGACAACGTGTCGGACCTCAACATGACCGTGGACAAACCCTTTCAGGTCGAGTCTTCCGGTGAATTGAAACCGGTTGTGGTGACCCCACCCATAGAGAAGTTGACGCCTTTTCAGACGGAGATCATGGCCCTCAACCTGATTAACGGAGACCGACGGCTGACGAAGATCCTCCTCAGCGAAGGATCTTGCGACTTGTCTTATCAGTTGGCGGGGAAGGCTCGTTTCAGGGTGAATGTTTTTTCTCAAAAGGGCTATTTTTCTACAGTGATGCGCCAACTGGTTACAAGGGTTCCTACCATTGAGGAGATGAGACTCCCCTCCGCTTTTTATGATATGGGTGATGAGCGAAATGGCATTATCCTGATCACCGGGGCGACGGGTACGGGTAAGACGACCTCCTTAGCGGCGGTCTTGAATGAAATAAATGAGAAGAAATCGGTTCATGTGGTCACTCTGGAAGATCCAGTGGAATACGTGCATTCCCAAAAGAAAGCCACGTTTAACCAACGGGAGATGGGGAGGGACTTTGATGCTTATGCTTCCGGTCTAAGGGCTGCCCTCAGACAGGCCCCAAAGGTGATTCTGGTGGGTGAGATGAGGGACAGGGAGACGGTGGAGATCGGCCTTTCCGCAGCAGAGACCGGCCATCTAGTCCTGACCACCCTTCACACAACAGATGCCGGCCAAACCATAAATAGGATTGTGGGCATGTTTGAGCAGGAGGAAGAAAGGCAGATTCGAATCCGGCTTGCGGATTCCCTGCGTTGGATCGGCTGTCAGAGGCTTTTGCCCAAAGAGGGGGGTGGTCGAGTGGCAGCCTTTGAGATTATGCGTTCGAATCTCAGGGTTAAGGACAGCATCCTACATGGGGAGTCTGAAGGAAAGACCTTTTATGAGATCATTCAAGGGAATCGACCCTTTGGAATGATGACATTTGACGAGTGCATTACGGATCTTTATGTGGAGGGTCTTATCAGTGAGGAGACGGCCATGAGCTACGCATCCCAAAAGGCTGTTGTGGGGAGGGCCATCGATAGTATCAAGGCCTCGAAGGGAGAGAAGACTACCTCAATAGAAGACCTTACCTTAGATCAGGAATACGCAAAAAAACTCGAACCGTAAGGATGTATTTCAGGGAGACCATGTATGGAAATCACCTGTGAGCACTGTGAGGCCACACTAAATATTCCCGACGAGAAGATTCCCGAGGGTCAAGTCGTCAGAATCAGTTGCCCGAAGTGTAAGAGCAAGATCTCCATTGATACGGGAAAACGCCGCGTCAGCCCCGAACAAGCAAAATCGGGTCGGGAGTCGAAAGAAAGCGGTTATAGTTACGGGGATTACAGCGAGGATGAGGCCCTTGGTGCTTATGAAAAAGGGGCCAAATTGGCCCTTGTTCTAGACCCCGATCCCGAGTCTTCCGGAAAAATCAGATCTGAAATAGAGCAACTGGGCTATCATTGTGTCTCAGCCCCCAATACCCGAGACGCGGTTGGCAAGATGCGTTTTCATCTTTTCGAATTGGTCATCGTCTCTGACGGATTCGACGGGCAAGACCTGGATAACAGCCCCATCCTCAACTATCTTAACCACATTTCCATTGCGGACCGCCGAAAGATCTTTGTTGCCCTTATGGGGGAGCGATTCAAGAGCATGGACAACCTCATGGCCTTCGCCATGAGCGCTAATGCGGTCATAAATCCGAAGGACACGGACAAGTTCTCCGCTATGTTGAAAGGGGCTGTTTCAGACCATGAGAGATTTTATAGGGTCTTCATGGAGACATTGGTCGAGGTGGGCAGAGCCTAGATCCAATGGCAGTGTGTTCGGAGGACCTGCCCGCCATTTTTCTATCACCAGAATACTTTCACACGGCTTTCCGCGGTTCACTTGCAGCACACCCCGGCTGTCGCGGGATAACCCAAAATGAGATCCAAAGAAAAGAGGTTTTGTCCTGGACGAATGAATCATGGACATTTCACATAGGGATTCATTTCCGCAGGAGGAGATAAACATGCCGGAACATGAATCCGTGAATAAAATCACCGAACAGGATAAGCAGGCTCAACTTGTTGAAGTTTTCAAGAAGATGCCCCATGAGATCCCGCTTTTGTTCTTTACGAGCCCGGAACGGTACATCAATCGGGACGAGCGGCACAGGACGAATATCCCCGGAATCTACAGTGCGGGCGATGTGGAAGGGGGTTACAAACAGATTGTCATTGCCGCGGGTCAGGGCTCTGAGGCAGCCTTATCTATCTTTGAAGACCTGATGAACCCATACTGGAAGACGAAGAAGTCTGAATAACCGAGGGTTCTTGGGGTCCGGTGAAGCCCTCCAAAACCTTGTTTTTCTTATCTCACTCCATGGGGGTCAATGGCACATTCCAGGACCCTGCCGTCTCCCACGGGGGCCAAGGTCTTGTCCCACATTCCTCTGAGGTCCCTGATCCTGTCCTTCTCACCAAGGGCCCAGAGGGAGCCTCCTCCCCCTGCACCCGCAAATCTGGCTCCACATCCCATCTTTTCAGCCTGATCGATTAGTTTTTCGGTAACGGGTATCAAGGCGTCAGGGGTCATCTTCCGACGAATGGCCATCTCCTCGTTTAAAAGCCCTGCCACTTCGTCCCATGCCTCTTTTTCTAAAGCCTCAGCCAGCAAACCAACCACACCGTTGACCTCCATCCAGCCGGCTCTTGTTTTGCCGGAAAGGAAGTCGTTGACCCAGGCTCGATTTATGCGGGATGAAATATGTCTTTTGCCGCTGAAGGCGACGAGAATGCGCTTGGACAACTCTCTCTGGCCTCTGGTATCCAGGAGGGGTTTTCTTTTCAGGAAAGAGCTTTTTTTGCCATAACACCAGGTCCATCGATTCACGCCGCCATAGACTGCTGCCGCCTGATCCTGAATCCCGCAGTACCCACCGCCCACACCATCTTCCAGGTGATACCCGAGATGCAGGATTTCTCCTTTGGATCGCTTCTTTTGACCCAACATCGATGACACCTCGGACAAGGCCTTCAAGAGGGCGATCAGGGCCGTGCTGGAGCCGCCCAGGGCAGACTCTAAAGGGGAATCAGATCTGATATAGATTCGGAGACCGTGTAGATCGAAGTGGGAAACCGCGGCGAAAAACAGACCGAACTTGGAGTCAAAGGGAGGGTTTTTACGGGGGTAATCTTCACCGTGAGGGAACCCCTCAGAAGAGATTTTGACCCAGCCGTCCTTATGGGGGAAAAGGGAGACCCAGGTCCTCAGATTCAAGGCCATGTTTACAGTGACCGGCTTTGCCGGTTCAAGAGGGAGTGCCAAGGCTTTGATGTCCCACGTCCCTCCGGAGTCGATCCGGCAAGGGGCCGAGGCCGTCACTGCATGTTGCTCAAGTATCTTTTTTGCTGATAACATGGAAATCACCTTTTCTGTTGCTTTGAGGCCTTAATAAACATAGTAGCAGCCGTTTTTGTCAAACAAGTCTTTTCAATTTGACGAATGACGAAAGGCAAAAGATACCCTCGATAAACCGAGATTTTCCAAAGATACAAAGGATAAGCGTCTGGCTAAATCCTCGTTTTGGTGTCTAATTACAGGGGTGGGGACCATTTATTGGTGGATCCATCGTATGACCAGCAATCAAGAAGGGCCTTTCTTGAAGTGAACTGGGGGTTCTCCGACCACAACAGCATTTGCTGGTGTGCTTCATTCAGTCTCTTAAATTTTTCCGCGTCTCCGCCTACGTCAGGATGATAAATCTTTGCCAATTTCTTGTAAGATGTCTTTATTTTCGACGCTTTTCCATCGGAGATCAGTTCTTCCATTTTGAGCTGAAGGACCTTCATGGATGCCTTTTCATTTTTGGAAAACCTCGGGCGCAGTGTCTTGTCCGGTTTGATGTCGTTGAGGGTCACCTGTTTGCAGTGTTTTTCGTTGAGAAGGCTTAGCGACGCATAACTCTTGGAATTGTTGTCGACAATGCTGTACCATTTGCCGCCGGATTCGAGAATAAGTTTCTTCAGATCCTCAGCAGGCTTGCTCCCTGATATCCTTCTATTCGTGAACCTGGAGATTTCTTTTGCCCAGGCAGGGAGGACATCAAGAATCACATGATTTTTGGTGAAAGAGAAGGCAGCATATCTGGCATTGAAGACTTTGAGCAATCCTTTTGAAAGGGAAAGAACCCACATCATTTTTTGTCGGCACTCCCGGGAACAATAACGTCTCCGTGCATCGATACCTGCGGTTCCGCAAGCAAGGCATGTCTTTGTCGCCATTCTTTTCTTTGGTTGGGGGAGAAGAGATGCGTTGACCGTATTGGTTGTCGATGTTGGATTCACGGCTTCACTCGATTCAAGAAACCTGGTCCTATGGGACCGTCGAAGATCCCGTATCACGGGAGTCAGAGTTCTAGGGCTAAATACTATACCTTGAAAAGACCAACTGATCAAGCGATTCACACAGATCCCTGTTCAACGGACAGGATTGCCTATCTTCTTCAGGATCATTTAAGCTATTGACCATTTAGGCCTTTTATTCTATACTTTACTTTGTTGAGACAAACACATACTCAAGACGAGTCTTGTTGAAAAGCGGTCTTTTCTGTGTGGTTTGCCTACTCATAAGAAAGTGGAATGTTATTGCCCTCAAAAGTCCGACATGAGCGCCTTTCCTGCCTTTGTATTGCTTAACGGTGCATCTGGGGGATTTCGATAGAAAAAAATGGAGAACCTGTATTCCTATGTCATATACCTGGCTTAGTCGTTTATTAGTGTTTTTGAGCCTTCTGATCTGCTCAAGTTGCGCAACTTCACAAGGAACCTCAGAAAAACAAAACCCCATTGACAAACAAATGATCGGGGCCGAAAGTGCTGCTTCGGAGATGGACGCTCCCGCTTCTGCGATATTAGAGGGTCAAAACACTGGAGAGGAGAGAAACGGATCCGCATCAAACCCGGCTTCAGGGGAACCAACTTCCCCTGAAACAGTCATTCAAGCCGCTGACGAGACGGCACCCTCATCTCCTCCTGAGCCTCCCGCCATGTCGAATCAAGAAATCCTTGATTCCGCCCTGGAGTTTTATCAAGCTTCAAGCGATTTTTGGGAACGGGGGGACCTGGATAATGCCATCGCCGCCCTGGACAAGGCCTATTCCCTTATTTTGAAGGTGAATGCGGAGGAGGATCCGGTGATCCTTCAGCAAAAGGAAGATCTTCGTATCACTATATCAAGACGTATTGTTGAAGTCTATGCATCGCGTTTCACCGTGGCGAATGGGGACCATAAGGAGATTCCCCTTTTGATGAACGTGCACGTAGAAAAGGAGTTGGCCTTATTGAAAGGGCGGGAAAGGGATTTTTTTCTTGCCTCATATCGCCGGTCCGGCAAGTACCGTCCTTTTGTCGTGGAAGCCCTTCAGGAGGCCGGCCTTCCGGAGGAGCTTTCATGGCTCCCCCTCATAGAGAGCGGTTTCAAAACCAATGCCTACTCCAAAGCCAGAGCCCTCGGAATGTGGCAGTTCATCGCCTCGACCGGATACAAATTCGGTCTAAAAAGGACCCAGTATATTGACGAAAGGATGGATCCAGAAAAGTCCACCCTGGCGGCCATTGACTACCTTGATGAGCTACATTCGATATTTGGGGATTGGATGACGGCCTTGGCGGGGTATAACTGCGGGGAAGGGAGAGTGCTGAATCGTATCAAATCTCAGAGGGTCAACTATCTGGATGATTTCTGGGATTTCTATGGAAGTCTCCCCAGAGAGACGGCCCGGTATGTGCCGAGGTTCTTGGCAGTGTTAAATATCCTGGATGATCCTGAAGCCCATGGTTTCACCCTGCCTGAAGTGGATGAGCAGATAGAAACTGAGAAAGTGGACATTCATAAGCAGGTCCAACTGGAGACGGTCGCCAGACGTTTGGATATAGATTACGGGCTCCTGAAAGATCTGAATCCGGAACTGCGACAACAACTCACTCCCAGCGATCCCTATTCACTCAAAGTCCCAAAAGGGAAGGGAGAGGTCCTTCTTGCCAAGCTGGATGAGATTCCTGTGTACCGTCCTGCCTATAGGACCCACAGGGTCCGAAGCGGCGAATCTCTGTCCGTGATCGCGGAAAGATACGGGAGTTCCGTCAGGGCCATCATGACTGCGAACAACCTGCGCAATAAGCACTATTTGAGAATCAATCAGAAGCTCAAAATACCCGTCAGTAAGACAGCCATCGCCTCTTTGGAGGTGCCTCTGGTCCAGGCATCACAAATCAAGGGGGAGATTATTGAATACAGGGTCCGAAAGGGTGATTCCTTATGGCTGATTGCCAGGCGCTACGGAACCACAACCAAGATGATCCAGTCTCTCAATCAACTGGACAGCGCGTTGCTCAGTATCGGACAAGTGCTCAAGATTCCTTCCGGTCAGACCATGGCTTCAGTGATTGGCGATACCCAGACCTATTTGGTCCGAAAGGGTGATTCTCCCTATTTGATTGCCAAAAGGCATAATATGGATCTTTCGACATTCCTTGAGTTCAACGGACTCACTCCGCGAAGCACGATTTTTCCGGGTCAGGTCTTGAAGACTAAGGGCGAGTGAAAATCCATCTGCCATGCATGTCTAGAGATCAAATAGTCGGACTTCTGCCGAGTTTCATATTTCTTCTGATTCATAACCATTTCTTTGGCCCTTGGGACCATTGGGGCTCGAAACCTTATGCTTCACCTCCAGGAATGACCACGAATATATATCTTCATCTAACACCTGTATTCTGTTATGTTACTCAAGAACGCGGAGTAGAAGGGGGGAGCGATGTCTGTAACAATGGATCAACTGATTCTGGACCTTGATAAGTACTATGAGATGGGAAATATGATGAGCGCTCTCACTGTCATCGCGAATTTCATATTCCAAGAGAGGAACAATAGGATCTCAAGAATAAGAAGAGAACTTCCCCTTTTCTTGGAGGGCATCGAAGAGAATCGAGAAGGAATCAAACGTGTTTTGAAAAAATGGAAAAAGGATTCTCCCTTTAAGATCGCAGAATTTGTCGATGTCCTTGAGAGATTGGAGGAGATGCAAGACGGAGAAAGACAAGAGTTGAGCGGAAGGCTTCAGGAGGTGGCTCAGGACGTCGTAGGGGAAAGGGCTTAACGCAGGGTCCCCTTGCAGAAGCTATTTGGCTTTTGATCACTATTTGCATCCCCAAACCTTTTTCTGGTTTAGCTCATGGGTCTTATTTTCGATATCAGCGCCGCCAGGTTCTATGAATCCTGGTATCACTCGCCCCAAGGAAGGGCCATGCGTCGTTCTGCAGAAATACTCATCCTTGCCTTACTGAATCCTCGGCCGGGCGAAAGGGTCTTGGATATCGGGTGCGGTGGTGGTTATCACCTCGAATTCATGAACCGATTGGGCCTTGATGTCACGGGCATCGACGCCTCTCCCTATATGATCAATATGGCCGGAGAACGCCTCGGGAATCGGTGTTCTCTCAATAGGGGCATGGCAGAAGACCTTCCCTATGAGGATAACGAGTTCGATCTTGTAGTGTTGATCAATACCCTTGAGTTTTTGGATGATCCTTTGGAGGCGCTGAGGGAGGCGGGAAGAGTGGCCAGCCGGCAGGTCTTCATTGGTGTGATGAATAGCCTTGCCTGGCATTGCCTGCGCACCAAATCACTGAATCTCTTCCGTGAATCCCTTTTTGATCAGGTCAAGTTTTTTAACGTGTGGGAGTTGAAATCTTATATCCAGCTGGCCTACGGCCCTGTTCCCGTGGAATGGCGTTGCGCTCAGGCTTGGCCTTCTTTTATGGAAAAGACCGGAATCTGCAAGAACGACCTCTGGAATCTGGGACATTGGCCTTTTGGCTCATTCTTGGGCGCTTCAGTGAGAATTGTCTATTCGGTTAAGACAGACAATGTCCCATTGAAGATAGGGGTGAAGAAGAAAGGGCAAGCCATTGCAGGCGAGTTATCCATGGAGAAGGTTGACCGCATACAAGAGAGGCAGGGAGATGAAAGAAGCCTATCTATATAAGAAAAGAGACCTGAATGAGGTAAGGTGCCTTTTGTGCAGCCATAAATGCCTGATAAAGGAAGGGGCAAGGGGAATTTGCGGTGTCCGCGAAAACCAAAAAGGAACCCTTATAAGCCTTGTCTATGGGAAGGTTGTAGCCAGGCATGCAGATCCTATCGAGAAGAAGCCCCTATTTCATTTCCTGCCGGGCAGCCGGTCCTACTCCATTGCGACCGTAGGATGCAATTTCAAATGCCTTTTTTGCCAGAACGCTGACATATCTCAGATGCCCGCCGACCACAAACGGATCTGGGGAGAGGACATGGCCCCAGAAATAATCGTGGAGGATGCCATAGCCAGCCGGGCAGCGACTATTTCCTACACCTATACAGAGCCCACGATCTATTTTGAGCTGGCACTGGACGCAGCTCGATTAGCCGAGCCAAAAGGGCTGCGAAATGTTTTTGTGACCAATGGTTACATGACAGAAGACTGTTTGAGAGAGATAGGTCCTCTTCTTCACGGGGCCAACGTGGATCTCAAGTCGTTTTCTGATACGTTTTACAGAGAGCAGTGCGGGGCAAGACTTGAGCCTGTCCTCCACTCGATCAAGACGATGAAAGAGTTGGGTGTCTGGGTGGAGGTGACCACTTTGCTTATTCCAGGGATGAACGATTCGAGAGAGGAACTCGGAGATCTTGCCGAATTCCTAGCAGATCTTAGTCCTGATATCCCTTGGCACATCAGCCGGTTTCATCCCACCTATCGCCTGACCCATGCTCCCCCTACCCCTGTTGAAATCATCCACAGGGCCAGGGAGATTGGCTATGAAATGGGCCTGAAATATGTCTACACCGGGAATCTGCCCGGGGATAAAGGTGAAAAGACATGGTGCCATGAGTGCGAAGGGCTTCTAATTGATCGTACCGGCTTTATGGTGAGAGAAAACAGGATAAAGAACAGTCTCTGCCCCCGGTGTGGCGCGAAGATTCCGGGAGTGTGGGAGTGATTTTCTTGTGAGTTGATCTTTCCTCTTAAATCTGATAACCATTAGAAATAAGGAGGGCTTTTTCGGGTTCTTCTTAAATCATAGGCCCCCGCTGGGCATACAAGAATTGCCTTCTTCCACCCAGCGGGGGTTCTTTAGGAGATATGTCATGAAGCAGGAAGAGGAACTTGCCGTCAAGGTGACGAAAGAAGTTGTAGTGAAATTCATCGAAATGGGTCGTTTGTCCGTCAATGCCTTTGATGAGGTCTTTAAACAAGTCCATAAGACGGTTTCGGAGTCTTTGCTGGAGAACACTATAAAAGGCGGAGATTAGACTCTACCCTATCGTTGCATAAAAAACATGACAAGGGGTTCTAGAAAGCAATAATAACAAGGATCTTGGCGTAATTCGAGACTATTTCTGGAAAACACCAAATATGAATTCCAAGTTAATCCATTCAATTTGTCATGTTTTCTGCCCTCCTGCCTTCGCTGAAGCTTCGGCAAGGCAGGTCGGGAAAGTCGAGGGTACCGCATCTCCTTTGTTGCCTGCCGGGCCGAAGCCTTGGCGAAGGCTGGTCAAGGGTTCGCGGTAGTTTACTACAGCTTCACCCTTGACGCCGTGGATCTACCGCATCCTCAACTTTTGCAACGTTAGGGTCTACATGGCGGGGTATCGGACGTCTGTCAAGAAAAGGCCTTGGGGTGGGGCCTTTACTCCAGCTTTGCCTCTGTCTCTGGCTTGAAAGATTGTCACAAAATCGTTGAAACCTATCTTTCCCTGACCCACCTCCAAGACCGTCCCTACGATGTTTCGCACCATATGCCTCAAAAAACCGTTTGCCTCAAAGATAAAATGTAGCAGGCCCTTATCCGGCTCATGAATCTCAGCGCGCATCATCTTTCTTACCGGATTCAAATT
>Ga0315553_10002465_pt1 | contig 14843 bp, 9 predicted proteins | sample SalMarSW160140MG_FD_203099 | JGI IMG/M metagenome (GOLD analysis project Ga0315553, IMG submission 203099) | Salt marsh sediment microbial communities from the Plum Island Ecosystem LTER, Massachusetts, United States - Salt Marsh Sediment SW1601-40 ... | reverse complement strand
ATTGGGTGCTTTTAACATGGATACGGGCTTCTGAGGAAGCAATTTCACTCAACAAGAGTTGTTTATCGATGCAAGAGAATGTCAAGAACTTGATTGGTGGTGAGTGGGTATCTTCCACCGGCGACGAGCAGCTTACGATCATGAATCCCGCGGACGGGGAGACCGTCTTGGCGACGTTGAATTGTTCGTCGGCGCAGGACGTGCGAAGTGCCGTGGCGGCTGCGAACGGGGCGTTTCCGGAGTGGCGCGATAGACCGGTCGTTCACCGCTGTCGCATATTGTTTCGTATCAAGGAAATGCTTGAGAATCGTCAGGAGGAACTCGCGCGGCGACTGACGCTGGAAAACGGCAAAACGTTGGCGGAATCCCGGGGCAGTGTGCGGCGTGGGATCGAAGTCGTGGAATTCGCCGCGGGGATGCCTTCCTTGATGAAAGGCAACATGATCGAGAACATCGCGGGTAATGTAGACGGTAGCCAATATCGCGAACCTTTGGGCGTAGCAGCCGGTATTTGTCCGTTCAATTTTCCGGCCATGGTTCCGCTGTGGATGTTTCCCGTCGCCGTTGCCTGCGGCAATACGTTCGTTCTCAAGCCATCGGAAAAGTGCCCGGGCACAGCGGCCATGCTGGGGGAGATTTTCACCGAGGGCGGTTTGCCGCCCGGTGTATTGAATATCGTGCATGGCGGGCGCGATACCGTGGAGTCGCTCATTACCTCGCCGGACCTGCAGGCCGTCTCGTTCGTCGGTTCGACACCGGCCGCAAAAAACGTCTGGGAAAAAGGCACCGCCACCCACAAGCGCGTGCAGGCATTGGGGGGCGCCAAGAACTATGTAATCGTCATGCCCGATGCACACCCGGACGAAACCGTCAAAGGTGTCATCGGTTCCAGCTTCGGCTGTGCGGGAGAACGCTGCATGGCTTCGAGCGTGGTCGTGCTCGTTGGCGAGGCGGAGAAGCTCCTAACGAAGATCGTAGACGCGGCCAAACAAATCCAAGTCGGCGACGGATTGGACCCCAAAACTCAAATGGGGCCGCTGATTACGCGGGAACACAAACAGCGAGTAATCAATTACATTGAATCGGGCGTGAGCGAAGGGGCCGAACTGCTGTTGGACGGCCGCTCGCTTACCGTGGCTGGAAAACCCAACGGGTATTACGTCGGACCGACGATCTTCGATCACGTTAAGCAGGACATGTCGATTGCGCGGGACGAAATCTTTGGCCCCGTACTCTCGCTGATGCGGGCGGCCGATCTCGAAGAGGCGTTGAACCTGCTCAACAACAGCAACTACGGCAACGGGGCCTCGATTTTCACGTCTTCCGGTGGAGCTGCGCGCCGGTTTCGCAATCGCGTGCAGTGCGGCATGATCGGCATTAACTCCGGCGTGCCCGCACCGATGGCGTTTTTCTCTTTTGGCGGGCACAAACAATCACTATTCGGTGACCTGAGGATTCACGGTCCCGACGGTATTGAATTTTACACGCGCAAGAAATCAGTTATCGAGCGGTGGTTCGATAGCGGTAAAACGGGCAGTATTTGGAACCCTTAGCGCGGAAGGAAGCAAGGAACCCGTCGCCGACTTTCTCCTCCGTCAAGGCTCTCTACGACGAGGTCGGTACGGATACCCACCTGAACGCCGAGGAGGTGGTCTCCACAAATCCCTGCGGTTGCAACAAGCTGGCCAACGGGCGGCGAGAATTGGAGCCAACGGGCTGGATTCGAGAATTCGACAAGAGGTCCGATACGCCCGAATCTGGCGAGCGAAAACGTCCGATTTCACTTGAATTGACCTGTGGATCAGCGGATAATGGCGTTTGCGTTATTTGTCCCACCTGACACCGTATCCCACCCCACGGTTGTGCCGAAGGCATTCGGTACGGCATTTTGTGACATGGACCCGCTTTCTGCTGCGCTTCGAGAAATTCTCGCGCCTGCCGATGCAACGATACGTGGATGCGCACGATCGGTCAATTGAAACTCTGCACACTCAACAAGGGTAACCGATGAAGAAAACTCTGATTGTCCTAACCGCGTTGTGTGCTGGTGCGGCTGCAAATGCTCTGGCGAGCCCTCCACGGGACGCGACGGTTCGCACCGCAAGCGGCAAAGGACGTACGACGAGTATCGAAGTAATCTGCAGGAATTTCGCCGACTACGATCAAGACGGCGACGGTCAGATCGAAATCGCCAAGCTTGAGCGGATCGCCGGCAGCGGCAAAGATGGCAAGCGAGTACTCGTCCTCGTCGAATCGCGGTTGCTGCAATCGCTCGATGGGGCGGTGGACCTCGCGCCGCTGTTGGAACGGCTGGCCGACGATCTGGCCGACGAAGGCAAGCGTGCGGACGTGGTCTCTGTCGAGTTGCCCAAGAGCCGGCGGCATCAGGACGGCCGGTACGTGTTAGCTTTGCGGGAGTTCTTTCGGGCGGTCGATTGCGTGGAGGGCGAGAGTTCGCTCTCGGGCGTCATTTTGGTGGGACACTTTCCGGATGCGTACCTGGTGCGCACCTGCAACTGGCAGCGACGTGGCAACCTGACTCTACATAAAGGGCGCAAGAACAAAGCGAGCTACCGTTCCGTTCAATATCTGCGCCGAGTTCCGGAAGCCGTTGCCCAACGGGCGGACATTGTGTTGGCGGATCTGGACGGGCGTTGGGAAGACGTCTATGTGCAGCCGCGCACGCGACTCGACACGGTCGTGGCCGTATTCGGCGAGCGGATTCCGTCGGGCGGGGGTGAGTGCCTTGACGTACAACAGCGTAGTGTCACGTATGAAGACTTTTTTCACGTGGCAGACGGTACGATAGAGGTCCACGAGCAAGACGAAGCCGGCAGCAACTCGACATCTCTGCGGGTAACGTTTAGGGACGAAGAGGCCGATCGCGAAACGAGCGAAAAGGACAGTGAGCTTTCCAATCGTATTGCGCAGCCCGAGATCTTCGTGTCGCGACTCGACGCGAAGGGTGTAGCGTTAAGTCCAACAGAGAAGATCGTCGGACTCGGCGGCACCACGTTGCTCGATGAGCAGGGACGGCCGCAGACGCTGAAGTTTGCTTCGCCGGATGACATACCGCGTCGTGAGGAGCAGCTTTTCGAGGCTGACCCTCGGCTCGAACGGCGATTGCTGGCCGAGTACCTGGATCGAAATCATGCCTATCGAACGGGCGCGGCTGAAACGGCGTGGCGGTGCTCTTCGATCGCCTGCGGTCTTCGCTCGGGCTATCGGGTGATGAAACGTGCGGCGAGCGATTGGGAAGAGCCCGATCCAAAGCTCGCGGATGTACACGGCCGACCCTCGCTTGAGCGGTTTGTCGAATGGATCGATTACCCGGCAGTCTTGCGGACGATTCGCGCGCACAGCGACCCGCTCGGGAGTCAGTTTGGTCGGACGAAAATGGAAGAATTGGACGTCAGTTTGAACGGGCCGGCCTGGGCGTGGGCACGGCATGGTGATCGATTGGAGCCGTCCCTGTCCTCCGTCTGTCGTCGTAGTCAACTCAACTGGTATTTGCTTCGCTCATTGTGGGAGAACGACCAGGTGTCGCACGAACCTTGCTTCTATTACCACACGGGCTGCAACGGCATTTCGCCCATCGGTGCGGGATCGTTGGCGTACGACGATCCCAAATATGGAAAGCGGCAAGCGGCCGAGGCACTCTTGCTATTTGGCAATGGACTGGCACTCGTCGGGCGTGCAAAGGTTTACTACGACGAGCCGCGCGGATTCGTCGAAGCTTTGCGCGACGGTGCGACGTTCGGCGACGCCTGGTCGCGATACTTCCAGATCGAGTCGCGGGCCAAGTCACCGGGCAACATCGGCCGCAAACGGGCCTACTACTGGAGCGTGCTGGGCGACTGGACGCTGCGACTCGATACGGCCGCCCCGTCGGGGTCGGGTGAGTTGTAACCGCCCGATTCGCGCCCGCAATGCTCTCGCTATTGCACGTCCGAGATCAAAACGGCGACTTTTTAGCACTGAATTCTTGCAAATTCAGCTACCAGGAGTCGCTACTTCTAAATTGGACGCGCCATGGTGAGAGTCGCACTCACACGTTCCGGTACCCGATCTACTATACCATCACGAAACGGCTCTGTATGCGGAACACCCCAGTGATATTTGCTCTAGTCATCGACTTCGCTCGCGCGATTCTCACTCAAACTGTCAATCGACACAAAGGGTTTGATTGTCGGCGCCGCCGGGTCGTCGGCTGCGCGATTGGCGTCGCATCTTCCGCAACCGCCGCCCGCGCGTTTGGTGACGATTCGCCATGTGCGCCAGGCCACGTAAACGCCCGCCGCCACGATGACTGCCAGGACGATCAGGTTTTGTGCGCTGGTGGTCATCGTCGATTCAGGTGATCATGGGCCTCGGCTAGCCGCTACGCAAGTGGCGGAACCCGCCGATTCTCAATCTTTCAGTTGATCCTGCACCTCATCCCAGGTTAGCCTGCGCTGCTCAAGGCAGAGCGAATCCTTTTCCTCCGTGGCACCACCACGTAGTGACGCCTGGATAGCGCTGACCTCTTCCTCAAGCGCTTCCATCCAGGAAGGCAAATCCGCCCCGACGCTGGCCGGCTGCGACGTGAGACTCTCGATCTCCTGTTGCAACAAAGAAAACGTGATGCTATCGCCTTGACCGCTGGCTGCCTCCATCGCGCCGCGAACCAGCGCTCGCACGCGATCGACGGCCAGCGGACGAATGAACCGTTCGGAGAGTCGTTCGGTGATGGTAGGGAGCCTCATGCCGTGTTTTTCGCTCAGATCGTGCAGTTCGCACAGGTAGCGATCGGCCGCCTCACCGCTTTCTCTGGCCAGTTCACGCCGCCAGATTTCCGCAGCCGCGTTGCGCCCTTGGCGCGTGAGAACTTCGTGAGCCATCAGCACGGGCTTGAGATTCCAGGCCACGCGGTCGTAGTTGGCGCGGAGACGCAGGAAATCGAGCAGCGTATAGAACATGTCGCCGCGGTCCGATTGGGTCGTGGTGCTGTTGTAGTCGCGATACTCCAGGTAGTTTTCGAGCACAGCTTCCAGGCAGAAGGTCAGATGTTCGACCAGTTTCGCTTTTGCCCGCTCGTCGTGCGCCTCGACCCAATCGTCGTATAAGTGACGTGCTGGGTGATCTTCGTCCGCGCCCTCAAGCGTGGCCAACCACGTCTCGACGCCTTGGAACAGAATGGCCCGGAGGTTACCCACGTTGAGAAACTGCTGGGTGAACAGATCGCGGCCATATCGGCGGATGAACTCGACGACGGCATCCCAGCGGTCGTCACTGGCGAACTTTTCCACCACAGATAGTCGTACGGTGCCACTGTGGCGGAGCCAACGGCGCGACTCCGTTTCGGTTAATTGTCTCAGTGCCTCGACGAGCATGTTGTCGGCCCGCGTCGCGTCGTCGGCCGATTCTCCCTGGTCCCAATCAGCGGCCGACGCGATCAAACAACGCACGATCGCTCGATAGCCTCTCTCAAACATCTGATCAAACTCGGTGATCGCTCCCGGAGCGACCGGCTGGCGGGATTCTGTGCGCTGGGCGGTCTCGAGCAATTGGCGTACCTCGCGGACCAAACCCAGCTTTGGCAGCCATTCGGCAAGATCGCAGACAAACTGGCCAAGCGATCGCGTTCGCACGATGCGCCGCGGATGGCCGCCCTTGACCAGCGGGACGTGGAGCAATTCCTGCGAAGCCAGGTTTTGAATGAACTCGGGCCAACCCTTTCGAATCGACGTCACGTCGCTCGCCAGCACGCGGCGCACCATGTGCACGGCCTCGAGCAGTGGCGCGTCGTCGTCGCCGCAACGGTCATCGCCGCTGTCGTCCTCGCCTCCGACGGCCTCGAGAAGCCGTTCGGCATTGCGCATCTGCACGCTGGTGGCGATGATCCGTTCGATCAGAACCTCCCGAATCATGCGGCAGCGATCGTATTGGACCATCGCCTCCTGTTGGCCCGAAGGAGCGCGAATGCGATAACGATCGGCCTCGGATAACAAGGACAGCAGACCCTTCGAGTGCTCGGCAGCTTGGGCGCGCCACTGCCGGAAGACGCCGCGACGGTCGTCGTCGGTCAGCGCGTAAGCGCCGTACCCGATGACCGCATGGCGCCACAAGCGGGCGAGCGTGGCGTGGAAGGCCAATCGCTCGCCCAGGCGTCGTGCTTCCTGTTTCAGCTCGAGATCGTCGAGGTCGTCGCCAAAGTCGAGTATCTCGCCCTCGATGCCATCGTCGGTGCTGTCCTGATATGTAACTTCTTCGTAGGCGGCGCTGTAGAGGTGGGCGTCGTCTTGTTCGTGCTCGTCGTCCTCTTCGTCTTCGTCATGTTCGTCATCGTCCCAATCGCCGGAGAGCTGAGCGTCATCGCCGACCGGCGAGTCGGACAAAGTCGAATCGGCACCCTGTTGAGCCAATTCGAAGTGAGGAACCCGCCAAAGCGATTCGGCATTCGCCTCAAGCAGTTCGAAGAGCTTTCGTACCAAATCCCAGCGTTTGGCTTGACCGTCGGTCGTCTCGTCGGGCCGCTCTCGCGCGGTGAGCCACCGAATCCAACGGATGATCAATCGATGAAACGAACTGTCGCCGTCCTCCAGGGGTGTTCGCTCGGCCTGGCTCAGCCACTGCATCAACAGCGCCACGGAGGCTACCGCGTCCTGCCGTTCCAACAACGCCTCGACCACCAATTGAAACGACTTGGCTGTGTCGAATTGATCGGCAAACAACCGCCAGAAAGCGATGTCGCCGGCTTCGGCTCCCGACTTGTGCCAGGCGTTGAGCGCACCGGCAACCAGATTGGTTGAGACGGCCACGTCCTTGCCGACCAGCGGCTTGACGCCGCTGACCGTCGGCGTGGCAAACTGGTCCCACCAACCGGCCAGCCGCCCGAAGATTTCGGCGAAGCGTCCTTCCAATTCCTCGTCGTCTTGAGCGGCCGCCTCGCCCACTGCCCGCGCACACAGACCGAAAATCTGTTCCATCAATTCGACGAGATCATCGGCGCGATAGTCGCGAATGCTGTTTTCCAAGGCGGGAAACAGGCTGAAATTGCCGGCAAACCCAACGATGTTCCAAGGATCCATCAGCGCTCCGCACTCGATGGCCCGGTGCAGCAGGTCTTCGATTTCCAACAAATGTTCCCGCACACTGCCCAGTTGGTGGCTGTCGATGGCGTGCCGACCAGCAGTCAGCCGGCAATGGATCTGACTGAGCATACGTGCCGAGGCGACGCGCACGGTGTGGGCCTGGCGCAGAGCCGCGTCGGGATATCCCATGCGGGCGTACAGTTGGGCAAGCTGCAGTCGCTGTAATTGGGTAGCCCGGCGTCGCGCCAATTCTTGATTGAGGTGCTGCCGCGCGCCGCCGAAAGGCTGATGCAGTCGCACGGCCTCAGCTCGCAGTCGCTCGGCGTGACCGCCATGCAACTGCTGCAGCAATTGTTCGTAAAACCGATCGCGAATGCCCGCAATGTACGGCAACAAGGTGCCCAGCGACGTTGACGAATCGTGTGCACCCGGGCCGCCGCCGGTGGTGGCCGAAGCCATCAGCATAGTGCCGGCCAAGACGGCGGCTGCCTCAGTCAACAGCTCGTCGCGACGAATGCCCCCGGGCGACTCGAGCCGTGCCAGGAGAGAGTCGAGGGTTACCTGCTGCAAGACGAAACGCCGAAAGCGGCCCTTGTTGTCGATCCGATGCAGGTCCCACGTGCCGAAGTGATAGTTGGGACGCTTGTTGACTGGGTGATCGAAATCGTAAGCTCGCGGATCGAGTGCCAACTCTTCGAGCAAATCGGGGTCGAACCAGGCCTGCGCCAACAGGTCGGGATCGGTTTCGTGTAGCAAGGCTAACGTCTTCTCAATCAGCAGATCGTAGCTGCCGACGGCCACGCCCGCACCAGCGATGTACAGAGGAATGGGACGGACCCACTCATGGGCGTATGGCTCGATCTTCTGCTGCGATTCCAGCACGGCAACCGGCCGATAACCGATGAAGCTATTCAGCTCGGCCAGCGAGGCCTCGGTGATGCGTTCGGTCTCGTCCCACGGTCCGCCCTGACGCAGGATCGCTTCGGCGGCTTCGCCCAAAAAGAAAGGACGCCACAGTTCGCCGTCTTTTTGATGAAATAACAGATCACGATGAAAACTGCGATAGGCCGGCAACAGCCCGTCGAACCAGATGCGCATCACGGCCCGAGCCTGAGTGTCGTCGGCAAACGCCCCGCTTTGCTCGTGCAAATTGTCCAGCTCGCGGTACAACCAACGTCGCAAGAGGACATGCGACTCGTTCGGGTCGGCAGACTCGGCGGCGAGAAACACTTCGTTCAAGTTTCGCAGGAATCGCGGGTCAGCCGCGCCCGAAGAAAAATTGAGATATCCAAGCACCTCATGAAGTGCATCTTGAATACCGGCGGCTCTTCTGGTCTCTTCCACGCGACACACCTTCGTCGGGATCTCGAAGCTGCAATGTCTGGGTATTGATCATGTTACGCCATTGCCGTGCAGATGGTCCAGCGGGTGGCCGGGCGACCGCTCCCCTGCCGCAGGCGTGAAAATTCGGCCAATCCAGGACCACGACACGGCTATTGCTGTGGCTTTTTGCGACGAGGAGGCGCCAACTTCTGCGGGGAAAAATGATGGGAGACGCCGTCGCCGGCTGTTAAAATTACGTGTAGAGTTGCTGCGCCGCCTCCACGCGCTCCAAGGCGCTGCCTCTCGCCCGATTGCGTTTCAGAAGTACTGTTGGGAAATGCATGCTGACAACGATGATGAACATGAATCAGAACGCTATGAATTATTCGTTACGATACGTTGATTTATTCGCGGTACGGCCACCCCGCGGGCGCGGCCGACAGGCCTTATGGCGGAACGTGCTGGCCATAGCAACCGTGCTGGCCGTTCTATGGGTGACACAAACGACAAGCGCGGCTGACACGAACGGCGTAATTTCGAGAACCGAGGCGCAACGCCACGGCCTGGAGCGGCAGTGGATGACCCAGGTTCGGCTCGATCGATCCCGCCATCACATCGCCCACGTAATGGAGTACGACTCGGTACTCTACGTACTAACTGAAGGTGCCTCGCTCGAAGCGCTGGACGCGGAAACGGGCCGAAGACTTTGGGTTGCCCAAATTGGCGACGCGCAATACGCCAGCCTCGGGCCGGGTGTCAACGACGAGTACGTGGCGGCGATCAACGGTTCGCGACTGGTGGTGTTATCTCGCGAGTCGGGTCGCGAGGCCTGGCAGCGACGAATCGGCGGCGGCGCCGGCGCGGGCCCGGCGCTCAGCTCCACTCGCGCTTACGTCCCGCTGGTCAGCGGCGTGATGGAGGGCTATCGCGTCGACCCGGAGGAACACAAACGGTCACCGTGGATCTACACCTCGAACGGAAACATTTTTGTTCAACCATTGGTCACCAGCGAGTCAGTCTGCTGGCCGACCGATCGGGGCATTCTCTACGTCAGCCGAGCCGACACGCCGGCCTTGCAGTTTCGGCTCACTGCGGGCGATTCGATCCTGGCGCGGCCGGCCGCCAAGTCGCCCACGATCTATTGTGCCTCGCTCGATGGATTTGTCTACGCCGTCGACGAGCACACCAGCAAGCAGCAATGGGAGTTCTCCAGCGGTTTTCCCATTAGCCATTCTCCGGTGGTCATCGGCGAAAAGCTCTATGTTTGTCCCGACGAGCGTGGCATGGTTTGTCTGTCGGCCGATCGCGGTCAACCGCTCTGGTGGGCGCCACGGGTTAGCCGGTTCGTCGCGGCTACGCCCAAACGGGTCTATGCCCTGGATCGATACGATCGGCTGAATATTCTCGACGTCCAGACGGGCGCGCATCTCGGCAGACTGACCACGACCGGAATCACCTGGCACCTTGCCAACGACCAGACCGACCGCATCTACGTGGGCACTTCGACGGGCTTCCTGCAATGCCTGCGTGAGAGAGAATTAACCGAGCCAGTTGTTTACGTACAACCGCCGAAAAGCGAGGACGCATCCGCGCCGGTCGGGCCGACCTCCAAGCAAGGTGGCGCGCCGAAAGAAGGACCGAAGCAACCGATGACCCAACCGCCCGCAGCAGCGGAAGGCCAGAAAGCCCCACCGCCGCGCCAAGAGGCAGCCGACCAAGAGAATCCATTCGATGCCGACAAAGCACCGGCGAGCAACGAGAACCCGTCCAATCCCCCTGGCGGTGCGACGCCACCGAACGAGAACCCATTTGGTCCCGACAAACAAGGCCGTGAAGGCGCCCCAAACGGGATCGACGAAAACCCTTTCTAGTGCGAGTCGCACGGACGTGCAGGGATCGATTGCCCGTAAACCAGCAAGTTCTCTGCGGAAGAGCCGCTGCACCTGCTTGAAATCCACTCAGAAGGCTGCTCACACGCCACGATTGCGGCCGATTTGCGCGCTAGTGCTCTGCTTGTGCCCGCCACTCGATCGGCTATGGTGAACTCCATGTCGTCCGATCCTGCGAATCGAAAGCCCTCTTCGCCCAGCCCCCAGCGGCCGCGGTTCGTGCTGTGGCTAATGCTGGTACTGTTGGCCTGGGCTGCCGTGGTGGCCGTCGGCACGATGCTTTACCGATTTCATCTTGGCGGAGTTCGCACGGACGACACCGAGTCGCTCGAGGTGATCCGCGCATGGCGGCGCGGCCTCTTGGTGCTCAGCACAATGGCTCTGTTTCTGACCGTCTGGGTTCTGGCCCTGTTCGGACGGCACAAGCGAGCTTCACGGAACGCCCCACATTAGAGCAAATATCACTTGGGTGTTCCGCATACAGAGCGGTTTCGTACTGATATTGTAGATCGAATACCGGATCATGTGAGTGCGACTCGCGCTGGCCTGCCGGGTGCCGTCATGGTGGGTCCTCCCTTGCCGGCTGGGCCGATATTCGCTAAATTACGAGGTTCCCGCGGGGAGGTCGCCAGAGGCATTTACAGTGGCGTGGCGGCCGGTGCTCCGCCGGGATCGTGGGCAGCTATCCAGCAGGCGGCTCGCGCGCTGCCAATATCAGCGGCGCAAGAAAAAAGACAATGACAAAGCGGCGGCGATAGGAAAGCGGCTCTGTCGCGTGCGAACTGTACATAAGCGGAATGATGCTATGAAAACTTACATGGCCAAACCCGGGGAAGTCGAGCAGCAGTGGCACATCGTCGACGCGACCGACCGCGTCGTGGGCCGCTTGGCAAGCGATATCGCGGTGATCCTGATGGGCAAGCACCGGCCACAATACACGCCACACGTCGACACGGGCGATTTCGTCGTGGTGACCAACGTGGAAAAGGTCGCATTCTCCGGCAAGAAATGGGACCAGAAAGAGTATCGTTGGTACACGGGCTACACCGGGCAGCGGACGATAACAGCCGGCGATCGACTCAAGACGCGGCCTGAACTCATCCTTCGTGAGGCTGTCCGCCGTATGTTGCCCAAGAACAAACTGGGCACGAAGATGCTCGCCAAGCTGAAGCTCTACGTCGGACCCGACCATCCTCACCAGGCACAGAATCCACAGCCGGCCGAACTGGGAGTGAAGAAATAGGGCGGAGATTGCCGGCAGCAACTTTTACGCCGCTATGCACAGGGTGAGCTACGCATCGTTGTCACAAGTTAATTCATATTTAAACAAGTACGATTCAGATTCATTTCAGTGAAGGTTGATTCATGCCAACGGCCACAAAGAACAAAGCGAAAGTTAGCGGTGCGTCTGATGCGCTGGGAACGGGCCGACGCAAGACGTCGGTCGCCCGTGTTCGGCTGCGGACCGGCGAGGGCCGCATCGTGATCAACGAGCGGCCGCTCGACGAATACTTTACGATTCCTCAGGATCGCAACGCCGTGGTTGCCCCGCTCGAACAAACCGAAAAGCAGGGCGACGTTGACGTGGTGATTCGCGTCCATGGGGGTGGAACGACCGGACAGGCCGGCGCTTGCATGCAGGGCATTGCCCGGGCGCTGTTGGCTTACGACACCGAGCTGGAACACAAGCTTCGCGAGGCGGGTCTGCTGACCCGTGATTCTCGCATGAAGGAGCGCAAGAAGCCTGGCCTGCACGGGGCACGACGCGGCACCCAATTCTCCAAGCGGTAGTCGCCCAGGGGGCGAGTGTCCGGTCGGAGGAACTTCCGCTGGCAGCGGCGATTGCGCCATCTCGGCCAGACGGCTGACTTGGCTGCCCCCGGCCTGAAGTACGCTACTTTGCACTTTGCCGGCCGATCGAGTACGATGCAGTTATCCGGGCAGGTGGAGGTCATGTACCCAGTTCTGGGTATCCACGTGCGTTTTTTTGCTCACTCGCTGACGCGGATTGACAGCGTGGGTCGGCCGATTGTTGCCGCACCGCCGCGACGCGCTTATTGTTGTGCTGACAGTTGCACTTCTCAGCCGTTTGAGGTCGATCCTGCCGAGCGATGGAGGTCGCGAGATGTCCGATTCGATGCCCGCCAGCGCTGGCCACGGTGCGCAGCAGCCCGATTCACCGCAGACCGCTGAAAACTCGCCGGCGCCCGCTCCTTCACCTGCGGCGTCACCATCGGCTGCATCCACCACACCGCCGCCGTCACAGTCGCCCCACGCGCCTGCCGCTCCCGCACCCAGTACGCTAGGCAAGAGCTCCGTGGCAACGGGCGGGGGACCGGTCGAGTTGCGGATCAATCGCGCCAACGCCCAAGTGGTTCTCGAGTCGCTCTTGGGAAAGATGGCCGCGTCCGCCGAGGCGAGTGGACGCGGACATGCCACCGCGACCGACCTGCATCTGAACCCCGGACGACCACCCGACTATCGCATCGAACGCACGATTCGCAGCGTCAATTGTCAACCACTCTCCGAACAGGATGTCTCGCTGTTGGCCGATGCGCTGATGAACGAACACCAACGTGCTCGTTTCCAAAGAAACCATTCGGTCGATCTGTCTTATCACATGGGCAACGATCGATTTCGCGTGAACATCGTTCAATCGTACGCCGGGCGCAGCGTCTCCATCCGCCGCTTCGAGCAGATTCGCGACTTCAGCGAATACCACCTGCCCGAAAGATATCTCAAGATCGGCGTTTCGCATCGTGGGTTTGTCATCATGTCGGGCGCCACGGGCAGCGGCAAAACGACGTCGATCGCCGCCGTGCTCGACCACGTGAATCGGAATTACCATCGTAAGATCGTCACGATCGAAGATCCGATCGAGTACGTTTACGTGCCAAAGAAATCAATCGTCGTGCAGATGCAGATCGGTGACGACGGTATTCCGAACGAGGACACCGCGCTCAGAAACCTCGTGCGGATGGATCCCGACGTCGGTCTGGCCGGCGAGATGCGTGATCGCGAGTCGCTCGAGGCCGCGCTCAAGACGGCCCAAGCGGGCCACCTCATCTTCGGCACGCTGCACTGCGAGGGCGTCGGCCAGGCCTTTGACCGTATCCTCGCCTACTACGACACCAGCGAGCAGATGCGTATCGTCGGCACGTTGGCCGACAATCTGGCCGCCATCATCAATCAGCGGCTTATGCCCTGCATTCGGCCGGGCATCGATGTGGTGCCGGCCTACGAAATCTTCATCCCCAATCCGCTCACCCGCCGCTACATCCGCGAGATGCGCTACGCCGACGCCATCGAAGAGATGGAAAAACCGAGCATGAAGGAGCTCGGCTGCGTCACCTACGTCGACTCGCTCTACAAGCTGGTCTCGGAGGAATGGGTCGACTATCAGCTCGCGCTGGAGCACGCCGGCGAACACACCGAGAAGCTCACCTCGCGGGTCAAGGGCATCGAGTTGAAATAACGGCCCGCTCGTGATCTCAGAAGAATGACCGACGATCAGCGGCTCGAAGACAAGCTCCGCTTGTTCGCTTGCGATCGGGGTACGAATGGATCGCCTACGATCTGGTACGACGCGTTCGGGCGTCACTGTGCTTGGCCGTCAAAGACAGCTTAATCGATCCGCTTGCGGTAGATGCGGTACGTTTTGTAGCGGCGGCCGCCGACGCGCTCGATCGTGCGATTGATCAGATCGTTGTCCTCGAGCGTCCAACTCAACTCGGCGGCCGTGTAGCCCATCACGCGCGAACCGTAGTCGAACGTGTCGAGAATCATCCGCTCGGCCACGCCGCGGCAGCGGAAACCTTTGACCACGCTGAGCACGGCCATGCGGGCCGTCTTGATTTTGCGCATGCGATACATCATACGGGCCAGTCCCACCGGCACACCCCATCGCGTTAGCCGTCCGCCCAGCGGCCGGATCGCCTCGTTCAGGTCGGGCAGCGTAATCGACAGTCCCACGGGCCGCCCATCCGCCTCGGCCAACAGGATCAACTCCGGCCGGGCCAACTGCTTCAACTCACCGGCCAGGTGATCGAACTCGGCGTCGGTCATCCTCACGAAGCCCCAATTATTCTCGAACGATTCGTTGTAGACCTGCTTGCACCGCTCCACTTCCGCGACGTAATCGTCTGCGCGCAGCGGACGCACCGTGATGCCGCGCCGTGTTGTGAGTGCGGTGACCCGCTGGCGCCACTCGGAGTCGATGCGGTTGTCGCGGGTGAACCACCAGGCGTACAAGTCTTTCGCCTTTTCCAAGCCCCATCTCGTCAACAGGCGCTGGTAGTACGGCGGGTGGTGATTCATCATCACTCGCGGTGGCATCTGAAAACCGTCGACCAGCAAGCCGCAGGGATAGTTCGTGGAATAGTCGATGGGGCCAAGCATCTCGGTGCGACCGCGGGCCCGGAGCCAGCGGGCTGCCGCGTCCAACAACGCGCCGGCCACGCGGGAGTCGTCGATCGATTCGAACAAGCCGAAACAACCCAGGTTTGTACCGTGCAGCTCGTTGTAGCGCGGGTCGTCGCTCACCAGAATGCGCCCTCGC
>Ga0315553_10002464_pt1 | contig 14850 bp, 12 predicted proteins | sample SalMarSW160140MG_FD_203099 | JGI IMG/M metagenome (GOLD analysis project Ga0315553, IMG submission 203099) | Salt marsh sediment microbial communities from the Plum Island Ecosystem LTER, Massachusetts, United States - Salt Marsh Sediment SW1601-40 ... | reverse complement strand
TAAACATTTTTATTGTGTTGTCTAAAATTGGGGATATATATTCAAGACTATCAACTAAGTCTGTAATAAATAAAAATAATACATTTTTTTCTGATTTATGGAATATTTGGAAATTTTCTGAAACAGGTCGATGAAAAGTTTTGCCCATCATAGGCATATCTAAAAAAGACTGGATAACCCTCCTAACATTTTTCAACTCCTCATCTCCTAGTGCGAGAGCGTATGTATGATTATAAATATTTTTTCCAGAATAAAATATGTGGATTTGCCGAAGTATTTTTATCTCCTCATTTTTCAAGGAATTCTTTAATGGCTTTAATAATATATATTTAATCTCTCATTAATATATTTTACAATTAAAAGTACTTTCAGTTAGTTAGTATGAAACATAATAGAAAAGTTTAGAATCGGTGTTAAATATTATTTAAAATGTATATTATGATTTTCTAAACCAAAAAAGCTCTGAAAAATGCCACTCCAACCTGAACATATTGCCAAATTTTTCGATGAAGATACAGATATGAAGTTCAAAACAGAATTACTTGAGCTTTTAAGAAAAAGAATTGATAGATTGTGTTTTAAAGAGTGTGAAATCGATAGAATTCAATGCACCTTGACCCCACTCTGCACAAGAAGAATACTACTAAAAATTCGATTACTAAATGGGCTTACAATCGAGGATCAACCAAATTTCTGTTATAGTGTTCATAAAAATATAATTTTTCGAGATTTTAGAAACAAAACTGTAATCTATAAACCTAACGATGCCTATTTATATCTGATTGATTTTTTCGATGTTTTTTTCCATGGAGATTATAGAAATTTAAATAAATTTTTTTCAAAAGGAGATTTTAAAGGAGCAAGCAAGATTTTTAATGATAGAATTAATAACAGAGACGAAAATTTTCGTTATCTTTTAACTAAAGACCAAGAGTTTATGGTATTTAAATACGACGATAAAATTCATGTTTGCTTCATAAACGAGAAATACGCTTTATGCAATGCAACTAGAGAAAATATTACAGATTTGAAACTTTTATTTGGTTTATGTAAACTCTTTTCCCAAATATATTTTCCTGAGGTTAAGTTAAATTTAATTCCAAATGAATGCGTAGAGATTACAACTATTATTCCAAAAGACACGCTTTCTACCATTAGTAATGAAATACCTAAAGATGAAAATTCTAAAAGAGATACTTATTTATGGAATGTTTTCCCTAGCGATTTAGACGCTTTAAGCCAATTTAGTAATGAAATTAACATTTTTATTGATAAAAAACAAAATTTAGCAATAAAATTAAGCATAAATTTAAAAACAAAAAATCAAAAGAATAGTATTTCACGCGTTATACTTCGATACCGAGATTTGCGTTTAATATTTAACATTCTATTTCGACTGTATAACGATTTCTACATATTACATGTTTAAATTTGAGATAAAACAATAAGATAGTTGAGTAAAAATGGTAGAGAATAACCAAGAAAATCCAGAAATAGTAAAAATTAAAGATTTTGTAAGAGATGATAGATTAGATGACGCAGTTAAAATAATTGCCTTATATCTCGGAGATTCGAATCAAGATAATTATTTGGACAGGCTAGAGAATGTTATCGAAATGCTATTATCCCTTCATGGAGGGAGAACCGTATTGAGATTTCTAATTGAGCAACTTATAATCGATATTCCTTCATTACTTGAAAATCTCTCAAAACGTGATTCTGTCCTTCGATATTCATTTTTATTACTTTTAAAAACACTTTGTGAAAACGAATGCGATTTGTTTCTCCCTCATAGTGAAGATTTATTGAATTCTCAGGATCCAAATGTTCGAGAGGCTGACTTACAGCTTATCATTTTTATGGCAGGAGGAGATACCGATATTGAAGATGAATCACTTATTAACAAAATCGTGCTTACTCTAGCTGACGAAAAAGATTTTGTAATCGAGAAAGCTATACAAGCACTAATAACAATTGGCCGAAAGCACCCATCTTTAATTACAAAAGCAGTTAATAATTTTGTTAAAGAAGATCCAGAAAACGAAAAATTGAAGACTGCTGTAGATACCGTGCTAAAATCAATAGTTACTGTTGAAAAAATTGATGAATTAGTTGAAGAAAACCAAAAAGAAACAATATTCGATGAGAACGCATTAGAAAAGGAAGAAACTGAAATCATCGATAAAGAATTAGAATTAAAGAAAAAAGAAATTGAAATCAAGAAAAAAAAATTAGAATTGGAAGAAAAAGAGAAAGAATTAGAAGAAAAAATAATCGAAGAGAAAGAAAAAACGCTAAAACTTAAAGAAGAAATTTTCGAACAAGGAACTACAGTAGATTCTGAATCGGAAGTACTACCTAAAAAGGTTAAAAAACAACTGAAAAAGGAAGAATCTGACATTATAGATAAGGAAATTGAACTCAAAAAAAAAGAGTTAGAAATCAAGAAGAAAAAATTGGAGTTGGAATTAAAAGAACGGGAAATTGAAGAAATGGCTATTCAAGAAAAAGGAAAAGCTTTAAAACTAAAAGAAGAATTAATTGAAAAAGAAACAGAACTATCTAATGTAGAAATTGAATTACATCAGAAAAAAATCAAGGAGAAAGAAAAAAAAATCTTAGAAAGCGAACTTGAAAGAGCAGAGGAAAAAATAGAAGAGCTTAAAGATGAAGATTCTAATAACATTGACGAAGATAGTTGAATGTTAAATAATTTAAAATAGGTTTTATCCCTAATTGATCTTATCTTCTGTGATTGGAGCAGTATACAATCTTTTTACTATTTTCCGGATCTCAGCAACTTTAACACTATCAGGAGGTAAACTTTTTTGTATAGTCTTAGCAAGGTTATAAGCAAGCTCGATATAGTTTAAATCTTCTAAAAATTCAACAATCTGGATTTTATAATCAGTATCCTCTACTCCTCCCCCATATTCCATTAATTTCTCTTTAAGTAAGATATCGATCTTATTCGTTCTTTCGATAAAACGCACTTTTTTAACTAGTTGTTTAAAGGAATTAAAAATGTTGTAAAGCTCTGAACGTGGATAATCATCAATATTTTTTAACACATAGAATATAAAGAGTTCTGCCTTTTCATAGCGTTTAATTTTCAAACTCACCTCTAAAAGTTCAAGAAGTGCTTGTTCGTAAAGAAATTTACTTTCCATATTAGGAACAATTTTATCGAATATCCAATCAATTAGATTAGGTTGATCAAACCTTTCGATAATGTCAATAAGTAATTTGATAATAGAAAAATATAGCTTAGCATTTTCAGTTTTGGTTCCCGATAAGAACGAAACTAAAGCATATTTAATCCTTCCCATAGCATCCTCCATATTAATCGGAGTTTCTGCGAATTTATAAAACGCTGATTCCAAAATTGGTTGAATTTTCTCTCTATTTTTAAAATCGTAGATGAAATATTCGCCCCAATTCGGAGCAATCTTTTCTGAAGTTTTTTTATCTATGGTTTTTTGAGTAGTTTCAGTAGCAGTTTTAGTAGCAGTTTTAGGTTTTGATTCTTTTGTTTTTACAATTTGATTTTTTGCTTCTTCCTCTGTTAATACTTCTAAAATAATCCTATCCTTTTCTTTTGGAACTATTATTTTGAAGAATGTTTCTATCTCTTCATTGAATAAGGATTCTCTTAATTCTTTAGGAAAAGTGATACCTGTTTTAGTTTTTTTAATAACATCTTCAAAAAAAACTTCTTCCTCTGGTTTCTTATCTTCTGCCATATTTATTTGTAAGAATAACCATTTTTTAATTCTATGTTGAATTGAAGTAAATTATTATTCTTAAATTATCTATTTAGATATCAAGACAAATCATCCAGTAATGTTAACTAACTCTACACCCCTAATATCATAATTTTTATCAATGAAACAAAGAATAGCATGACCATTGTGCATATATACAAGAGGTACGGGGTAAGATTCGGCGTTTTCTATAAAACTTTTTTTAACGATGATGGAAAGGACAGTATTACACACCATGCAGGGCACTTTAAGCTCTTTTACGATGCCAAGTTCATTAAAGTCCGCAATAATAGCTTCAATATTTTTATTAAATGAATTAAACATCGTCGTAGAAAAATTACCAAATGTGATGTATGACTCAACATCAAATTTCATATTAAATTCTATACTCACTTTTTCTATTAAAGCTTCAAGCAATTGGAACTGAACTGTATTATTAGAACCTGCAGTATATATTAAATCGTTTATTCGAATATGCACAATTTTCATGTTACCCTTGAAAATATGGAAAAAAATATTACTCGCAAGATTCTGCTTAACAATATTCAAATCTAATATAAAACTTTTATATGATCTTGGAGGCTTCCATTCAAATATAGTAAATTCATCTGTACTGATGTTTAAGAACTCGAGATTTTGCAATATTTTCGTATACTCTCCCATTTAGATCAGCTTGTTTTCGTTTATTTTGATATTACTTACTATATTTTCGATAAAAATTAGCTCGATTTGATTAAGTAATTATTATTTATGATATAAACCATACCCTATTATAATCATTTAAATATTTGTATATTACAAGGAGAGAATGTTATTAAAGAAATTAAAAATATTAGTTTTTATTAGATCGGATATTTTCCAGATGTTTTTAGCGTTCTCATAATAGCCTTTATATTGTCTATGGGTAATTCACGGGGAATTTCACAACCAAATGCTAGCCAATATCCTCCTCCTTCAGCAGCTATCTTTAATTTTTTAGAGCAGTCGTCTGAAACTTGTTTAGGATCAGCTACTGTAAGTTTATTATAATTTAGGTTGCCCATGATCGTTACTTCTCCGCGTAAAAGTTCTTTAGCCCAAGCTAAATCAACTTGATAATCAAATTGAATTGCCCCTCCAGGATTAGTTTCTTTTGAAAAGTGTACACATTGAGGTACATAGCCACAACAATGAATTAGAGGTATCATCCCAAGTTTTTTAATGGCATGGCATGCTTTTTTTTCTGGATCTAAGCAAAATTGTTCAAAAAATGTGGGAGACATAAAATAAGCGGCAGTTTCCCCTACACCGATAATGTCTGCACCCACTTCATACATCGCTTTTACGACTTCAATTTCGAAATCCGTATACCAATCCAAAATTTCTTTAAATTCATCAACATGATCTAAAATATAAAAGAATGACATGGGATCTGCTCCAGATAACAATGTAACACCTTGAAATGGTCCTTCTGTCCAACCAATTATAGGGACTTCTTCCCCAACCTCCTTTTTAGCCAATTTTATTGCTTTAATTGACTCTGTTAACCGTCCAGCTTTCATTAGGTCAGGCATTTTTAGTTTTTGAAAATCTTTGTACATAGATGAGTGGCTAAGTATTGGTTTTACAATTCGAGGGACATCGTCGTAAGGAAATTCGACTTTTGCACCTAAGGCACCAGCATATATTCCTACATCTGAAGAAAAACATAAAGCATCCCATCCAAAAGCTTTATAAGCTTTTATTTGTCCTTCTACAAATTTCTCTGCTTTACTTACATATGCAGAAAATGGAATTTCAGCAAATTTTGCAGTGAATGTTTGAGCAAAGGGCATAAATGGAACTCTATCTGGTTCTTTATGCTTTACAGATGTCATAACGCGATCGTATGAAGTCATTTCATCTTTTAAATCTCTAGAATATTCTAGAGCTTTTTTCAACAATTCATTTACATCTTCAACATATGCATCAACATTGTATTTCGCAGCCATTGCTGGAGAGCCCGCAGGACCGCTTAAAATTGTCCTAATTTTGTGGCGCACTCCAAGCTTCCACAATTCATTTTCTAATTTTTCGACCTGTTCTTTTGATTGCATAAGATAAATCGCTGATGCTACTATTCTAGCATTAGATTCTTTAACTACTTGCGCAATTTTCTCAGGAGATACATCCGATCCAGCGTTGATTACTTCAAACCCGTTAGCTTTAAGATTTGCTGATACAATATTAGTGCCTATCGTCCACGGTCCACCCATGACTCCTAAAACTATCTTCTTTTCAGGTTCTTTAGGTTCGTCGGATAAACCTAACGATTGTATCCCTACTTCAAAAGCGCCCGCTGATTTTATAATGTCGTCAAGATACATACCTTTAATTTTATACCTTTTACTAGTGTCAGATATGCCCGCTGATAAGGCTTGTATGATTATTTCGCGTGAAATCCCTTGCCGTGAAGCTTTTCTTACTAATTTTCCTATACTTTTATAATCGCCCTTTGAAGTAGCTTCCGTTATTTGCTCAAGATTAACGTTTGACATATATTTCCCTTTTATGTTTCATAAATTTTTACTTTTACCAGACCAAATATTTGAATAAGTATTGCACTAAGATGTTAATAAAGTTATATAAGTAATTTTAAAAAACTATAAATAGACCTTAGTTCAAAGCATATCTAGTTTAGATAAAATTTTTAAAACACTTAGTGAATAAAAATGAGTAATGAAGAAAAGTTAGATAAATATTCCAATAAAAAAGGAATCTTATTTGGTATTGGACAATTTTCAGATGCTATCGCCTCACAGATGTTTACAATTTATGTTTTTACTTTCTATTACTCTATAATAGATTTAGATATTAATCTCATCACATTTGGATTTATATTATGGTCAGTTTGGAATGCTATTAACGATCCACTATTAGGTGCTTTATCAGACAGGACGAAGACTAAATGGGGTAGAAGAACTCCATATATGTTTGCCTCTATTATCCCATTATGCATTGTAATAATATTATTATGGACACCACCTATTGATTCAGCGATCTCTTCATTTATATATTTTCTTGTCATTATGGTGTTGTTTGACACTTTCTATACTATGTACGATCTAAACTATTGCGCCTTATTTCCAGAGATGTTTCAAGATTTAAGTGTTAGGGCAAAAGCTAGCGCCTTTAAACAAATTTTTACTGTCCTTGGTTTGCTTTTTGCTTTTTTAATACCGACATTCATAATTACTGATTTAACGGATAGTGCTTATATAACTGAATATTTCTACGCTGGAATAGTTATGAGTACTATAATCTTCATAGGAGCAATTATTACGATAAAATTTGGAATAAAAGAGAGAACAGAATTTTCCGAGGATTACAAAACGGCACCCTCAATAATTACCTCCCTAAAGTATTCGCTAAAAAATAAATCTTTTAGGATATTTATTATTATGAATGTAGCATATTGGTACGTCGTGGGTATGCTCCCCATTATCGTACCACTTTATGGAAAAACAGTATTGGGAATAAATGATGCAACGCTATTAGGTCTAATGTTAGGTTTAGCTTTTATTTCAGCTGCGCTTTTTATGGCACTTTGGCGTTTTATCGTTGTTAAGGTGGGAATGAAAAAAGGAGTAATGATCTCTATGGTAGTTTTTATAATTACATTAGCCCCGTTTATGCTTATTTTTGACATAACAACTGCTTTTATTGCTTTTTTTTTTGCGGGAATTGGAATTTCAGGGGCAATTTACTTTGGAGACATCCTTCTTGCGGCAATAATAGACGAAGACGAATTAACAATCGGTACAAGACGAGATGGCGGTTATTACGGCATAAATGCTTTACTTACCAAATTATCTACGATTTTAGTAATTCTTAGTATTAATGTTGTTTTCAACAGCGTTGGATGGGCAACGTTTGACCCAGTAGGAACTACTGACTACACTATTTTTGGACTTAGAAGTTTAATGTTCATTTTTCCCGCTGTAGCGTTATTAATTGGATTAATAGCAATAAGAAAATTCCCAATTACTAAAGAAAAATATGACGAAATTAAGCTTAAACTAGAAAATTTACACAACGAAAAACGAGAGAAAACTCGTAATCTTTAAATTTTTTTTTTATAAATTTTTTATTTTGAAGCATGAGATATCCTTAGTTAAGGAAATGATAACCGATATGATGTAAAAATCAAAAAGAATGCGTAATTATTTAATGCTTTACAAATAAATTATCATCTTTATACAAATGTATAAAAAAGATAGTATTATTACTTATCATTGTAATCAACAAATGAGGTGGTTATTTGCCTAAAATTTCACAAAATATAGAAATTAGAACTAACCTTGAGAAAGTTTATAAAATTTTGACAGATGGAGAACAGACAGTAAAATGGAATCCTATTGTAAATGATATAACTCCACTCGAAGAAAATAAATATTTACTAAAATCAACAATTGGGGATATGACTATTAATAAAATAGAGAAAGTTAAAGATGTATATGTCAAATGGATAATGGAAAAAAGTGATTTGCATTCAATGGGATATATTTTGAATGAAAAATTACCAATATCTAAAGTTGCACTATGGGTTGAATTTGAAAATAAGAAGTTTAAAAAGCAATTCAAGGAAGCTGCATATTCAACCTTAGAAGGTTTAAAAAAATATATCGATTATATAGAAGCTGGGGGCAACATTTTAGAGTATGATAAACAATAAATAAAATTAGCTCATGTTTAAGCTAAGCTTTATTTTTTTTAATTTAAATTTAATACTAATACTTAAATATATTAGTTATTAAAAAATTGAAATTTTGAAACTATGAATTTCGCAAAAATAAACGGTTTAAAATTGTCATATCAATTTTACGGAAAGGGTTTTCCTATTATCTTTATACATGGATATGGCGCAAAAAAAGAGATATGGAAAACTCAAGTGGCAGATATAAGTAAAAAATTCCAAACCATCACATTTGACCTCCGAGGAACAGGAGAGTCTGATCGACCTAATATTCCATACACTATGAAAATGCTAGCTGAAGATGTGAAGGGTTTAATGGACTTTATTGGTATTGAAAAAGTACATTTAGTAGGTCGCTCGTTTGGTGGAATGATTGCCCAACATTTTGTGCTACAATACCCCGAAAAAGTTGAAAAATTAGTGTTGATCGCTACTAACTTCGGACGAACTGATCCAGATTGGGTCGAAATTCCTAAAAAAGGGCGTCTTGAAGAGATTGAGACGATTAAATACGACCCACTAAAAGCCTTTAAACAAAAATCGCGTTGGGTCTTTCACGTAAAGTTTAGAAAAGAGATGGAAGCTAATCCAAAAAAAAGATTTTTTGACATTTTTTCTATGGAAGATTTAATCAGAGAAAGTGCAATTAATCCTTCAAATCCTCAAGATGTAATAAATCAAGCAGAGGCTATGAAAACACATTATACGCTAGAAAAATTGCATGAAATTAAAAATAAAACGCTTTTAATAGCAGCATCCCATGATCGGCAAACTCCAGTTTCAATAATGGCTGAAATGCATAGAAGAATCCCTAACAGCGAATTGAAAGTTATTAATGAAGCAGGTCATTTTATGACGCTTTCAAGAGCATCGGAAGTTAACGATATAATTCTAAATTTTTTAAAAAATTAATATTTCTTAATTATTCTAATGATTTTTAAAGACTTTTTTTCTATAGAAAACAATAGATTTTTATATCCTTAGAATAAAACTGTTTATTATTCAATTCTATTAATATTAATTTTGTGTTTAAAATGAAGGATTATTCAGGTTGGGAACCGATTTACGATTATGAAAACGAGTCTCCCTATATCGAAAATTCAAATCGCCCCTGGCTAAAATACAGAGCTTCTAATGTTCCTAAATCAATAAAATTTGATCCAATTCCGGTTCACGAGCTTATAGGATTATCTGCTAAGAATTATCCAAATAATGTATGTATTTATCACAAATCAACTGATAAAAAATATACTTTTCGCGAGTTAACCTATATTTCAGATAAAATTTCTAACGCATTATATCAGTTAGGTACAAAAAAAGGTGATGCTATAGGTATAATGACAGAAAATTGCCCTGAATTTATATTTTGTTGCCTTGGAATTATGAAAACTGGTGCTACCGTGATTCCCATTAATCCACTACTTAAGGAAGCGGATGTTTCTCACATCTTAAAAGAATCTGGAAATATCAAAACTGTTTTTGTTCACAAAAGAAATTTTAGAACAATGAAAAAAGCACAAAAAGGTGTAGATTTAGAAAATATAATCCTTTTGGAAGCATCCTTAGCCAAAGAAGGGACTATAACTTTAGAGGATTTTATCGAAGGTGTGGCACCCATTCGACCAGATGTAGATATCGATCCTTCAAGCGATCTTGCTACTCTTTTATTTACTGGTGGAACTACGGGATTACCAAAAGGTGTAATGTTAACTCATACTAATCTGGTTTCCTGCACACTCTCAACTTTATTAATGGCTGGTGAACCAGAAGAGGGAGAGGATACTTTCGGTAAAACTGTCAACTTATCAGTCATACCTTTATGCCATTCTTTTGGATTTTTAATTATGATTGCAGCAGTTTTTGGAGCCGCAATGTTAGTAATGTTTCCTTCGTTTAACGCTTCTGACATTCTAGAAGCAATTGAATATTACAAAGTCATAAATTATATTGGAGTTCCAGTTATGTATCAAATGTTAATAAATCATCCAGATTTCACAGAACGAGATCTTTCAAGCCTTGAAGAAGCAAATTCAGGTTCAGCCGCATTACCTCCAGAGTTAGCTAAAAAATGGGAAGAAATTGTTGGAATTAAGGTGGGACAAGGTTTTGGGTTAACAGAAACTTCACCCATCACTCACATGGCTGCTAAATGGATGCCAGAAATCCGCTCTGAGAGCATTGGCGTTCCGATAATCGATACTGACGCAAAAATTGTTAATCCCGACACTTTAAAAGAACTAGAACTTGGTGAAATTGGAGAACTATTAATAAAGGGGCCTCAAGTAATGAAAGGATATTGGAAAAATCCCGAAGAAACAAAGAGAACGATTATCAATGGTTGGTTAAGGACAGGAGATCTAGCACGCATGGATGACCAAGGATATTTTTATATTGAAGGTCGCTCAAAAGACATAATTAAATATAAAGGATATAAAGTAATGCCGCGTGAGGTCGAAGAAAAATTATATGAGCATCCAGCAATTCTAGAAGCTGGCGTTGTATCGGCTCCAGACCCAAATATTGGAGAAACTATTAAAGCATTTGTAGTTTTAAAACCAGAATACAAAGATAGCAATATAACTGAGAGGGATGTTATTGATTGGGCTAAAGAAAGATTAGCTGGGTATAAATACCCCCGCCAAGTAGAATTTTTAAATGTATTACCTAGAACTTCAGTAGGCAAAATATTTAGGAGAAAATTAAGAGAACGGGATGAAAAAAAGCAATAACTTTAGCTTACAAATAAAATTTGTTTAATTTTTTTATATAACACTTAATTTACATTTTATATATGTGTCTGACTTATTTTATTGTATAAAAGATTATATTTTTGATGTGAATAGCATGAATAAGGAAGAGATATGTTTTATGTCCGCCATCGACATGTTCGATGCAATAAGAAGGCAGGAACTAACTTCAATAGAAATAACTGAAACAATAATTGAAAGAATTGAAAAAATCAATCCAATAACAAACGCTTATTGCACAACAACATTTAATTTAGCCCGAGAGATGGCAAAAGAAGCAGATGATAAAGTGAAAAAAGGTGAAAAGCTAGGATTATTAAATGGTATCCCTACCTCAATTAAAGATTTAAATCCTGTAAAGGGAATTAGAACTACCTATGGCTCTAAAATTTATGAAAATTATATTCCTGATCATGATGACATCGCAGTTCGAAGATTAAAGAAAGAAGGATGCGTAATCTTAGGAAAAACTAATACACCAGAATTTGGTTTCAAGGGCGTAACAGATAATTTAATATTCGGATACAGCCGCAATCCATGGAACTTAGAACTTACAACGGGAGGATCCAGTGGTGGAGCAGCTTCAGCAGTTGTTTCAGGATTAGGACCTCTAGCACAAGGATCAGATGGAGGAGGTTCAATAAGACATCCTTCAAGTTTTTGTGGAGCATTTGGTCTTAAACCAACTTATGGAAGGGTACCAAGATACCCTACGATAGATCCAATGGGTTTGGATATAGCTGCAATTGGTCCGATTGTTCGATATGTTAAAGACGCAGCACTGATGTTAGACGCAATGAAAGGTCCATTTGAAGGGGATAAAGCTTCATTACCTAAAGATGGATTTAGATACATTGATAAAATCAGTGAAGTTCCTGAAGGACTAAAAATTGGTTACTCCTTAGATTTAGGGTACGCAAAAGTAGTTGACGCTGAGGTTGAGAAGAATATTTTAAGTTCTGTGGAATTATTTGAGAATTTTGGATGGAATATAAATCATGCTAAAATGAAACTGCGGAAAGCTCAACTTTCATTTACAACGATCTATACTTCTGCATATGGGTATAATTTAAAGTCGTATTTAAAAGAATGGCGAGATAAAATGGACCCGGATTTAGTAAAATTAATAGATGCAGGTTTAAGTTACGATGGAATGTCCTTACCAAGAGCAATAGCCATTCGAGCCCAAATATATGAGACCATTTACAGAGTTTTCAAGGATTACGATATTATTATAACTCCTTCAACTGCTATTCCCGCTTTTAAGTTAGGAATTATGTTTCCCTCTAAGATAAACGGGATTAATGTATCTCCAACTGCTTGGATGCCGTTTTCGTTCCCATTCAATTTAACAAGTCACCCCGCAGCTAGCATTCCTAGCGGTTGGTCAAGCAACGGATTACCTATCGGGATGCAAATTGTAGGTAAAAGATTCGATGAACTTACGGTCTTACAAGTTTCTAAAGCGTTCGAAGAATTAGCTCCTTGGCAAAATAAAAGACCAAATTTTAGTTAATCCTTCCCAATCATTCTATTTTTTTTTATTGTTTCTAAAATAAAATTTTTTACTGCTAATTAATTTGCTATTCATGAATTATTAGAATTTTTATGAAAACAAAATGAATAAGAAAGAACAGAGAAAGGAATTATCGAGTTTTAAAAATACTCAGATAGCATCTGAATATAGTAATTTAGAGTTTTCAGTAGTACTTAACAAGCCAGAACACGCTGCTAATATCGGTGCAATAGCTAGACTGATGAAGAATTTCAATTTCGAACACTTGATTATCTATAATCCTATTGAAAAAGCAGAAAAGATACGAAGTTATTATACACAAGGATTCGCGATGCATGGTAAAGAAATCCTTTTTAACGCAGAAATTATAACGATTGAAAATCAAAGGGACCATCTTTCTGGTTTTAAACAACTGATGAACAGATTCGATATTAAAATTGCTTCAACAGCAAAAGGAATGCACTATACGAATATAAGAAGATTAGCTACTTTCCCTGCAGAATTAACTCTCCCTATATCAGAACAGCCACTTAAAATTGCTTTAGTTTTTGGGAGAGAGTCCCACGGTCTTACGAATAATGAAATCGAGATGACTGATTTTGTCATACGGATACCATCTGACGAGGATTACCCTACACTAAATCTCTCTCAAGCTTGTGGGATTATATTATATGAAATTTATAAAAAAATTCACAATCTAGAAATCGGAAGAGGACTCAAACCAGTCTTACTTGCAAATAAAAAAGATAAGCAAATTTTATACAATTTAATTAAGAATTTAATTAATTCTCTTAGAATTCGCACCTATAGAAAAGAAAATGTATTTTTCGCCTTTAAAAATGTTTTTGAGAGAGCGTTCCCATCTAAAAAAGAATTAAACCTTATTATAGGGGTATTTTCAAAATTGAATTCGTATTTTAAAAAAAAAGAATTGTCTGAAGATTAAATTTAATAGTTCTAAATAGCTTGATAATATCTAGGCTTATGGTCATAGACGACTATTAGTTTCTCAGGTGTATCGGTAACAATTCTTCTAATCACTTTAGACAAAGCATTATGCGTATTGTATCCCATCGCATTAGCCCATTCACCCGCAGTAGATTTACCTAATTCCTTCAATTTATCCAAGCACATTTGTTCATATGTCCTTGGAATTACTTTTTTTACTTTTGACATTAATGCCTACCTCCCAATTAGCTTTTTCCACTTAAATTTAATCTTTTAAGAAAAACACATTATTAGTAAATGTTTTAAAGATAATTGTTATCAACACTACTCCTAACAATAAGAGAAGTGATTTCAATTCTAAGCTTTATTCTGGTGGTATCTCCTAGTATTCCAATAAAATCTATCCTAAAAAAAAATTAGATAAGGGGCTATTTAAAGCATTATGTTGATTCATTGTAGAAGAATACATGTTTTTTGTACTAAGATCGAAATTAACCCGTTATATAAACTCAAAAATTTACTTTTAGTTAGGAAGAAAAATACAAGTTTTTTTTGACAAAATCGAATTTTATGTTATTAAAATGTAATTTAGGAAACAAAATTAATAAACTAAAAATAGTATTTTAACGAATCTCGAATTTGCGTAATATTTTTGGGTTAATGATTGTTCCACTAATAAGATTCCACTTTAAAATTTTTACTCATTTAAATATGTCTTCAGAATTGGGAATGGTTTCCCATACAAAAATCGATTTTTTTATGATTTAACAATTAATGGGTTAATATTTGAGAGTTAAAGAATTAAAGAAAATTAGAGAATTACGATAAACCGCATATGTGAAGAGTTTTAAATAAAACTGAAGAGTTTGTTATTGTGAATAGACCTAATGTTAGAAAAGTCATGTAAAATAGGAAAAAAGTACAATCAACCAAGACTCCTGCGCCACTATGAATTTTTGTCTTTTGGTAGCGTAATAATTACGCCCAATCAGTATTCTTCCCCTATTTAACTTTTTTACCTAACTATTAGGTCTTGGCGACAGGAGTCATCTTTTCTAAAAGAAAGAAGTTTAATTTTGGAAATACAATTTATTTTAAAAATTTCATCAAGAATAACCTTTTTTCGTTAAGGATTAGAATTATGATTATTAATTATATGCC
>Ga0315553_10002463_pt1 | contig 14858 bp, 13 predicted proteins | sample SalMarSW160140MG_FD_203099 | JGI IMG/M metagenome (GOLD analysis project Ga0315553, IMG submission 203099) | Salt marsh sediment microbial communities from the Plum Island Ecosystem LTER, Massachusetts, United States - Salt Marsh Sediment SW1601-40 ... | reverse complement strand
TCGAAAACCTGTACCCCGCCGATTGGATTAGAGATGCTTTTAAAGAAGCAGTCTCACATAACAAGCGGAGCATCAGTTACATCGCCAAGATTTTAGAAAACTGGTCAACCGAAGGCAGGAGTGATGGAACACATCGGGGAGATACTAAAAAGACAGACCCGGACAAATACCTCAAGCAAAAATATGGAAACATGGTCCAGCGCTGAAGAAGCGGCGGAAGCGCCGCCAGACTCAGCCTGCCCTGTCTGCAAAGGAGTCGGCTTTGTCCACCCCCGCCTGACTTCGGGCCAGCCGGACTACAGCCGGGTGGTCGCCTGCAGCTGCACCCGGCGGGAACGGGATAAAGAGAGCCGGAGCCGCCTGCGTGAATACAGCGGCCTCGAAGCCAGGCTGCTGCAGGACATGACCTTCGAAAAATTTGACTGGAAGCGGGTCAACCTGCCGCCGGAGCAGCGCGATAACCTGAAGAAAGCTTTTGACATCGCCCTTGAATTCGCCAAATCACCCGAAAACTGGCTGGTCTTTCAGGGTGTTAACGGCTGCGGCAAGACTCACCTGGCGGCGGCCATCGCCAACTACCGTCTCAAAGAGGGCCAACCGGTCAAGTTCGTGGTGGTGCCTGACCTGCTCGACCACCTGCGCTCCACCTTCAGCCCGGAGAGCCCGGTGACCTATGATCAGCTCTTCGAAGAGGTCAAGAACGCCCCACTGCTCATCCTGGATGACCTCGGTAAGCAGACAACCACCCCCTGGGCCGAGGAGAAACTCTACCAGATTATCAATCATCGCTATAACTACCGACTGCCAACCGTGGTGACCACTAACTGCACCACCGATGAGCTTGACAGCCCGATAAGCTCAAGGCTCGTTGACCCCCAAATAAGCAACTTTTTCAATATCACCACCCCGGACTACTGGTCGGGCAGGTCTGCCCCAAAGAAGACGGCTCGGGGGCGGAAAGAGCGCCGGGGCTAACCGCTGATTTGCATAGCTCCATAGCTTTTTTGTAAAATAGATTGGCTTTCGTATTATGAGTGTGAATGCGATAAACCTGCCCGTTCTGGTGCTAAACCAGAGTTATGAGCCGCTTAACGTGTGCCGGGTGCGGCGAGCCGTAGTGCTGATGCAACACGGTAAGGCAGAGATGCTGGAGAACGGCGCCGGATTTATCCACGCCGCAAGCTCGGACTTCCCCGTGCCTTCGGTAATACGCTTGGCCCACCTGATTAAGCGCCCCCGCCCGCAGAGGAAGCTGACCCGCCTGGAGATTTTTCACCGGGACCACTACACCTGCCAGTACTGCGGCAAACAGGCCGGCCAGCTTACCCTGGACCATGTCATTCCCCGATACCGCAACGGCGAACATTCCTGGGAAAACGTGGTCAGCGCCTGCATCTCATGTAACCGGCGCAAGGCGGGCAAGACCCCCGAAGAAGCCGGAATGAAATTAATCCACAAGCCCGCGCCGCCGCGAGGCGACACCTACTTCTACATCCCCCATCGCTACCGCCAAAGCCAGAGCCAGTGGCAGAAATACCTGCCCCAGTAAGAGCTATCCCTCTTTAGACGGCTTTCCTTCAATAGTGATTTCACTGAGAGGCACTTCCACGCTTGCCTGGCCATCGGTTTCCACTGTTACCGTTTCCTTGAGCGGATTACTCCCCAACACCTTAGCCGGCCCCATAGAGGTGGACACCTGCTGGCCTACCTTGGGCATCTGTTTTTTCATGCTCTGGTATTGCCCGCTTTCATAAGCCAGGCAGCACAACAGGCGCCCGCAAACACCGGATATTTTCATCGGGTTGAGGGGTAAATTCTGGTCCTTGGCCATCCTGATGGAAACGGGGGAGAACTCGGAGAGGAAGTCCACGCAGCACAGAGGACGCCCGCAACGGCCAAAGCCGCCCACCGCCTTGGCTTCATCCCTGGGGCCCAGCTGGCGCAATTCGACCCGCAGCTTAAAACGGCTGTTTAATTCCCGAACCAGATCGCGGAAGTCAACCCTCTCGGTAGCGCTGAAGAAAAAGGTGAGCCGGGTGCCATCGAGATTGTATTCCGCCGATAGCAGTTTCATCGGTAACTTGAATTTATCTATCAACCTAGTACACTCGGCCAGAGCCTTAGCCTCTTTGGCTTCCAGTTCTTCAGCCTGCTCGATATCCTCCGTCTCCGCCTTACGTATCACCGGCTTCAGATCCTTGGTCGCTTCACTGTCCAAAATCTGCCCGGGGGCTATAACCACCCTCCCCAGCTCCTGGCCGCGGGTAGTCTTGACCACTACATGGTCACCTACCTCAAGTTCGATACCCGCCGGATCAAAGTAATATATCTTGCCGGCTCTCTTAAAACGTACGCCAACAATATCAGCCATAGTTTACCACCGCTCTCCTTTCCGGTATGCCGAGCATCAGCACCTCCAGCACCAACCGCGGATTGGCATTCTGCCTTAGTTGTTTCCCTGCCGACTGAATGCTGCTGATAAAAGCTCTTATCTCCGCCAGGCTATAACCCTGAGCCAGGCTAACCAGCAGGTCCTGCCGGTCAATATTGGTTACGCCGTCACCACAGCCGAGCTTGACCAGCAACAGGTCGCGCCACCAATCAAGCCATAAATCCAGTATCTCCTGGACCAGGCTCCGGCTCTGGCTGAACCAGACTACAAGCTGATTTACATAGTCAAAGCGCTCTTCGTAATCGGCACTCGTTATGTCAAGCAACTTTTCCAGCCTCTGGCTTCGCTGCTCGAGCAGACTATCATCACCAGCAGCTGATATTGCCCATCCCAGACAGCCGTGACTGAGCCTGGCCAGAAGCCCGGCTTTCTGCGCCTCAACACCCCAGCGCTTGACTAAAGCAACCCCTACCTGAGAGGTTGCCAGAGGGCGTAATTCCAATCGCTGGCAGCGGGAAACTACGGTAGCCGGCAGAACCGACTCATTAACGGTGAGCAGAACAAAGATTACCCCGGCCGGCGGCTCCTCCAGAGTCTTGAGCAGGCAGTTAGCCGCTTCCGTTGACATGAGCTCAGCCCCGTCAATAATAAATACCTTATACCTGCCCTCGAAAGGGGGCAGGTTGGATGAGTGCTGTATCTCCCTGATCTGGTCAATAGCGATTTCGGTGCGCAGCTTGTCACTGGAGTTACCGGCGGAGCTCAAGCCGATAACCTGGACATCGGCATGATTGCCTGCGGTTATCTTCTGGCAGGCTTCACACGAGCCACAGGGAGGCTCATCCCCCCGGCAGTTCACCATCCGGGCAAAATCCATCGCCAGGGCCATCTTGCCGACGTGAGGGGGACCCACCAGGAGATAAGCATGGGATATAGCTCCCTGCTCCAGGCTGCGCTGGAGTAAGGATACCGCCCTGGATTGCCCTACTATCTGCCACACACCAAGCCTCCCCACTAGATTAAATCGTGCCGGGTGAGGTCATCAAAGGTCTCCCGGCGCCGGATAAGGCGCGCCTTGCCTTCCCTGACCATAACCACCGCCGGTCTGAGCGAGGCGTTATAGTTACTTGCCTCGGGTAATGAATAAGCGCCGCAGCCCGGCACGGCGATGATATCGCCGGCAACGGGTTCCGGTAGCTCTATATCTTTTATAAGTATATCGCCCGACTCGCAGAACTTACCGGCAATGGTGAACTTACCGGCTGCATTATCCTTCATACGGTTGGCGATTACCGCCTCTAATCTGGCTCCGTAGAGGGCGGGGCGGATATTATCGCCCATACCACCGTCCACCGATACATAGCACCGGACCCCGGGGATGTCCTTGACCACCCCCACCGTGTAAAGCGCCACGCCAGCCTGCCCCACCATCGACCGCCCCAGCTCGACAACAAGCCGCGGCGGCGCCAGCCCCAACTTCCGGCAGCCGTTAATGATAACGGAGGTTATTGCTTCAGCATAGTCGGCAACGGGCGGGGCCGGGGAATCTAAAGTATATTGAATGGCAAAGCCGCCGCCGATATCCAATTCCTCCATCTCAAAACCGTGTTTCTGCTTCATCTCGGCGGCAAAGCCGAGAATAATATCTATGGCCTGCTGATACGGTTCAAATTCGGCAATCTGGGAGCCGATGTGAAAATGCAGCCCCCGCAGGTTAAGCTGGGGCATAGCCAGGGCGGCAACCAGCGCCTCCTCAGCCTGAACCATGGGCACGCCGAACTTGCTATCGATATTACCGGTGATGATATAGCGGTGGGTATGAGGGTCAACACCGGGAGAAAGCCGTAAAAGTATATCGGGCTTACCACCCTGCTCTTTAGCTATTTCACCCAGCAGGTTAAGCTCATAGAGGTTGTCCACCACGATGCGCCCGACACCCCACTCCAGAGCCAGCTTTAATTCCTCAGCCGATTTATTATTGCCGGGGAAATAAACCTTATCTAAAGGGAACCCGGCGGAGCGGACAATGCTGATTTCGCCGGCGGAGACCACGTCCAACCCCAGTCCCTCCTCATTAAAGAGCCGGGCCAGAGCCTTGTTGATAAAGGCCTTGGCAGAATATAAAACGGTGGTATCGGCATAGCTCTGGCCGAACTCCCGCTTGAATTCGGCGCACCTGCTGCGCAAGCTGAGCTCGTCAAATAGGTAAAGGGGCGTGCCGAACTCAGCGGCCAGTTTTACAGCATCACAGCCGCCTATAACCAGATGACCGCTATCATTAACCGCCGAGGCTAGTGGGAATAACTTAAGCCTGGATTCCATCTAATCCTTTCTTAGCTTATATCGCTGTATCTTGCCGGTGCTGGTCTTGGGCAGGTCTTCAACGAACTCTATCCAGCGCGGGTATTTATAAGGCGCTATATTCTTCTTGACAAAGAGTTGAATGTCTTTGGCCAGTTTGTCAGACGGGCGGCGGCCTTTCTTGAGCCTTACGTATGCCTTGGGCTTGACCAGGCCGTGCTCGTCTTTGTTAGCCACTACCGCCGCCTCCAGCACCGCCGGATGGGAAACCAGGGCGTCTTCGACCTCGATAGGCGAAACCCATATACCGCCCACCTTGAGCATGTCATCGCTGCGGCCGCGGTAATAGTAGTAACCCTGGGCATCACGGTAATACCTGTCGCCAGTGTTAAACCACTCTCCAAGCATGGAGGTCTTGGTCTTATCATGATGGCGGTAGTAATAGGCAGCGGTCGATTCCCCCATTACCTGCAGAGTGCCCACCTCGCCGTCAGGCACCTCTTTACCATCATCATCGAGAATCCTGGCGTGGTATCCGGGAACCATTTTACCGGAGCTGCCCGGCTTGATATCGCCGGGGCGGTTGGAGATAAAAATGTGTAACAGCTCGGTGGAGCCGATGCCGTCCAGTATTTCCAGGCCGAACTTTTTCTTCCACTCAAAAAAGATTTCCTTGGGCAGGGCTTCACCGGCCGAGGTGCAAATACGCAGGGAAGATAAATCGTATTTCTTCTCGGCGCCTTCTACCTCCAGCATATTGGCATACAGCGTGGGTACACCGAAGAATACCGTGGGGTGATAACGGTCTATAGTGGCGAAGATGGTCTCGGGGCGGGGCCTGTCAGGGAGCAGCACCACCGAGGCACCGATAGCCAGAGGGTAGAAGAAGCTGTTGCCCAGTCCATAGGCAAAGAAGAACTTGGACGCTGAAAAGAGTAAATCGTCCTGAGTAATGCCCAGGACAGCCCTGGCATAGTTATCAATGCAGCTGAAAACATCGTGCTGAAGGTGAACCGCCGCCTTGGGAACACCGGTGCTGCCCGAGGTGTAATTCCAGAAAGCGGCATCATCAACGGTGGTATAGGCCACATCGAGTTTATCGGAACAGCGGTCAACGAGGTCATGGAAAGCGATATGGTAAGCCCTGCTCTTTTTACCGACGACGATAGTATTTTCCAGATGGAGAAGCTTCTCCTTAAAGCCTTCGATCTCCTCAATAAAATCGGCATCGGCGATAATGGTGCGGGCGCGACTGTTGTTCAGCATATAGCGGTAGTCGTGCATGGTGTACATATAGTTTACCGGCACCGGAATAGCGCCTATCTTTATGGCGCCAAAGAAGCAGGCCATAGCCTCCGGTGAATCGTACATCACCAGCATCACCCGCTCTTCCAGATGCACACCGAGGATTTTGAGCGCATTACCCACCTTGTTTATCAGGCTTTGTATATCACTGTAGGTATAGGTTTCGTCCTTATAATAAACGGCTACTTTATCGCCCAAGCCTTTGTCCACCATATCATCTATCAGTTTGGTGGTTATGTTGTAATATTGGGGAATAGAACTCTTATATTTATACTGTTTTTCCATTTTGACAACCTCAATCAATATAATGCGGTATTTCTTCTAGTTTATAATAAATGCTCCTATTTTACAAAGCTGACTAAACCTTAAATTGACCTTAACCATAAATGCCGTTAGAATATCACTTAAACCCGACTAAAGAGGCAAAATTTGTACCAAAAGACCACCCTGGACAACGGACTGCGGGTTCTCACCGCCAACATGCCCCATACCCGCTCGGTATCCATCTGCATCTTTATCGGCGTCGGCTCCAGGTACGAGACCGAGCCTCAGTCCGGCGTCTCACATTTTATAGAGCACCTTATGTTCAAAGGGACAACTAAACGCGCCACTGCCCGGGAAATATCGTTAGCCATAGAGGGGGTGGGGGGCATCATCAACGCCGGCACCGACAAGGAGCTGACCATATACTGGTGCAAGACGGCCCAACCAAACTTCCCCCTGGCCCTGGATGTGCTTAGCGATATACTGCTTCACTCCAAATTTGCCCCCGATGACATTGAGAGTGAGCGCCGGGTTATCATTGAAGAAATCCATATGGGAAAGGACTCCCCTTCCCAGCAGGTCAATATGCTCATAGATGAGCTTCTCTGGCCCCACCACCCACTGGGCAGGGATATAGCCGGGGATAAGGACTCGGTGGCCGGCATCAGCCGGGAGATGATGCTCGACTACTTAGCCCAACAGTACCTGCCCGGCAACACCGTGGTCAGCATTGCCGGCGCGATAAAACACCGGGAGATTGTAACCGCGGTAAATCAAGTGCTGGGCGGCTGGGTTGACCGGCAGCCTCGCCCCGGCTATCAGGCATACAAGAAACGCCCCTTTCCCCGGCTTAATGTTGAGAGAAAAGACACCGAGCAAGTTCACCTCTGCCTGGGATTGGGCGGCCTGCCCCTGCTGCACCCCCGGCGCTTTGTCCTCGACCTGCTTAACGTCATCCTGGGGGAGGGAATGAGCAGCCGTCTGTTTACCGAGATTCGCGACCGGCTGGGACTGGCCTACAGCATTCACAGCTATGCCGACCACTTTCTGGATACCGGCGCCATGACTATTTATGCCGGGGTGGAACCTAAAAACCTGCCGGTGGCTATCAAGGCTATACTGGAACAGCTTGCCCGGCTCAAAGAACCCGTCCCCGAAGCGGAACTGGTCAAAGCCAGGGAACTGGCCAAGGGGAGGCTGCTGCTGCGCATGGAGGACAGCCGCAGTGTGGCCGGGTGGATGGGGGGACAGGAGATTCTTACCGGAAAGATTTTAAGCGTTGACCAGGTTACGTCAATTATTGACGCCATTACCGCCGATGAAATAGAGCGGCTGGCTCAAGAGCTGCTGGTGGCCAGTCAGCTAAGGCTGGCGGTGGTGGGGCCGGTGGCCGAGGATGAGCCACTGGACAAACTCCTCAAACTATAAAAGAAGCCGCAGCCCGAAAGCTGCGGCTATCTCTATCAGCCAGCAACGGTTGGCTAGTACATACCTTCCATTCCACCCATGCCACCCGGGGGCATGCCCGGCATCGCCTTATCCTTTTCCGGCAGGTCCGCCACCAGTGATTCGGTGATCAAGACCATGACGGCGATACTGGCGGCGTTCTCCAGGGCCGACCTTACCACCTTGGTCGGGTCGATAATGCCCTTGGCCACCATATCACCGAACTCATCGGCTTCGGCATCATAGCCAACGCCGGCCTTACTCTTCTTTACCGCATCAACTATCACCGAGCCGTCCTTGCCGGCATTTTCGGCAATCCAGCGAATCGGCGCCTCCACCGCTTTGCGGATAATGTTCATACCAGTAAGCTCATCGGCGCTGACGCCTGTTTTCTTTAACACCGAAGTAGCCCGCAGCAGAGCCACGCCGCCGCCGGGCAGAATACCCTCTTCTACCGCCGCCCTGGTGGCTGACAGGGCGTCCTCAACCCGGTGCTTCCTCTCTTTTAACTCAACCTCGGTAGCGGCACCGACCTTGATTACGCCGACACCGCCGACCAGCTTGGCCTGTCTCTCCTGTAATTTCTCGCGGTCAAAATCGGAGGTGGTTTCCTCTATCTGGGCCTTAATCTGCTTGATTCTGGCCGTGATGGCTTCCTCCGAGCCTTTACCCTCAACGATAGTCGTGTTGTCCTTATCGGCCGTTACCCGGCGGGCCCGGCCTAAATCTTCCACGGTAACCGAATCCAGCTTGCGCCCGATTTCCTCCGAGATTACCTTGCCCCCGGTAAGAATGGCGATGTCTTCCAGCATTGCCTTGCGCCGGTCTCCAAATCCGGGTGCTTTAACCGCCAGTACGTTTATGGTACCCCGCAGTTTGTTAACCACCAGGGTAGCCAGGGCTTCGCCTTCTATGTCCTCGGCGAGAATCAGCAGGTTCTTGGATACCTGCAATACCTTCTCCAGAGCCGGCAGCAGGTCGGACATCGCCGAGATTTTCTTGTCGGTGATAAGGATGTAGGGGTCTTCTATCTCCGTTTCCATCTTTTCGGCATTGGTAATAAAGTAGGCGCTCATGTAACCACGGTCGAACTGCATGCCTTCCACGTAGTCCGTCTCATACTTAATCCCCTTGGACTCCTCTACCGTTATAACGCCGTCCTTACCCACTTTTTCCATCACCTCGGCAATCAGGTTGCCGATATCCTTATCCTTGGCGGTGATGGTACCCACCTGGGCAATCTGCTCCTTGCCCCTGACTTCAACCGATACCCTCTTCAGCTCTTCAATAATAGCCTTGGTCGCTTTCTCAATGCCTTTTTTAAGGGATATGGGCTCAGCTCCCGCCGCCACATTCTTAAAGCCTTCGGTGATAATGGCGTGAGCCAGCACGGTAGAGGTGGTGGTGCCGTCACCGCAGGCATCGTTTGTCTTGGTGGCCGCTTCCTTGACCAGTTGAACACCCATATTCTCAAAGGGGTCGGGAAGCTCAATCTCCTTGGCAATGGTGACCCCGTCATCAATTACCGAAGGCGCCCCCCATTTCCTGTCCAGAGCCACACAGTGCCCCTTGGGGCCCAGGGTTACCTTAACCGCATCAGCTAAGACGTCTATCCCCTTCTTTATGGCGTGCCTGGCTTCTTCATCAAATATAATCTGTTTTCCCATGATTCCTCCTTACTTCCTGCTAACCTTCTTGGCTAAAATGTCACTCTCACGCAGTATCATCAGCTCCTCGCCGTCAATCTTAACCTCAGTGCCGCCATACTTAACATACAGCACCACATCGCCCACCTTAACATCCATGGCTATCCGCTTGCCATCCTCGGACAAGCGGCCGGGACCGGCTGCCAGTACCTTCCCTTCCTGGGGTTTCTCCTTGACCGTATCGGGGAGTACAATCCCCCCCTTGGTCACTTCCTCCCTTTCAATAGGCTTAACCACTACACGGTCGCCCAACGGTTGTAGTTTAACCGCCATTCTAATCCTCCTTCCTCTGAATTCATTCTCTACTCTCATTTTAGCACTCTCGGGGGGAGAGTGCTAACGCTTTATAATAACCTACTTAAGCCCAAGTATCAACTTGGTTAACAGCCTCTCAGAGCCGCTACTAACCATTTAGAGAGGTTCAGGGGTAAATAATTACCATATTCTTGGCAAAACACCTGTTAATTAAGCCAGCTTAAGGCTGGGAAGTACATCCAAATCCAGGCCGTCAGTCCTGCCCGCCTGCAGGCGGTAGTAGCCGCAGGCGGCAATCATGGCAGCGTTATCGGTGCACAGTACCGGAGGGGGAACCAGCACGGGGAGGGGCGAATGCTTTATCAGTTGCTCCCGAAGCCAGCCGTTTGACGCCACCCCACCGGATAGTAACACCTTCTTGACCCGCCGCCCCCTGGCAACAGCCACCGTCTTGGTCACCAGAACATCAATCACCGCCGCCTGAAAGCTGGCGGCGGCATCAGCCACCGAAGACACTTTACCGGCTTCTACCAGTCGCAGCAGTGCCGTCTTAACCCCGCTAAAGCTAAAATCGTGGCTGCCCTTGAGCCAGGCACGGGGCAGCTGAATAGAGGCCGTGCCCTCCTTTGATGCCCGCTCAATAGCCGGACCGCCGGGATAACCCAGACCCAGTATCCGGGCGGCTTTATCAAAGGCCTCACCGGCGGCATCGTCCCTGGTACGCCCCAGCACAACGTAATCGCCGTGCCCCTTCATCAGCACCAGGTCGCTATGCCCCCCGGAAACGATGAGGCAGACCACCGGGAAATCAATGCTATTTTCCCCCAGCCAGTTGGCGTAGATATGGGCTTCCAGGTGATTAACCCCGATAAGGGGCAGACCCCGGGCCAGAGCTAGCGCCTTGGCCACGTTTACCCCCACCAGCAGCGAGCCGGCCAAGCCCGGCCCCACGGTTACGGCAATGCCGGACAGCTCTTTCCAGCTAACCCCGGCTTCAGTCATTGCCATCTCGATAACCGGGATAACCGAAAGCAGGTGCTGGCGGGAGGCTACCTCGGGGACAATCCCCCCGTAGCGGGCGTGGATTTCCACCTGAGAGGCAATCTGGTTGGAAAGTATTCTGGTGCCGTCCTCGACCACCGCCGCCGCCGTCTCATCGCAGGAGGTTTCAATACCCAGAATTTTCATACCCCGCAATTATAGCATAGAAGCCCCCGGCTTTGCCTTTTGACACACCTGCTAGCCAATGATATTATGACGAAAAAGGAACTATTCAGGTTTATAGAAATCGATAGTGGAGAGATAATATATGTCCGGCCTTGACACACTATACATAGTACTGTTCGTAATCTGCCTGTTTTTATCAGCCTTCTTCTCCAGCTCGGAGACCGCCTTTATCTCGCTGCAGAAGGTAAGGGTCCAGAACCTGATTGACAACAAGAAGAGAGGAGTAAGACTGGTATCCAGGATGATAGAAAAACCGGAGAAACTGCTTTCCACCATCCTGCTGGGCAATAACTTCGTCAACACCGCCGCCGCCGCTCTGGCCACCGCCCTGGCCATTAAATTCTGGCCGGAGCAGGGCGTCCTAATATCTACTATCGTAGTGACCGTCCTGCTACTGATATTCTGTGAGACCACCCCCAAGACCATAGCTACCCGTCATGCCGAGAGCTTAGCCCTGTTCTATGCCCGGCCGATAAATACACTCTCCTGGCTACTTACCCCATTCGTGGTGGCGCTGAGCTGGATTGCCAACGGGTTCAGCAAAATGCTGGGCGGGGCGCCAGTTTCCCTGTCCCTGGCCAGCGAAGATGAGATCCGGACCATGATATCGATGGGGCATAAAGAGGGGACGGTGGAGGAAGAAGAGGCGGAGATGCTGCACAAGGTATTTGAGTTCGGTAACCGCCCGGTCAGGGAGGTCATGGTACCGCGCACAGAGGTGATATGGGTAACCAAGGGCACCAAAATGGCCGATTTCCTGAATCTTTACGCCCAAAATCCTCTGTCCCGCTTTCCGGTATACGAGGACAACATAGACAATATAGTCGGCATCCTGGCGGTAAAGGATATACTCATGGCCCAGGCCAAGGGGAATTTCAATGAGGAGGATTCCATTGATGACCTGATTCGTCCGGCTTACTTTGCCCCCGAGACCAAGCGGGTCAGCGAGCTCTTTGCCGAGATGAGGGATAAGAACTTCCGGATAACGGTAGTAGTTGATGAGTTCGGCGGCACCGCCGGCATCGTTTCCTTAAGCGGACTAATGGAGGAAATCGTCGGCCCGGTGGGTGACGAGCTGGCGGCGATAGAAAAGGACTACGAGACCATCAACGAGTACACCTTCGATGTTGACGGCGGCATGCGGGTTGAGGAAGCCAACGATGAGATGAAATTGAACATACCCGAAGGCGACGACTACGAAACGGTAGCCGGCTTTGTCCTTGACCTCCTGGGACACATACCCAAACAGGGTGAACAGCGGAAGTACAAGAATTTCAAGATTGTAATCACCGAGATGCGGGGAATGAAAATCGAGAAGATACGCCTGATCAAGGAAAAACATGCAGAGAATTCGGATTAGATTCAGCCGAGGCGAAGAGCTAAAATTCATTTCCCATCTGGATATAATGCGCCTGTGGCAGAGAGCCCTGCACCGGGCCGATATACCACTAACCTATAGCGAGGGCTTTAGCCCCCACCCCCGGATATCGCTGGCCGCCCCGCTGGCGGTGGGGGTGACCAGCGAAGCTGAACTGATGGATGTCTTTTGCAGCAAATGGGTCTCCCCGCACTCCTTCACTGCCGCCGTAAGCCAGCAACTACCGCCCGGCATAGCAATATTGCAGGTACATATGGCAGCCCCGACCATGCCATCACTGCAATCGCAGGTAAGCCACACTGAATACGAGGTTGAATTGGAAACGGATAAAAACCAGACGGAGGTAAAAGCGGCACTGGATTACCTGCTATCGCTGGAGCAACTGCCCTGGCACCACCAGCGGGATACCGGCACACGCAACTACGATCTGAGGGCCCTGATTGACGACCTGTGGCTGGTTGACTGGCATAGCGGGCGCTGTACCATAGGCATGAAGCTGCGCTGTGACAGCAGCGGCTCGGGAAGGCCTGAGCAGGTAGCGGCCGCTCTGGGATTTGGCCAACCTGCCTCCACCCGCCGCACCAGACTCATCCTGAAAACAAGCTAAGAGATTAACGCATGAAGGCAGTAAGCCAGCCACTATTAGAGCAACGGGTGCTGGGCTTTATTGAGCAAAATCACCTGGTATCAAGCGGCGAGAAGCTGGTGGTGGCGGTATCCGGCGGGGCGGACTCGGTATGCCTGCTCCATATCCTAGTCAGTTTGCAGAAGAGGCTAAAACTAACGCTGCACCTGGCCCATCTCAACCACCAGCTGCGGGGTGCCGACTCCGATACCGACGCCGACTATGTCTCCGATTTAGCCCGAAAGCTGGACGTCCCCGCCACCATAGACCGGCGGGATGTAAAGGGCTATCAAAAGCAAGAGCGCCTGTCACCGGAAGAAGCCGCCCGGGAGGTAAGGTATAATTTCCTGACCGAGGTGGCCGGGGCCACCGGTGCTAAAGCGGTGGCGGTGGGGCACACACGGGATGACCACATCGAGACCATACTGATGCACCTTATCCGGGGAGCCGGAACCAGGGGGATGCGGGGGCTGCAGCCATCTACCGAGTGGCCATCAAAAACCGGCGGATTGTTGGTCATAAGACCCCTGCTGGAGGTAAGCCACCAGGAAACGGAAGACTACTGCCGCCAGCACCGGCTCGCCCCCCGCCTTGACGCCTCCAACCTTTCCCTTTCGCCGCTGAGAAACCGAATCCGCCAGCAGCTCCTGCCCCTCCTCCAGAGCTATAACCCCGGTATTGCCGAAGTCCTCCTGCGAACGGGGCGCATTGCCGGCGACGACATCGATTTTCTGGATAAAGAGACGGCCCGGCTATGGAATAAAATTACCCGGCAGGAGGGAGGGGCCATCATAATGGACAAACCAAAATTTGACCGGCTGCCATCAACCTTCAAGCGATACCTGCTCCGGGCCTCGGCGGAGAGGCTTCTGGGCAGCGCCAAAGACATCGAAATGAGGCATATTGAGGAGATGATGGCGGCGCTGGGCAAACCGGCGGGAAAGAAGCTCAACCTGCCCGGTGGCCTTATTTTTGCCACCGGATACGACCAATACCAGCTAGCCACGGATATGGCCGGCTTATCCCCCTTCCCCAGGCTGGAAGACGAAGCCCGGCTGAATATCCCCGGCCAGACCTTGCTCCCCGGCTGGCGAGTAGAGGCAACTATCACAGACCCATCCACCATAAAAGGGAAGTCCGAAGGGGCGTTAGCCCCTTCGGAAACCATAACTCCCCTTCCCCTTATCAAGGGGAAGGGGATACAGGGGATGGGGTTAATTAATGATAACTTTACTGCCTGCTTTGACCTGGCTAAGACCGGCGATAATCTGACAGTGCGCCCCCGGCGGCGGGGGGACAGGTTTCAGCCGCTGGGGTTACCCCAGCCCAAGAAGCTGGGGGAGTTTATGATAGACGCCAGGATTCCCCAAGCCTGGCGCCAGCATATACCCATCGTCTGCTCACCGAGCCAAATCGTCTGGGTAGTCGGCTGGCGCCTGGACGACAGGGTGAAGGTCAGCCAGAAGACTAAACAGGTTCTGTGTCTGGAATTCAAGCGGGGCTAAGTTTCAGATACGGCTGGCCCTGACGGCTCTCCCCAGCGAAGCCAGAGGGCCGCGGCAGTTACCACCGCCGCTATCACCGCCACCTGAATTTCCAGGGCGGTAGCGGTAAAATAGCCCGCATATAACAGAACAACGCTGTAATTCAGGAAGGCATGCAGGACAGCGGCTACCAGGTAGAACTGCCATCCCCACCCCTTGGCCAGACCCCAGCCAGCCAGCGCCGAAAAGGCTATATGAGCGGCTATGGTAAAGAACCTCTCCCAAAACGGGGCCAGTGCCAACAGCCCGCCGCTTTGCACCGCTTCCCAGCCCCAGCCCGAAAGAAAAATGTTATTATGGGCCCACACCGCCTCAAAAAGGCCCAGTCCAAGCCCGGCAACAGCCCCGATAGCCAGCCCGAGCTTGGGGTCAATCTTCCTGCCCCTGCGCCACCAGCAAACAACCACCGGCACCA
>Ga0315553_10002462_pt1 | contig 14862 bp, 11 predicted proteins | sample SalMarSW160140MG_FD_203099 | JGI IMG/M metagenome (GOLD analysis project Ga0315553, IMG submission 203099) | Salt marsh sediment microbial communities from the Plum Island Ecosystem LTER, Massachusetts, United States - Salt Marsh Sediment SW1601-40 ... | reverse complement strand
GTGCTTTCTCGATGATTGCGGCTCATTCGATGGTAAGGAATCCTGCCTGAAGGATGTCTTCCAGACCGGTGTACTTGAAAAGAGAGATGGTCGCTGGGTCCATGTACTTATGCACGGAGCCTACCCCATCGACAAGATCCCGGAAAACTATGTAAGGGCGTTTTATTCGGGACTGTTTGATGATAAGTAAAAGGATCAAAAGAATAATAATAAATCTTCTATGGTTGCATTTATTACAGGTGTTACTATTCAAAAAATTCTGACAGGCAAAATTTTTAAAAATGTTTAAACACACTCTTAAAACAATACTGAGATGCCTTGCAAGAAACAGGGTAATTACAATAATAAACATCATTGGTCTGACCTTTGGAATAACCTTCTCATTACTGATAGGTTTATATGTCAAAAAGGAACTTTCTGTCGATAAGACATTTATTAATGGGGACAATATATATCGGATCGAATTTGAATATCCTGGCCGGGGCAAGGGATCTGTTCAGACATCGGCTCTCGGACCCGATTTACAAAGCAGCATGGCAGGTATTGAAGAAGTATTAAGGATTCAATTCTGGGAACAGATCATTTTGAAGAATGATAATGCAGACTACTTTAATATCCAAAGGGTGTGCCTGGCCGATTCAACCTTTTTTGACTTTTTTGACCAGACCTGGATCTACGGAAGTCCGGATGATGCACTTAATAAACCGTACAGTCTGGTTCTTACAGAGGACCTGGCAAAAATAATATTCGGAGATATCAATCCGATGGGATTAACTCTTACAAGCCAATCAGGGAGAAGTGTTTTTACCATTACCGGTGTTATAAAGAAACGTGATGATACTCATTTTCATTATGATGCTCTCCTTTCACTAATTACCCGCAGTGAAACAAGCAGTACCATATTGCATACATACTCCACCCAGCAATGGTTGACTTATTTTATTATTAGAGAAGGAGTTAATATTAAAATGCTCGAGGAGCAAATACATGAAAATTTGTATGAACTGTTTCCTGATTTGAGAGATGGTAGCAGAAATATTGAATTCAAAGTTGTCCTTAATCCATTAAAGGAGATTTATTTCGATAAGCCATCAGGTGACTTAGGCACACTTCATGGAAACTACAGCCTGGTTATGGTATTTATTGCCATTGCAATACTTATCATTCTTATAGCATGTATCAACTTTATAAACCTCAGCACTGCCACAGCCATGAAAAGGGCAAAAGAGGTAGGACTAAGAAAGATAGTCGGCTCAAAAAGAATGACGTTGATTAGTAAGTTCCTTTTAGAGTCTTTTACCATAAGCTTTATATCAACCCTGTTGGGATTATTAATCGCTGAATTGTTGTTGCCCTATTTCAATAATATCGTTGGCAGCAGATTTGATATAACCTATTTCGATAATCCATACACAATCCCTGTTTTAATTGGTATTATTATTTTAACGGGAATGCTTGCAGGACTTTATCCCGCATATTATATCTCATCATACAAAGCAATACAGGTTATCAGGGGAGAAATTACCAGTGGACAAAAATCTGTAGGATTCAGAAGAGGATTGATTTTATTCCAGTTACTTATTTCTGTGATCCTTATTAATGGATCTTTGCTTATATCCCGCCAAATGAAATATACGCGTGAAACAGACCTGGGATTTGAAAAGGAGCGTATTCTCACTCTTGATATTCCCGGACCGATATATAACCATATGGATATAGTACGGGAAGAACTTCTTAAAAACAATGAGATTGTCGATGTATCATATTCTTACAATGCGCCCGGAAGCAGCAGCTGGAACTATGAAGGATTCGACATAAATAATCAAAGGACCTCTTCGATGGTTTTAAGTATTGATCCTCATTACATTAAAACTTATGGCATTGAATTAGTTGCTGGTCGTGATTTCGATGAAACAATAAGTGCTGATTCTGTCAGCAACTGCTTAATCAATGAAACCCTGGCGGAGCAGATAGGCCTTGAGGATCCCGTGAACGAATCATTCCATCATGAGAATTGGTATATAACTATGTTCCCGGTGGAAAATTTCAGGATCATAGGTGTTGTTAAAGATTTTCATTTGAAATCTTTCCGGAGCACTATTGAGCCTCTCATACTGGCATGGAATACTGAATGGCATCAATACATAAACATTAAAATTGCTGAGGGAATGATTGTTCCGGCCATGGAAAAAATAATGGAGACGTTTGATGAATTTGCTCCCGGTATTCCTGTAAACTACAATTTTGTTGATGAGAGTTTCGACCAGATGTACAGGGCGGATAAAAGAATGAGTACAATTTTGATTTACTTTACACTACTTGCTATACTGATCGGTGTTCTGGGATTAATCGGTATGGCTCTTTTCATGAGTGAGCAAAGGACAAAGGAGATTGCTATCCTTAAGACCTATGGTGCCTCAGTAGCTTCGGTAATAATAAAACTCACCAGGGAATTTATTTTACTGACAATTATTGCCAATCTTCTGGGTTGGCCTCTGGTGGTCTGGTTAGGAACGAAGTGGCTCAACGAATTCGCTTATAAAACCAACATCACTGCCGGGATCTTTATTATTGGCGCATTATTGAGTATAGTCATTGCACTGGTAACAGTAGTATCAGTTACTTTCCGGACTGCAACATCAAATCCCGCTGATTCGCTGAGGTATGAATAGATGGACATATATTAGTTATAGTATATGATTGATTGCCCATGAATATTTTTTATTTGAAAAATATGATAAAAACAAAAACAATGAAATCAAAAAACATACAACCTGAAGACAATGAAGGCAATCTGCTGGTGAAAATCATCATCAGATTGCTGATGATACTTATATTTCTCGGACTGGTTCTGTTCCTTCCTGCCGGTTCTTTACGTTACAAAGAAGCCTGGATATTTATTCTGATCATCTACGTGCCGGCATTATTTGTTATCGGATATTTTTATATAAAGGATCCGGATTTTATTGGAGGCAGAATTCTTAAAAGACGTGAAAAGGAAGAAACACCCAGGTTAATACAGAATATTTTCTCGGTAATACTTTTTATCGGACTGTTAATTCCTGGTTTTGACTTTCGCTTCAACTGGTCTGATGTTCCGATGACGGTAGTTATAGTATCAGATCTATTAGTCCTTTCAGGCTATCTGATCATAGGCAGGGTTATGGAGGAAAACAGGTATGCCTCATCTATCATTGAAATCAAAAACGAGCAAAAAATAATTGTTACCGGACCCTATAAAATTGTCAGACACCCCATGTATACAGGCGGGATGTTACTTATGTTGTTTACTCCGCTTGCCCTGGGATCATACTGGGCGATGATCCCTTTTTTCATCAGTACATTTGTGGCAATTGTTATACGAATTATCGATGAGGAGAAACTTTTGATTGCTAACCTGCCAGGATACGAGGATTATTGCAAGAAAACTAAATATCGTTTAATTCCATTTATCTGGTAATTTTCGAACGTGATCCTGTTAAGACGGGTCAACCCGGGCGCGAAAGTACCTCAAGAAAAAAGCTTACAAGAGATGCAAATAAGGCTGGCTATGAAATTGTTGATGTTAACAGCGATCTCCTTGAAAGAGATAACATATATTTTCTTTATGTAAAGTAGGGTTTTCTAAGTTCTAACGGGTCATATGATTGGTTGATAATCATAATTCATCATGAAAAGATTCGAACGTCATTCCCTGTTCTTACTGATTCTATTTATCATTGCCCTGGTCTGCTCCTGTGACAAGAAGGAAACGGAAAACCGCTTCCCTCTTGCTGATAAATTCAATATTGACGGGGAACAGCTTACACTAGCTTTCGATAAGATGAAAAAGGTGGAGGGCGCGCTCAGCCTTATCGTATGCCGTGAAGGAACCATCGTCGCTGAAGAATATACATATTACAATAACTATGGCCCTGACTCCATTAAAAATGTGATGTCCGTCACAAAAACTTTTATCGGCGTCCTGACAGGACTGGCAATAGAAGAAGGTTTCATTGAAAGTGTGAATGATCCTATCGGCAAATACCTGGCGGGAATAGTGACCTTCACTGATGATATTAAACCACAGATTACCATCGACCAGCTTCTTAAAATGTCATTCGGTCATGCCTGGAATGGTACTAAAACTACAAGTCTGTTTGAAGAATGTTTCTATGAATCGGAGGATAACCTTCAGTTTATCATTGATCTGCCGCTTATTACCACACCGGGAACTGTTTTCAATTACAGCGACGGAGCATCTCACCTCCTCTCGGCAATTATTACTGAAGCTACCGATGAGAACACAATTGACTTTGCCAGGGAGAATCTTTTTAATCCGATGGGTATAACTGAATTTGAATGGAGCACTGATGACAGGGGTTATCCTATAGGTGCAGCATACCTGAGAATCAAACCACATGATATGATAAAATTCGGCAATCTTATCTTGCATAAAGGTAATTACAACGGATCCCAGGTAGTTCCGGAGGCATGGATTGACGAAATGACAACTACTAAAATATCAACAAACAATGATGTCCCCTATGGTCCCGAATACGGTTACCAGATATGGCTGGGCTCCTCAGGCGGGCACCAATACTATATGGCAATGGGATGGGGAGGACAATTTATTATTATTGTTCCTGATCAGCAGCTTGTTGTCACGGCCACTTGCTGGACAAGCAACCTGACAGATCAACAGGCCGGTGAACACTGGGTGAGTATATTAAAAATAATAGTTGAAGATATATTTCCGGCAGTATACTAATTCAAAACGTACAACAATGAAAAAACAGGTTTTTCTTTCAATTCTGATTTTTTTAATCTCTATTTCATGCCAGAAATCAAATGACCGCTTCCGCTTTGTATGGCCTGAAGCCACTTCATCTGAAGTAGGTTTAGATCAGCAAACACTTGATTCGGCTTATAATGCAGCAGAAAACCTGGGTTTTGTTGATGCACTTTTAGTGATCAGGAATGGTTACCTTGTTGCAGAAGAATATTACAACGGATATTCTGAAAATATGGCACACCAGATATGGTCTGACACGAAAAGCTTCATGTCGGCCCTTGTAGGCATTGCCTTTGATAATGGTCTTATCGAAAGTCTTGATAAAAAAGTGATGGATTATTTCCCGGAATATGCCTATGAAGGAATGGATTCACGGTTTTACGATGTCACCATCAGACATCTTTTGACAATGAGAATGGGAATAGACAATGAGGAAAACAATCTTATACCTGTTGTAACGACAAGTGACTGGTTAAGAGAGACATTCAGGCTGCCATTATTGTATGATCCAGGGCAGAAATTCTCATATAATTCACTGCAAACTCATCTCCTTTCAGTAATAATAACAGAAGTAACCGGAAGAAGTGCCTTAATGTTTGCCAATGCAAATCTTTTAGGGCCTATGGGCATTGAAATCATCGAGTGGCGTACCGATCCGGCAGGACATAATACAGGTGGTTATGACATTTTTATGAGGCCGCGCGATATGGCTGTACTCGGCTATATGTACCTTAATGACGGGATGATCAACAACAAACAGATTGTTTCTAAAGAATGGGTATATGCTTCCCTTACTCCTACCTGGGAGAATAATGGAGTCAAATGGGGTCCGCTCACCGATTATAATTATGGCTATTTGTGGTGGCTTGGTAAAATAAACGGGTACGATATGTTCATGGCAATGGGTATGGGTGGTCAGTATATTATCAATTTTCCCGACCTTGATTTAATAGTAGTAACAACAACCAATAAAGACATCACATGGGATAATGACCAGGAGATCCCTACCCTGGAAATCATTTCAAATTATATTCTAAAATCAATAATCTAACTGTATTTTAGGCAAAGAAATCGTTAGCAAAATTCACCAGGTACACCCTGTCGGTCGATCTTGTGAGTGCAGTATAGAACCATCGCAAGTAATCCATTGTGATTTCGTTGCGATTAAACATACCCTGGTCGATAAAGACCCTCTCCCACTGTCCACCCTGTGCTTTGTGGCAGGTGACTGCGTATGCAAATTTTATTTGTAATGCATTGAACCACGGATCATTACGGACTGCTTCATATTGCTTTCTCCGTGTTCTGATTTCAATGTAATCAGCAAGAACATTCTGGAACAATTCGGTGTTTTTTTCTGCAGGCAATGCAGGAGTATCAAGATGAAGGACATCCATCATCACTTTTGATTCAACCTCGAAGTCATAGTCGGGGAAATATAAAGTCATATCTGCAAACCTGAATCCATAACGCTCCTCATATTTCCTTATCTTCTTTATTTCAGCGATATCTCCGTTTGCTATGAATCCCGGGCCTTCGTTATCATCCTCAACAAGGAAATAATTGTTTTTGACCACCATTACCATATCGCCGGTGCTTATCTCCTCTTCCCTGAAGAATATCCTGTTGCGTATTCCCTGGTTATAGCGGTTAGCCTGTTTGTTTGAATTGACAACTATTATTGTCCCCTCCAGTCCGCAGGTACCGTAGGAAGTTGACAGCTCCTCTATCAGGTCCTCTCCGCTCAGTCTTATTACATCACTGAAATTGGTGCAATCCATCGACGGATGTACAAGGTTATTTTCCGATATCTGCAACCTGACACTTGTTGCATTCATCAGCACGCCTGAAGATTCACTCTGGCGAAGCACCTGCTTCAGTTCGGCACTCCTGAGTGCAAACCCATACCCTTCAAGTACTTTCATATCGAGTGCCGGGCTGAGTGTTGATCCAACCGGTGGCAGCTGGGCAGTATCACCTACAAGGATAAGTTTACAATCTGTTCCGGAATAAACATATTCAATCAGGTCGTCGAGCAACTTACCGCTCCCGAAAAGAGAGATATCCGAGGATATATTTGAGATCATGGATGCCTCATCAACAATAAAATAGGTATCCCTGTGCAGGTTCTTGTCGAGTACAAAGCTGCCCATCCCGTCCTTTGAAGATTTCTGACGATATATTTTCTTGTGGATTGTCAGCGCCTGCCTTCCGGAGTATGATCCCAGCACCTTTGCAGCTCTCCCTGTAGGAGCCATAAGAACTGATCTGATTCTCAGCAGATCAAGGGACTGTACTATTGCACTGATCACACTTGTCTTCCCTGTGCCTGCATAACCTGTAAGAAGAAAAATTACATCATTACTGTTTTCTGCAATATATAATGCGATCTTTTTCAGGGACTCCGACTGATCATCTGTCGGGGTATTAACCAGGTTCTTGCAAAGGTTATTATATATTATCGTATCTCTCATCACAATTTACAGGGAAACAACAGAAGCATGGATATTTTTTCTAATTTTGTTTGTAAACTTAATTAATCTGAGCAACAATTAAAATAACCCTCTGTGGAACTCTGTATGATATTCTTTTAAGAACTTACACAGAGAAAAAACCAATATTTTTGCAATGCCGTTCCTGGAGCTTTTTGATGAGACACTTGATATAAACTCGACTGAGAACTATGAATTGTCGGTGCAGATGAGCCGTGACGGGTTTGCCTTTACCATCCTTGATACGTTAAGGAATAAATATATTCTTCTTCGATCACATGATCCTGATGATGACAAGTACCTCTCAGCTGACAGGATAAGCGAGATTATCACCAGGGATGATTTTCTGACAAAGAAATATAAGAGCATTAACTTAATCATTCCGTCATTTAAATCCACCCTTATTCCTTCCCCGCTCTATGATCCCGGCAAGAAGGAAGAGTATTATATCCTGAATCATATTAAGGAAGAGAACGACCTGATTATTGTCAACAAGATCCCGGATCCTGATACGTATATTGTTTTCTCAGCTCCGAAATCATACATCGATTTATCTGCCGGTTTTTACCCTGGAGTACATCCTAGTCATCATACAAGGCCATTGATGAGTCAGATGTTCCATAACAGCCGGAGTACTGACGGAAGGTATGTTCATCTGCATGTTGAAAGAGAATTTTTCAATCTCTTTGTTTTTGAACATAACACCCTTAAATTCAGTAATGCATTCAATTTCAGGAACATATCCGACATTCTTTATTTTGTTCTTAATGTATTTAAGAGCCTTGGAATAGGAAATGATGAAACTATACATTTCAGCGGACTCACGGAGAAGTATGACGATCTCTATTCAAATTTTGTATTGTATATCAGGAACCTGAAGTTTACGGGTCCCTCCGGTAATTTCACTTTCAGCTATGTTTTTAATGATATTGAGCTTCACAGGTTCATTAATCTTTTTACCATAACCAGTTGCGGATAATCGGCGGCAAATACAGGGGCAGGAGGCTTGTTCCGCCTTCCGGTTTCAAAGCCAGGCCCACGACCGACTTTGCCAGGGAGAGCCTTTTTAACATCCTGAACAACCGTATTGATTTCGAAGCAATAAATGTGCTGGATCTTTTCGCCGGGACCGGCAGCATAAGTTATGAGTTTGCTTCCCGGGGGACCCGTGAGGTTCATCTTGTTGAGCAGGACAAGAAACATATTGCCGGCATAAAAAGCATAATTAAAGATATTGGTTTCACAAACATCAAACCCGTTCATATCGATGTTAAGGCATATCTTAAGATTTGCCAGACTAAATATGATATCGTGTTTGCCGATCCTCCCTATGATCTGAAATGGCTGAAGGATATACCTGATCTGGTAACAGGGTCAGGCATCATCGCGAAAGATGGATTTTTAATACTTGAGCATCCGAGGAGTATGAGCTTCAATGATCACAAGTTATTCTTTGAGCGTCGCAGTTACGGGGGAGTTAATTTTAGTTTCTTCAGGGCATCCTGATCTCATTCATACATATCATTGATATCTGCCTTTGATAATCCGAGCATCAGGTCGCTTATCTTTTCAACTACCGCATTAAAATATTTTTCCCCTTTTTCGGGAGTTGCCATTGAGGGATCTCCGATACCGGTATCGGAAGTCACCTTTGACCATTTCCGTTCTGCCCATGCCCATTTCTCATTCAGTGCTTTTATTTTGAATTTCTTCGCGGATCCTCTGCCTGCTTCTTTTATCGGCAGCACCAGTTCCGGGGCAAGATAAAGCATAAGGCTTGTCTCCATTTCGTCGGCGTGGCCACCTTCCTTTTCAAAGAAATCGGAATTCTCAACCGACTGGTACCAGTTACAGGTACAGATCATCATTTTGGGGTAAAGGACTCCCAGTTCCCTTATCATCTGTTTGAAATCGTTGCCTCCATGACCGTTAAGGATAAGGAATTTATAAATCTCATGCCTGTTCAATACATCAACAATGTCCTTGAGAATTGCAAACTGAGTTGTCGGATTCATATTAATATTGACCTTTATGTCAAGCTGGCCGGTATTTACTCCGAACGGTATTACCGGTAGTACGATAAGTTTTGCTCCCCGCTCCCATGCTTTGCCGGCAGCCTCAGCGGCAATTCTCTCAGTCTCGATGTTATCGGTACTGAAGGGAAGATGCAGGTTATGAGCTTCAAGTGCTCCCCATGGAAGGACTGCAAGCTCAACAGGAGCTTTATTTATGGTTTTCCAATTTGTTTCGGCCAGAATGTAGTGTTTCATCGAGTATGTTTAAAATAGAATTTCCAAAGATAGTAACTAAATATGTTTATCAGCTTCTGTTAGTAATTGGAATTAATACTTTTACAAAAATTTGGTTTGTATATTGTTCTTTAATAATTTTATAGTCTGATAGCTCAATTTAGCATATCCGGTTCTTGTGAAAAGGAATTCTTTTATAATTGAGTTGATAAAAAGTCCGCCATTTTTGATGTTCATCATTCTGGCACTGCTTATTATTATAGGTGTGGTATTGGCCAACCGTAAGGACAAGGCTGTCCAGTTGAAGGAGGATGTGCTTTATATCCAGCCAAAATCGACTGATTAGTATAAAGCCGGTGAAGCTACTAAGGGGTATTGTCAGTGAATAATTACCATGATGGGATTGACCTTGCGCCAGATGGCGCATCGGTCGGACCCTTTCATCCTGAGGTTACCCTACAAGAAAAACAAAAAAGATGCTGTCGCATCATTTAATGTATTTTAATCCGTCAGCTTATGACAGCAAGCTGTCAACGCTGCCTTATTAAAATACAAAAACGCCCGCCTACAGGCGGACGGTTTTTGTTTTTCTTGCGGTGCGGACGGGACTCGAACCCGCGACCTCCGGCGTGACAGGCCGGCATTCTAACCAAACTGAACTACCGCACCAAAAGTCAAATGCGATGCAAAATTAACCGAAATTTCGTTTGTACAAAATAAATTACCCAAAATCTTTCTGTCACCATTTTGAGGATCATTTCATCCTGAACACAGCTACATATCCACCATTATCAGACATAGTAACTTTAATGGAAGAACCTGCTTTTACCGTGCGTGTTGTTTTATTCAGCTCTGTTGGTATAATGTCCGATTTTTTTGTGTCACACCATACTTCAGCCTCATAACTCCCCTCCGTTAAAAAATCAAGATCCAATTCCACACTCTTCCCTATGCTATTATTCATAACACCAAGAAACCATATATCACCGTTTCTTTTGGCTATTGCCACATAATCACCGGGATAGCCTCCCATAAATTTTATGTCATCCCAGACAGTCGGTACTATCTTGAGGAACTCAGCACCCGGCTGACCCAGAATATTATCAGGATGGTCACATACCACTGTCAGGGGGCTCTCATAGATAATGAACTTTGACAGTTCTGCAGCACGTGTATTCCATACCAGTGCCGGTGTCTGCTGCTTAAATTGTTCCCTCGTGACATTCAGGAACCCTCCCGGGGTATAATCCATCTGTCCGGCCAGCATCCTGGTAAAGGCAAGCTTTACATTATGTTCAGGGCTCATACTGTCGGAAAACTTATAATATTCATTACCCATCAGGCCTTCCCTTGTTATCATGTTTGGCCATGTACGGATTATTCCATCCGGCTTATAGGCACCATGGAAATCGACCAATAATTTATTTTCTGCAGCGCACTTTATTATATCGTGATACCAGTTTACCATTTGCTGGTCATCGCGATCCATAAAGTCTATTTTCACTCCTGCAATACCCCATTTATGGTACAGAGGAAATGCTTTCTTAAAAGCTCCATTGCGGTTTACATCGCTTGAATAGAGCCAGATTATAATCCGTACATCTTTTGATTTTGCATATTCGATTATCTCCGGCATACTTATCTGCGGAGCCCACTTAGTAATGTCTGTCTCAGGGGTATTGAACTCTCCGTACCATTGCCAGTCGACCAGCATATAAGGCCAGCCCATTTCCGCAGCTAAATCGATATATTGTTTAATAACAGGCATTTCCATCTTAACCTCACCGCTCCACCAGTGATCCCAGGCACTCATTCCCGGTTTTATCCACGAAGGATCTGCAATAGCACAGGGATCATTCAGGTTACGGATTATCTCAGACTCGATAAGCACACCGGGACTCTCTCCTATCATCAGCACACGCCAAGGTGTATAAACATCGTCATTGAAACGCACTTTAACACCATCTTCTTCTTCTCCCAAAAGAGGAACAAGTTTGGTTGTCAGATTATTTGTTGACCCGTTCGTTCCTATATAAAAAGCAGCATAATTATCGATCTTAGCTTCAGTTATTGCAATCCAGCAATCCTTATTATACTCCATAAGCAGAGGCATTCCTGCGATTGATTCCTTATTGAGATAACTTAGAGGATGCTCAAAGAATTCAGCTTCATTTGATGAATAATAGCCATCTGTGTATTCTACTATCCAGGCCTTTGGATCTCCGGGTATGTTGAAAGATGTAAGTTCCCGGGTTATCTGTCTGTCGCCTATCCGGGCGCTCCTGAATAGCTTACACCTGAATGCAATGCCATCGTTGTATGTCCTTACTATAAATTCCATTAATCGCATAGGTGCATTCTTCTCCTTCAAAGTAATTTGCAGCTCATTATAATTATTATGTATCTCAGCATGTTTGGACCTTACTACCGGCATCCATTTCTCATCAAAATAAATTAAGGTATCGGAGATGACAAAAAAGTCGCCACACATAGGTTCTTCACCTTTAAATTCAAATCCCAGCTGTGAAGGATTGATAATGGTCTCTCCATTAAAAGTTACCGAATAGTAAAGCTCACTGCCGTTAACAACATTCACAACTATATTATTATCAGGTGATTTAACCTGATAATCCTGGGCAATGGCGATTACAGTAATCATCAACTGTAATATGGTTATCGCAATATATTTCATGGTTGTACTTATTTAATTGTTACACTTTCAAAATCTGTTGAATCGACCCATCCGGCGCTTGCCGATGATAATTCTCCACTCATATAGCGGTTATAGAAATCTCTTACATTATCATGAGCATAGGGATACTGATCAAATATATCTCCATTGCCAAGTATACGGGGATCGTTTTGATCTCTCAGCTCATTTTCCATCTGTTCATGGAGACTATTAACCAGATCAGCATATTCCGGATCTCCGGCAAGATTAATCATACAGGAAGGATCAGTAGTGATATTATAGAGCTCCTCCTCTACCCTTTTCCCGAAATTCAGTTCCCATATCCCTGTATTTATTCTCCTCCTGTTCATGTTCAATATCAGTGTCTTTGTCGGGCTGCCATCGGTATTAAGATATCCTGTTTCAGGGTTACATGCCGGCCAGCGTTCCGGTTTGTAATTTCTCAGATAGAGATAACCGTCTTTGATTATTCCTCTTACCGGGTAGCCTTCATCATCCGGTCTGCCCACATCATGTCTCTCATGACCTATCAGCAAATGATCGCGTGATTTATCAACGAGCCCCTTTTTTCCTGATTTAAGAATATTCATGAAGCTCTTTCCTTCAATGGGTTTCATTCCATTATCGGATTCGCTTATTCCGGCTGCATCAAGAATTGTTGGGGCAATATCGATAAAGCTGATAAGATCATCAACCACTCGTCCCGTATTCCGTATACCTTTTCCCCATCTTATTGCCAGCGGCATGTGATTTGAATACTCATAGGCATTACCTTTTATCCTTGGGAACGGCATCCCGTTATCGGATGTAACGATTATCAGTGTATTATCGAGCTCCCCTATCTTTTCAAGGATTTTCAGCATAGAAACCAGGTGAGAGTCAAAATAATCTATTTCATATGCATAATCGAGTATATCAATGCGTACTGTATCATTCTCCGGCCAGAACTTATAAACCGGGTTTGTATCTGAAAGATCTTTCCCTCCGGATCTGACTCCTGAGCCATATTCATATCTACGATGCGGTTCATGGGATCCATACCAGAAGCAAAATGGTTTACCAGGTTCCCGGGAATCAAGAAAATCCTGGAAATTGCCTCTATAATAATTGTTTGAAATCCCTGAAGAAGGCGGAGTTGTTTTTCGTTTATCAAAGGCCTTTCCTGTAAGTTCACGTTTCCCTCCTGCCGAATCGAGTGCTATACCGGGTGCCCATCCCTTGGCTGTATAACCGGTAAAATATCCATGAGCATGCAGACATTCAATAAATGAAGTGAACTTTTGGGGAAAGAATGGAACATGATTACAGGCTTCCTCAAGCTGCCAGCTATTGCGTCCGGTAAGCAGGCAGGCTCTTGATGGTGAGGATTTTGCATTTGGTGTATAGGCATTATTGAAGAGAATACCTTCACTGGCAACCCTATCGAAACCCGGAGTACTTACAAAAGAACATCCATAAGCACTCATATGAGGATAAGAGATATCATCGGCTATTGCTATAAGAATATTTGGGCGTTCCTCTGATATATTATTATCAGATCCGCATCGTATCAGAATCAGAGGTGTAATAGCAATGATACTCTTAATATGCAGGTTTTTCATTGATATAAAAGGTTAAAATTTCCATTCATAAAAGCTGAAGTTACTGATTTTTTAAAAAGAATCCCGGGAAATTTATTTTCAGGATGAATTCAGACAGATTGTTGTTACTTTTCTGGTTAATAATTATTTAACTCTCCAGCCTGCATAGTCTTTTTTTTTGTGTAATTTTATATACAGGTAGATGGGGAAAGTCAGGCAAAAGCAGGTTATAAAATTGTATTTCAATGTATTACGGATCATCTGCTTATGTGACTGAGGGGGTGGGAACGTGTTTAAATTCAAGGTTCCTAATTTTAGATTCCATATTCCGGATTTATTTGGATATTATTTTTGCAAATGTAATATGAATATAAAGTGCTAAAATTTTTAAATATAACTCGCTGCAAAAATGAAAAAGAAAGTAACATTAAAAAGGATTCTCCATCATGAAGTATGGAGATATGGGATTTATTTCGATTATGATCCCGGTATCAATTCAGTAGTAAAAGCATTGCCAGGAGTAGCATACAGTGGCACAAACAAATGCTGGCATATACCTGCTGAGGAATCAGCTTTGAAAATGATACTATCATCGTTAAGGGATATTGCTGACGTTGATATCTCTCTGATTTCGTCGCCTTCAGAAGCCGGTAAAAAACCTCACAGACAACTCATGGCACCAGAAATGTCTTTTAACAGAGGAGAGGATCATGAGATTAGTAAAGAGTTCAGTCACCCTGTAGTCATCAGGCGTGTTATCGGAGGTTCTGTTAAGACAGAGGATTATGATTCTGTGTGTTTCTCGATAAATGAATCAGACGGTCGTCTGATAATAAAGTTTCTTGGCCGCTATGATCGTGACTGGATAAGTGAACTGAAGAGTTATGGCAGGATTTTTTACGATAAATTTCGCAGGGAGTGGTCATTACAATGGTCACAGATAACTATTGATTCCCTGGCTGATTATTTTATGGAAAGAGGCATTGAAGTAAAGGTTGAGAAATCTGGTATACCGGAATCAGTAAAAGAGAAGCGAAGTGATTGCAGTACTGAGATAAGGGATCGTGTCCTTGGG
>Ga0315553_10002461_pt1 | contig 14864 bp, 14 predicted proteins | sample SalMarSW160140MG_FD_203099 | JGI IMG/M metagenome (GOLD analysis project Ga0315553, IMG submission 203099) | Salt marsh sediment microbial communities from the Plum Island Ecosystem LTER, Massachusetts, United States - Salt Marsh Sediment SW1601-40 ... | reverse complement strand
GTTTCTTCAGCCTGTTCGGCCTGGAGAATGTCGTGCCAGCGAATGATTTCGAACTTTCCATCGAAGGTTTCGCCGACGGCGGTCGCGCTCTCGACCCAGTCGCCGCAATTGATGTAACTGACGCCTGAGATTTCCCGCATCGCTGCGAAATGAATATGGCCGCAGATCACGCCATCGGCGGCGTGGCGCCTGGCCTCGCCGACCAGCGCGCTTTCGAAGTCGCCGATATAGTTCACCGCCTTCTTGACCTTATGCTTCAAATAGGCCGACAGCGACCAGTAGGAGCAGCCGAACGTCCGGCGGACCTTGTTGAAGCCGGTATTCAGCCCGAGCGCCAGCGCATAAGCCCAATCGCCGAGGAAGGCGAGCCATTTCACATATTGGATGACGACGTCGAACTCATCGCCATGCATGATGAGAAAGCGGCGCCCGTCGGCTGCGACGTGAATATCGTTCCGCTTGAATTCGATCCCGCCGAAATGCTGCCCGCAATAGGCACGCAGCGCTTCATCGTGATTGCCTGGAATATAGATGAAACGCGTGCCCTTGCGCGCCTTCCGCAGGAGCTTCTGGATCACGTCGTTGTGGGCCTGCGGCCAGTGCGGGCTACGCCTTATGCGCCAGAAATCGACGATATCTCCGACGAGATAATAAGTATCGGCGTCCACTCGCTTAAGAAATTCGAGAAGATAGCTCGCTTGGCACGCCTTCGTCCCTAAATGGACGTCGGAAATAAACAGCGTGCGGTAGCGTTTGCTCAGGCCGACCTGCTGGCTGGGTTGCTGCACAATCCTATCCCAAACGCTTTGGCGACACGGGTTGAGTGTTGGGGATTCGTGTTTCAAGAATGTGACGGCACAAAAAGCCAAGGCCCCCCCCGAAGCAGCGGGCACTCACACGAACCCGCTTCGTTTTTACGCGCATCGCGCCAACGGCGCAATGTTTCCGTTCTGTGCACCTCAAGACTTCGTTGCCGCACCATCGGTGAGATCTTGATGAAGGCCGCTCTTAACCACTGTGGCTGCAACTTGATGCGTCTTGCCGCCATAATAGGTTAAAATCGTCGATGTTGGCACCAAGAGCGGGATTGGTACGATGCGTTTCCTATTTGGCCTATTGTCTGTTTTTCTGCTTTCGCTCGGCCTCGCCCAGGCGGCACAGGCTTCTTTGCTGGTCAAGGTCGACCGGAGCGAGCAAAGAATGCGGGTCTATGTCGATGGCCAGCTTTATTATGTCTGGCCCGTCTCCACGGGTCGCGGCCGTTATCGCACGCCTACGGGCTCGCACCGGCCCTATCTCCTGAAGCGCTTCCACCGCTCCAGGAAATGGTACAATTCGCCGATGCCCTATTCGATCTTCTATCGCGGCGGCTACGCCATTCACGGCACGAACGCCATTCGCCGTCTGGGCCGGCCGGCGTCTCACGGCTGCATTCGGCTTCACCCGTCCAATGCCCGTGAGCTTTTCTATTTGATTAAAGATTACGGCAAGTCGAATACGCGGATCGTCATTCGCCCTTGACGCCGGCGGCCGATGAGGATTGTGCGAAACGCCGCGCCTTCCTCAGCTCGGCGACGAAGTCGCGCAGGCGCGGCCGTTCCGCCTCGATGAAGGGGAGCGGCCGGCACAGCTCTATGGCCGCAATGCCGATGCGCCCCGTAAAGGCGCCGTTCATGACGCCTTCGCCCAGCCTTGCCGAGAGGCGCGCGGTCAGGCCGTGGCCGATGAGCTGTTGAACGACATCATCGCCAAGCGCCACGCCGCCTGTCAGCGCAAGATGGCCGATGACCAGCCGCGCCAGTCGCAGCGAGCCGAGAAAGCCCGGCCGGCCGCCATAGAGCGTGGCGAGACGGCGCAGCATGCCGAGATTTTCTACGGCGACGAAGATGACATCGACGATCGCGGAAGGGCTGACTGCGGTGATCATGGCGACCCGTCGGGCCGAGGCCGAAACCAAGCGTCTTGCCTCCTGGTCGAGCGGCAGCACCAGTTCGCGCTCGGTGAGGATCAGGAGTTCGCGTGCATCGAGCACCTCGCGGCGATGGTCCGCGAGGCGGCCCGCGCCCCATTTCAGTTCGTCACGGCCAGAGAAAAGCCGCTCGATTTGCTGGGAAACGGCCGTTGCGCGGCTTTTGTCGGTCTCGGCGAGGGCGTTTTCCGCCGACAGGCGGATGGCGGCGACCCGGCCCAGGCGGAAGAAGCCCAATAGTTCACGCGCGGCGATCGCCAATGCCGCCAGTGCCGCAATCAGCGCCAGCCCGAGCGCCAGATAGCCGAGCCAGCCGCCCCGCGCGAAGAGATCGGCGATGAAATTGGTGACCCAGATGCTGATGCCGATCGAAATCAGACCGGCGAGCGCACTGAAAAAGATTGTGCCCCAGCCTATGCCGCGGAAGCGCATCAGCTTGGCGGCGGCGTAGCTGGCGGGCGGCGGCTTTGCCTCGTCCGGCGCCGGCGCCGGCGCTGCGGGCTGGTCAACGGGCTCCGCTTCGGGGGGGCCGAGCCGTGTGTCGTCCGGACGGAAGACCTTCGGCGTTCTCTGCTGATTGTCGGCGCTCATTCGAGCTTGTCTCCGAAAAGGAACTGCATGCCCCGGTCGAGCCGGATATGGGGCAGGACCGCGGGCGCGCCAAACCCTTCCGCCTGCGGGGCGGGCGGGCGGAAGCGCAGAAAGGCGAGATCGGTGCCGTTGAGCCGGCCGAGGCTCGTTTCGCCCCGCTCCTTCGACAGATCGGGCAGATCGCCGGGAAACAGCGCCACCTCTTCCCGGCCGTCAAAGCGTTGGCCGTTCAGCGCTTCGCCGGGCAGCGGCGTTCCGGCAATGCAGGCGAGCGGACCACCCTGCGGCTGGCGCGCCTCGACTTCGCGTGTGGCCCGCACGGCCGCCATCGCGACGGACTGCACATCGGCGCCCGCGAACAGAGCCCGGTCGATCGCCTTCTGCACGAGCCTTTGCAGGATCGCCTCCAGCCGGTCATGACTGGTGTGATGGATGTGATCCGCCTTGGTCGCCGCAAAGAGGATCCGGCCGATCTTCTTGCCGAGAATGCTCGACAGCCAGCTATTCGGACCGGGGCGAAAGCAGGTGAGGATGGCCTGGAGCGCGCGGTCGAGATCGGCCAGCGCCGCTTGTCCGCCATTCAGCGCGCCGAGTACGTCGACAAGGACGATCTGGCGTTCCAGCCTGGCGAAGTGATCGCGAAAGAACGGTTTGACGACATGCGCCTTATAGGCTTCGAAACGGCGCGCCATCATTACGTGCAGCGAGCCGCGGCCGCCTTGCGTACGCCCTTGCAGATCGAGCGGCATGAAGGTCAGCGCGGGCGAGCCTTCGAGATCGCCGGGCATCAGCATACGGCCTGGCGACAGGGTGGAGACGAGGTGCTTCTCCATGCGGCACCGGCGCAGATAGGCGGCGAACAGCTCGGCACCGCGCATTGCAAGAGTCTCGTCCTCGTCTGCCGCCGGATCGCAGCTGGCGAGAAATTCATGCCACTCTTGCGCAAAAGCCTGGCGTTCCGATGTGCGGCTCAGCGCCAGGGCCTCGGCAGACCAGTCTTCGTAGCTCAACTTCAGAAGCGGCAGGTCGAGCAGCCATTCGCCCGGATAATCGACAATATCGATATGCAGCGTCGAACTGCCGAACTGCCGGCGCAACAGGGTGGTCGGCTCATATTCGAGGGTGAGCCGCAGCTGGCTGATGCGCCGGGTGCTCTCCGGCCATTCGGGCGGCGAGCCGGTCAGCTTTGCCAGATGGTCCTCATAGGGAAAGCGCGGGACGTTGTCATCGGGCTGCGGTTCGAGAAAGGCGCGGATGATCCGCCCCTGAACGGCAGGTCTGAAAAAGGGCAGGCGGCCGCCGGCGATCAGATTGTGCACCAGCGCCGCGATGAAGACGGTTTTGCCCGAGCGCGCCAGCCCCGTGACGCCGAGGCGCAGGCTGGGGCTGAGCCAGTCTCCGGCGAGGTTTCCTGCCGAGCGGGCAAGACCGGTCAACTCGTCAAGAATCAAGAGCCCGCCTCGGCCGGCCGGCCATGACTGTCGAGCAGTGCGGGTCAGAAACGATTGAACCGCCAGGGTCGGAAGGGAGCGTAAGCCGGTTCCTGATCTTCCTCATCGTAATAATCATCGTCGTCCGGGGCTTCGCGAAGATAGGGATCGGATTCGTAGACGCGGTCATAGGGATTGTAGCGGCGGAAGCGGTCGCGCCGGGAGGCATAGTCGCGTGAGTAGCGGCCATAAACAGGATCGCGTTCCTCGCCGCGCGGGTCGGTATAGGCCGGCTCCCGGTCCGCCCGTTCCTCGGAGCGTGGCGGCTGGTAGGACGGCGCGCGCTGGTCGAGACCGTCTTCGCGTGTTTGGTCATTATGAGCGACATAGCGGTCGGGGGACGTCAGCCGCGTGAAGCGGAGACTGCTGGCGCTGCCGTCATCCGTGTAGCCGGTGATCTTGCAGCCGTCGCCGGAGTAGATCGGCGCCTGGCCCTGGAGCAGAATCTCGCCCTTCGCCTTGTCATGGGCGCCTTCGACGAAATAGTCGATCGGGTCGCAACCCTTACGGAAAAGCTTCGCATAGCCCGCGAGCCGCCCGTCCTTCTTTTCCTCGCCATCGAAAAGCACCGTGCCGTTCTTCACCCCGGCCGGGGTCAGCGCGCTTCGTGGCTCCTCATAGATGAAGCGGCGCTTCTGTCCCTTTTCTTCGAACTGCATCACCGAGCCATTATGATCCCACAGGCTGGGCGCCGCATGGGCCTGGCCCGACAGAAATCCAATCGTCGCAATGATGGCCGTACGGGCAACGATCTCGGGAACGCTGCGCATTGTCGAATCTCCTCTCAACCCCGGCACTGCTCTTATAACACGATGTGTGCCCAAAGGGTTTACGGGTGATCAACTTTCTTTACGTCGCATCATGAATGCGAGACGCTCGAACAGATGGACATCCTGCTCGTTTTTCAGGAGCGCGCCATGAAGCGGCGGGATCATGTTCTTCGGGTCGCGCTCGCGCAGTGTTTCGGCGTCGATGTCTTCGTTCAGAAGCAGTTTCAGCCAATCCAGAAGCTCAGAGGTCGATGGCTTCTTTTTCAGCCCCGGCACGTCGCGAATTTCATAGAAGACGGTCAGCGCCTCTCTCAGTAGGCGCTGCTTCAATCCCGGGAAGTGCACCTCCACGATCTCCGTCATCGTGTCGGCGTCCGGAAACCGGATGTAATGAAAGAAGCAGCGGCGCAGGAAGGCGTCGGGCAGCTCCTTCTCATTGTTCGAGGTGATGAAGACGATCGGGCGCTGCCGGGCTCTGATCGTCTCGCCCGTCTCATAGACATAGAATTCCATCCGGTCGAGTTCCTGGAGCAGATCGTTCGGAAACTCGATATCGGCCTTGTCGATTTCATCGATCAGCAGGACCGGACGCCGCGGGGCCGTGAACGCTTCCCACAGCTTGCCGCGGCGAATGTAATTGCGGATGTCCTTGACGCGCTCGTCGCCGAGCTGGCTGTCGCGAAGCCGGCTCACCGCATCGTAATCATAAAGGCCCTGCTGCGCCTTGGTGGTGGACTTGATGTGCCACTCGATCAGCGGCAGGCCGAGCGCTTCGGCGACCTCATGAGCAAGGATGGTCTTGCCGGTGCCGGGCTCGCCCTTGATCAGCAAAGGACGCTCAAGCGTGATCGCCGCATTGACGGCGACGCGCAGATCCTCGCTTGCGACATAGTTCTTCGTCCCTTCGAAGCGCATTCTCTGTCCCGGTCTGTTGCTGCTCCTGGTACTTAACGGCTACGCGCCCTGCCCGACAAGCCTTCCGCGCGGGCACGCCTCCTCAACGGCCGGTTAAGTGCCAAGAGATTTTAGTCGAATTTTCTTTCGAGCTTCGCGCGCCCGTTTACCTTTCATAAGCGTTGATGCGGCAATTTTGGGAGGAAACTGAGTTCAGCCTATGCGAGGAGGCGTGAGATGGGGTTCATCGAAGCATTGGCGGCGAGCGCCGGCCTGCATCAATTTGGAAAGGCCGCCTCATTCGAGCTGCCGAACGATTTCCGCGAATTCGAGCCGGAGCTCGAGCTGCCCTGGGGCCAGGAGGAAGCCGAACTCGCCGAAAGCGATGACGATATCGAGCCGGCGCCGCGCGACATCTTCCTCGTATGCGAGCAGTCCGGCATCACCAAATCGGGTGAGCCGATTTTCAGCCGGGCGTTTGCATCGAGCGATGAGGATCTCGCCCTCAGCGAGGACGGCTATCTGATCAACGCCTCCGGGCAATTCCTGCTCGGCCTGCCGCTCAAAGAGGACGGAAAGTCCGCCGGGCATGAGCCCAAGATCGTCCGTCTCGAACCGGGCGGCATCGAAACCACGGGAACGATCCGCATCACCTATCGCGCCAATCTGCCGAGCTATCCGATGACGGCCAATGCCGATTTCGATCTCGACCAGAGCGAGCTTCTCGACCGGACGAACCTTGCGCGCGACCCTTCCGTTCAGGGCTCGGGACTCGTCCTGGGCGACGACCGGCTTAAATTCCTCGACCGCTCGCTTGCCGGCGGGTCGCTGACGCTGATCTCGCCGGAGGGCAGGACCGTCCAGCTCGTGCTGCGCTGGGCCAAGATGAGCTCGCTGCGCAGCGCAGGCCGCGACTGCTGGAATCTGTTCTACCGGGTGCGGCGCGACGCCCGCAGCGGCGAGGTCGCCTGGAAGAATACTGGTTACGCCTTTATGTTCGGCGCCGATGGCCGTCTGACCGAGGCCTCGCTTGTCGTGCCGGTCATGGACATGATGATCGACGGCATCCGAATGGGGAATATCTCGCTCATCTTCGGGGCCAGCGGCATCACGCAATTCGCCGACCGCAGCGGCCTTGTCAAAGTGCTGAAGTCGGAAGCCGACGGCTGCATCGGCGGTGCGTTCACCGGCCTGTCCATGTCGGGGCGCGGACGGCTCTTTGCGCATTATGCCAACGGGGTGATGCGTCCGCTCGCCGATATCCAGTTCACCGGCGAGGAAGATTGGTTCGACGATCGTGAGGATGATCAGTGGGACGAGCCGCTGGAACGCCAGGTCGCTTGAACAGGCACCCGGAAGCCGCTCAGATTTTTAGAAAATTGCTGCTTCACCATAGACCCTATCGCAGCCCGGCTCGTGTAGCTTGGCATCGTTGCGCTTGACTCAAGGGCGATTACGGCTAAATACGTGCCGCACAACCGTCGGTGAGCAGCGCTATGGCAACGATCGACCAAGGCGCAGCGCGGACGCAGGATACGGCATCGCCTGGCTAGCAAGAGGTTTTGTATGGGCGGCTCTGATCTGCCGGACGACTATCGGCCGTCGGAAGACGAACCGTTTATGAACGAGCGGCAGCTCGCTTATTTTCGAAAAAAGCTGCTGGATTGGAAGTCGGAGATCCTGGCTTCAAGTCGTGAAACTCTGAACAATCTGCAGGATTCGGGGCATCATCCCGATCTGACCGATCGCGCCAGTTCGGAGACGGAGCGGGCGCTGGAATTGCGCGCGCGTGACAGGCAGCGCAAGCTGATCAGCAAGATCGACGAAGCCCTGATGCGCATTCACGAGGGCAGCTATGGCTATTGCGTAGACACGGACGAGCCGATCAGCCTGAAGCGGCTCGAGGCCCGGCCGGTTGTCGAACGGAGCCTGGAAGCCCAGGAACGGCACGAGCGCAGAGAACGCATCTACCGTGACGAGTAGCCCGTCAGCAGCGGGGCGTCACGGTTTTCATAGGCGACAGCAAAACTGAGAGGGATACGGTATGGCTGTCCTGGTTACCGGAGGCGCCGGATATATTGGCAGCCATATGGCCCTCGAATTCGCCGACAATGGCGAATCCGTGGTGGTCGTCGACAATCTTTCGACGGGGCTGAAACGGCTCGTGCCGCAAGGAGCGCATTTCGTCGAAGGCGATATCGGCGATGACGACGTTCTGCGCCGTGTCTTCTCCGAATTCGACATTGAAGCGGTCCTGCATTTCGCCGGCTCGATCGTCGTTCCTGAATCGGTTGCCGATCCGCTTGGCTATTATCTCAACAACACCGTCAAATCCCGCGCGCTGATCGCGGCGGCGGTCGCGCATGGCGTCGAGCGCTTCATCTTTTCCTCGACCGCTGCCGTCTACGGAATCCCCGATCGCGTGCCTGTCGCGGAAACGGCGCCATTGCAGCCGATCTCGCCCTATGGCGCGTCGAAGATGATGACCGAGCGCATGTTGGCGGACGCAGCGGCGGCCCATCCTTTGCGCTATTGCGCGCTGCGCTATTTCAATGTCGCGGGCGCGGACGCGGCGAGCCGGTCTGGACAGGCGTCTCCGAAAGCCACCCATCTGATCAAGGTGGCGGGCGAGGTCGTGACGGGCCAGCGCACGCATCTCGACGTCTTCGGCACGGATTACCCGACACCCGACGGGACCTGCGTGCGCGACTATATCCACGTCACGGATCTGGTCCGGGCGCATTGGCACGCTCTGCAATATTTGCGGGGCGGCGGGGAAAATGCCGTTCTCAATTGCGGCTATGGGCGCGGCTATTCGGTGCTGGAGGTGATCGAGACCATCAAGCGCGTGTCAGGCGTGGATTTCGAAGTCCGCTATGCCGGCAGACGCGCGGGCGACCCCGCCGAGCTGGTGGCCGAGACACGCCTCATCAATGAGCTGTTTCCGTGGCAACCGCAATTCCAGGATTTGGAGCTGATTGTCGAGCACGCGCTCAACTGGGAGCGGAAGCTGCTTGCGCACAAACAGGCCGCGTGACTGGTCGCCGAATAAGCGGGCGGAATGATCTGGCGTTTGGCGGGGCGCTTTGACGGCGGGAGCCAAAGACCGTCCATCCGCCGGAGCATGGATGCCACCTCCGACGGAAAGAGTCGTCAGCTTACTGATCTTTCTTTTCGGGGCTGTCGCCGCTGGCTTCGCTGTCGGCGTTCCCGAGATCGGGTTCCGTGTCACCCGGCTCGTCGAGGAACATCAGCCCCTCTTCAATAGATACGACTTCCGTCCCGTCGAACTCGTATTCTTCGCCGTCCGACATCTTGATCGTGCAGCCTTTCACGCAGATACTGTCGAGCATCTGGGACGGCTGGATGACGATGTCCTGTGTTGCGCCGTTTTCGGTCACAACGAGCTTGTGATCCGCTGTGTCGCGATTAGTGAGCTGCAGCGCGCTGGCCTGAGAAGCCGCAAGCAGCGCCACAGAGCAGATCGTTAAAGCGTAAACGCTCCGTGCCATGAGTCACTCACTGAGATTGGATTGAGGGAAACTGCGAGAAGAAAGGGAAGAATTTCTCCTTCCCTCATTTTGCCGGACCGGCTTCTTATCTCTTACGGTCCTTTTTAGGGCCGCTGGCGGATTTCTCGCCAGCCTTGGTCGATGTGCCCGGAGCGGCTTTCGTTTTGTCCTGTGTCTTCTTCTTCATTTGGATTGACCTTCAAGAAAAGCGGACGCTCGGTCCGCCGGTCCGGAATCTGAGCCGATGCGAGCCATTAGACAAACGAATTTTTTCTTTGCTTGATATCGAAAAAACCGATTGATAGGGCAAAGAGTTTCGGGCCATGGACATCACGCTCGCCAAGACCTTCCTCGCCATTGCCGACACGGGTTCCTTTGTCGATGCGGCAGAGCGGCTGCACGTCACGCAGTCGACGGTGAGTTCGCGCGTGAAGGCGCTTGAGGATCTCTTGGGGCGCTCTTTGCTGGAGCGATCCAAATCGGGCGCCAAGCTCACGCCGGCCGGCCAGCAATTCCACAAGCATGCGCTCGCCCTCGTCCGGGTGTGGGAACATGCGCGGCTTGAGCTCAAGCTTGCCGAAAGCCATCGCGATCATCTTGCGGTCGGCGGGCAGCCGAGCTTCTGGGACGGCTTTCTGCTGCCCTGGCTATGCTGGATGCGCGAGCAGCTTCCCGACATTGCCGTCACGGCGGTGGCCGCCTCCTCGATCGGCCTGATGGACCGGCTGATCGACGGCACGCTCGACCTTGCGATCATGTACCGGCCGACCAACCGCCCCGGCCTCGTCATCGAGCATCTCTTCGACGAGGAGCTGATCATGGTCTCGGCCAGCGGTGCGCGCCAGCCGCCGATCCGCGACTATGTATACGTGAATTGGGGGCGGGAATTCGAAGCGGATCACGCTTTGGCCTTTCCCAACAGCCACATGGCGGGGCTCTCCCTCGATCTCGGCGCCATAGGGGTGAGCGCTCTGCTCGCCACGGGGGGCGTCGCCTATTTCCCGGCCCGGACGGCGCAAGCCTATATCGACCGCGGGGAACTCACGCCCGTCAAACGGCTGCCGCGATTCGTCTATCCGGCCTATGCAGTCTATCCGGAGGACCGGGACGAAGAAGCCTATGAGCCGATCCTGAGCAGCCTGAAGCGGATCGCCTCGGAACTCTGATGATGCACGGCTTATAGACGAACCCCTTGGACGGCGGGCCTGATAGGGAATCATATCCGATGGAAACGAACATCATCCCGGCTCAAGGCCGGGACAGGCGGAGCGAAGCGGAGATCCGGCCCATTGGCAGATCCGCAGGCTCAGTGCGTGGCTGATAGAAAATTGGGCGCCGGATCAGGTCCGGCGCGACGAATAAGTGTTTCTGATGGTTCTGTCAAAACCGTTTCAGCATTAGGAGTGGGAGTGCATACGCTATTAGCGGGGCATAGCTCCGGGTTCTTCTCCGGGAAATCCATAAAGGTGGTTGGGCCGGGTCTCTGCGCCAGCATCAAAAAATGCTTCAAAGATTGCTAACAGAACCTCATCAATAGCCATTGCATCGAGGGTTGCCAGAGTACCCGACCAAGACACATGGTTCTGCTGGATTGGTCCCCAATGTTGGTGGAAATACTGGCTTGGCATGAAAATGACATGCCCCTTAACGTTAGAGGCGCCACCTTCGACGCGGTAAGGTGGAGGAACCGCAAGCACCTCATCCATGAACCGGATATATTCCCGGAGCATGTAGGCAAATGTCTGCTCTACTATTAGTGTCGGGATGCCTAAGGGTGTTCCGGCACGAAGCAGGGCGTTGCGAGGAGGCATGGCACCCGCCAGCCTCGTGCCGGTCACCGCACCTTCGCGTGTCGTCAAGCCTCTTACGCGATCCTCGGCAGCGCCTCGCAAAGTCTGATTGCGCAAAGCTTGCGCTTCATTCATACGATTATTGATTGATCCGCCGACACGATAACCCAGAGCCGTCGTGGCGGCTGGAGCGGCGACGCTCGCGGCAAATTGCGTTCCCATTCCAAGCGGTGAGGTCGCCTGCCTCTGATATTCCTCACGCGCCTTGGTCTTTTGCTCGATCTCTCCGGCTTCGGCTGTCGATTTCGCCGCCTCTGCCTTTCCGCGTTCCGCTTCAGCAACGGCCTGCGTTTCCCGTATCCGCGCATTGCGCTGCGCTTCCTCGGCGGCTTGGGCCTGCCGATCCGATTCGGCCTGTGCATAGGATTGCATGGCCTGCATCGTCTGGCTCTGTGACGGATTCTTGCCAAGCGACCCATCAATTGCGCCTTGGTAATATCCCAAGGCTTGCAATTGGCGCTGAGCTTCTTTTATTTGCTCTTTATCGCCGGAAGCGATAAGCTGGGCTATTGTCTTAGGGTCCATATTCAACCTGTTTTCAGGAGAGTGCTACGATGTCTGTCATAAGCGCGAGCGCAACGCGCGAGGAAAAAAGGACATGGTTAACTCGCCCGATCGAATGGGCTGGAAACATTACGTTCTTCACCGCTCTTTTCGGGTTTGTTTTTCTGCTTGAAGGCCAGATCGATCTTAAGCTTATCGCTTATGGCGCGGTAATTGCATTGGCGATAGCGGCAGGTCTTCTCATTTGGGGCCTTGCCAGGATCAGCAGGGCTTCGCGAGGTTCTTATGGAAAACTTTGACTATGATGAAAACATCAATGCGATGATAAGAGCGAAGAACCGTGGCGAAGATAAAGCCACAAGGGATTATCTCATCCTCGCCGTCCTTACGATGATGACGATCTGGGGAGCCGTTATCTACTGGTTGAACTGACCGTACCCATGAGTGCAGCGGGGCGTGCACCGGCACGCCTGTATTGCCGTATGGCCGTTACATATGCTTGACGCTCGGCGCGTGTCGTAGCAGCGCGAGCAAGTCGGTTCAGGATCGGCAGAAGTTGAGCAGGATCGGTCTCTGTAAGGACACGCATGACCTCAGTTGCACCTTCCCGTCCAAGCTGTGTTTCGAGACGGTTTGAGAGATTTTCCAGGAGCTTGCCAAACCGTCCCGTGGCTAGATCTGCCGCTGTCTTAACACCCTCCTGGGCGCGACTCATATCACTTTTGAGTTCTGCCGTGCGCGCACCTGCTAGAACATCGTTCTTTGTCTTCGTCGTAATTGCTTCACGACGCAAATCTCGAATCAAGCGCTCCCCACGTGCCCGCAAGTTCCCGTCACCTGAGAAAATGCGGCGATTTCAATTGCGAATGTCTAAAGACCCTAGCCGACCTTGAGCACGATCCGGCCCTTGACCTTTCCCGCTAGAATTTCAGGAGCAAGCGTGAGGACGTCGCGCAAGGGCCGCGTTTCCGTCATTGCGTGAAGTTTGACGAGATCGAGCTCCTTGGCGAGACGCGCCCAGGCCTCGGCGCGCCTGGCTTTCGGCGCCATGACGGAATCGACGCCGGCGAGCGTGACGCCGCGCAGAATGAAGGGCGCAACGCTTGTTGGCAGATCCATGCCGCCCGCAAGGCCGCAGGCGGCGACCGCCCCGCCATATTTGATTTGTGCAAGGACATTCGCCAGCGTCGTGCTGCCGACAACATCGACCGCGCCGGCCCAGCGCTCTTTGCCGAGCGCCCGCGGCGTGCCGGCCAATTCCTCGCGTCCGACGATTTCGCTTGCGCCCAGCGATTTCAGATACTCTGCCGTCTCGGGGCGGCCGGTACCGGCAGCGACCTCATAGCCGCGCCTGGCGAGCAGCGTAATGGCGACGCTGCCGACACCGCCCGCTGCCCCAGTCACAAGAACCGGCCCGTCGCTCGGCTTCACGTCATGCGCTTCGAGCGCCATCACGCACAGCATGGCGGTGTAGCCCGCCGTCCCGATGGCCATGCAGTCTGCCCGGCTGAGACCGCTCGGCACAGGCAGCAGCCAGTCGCCTTTGACCCGCGCCATCTGTGCATAGCCGCCATAATGGGTCTCGCCGACCCCCCAGCCATTCAGGAGAACGTCGTCACCTTCGCGGAAATCGGGATTGGAGGACCGCACGACCGTGCCGGCCATATCGATGCCCGGGATCATCGGCCAGCGGCGGATGACCGGCGCCTTGCCGGTGATGGCCAGCCCGTCCTTATAATTGATGGTGGAATGCGTCACCTTCAGCGTGACGTCTCCCTCCATCAGATCGTCCTCGGTCAGGCTGGTCCATTCGGCCGTCTGGCCATGATCCGATTTTGAGATTAGCAGAGCATCGAAAGCGGTCATCGGGCTAAGTCCTTGAGCTGGGCACCTCTGCGCCCACCTTGGCAGCAACCGGATACCCTGATCAAGCGCTTCGGCACCGCAATTTTGCTAGGGGCGCCCCGAATTGAGAGATTTTATTCTTTTCATAATACGAAGCATTTGGCGAAGATGATCACTGGAATATTAGATAGTGAGACTCAATGTCATCACAATGCTGCAGTGCATTATAATATTTTCTTGCAGAAACAATCACGAAAACCTTAGCATACAACTTTCGAATAGGCTGGCATTGAATGCGGTCTTTTCAAGAGCAAAACTATATCTGGCCGGCATGACGGCCTTCTGTCATTGCGGGAGCGGGGATTTACCGCAACCCCTCGGCCAAGAAATTCGGAGGCGAATCATGGGACTGACTGCCAGTTGGAAGATGGTTGCGACCATTCTGGTATTCGGCTTTCTTGCAGCGATGGTCCTTGGCATGATCTAGCCAATTGCCGGGTCGGCTGACCCGGCCTCAATGATGAGAGCCGCGGTATTGCTCCCGCGGCTTTTTCTTTTCCCTCCTACTCGGTACGGCTTTCCGGCTTGGCATTCGCCGAAGCGGTGTGCCTCGGCGCGGATATGGCGGCTAGATCAACCCTCGTTCAAGTGGAATCACTTGAACTAGGTTAAGTTGATCTATATCAATAAGTTAGCGCAACTGTCCGCGTCCCTTTGGACGCGCGTTGCGCTAGGTCCGCCATGCGCGACTGAAACCAGCCGTTCTGGGGAAACATGCGCTCCTTGAAGAAGTGGCTGACCTGGGAGGGTTCCATGATGCGCCGGAATTCACCTGAGGGCGGAGCAATCATGAGCAACGCGGCGACCGCCCCCGCCATCAGCAGGGAGGAACTTGCCGACCGGCGGTCGAAAAGCTTCAATGCGCTGCCGAAGGAGCGCTTGATCCGTGCGCCCACGAAATCCACCGAATAGACTTCGTCAAGCACGAGGTGAATGACGCAGCCGAGAAATACGAACAGGCCCGCCATCCAGGCGACGATCGGCGCATGCCCGAGCGCATAAGCGACGATGATGGCGGTGACGATCATGAAGAAGAGCGCGGCGAGCAGCGAATGAAAGATGCCGCGATGGACGGCGTTCCGGTGGAACAGGTGATAGGCGCCGTAACGGATGCCGGCAAAGACGGCGAGCCAGATCAGCCAGAGCTCCGTGATCGAATAGCTGACCTTGAGATTGAACAGCACGACAAAGGCGAGCAGGAGACCGAGCCCGGTGAACAGCAGCCGGGAGGGCACGGCCTGTTCCAGGTCGATGTCCGGGAGCACGCTTCCGAGAACGCCGGCCGTGGTCAGCGTCAGAAGATCGCCCGCGGGCACGATGTCCGCTGCGTAGGTTGCCGAGGCCCCCAGTCCCGCGCCGACGGCGCCCCAGCCTAGATG
>Ga0315553_10002460_pt1 | contig 14867 bp, 19 predicted proteins | sample SalMarSW160140MG_FD_203099 | JGI IMG/M metagenome (GOLD analysis project Ga0315553, IMG submission 203099) | Salt marsh sediment microbial communities from the Plum Island Ecosystem LTER, Massachusetts, United States - Salt Marsh Sediment SW1601-40 ... | reverse complement strand
AACCTTTCGCGGATGCAACTTGTCCGAGAGCCGTCGCTTGTGTCCGCACGCGGGCTTTGCCTCGCGGTGTCCGATGGGGTTGATCCATGGACTGGGACAAGCTCAGGATCTTTCATGCCGCAGCGGAAGCGGGCAGCTTCACGCATGCCGGCGACGCACTGCACATGAGCCAATCCGCCGTGAGCCGCCAGGTCTCGGCGCTGGAGCGCGACTTGAAGGTCGTGCTGTTCCACCGTCACGCGCGTGGCTTGGTGCTGACCGAGCAGGGTGAGCTCCTGCATCGGACGACGTCCGACGTCATGAATAAGCTGCACACGGCGGAAACGCTGCTTTCCGATACGACCTCGAAGCCTACAGGTGATCTGCGCATCACGGCACCCATCGGCTTCGGCTCCGTGTGGCTCACGCAGCGCCTGCCCGAGTTCCACGAACTCTATCCCGAGATCCGTCTCGAGCTGCTTCTGAATGACGACCAGGTCGACATCGGCATGCGCGCGGCCGACGTCGCGATCTGGACGCGCGAGCCGGAGCAGACCGACCTCATCCGCCGAACGCTCTTTACCACCAAGGTCCGCGCCTTCGCCTCGACCCAGTATGTGCGCCGCTTCGGCGCGCCCAAGACTCTGGAGGAGCTCGACCGCCACAGAATCGTTTCCTATGCCGGCCAGCCTGCGCAGCACCTCTCCGCGATCACCTGGATCGAGACGGTCGGACGCGACGGAAAGGGTCCGCGCGAGCCGGCCTTCCGCGCCAACAGCGTCGTGGCGCTGCGCTACGCCATCCGCGCCGGTATCGGCATCGGCATGATTCCGGACTACCTGACCGACGAACAGGCAGACATTGTGCCGGTCCTCACCGAGATCGACCCGCCGACGCTGCCGATCCTGTTCGTCTACCCGGAGGAGCTCAAGGCCTCCAAAAAGGTGCAGGTCATGCGCGATTTCCTGGTCGCCAAGGCCAGGCAGTGGAAGTACTGATCGCGCCCTCGCGTCCCCCGGGGCGCCTTCGCGTGCCCCCTCATTGCAGGCCGAGGGGCGAGACGCTATCTAGGCGGCACGGTTTCTTCAGCAACGGTGGCTAGGAGCTCCTTGAACCACCCTTGCCTTCTGAGCGGGGCACGGGCGATTCTCGCGGGGGTTCTCTGCCGCCAAAGCGCGAGCTCGAGACGTAGGAATGGCCAAGACGCTCTACGACAAAATCTTCGACGACCACGTGGTCGACAGGCAGCCGGATGGGACCTGCCTGCTCTACATCGACCGCCACCTCGTGCACGAGGTGACGAGCCCGCAGGCCTTCGAGGGCTTGCGCATGGCGGGCCGCAAACTGCGGGCGCCGCAGAAGACGCTCGCCGTCGTCGACCACAACGTGCCCACGTCGGACCGCAGCCACGGCATCAACGACGAGCAAAGCCGCATCCAGGTCGAGACGCTGGCCAAGAACGCCAAGGATTTCGGGGTCGAGTACTTCAATGAGCGCGATACGCGTCAGGGCATCGTCCACGTGGTCGGGCCAGAGCAGGGCTTCACGCTGCCAGGGACCACCATCGTCTGCGGCGACAGCCACACCTCCACCCACGGCGCTTTCGGCGCGCTCGCCCATGGCATCGGCACGTCCGAGGTCGAGCACGTGCTCGCCACGCAGACGCTGATCCAAAAGAAGGCCAAGAACATGCGGGTGACGGTCGACGGCAAGCTGCCGGACAGCGTCACTGCCAAGGACGTGATTCTCGCCATCATCGGCGAGATCGGCACCGCCGGCGGCACAGGACACGTCATCGAGTATGCCGGTGAGGCGATCGGCTCTTTGTCGATGGAAGGGCGCATGACCGTGTGCAACATGTCGATCGAGGGCGGCGCCCGCGCCGGCATGATCGCGCCCGACGAGAAGACTTACGCCTTCATCAAAGGTCGTCCCAAGGCGCCCAAGGGCGCGGCCTGGGACATGGCCATGCGCTACTGGGAGACACTTCAATCCGACGAGGGCGCCGCCTTCGATACCGAGGTGAAGCTCGATGGCGCGAGCTTGCCGCCTATCGTGACGTGGGGCACGAGTCCGGAGGATGTCGCCGCCATCACCGGCGTGGTGCCCGACCCGGCCAAGGTCGAGAACCAGAATAAGCGCGCCTCCATGCAGCGTGCGCTCGAGTACATGGGATTGAAGCCCGGCACCAAGATGACGGACATCCCGCTCGATGTTGTTTGGATCGGCTCGTGCACCAACGGGCGTATCGAGGATCTGCGCGCGGTCGCTGGGATCGTCGAGGGCAAGAAGATCTCGGACAGACTCGCCTACGCGATGATCGTGCCGGGCTCCGGCTTGGTGAAGGCACAGGCGGAGGCGGAAGGTCTGGACAAGATCTTCAAGGACGCAGGTTTCGAGTGGCGCGAGCCCGGCTGCTCCATGTGCCTCGGCATGAATCCGGACCAGCTGAAGCCGCAGCAACGCTGTGCTTCGACGTCCAACCGCAACTTCGAGGGCCGGCAAGGGCGGCTGGGGCGCACGCACCTGTTGTCGCCCGTCATGGCCGCAGCGGCGGCAATTGAAGGGCACTTCGTCGATATCCGCACTTGGGGCGGTTAAGGCGCCGGCGATAAGGAGCGGTGATGGCCAACACGCTGGTCCAGCAGAAGTTCGGGGCTGCAGCTTCCGATTACGCATTGTCCGCCGTGCATGCGCGCGGCCCAAGCCTCGCTCGTGTCGTCGAGCTCGTCGCGCCGCAGCCCAGCTGGCGCGTCTTGGACGTGGCGACGGGCGCCGGCCATACGGCGATGGCCTTGGCGCCGCTCGTTGCCCACGTCGTCGCCAGCGACGTCACCGGTGAGATGCTGGCGCAAGCAGGAAAGCTTGCCGCCGACAAGGGGCTCGCCAATGTCGAGACGGCGCATGCTGATGCTGGGGCACTGCCCTTCGACGACCAGAGCTTCGACTTGGTCAGCTGCCGTCTCGCCGCTCACCATTTTCCAGATCCGGCGGCTTTCGTGGGCGAGGCTTGGCGTGTGCTGAAGCCCGGCGGCACGCTCGCCCTCGTTGATAATATCGCTCCCGACGCGGATATCCTGCCGGGGGCGACGGACGCTGAGCTGCGTGACGCCGCGGCGGCCTACAACGCGTACGAGAGCCTGCGTGATCCGAGCCACGCCCGCTGCCTCGGATTGACCGAGTGGCTCGGGCTCATGAAAGACGCCGGCTTCGTCGACGCGCACGCCGAGCGTATGGACCAGCACATCGCCTTTGCGCCTTGGATTGAGCGCATGCGCTGTGATGCTCAAACCGTTCGCCGGTTGGAGGCGATGCTTCGCGATGAGCCCCTATATACATTCCTGAAACCGCGCGTGGGCGAGGATGGCCCGACCTTCACGCTGCAGGAAGCAATCATCGTTGCCCAGAAGCCGGGCTGAGCATGACACGAGCGACAGACTTGCAGAGCGCGACCTCGCCGACGATTGCTGACTTCGAGGCCTTGGCGGCCGCGGCCTATGCGCGCCTGCCGGATGAGTTCCGCGAGAAGAGCAGTGACCTTCTGATTCGTGTGGAGGACTTCGCCACCGATGACGTTTTGGAGTCACTGGGTATCGGCAACGCCTTTGAGCTCTTGGGCCTCTATCACGGCGTCAGTCTCAATCATAAGAGTGTGATGGATCTGCCACGACAGCCCGACATGGTCTTTCTCTACCGGCGGCCAATCCTTGAGGAGTGGGCCGAAAGCGGCGAGGCGCTGGGCGATCTCATCACTCACGTTCTTGTGCACGAAATCGGGCATCATTTTGGCTTCTCCGATGCCGATATGGAGCGTATCGAGGCGATGGCAGGCGCTTGAGCTACGACTGGGGTGCATAACGGCCGCATGGCGGCGCGCTTGTCTCCCGCCGCAAAGCGCGTCATGCTGCAGGCGAGGACCAAATAGACCGGGGGATCTCAACAAACGCTATGAGGACGATGCGCCACGGCTTCCATCCGTTGGCCTGGGGCTTGATTGCGTTGCTGGCGATGCAACTCCCGGGGGCGGCCCAAGAGAGCAAGTCACCGACGCCCGAGGAATATGTGGCGCACGTGGGCGGGGACGCGAGAATCGTGCCGCCCGGCGAGTTCGTCCTCGACGGCATCAAGCTCTACTGCGGTACGCGGCCGACGGTGATCGACAACAAGCTCGACGACTACGGCGCCGCCTATCCCGGCTTCCTGATCATGAACATGAGGCTCTTGAACCGGGTCTCGACCCCGGTGAAGCTTTGGATCTACTCGCACGAGTGCGGCCACCAGTTCCGCGGGCCCGACGAGGAGACCGCCGATTGCTTCGCGGTGCAGCGCGGGCGTCGGCAGGGCTGGCTGTCTCCTGGCGGCGTCGAGGAGATCTGCAAATTCATCAGGCCGGCCAAGGGCGATGCCATGCATTTCTCCGGCTCGCACCGCTGCGAGTACATGCGCCAGTGCTTCACGGAGTACCGGATCCGCTAAAGCGGCTCGGCTCCCAGCCCAAGCGCCTCTACCTGATCTATCCCCGCCTGCGCGCGTGCGCCTAAACTCGCTCTTTTCCCTGCGAGAGGCTCAACGCCTTTGCGCCTCGCCGACTACGCTAGACGCCTCTTGTACCTCGCCGAGACGGTCCACCGCTGGCTCGGCGCGCTTTCCGTGCTGGACGACAGACGGCGCGCACGGGTAGCCGGCTATGCGGAAAAGATCGCCGACACGCTGGCCCGCGCCGGCGACGCCCTCAATCGCCTGGCCCACACGCCCGCGGACGCACGGGCGCGCCGGCAGGCGATCCGCGAGCTGGGGCGTATTTCCGGCTATATCGAGACCATGGTCGGCGCCCTTGAGCATCACCTTGACGGGCGCAAGCTTGCCGGCGTTAAAAGGCGCCTGGAACAGCTTCGGCCAGGCGAGCTGCACGCGTGCGTGGTGTCCGGCCGCAAGCCCATGCACATCGACCACCTGGCGTCGGCGGAAGGCTACTTCCGGGCGCTGGCAGACGGACTGCGGACCTGAAGTCCGCCTGACTATGAGAGAGGCAATGGAGAAGTTCACGACGTTGACCGGTGTTGCCGCCCCGTTGCCCCTGCGCAACGTCGACACCGACATGATCATCCCCAAGCAGTTCCTGAAGACGATTCTGCGCACCGGACTCGGCAAGAGCCTGTTCTTCGAGATGCGCTACGATCAGGCGGGCAAGGAGATTCCAGATTTCGTGCTGAACCAACCGGCCTATCGCAAGGCGCAGATCCTGGTGGCGGGCGAGAACTTCGGCTGCGGCTCCTCGCGCGAGCACGCGCCCTGGGCGCTCTTGGATTTCGGCATCCGCTGCATCATCGCGCCCGACTTCGCCGATATCTTCTACAACAACTGCTTCCAGAACGGCATCCTGCCGATCAAGCTGCCGCAGGCCGACGTGGACAAGCTGATGGACGACGCCAGCCGCGGCTCAAACGCGACGATTACCGTCGATCTCGACGCCCAAGAGATCCGCGGGCCCGACGGCGGCGTCATCCGCTTCGACATCGACCCGTTTCGCAAGCACTGTCTGTTGCACGGCCTCGACAACATCGGTCTGACGCTGGAGAAGCAGCAAGCCATCGAAGCCTATGAGGCGAAGGCGCAGACGGCGCGTCCTTGGGCGTGAGTCGCCGAGATATGCCAGGCGTCGACCTTGGGATATATGCAAGCGTCGCGATCTGGTGCCAGCAGTCCGGCGTGTTGATCTCGCCGGCAGATCTCAAATTTGATGTCAGCTAGCGGGCGATCCGAGCGAGATAGCCAACGGGAGACAGCGATGGTGAAGCCGATCCACATGATGGTGCGAGTCAGGGACGAGGCACGCTCCGTCGACTTCTACCGCAAGGCGTTCGGGCTCGAGATCGCCGAGCGTGTCGATTTCCCCGATTTCACGCTGATCTACATGCGCCCACCGCAAGGGGATTTCGAGGTTGAGCTGACGGTCAACAAGGGGCGCAGCGAGCCCTACAACATGGGCGACGGCTACGGGCACATGGCGTTCGTCACCGATGACCTGGAAGGGGAGCGCGCGCGCATGACGGCGCAAGGCCTGGCGCCTAAGGACATCAAGGAGATGACGCACGAGGGCAAGCCGTTCGGGAAATTCTTTTTCATCGAAGACCCCGACGGCTACAAGATCGAGGTGCTGCAGAAGGGTGGCCGCTTTCACTAGCCCCTCCCCCGGCCACCGCGGTCCGCGGCGCCTCTACCAGTCGCTGCCGGTCACATGCGGCTTCGCGTTGTCGAGGTTGGGCGGCGTCCTCATCGGCCAAGAGGCGCCGAGATTGCGCAAATACGACGCGTCATTCGGCGGCTGGCACCAGATGTTTCCATAAAAACCGTACGGGCCATTGTAGGGCGTGCAGTCGCGTGGGCGGCGTGGGCGCCGCTCCCGCACGGTGACGATCATATCGGCGGCGCGCGCCGAGACCGCCGGCAGGCTGGCGGCCTGAGCCGCGGGGACGGCTGCAGGGAGCGCTACCCCGAGCAAGAGCGTGCAGACGACGAACGAGCGCATGGGTTTCCCTCTGTCGATAGCGAACTGCGCTCAAGCCTAGCCGTGGAGCGTTGCGATTCCGGACCGAGAGAGAGGGGAATTTTGCGCGACTTCATCGCGAATTGCCTCCCGCAGCTTTACGCCGCGTTGAGGCGTGCAACACGCTGCGAGCCGGTGCGACCCGCGTCTACCAGTCGGTGCTGTTGTCCGGCTTCGGCTTTCTGAGCGCCGGCGGCGTCTCCTGCGGCCAGGGCGAGCTCAAATTGCGCAAATACGACTCCTCGCTCGGAGGTTGGCACCAGACGTTGCCGTAAAAGCCGTACGGGCCGTTGTAGGGCGTGCAATCCTTGCGCTGCGCCTGTTTCTTGGCGGCGACGACGACGGTGGTTGCAGATTGCGCGCCCGAAGCCGGAAACGGTGCTCCTTGGGCGGCGGTGGCGGCGACGATGGCCGCGGCCGCCACGCTCAATGCGGTGCGAGCATACATGGCGTTCCATCCTGTCGATGCGAGTGACTGAGGGCACACGGAGCTTGCCAGCGCAACCGTTGCCGTTTCTCCGCGAGCCGTCCGCCAATTCGCCGAAAATTTTTCAAGATGCAGCCCGCGAGAGCCGGTCGTCTGCACATAGGACCTGGCGCGACGGGCTCTTCTCGCCGCTAGGCCCTTGCGGTGCGCGCCTCGATGAGCGCGCCGGTCAGCGCATCGGAGAAATCACGCCGCTCGTCGTCGGTCAGGAAGCGGCCGAAGGAAAGTTCGCGCCCGTGCGAGGTGAGCCGCAGGTCCGTGCGCCCTTGCGGGCCCTCGGCGACGAACACGCGCACCCAGTAAGGGTTGAAATCGAAACATTCGCGCTTGCCCGAGGGATGAACGCGCGTGACAGTCAACGCCGCGGGCGTAAGCTCGACCGTCTCGTAGAGGCGCCCCGAACGATAGTTTAGCTTGAAGGCAATGTAGACGAGGGCGACGTCGAGGCCGAAGAAACCGAATACCGGCCAGGCGCCCATGGCGAGAAATACCATGCCCGTCACGAAGCTCACGCTGCCGATTGCCAACATGAGTGCGAGAAACCCGCGCGGCCCGAGCGACCTATGCGGATGCAGAATCGCGCGGAAGGCGCGTTGCTCTTGCGTTGAGGGGCCGTTCTCGCTCATGGGCACAGACTATCCGGTGAGATCACCAATATGAAGAGACTCGATCGGGCGAGTGCAAGACCCAAAGCCGCATTGGGCAAACCGCCGCACAAAAAGTTGAAACGGCCAAGCCAAAAGCGCGCTTCCCGGCTGAGTGAGGCAGCCATCACTGAAATTTTTCGCCGCTTTTCGGCCGCCGATCCCGACCCTAAAAGCGAGCTGGAGTACAAGAATCCCTTTACCCTCCTTGTCGCCGTGGTCCTCTCGGCCCAGGCGACGGATGCCGGCGTCAACAAGGCGACCCGCTCCCTATTCAAGGTGGCCGACAGTCCCGAGAAGATGCTGCGCCTCGGCGAGGACAAGCTGCGCGATGCCATCAAGACGATCGGGCTCTACCGCAACAAGGCGCGCAATGTGATCCTGCTCTCGCGCCAGCTGGTCGACGAGCATCACGGAAAGGTGCCGCGCGAGCGCGAGGCTTTGGAGGCGCTGGCCGGCGTGGGGCGCAAGACCGCCAACGTCGTCTTGAACGTGGCATTCGGCCAGCCGACCATGGCGGTCGATACCCACGTCTTTCGTGTCGCCAACAGGACCGGGCTATCCAACGGAAAGACGCCGCTGGCCGTCGAGGCGGATCTGCTGCGCGTCGTCCCCGCCCGCTACGCTGTCCACGCCCATCACTGGCTCATCCTGCACGGCCGTTACGTCTGCAAAGCACGCAAGCCCGATTGCCCCGTATGCCTCATCCGCGACTTATGCCTTTATGACGCCAAGACGCTGTGAGGCTTGCCTGCGTCAATCGTACGCAATGGTTGCTGACATAGGGCGGTTGTCGCGTATTCGCATTAACTCTGGGCGCGCACGAGCTCGAGACCAGCTCCCGCATTTCCGGCCGCGAACATGCGAACCTCGCGCCTCAGGAGTTACGCGCGCGCATCGCTTTTGCCTGAAAGTTCGGCAGACCGCTTAAGTCGCGCCATACGGATGACCTGTATCCTTTGACGGATTGGAGCATTTGCAAATTTTCGGCTTTGCAAAGGGGCACATTTCCGATGGGAGATGACAGCAATTCCAGCGGTCCTGGTTGTGGTCAGGGCACCGCGCCGGAATCCGATCGGCTGCCCATTGATGCCGAGCCGATCGACTTGCTGCGAGCTCAAAAAAGGAAGCTCGAGCAGCTCAATTCCTGGTTCGACATTGCACTCAACAACATGGTGCGCGGGCTGTCGATGTTCGACGCCGACCAGCGCCTCATCGTGTGCAACCAGAGCTACCGGCAGATGTATGGGCTGCCCGAGGAGCTCACTTGTCCCGGCACGCCGCTGTCTGAGATCGTGCGCTACCACGTGCGCAAGGAGACCGGACAGGACGGGGCCGAAGAAGTCGCCAAGCAGGCCAAGTGGCTCGCCCGGCACGTGGCGAAGTTGGCCAAGGGACGCTCCTTCTCGCACGTGCAAGACCTCAAGGATGGGCGCAAGTTTCTCGTGACCTACCAGCCGCTCGCCGACGGCGGCTGGGTCGACATTCAGGAGGACATAACCGAGAAACGCCGTGCCGAGGAGCGGATCGAGTGGCTTGCCCGCCACGATCCGCTGACCGGACTCGCCAACCGCTTCTACTTCCGCGAGGCTTTCGAGGCGGCCCTCAAGGGCTTGAGCGACGGCTCAGCCCTGGCGCTGCATTGGCTCGATCTCGATCAGTTCAAGCAAGTGAACGACACGCTGGGCCACCCCGTTGGCGACGCGCTTTTGAAGGCGGTCGCTCAGCGTCTGCGCGCAAGCATACGCAGAACGGATTTCCTGGCGCGGATGGGCGGTGATGAGTTCGCCATCATCCAATCTGCCGCGCGCCACGCCGATCAATGCGAGCGCCTGGCCAAGCGCGTTCTGCACGACGTCTGCCAGCCCTACCACATCCTCGGTCACGCCATCTCGATCAGCGCCAGCATCGGCATCGTGAGAGCGCCCGAGCAAGGCAAGACGGCCGACGAGCTCTTGAAGAACGCCGATGTCGCCCTGTACGACGTCAAACAGGCGGGGCGCAAAGGTTTTTCACTGTTTCGTTGTGGTCGAGAGGCAGAGATCGACGCCGACCGCCGGCTCGACAGCGAGATCCACGCTGCACTCGCTCAGAACCAATTCGAGCTGCACTATCAGCCAGTCCTCAACCTTCGTTCGCAGCATGTGGCGAGCTGCGAAGCGTTGTTGCGCTGGCGCCATCCGCGCAACGGCTTGCTGTCGGCGGCGCACTTCCTCTCGGCCGCAGAACGCAGTGGCCTCATGCTCGATATCGGGCGCTGGGTCCTTGATCGGGCCTGCCAAGACGCCAAGTGCTGGACCGAGCCCGTCAAGGTGACAGTCAATCTTTCGCCGTTGCAGCTCGAGGCGGGAGACCTCCCCGTCGTCGTGCGCAAGGTGTTGTCGGATGCCAAGCTGAAGCCGTCTCGATTGAGGCTGGAGGTGGGAGAATCGCTGCTTGACCGCAACGCAAGCGCGCGGCGTAGGACGCTGAGGGAGTTGCGCAGGCTCGGCATCGGCCTAACGCTCGATGATTTCGGCAAGGCAAGCGGTGCGTTGGGCAACCTGCAGGCCTATCCCTTCGACGAGATCAAAATCGACCGGGTGCTGGTCAAGAACGTGCCGGTTCGCGCCGACAGCGCCGCGATCGTCAAAGCCGTGGTCAATCTGTCGCGGTCGCTCGGCATCCGCAGCGTCGCCGAAGGCGTGGAAACGCGCGACGAGCTCGACATGATGGCGCAGGTCGGCTGCAACAAGGTGCAGGGCTACTACATCAGCCGGCCGGTGCCTGCCGGCGAGCTCGGAGCCGTGCTGTCGGAATGTCCGTACAAGCTGCGGATCGCGGCCTGACCATCCACGTCAGTCCGGGGGGCGCACGGCGACACCCGCCGCTGCCATATGGGCCTTCGCCTCCGCGATCGAGTGGGTGCCGAAGTGAAAGATCGAGGCGGCGAGCACGGCGCTCGCGTGACCTTGCGTGATCCCCTCGACCAGGTGATCGAGCGTGCCGACGCCGCCGGAGGCGATCACGGGTACGCTGACCGCGTCGGCGATGGCGCGCGTCAGCTCCAGGTCGAACCCGGCCTTGGTGCCGTCGCGGTCCATGGAGGTGAGCAGGATCTCGCCGGCGCCGAGCGCCACCACTTCTTTGGCGTATTCGATCGCGTCGATCCCCGTGGGCGTGCGCCCGCCGTGGGTGAAGATCTCCCAGCGGGCGGGCTCGCCCGGCTTTGACACGCGCTTGGCGTCAATGGCGACGACGATGCATTGGGCACCAAACTTCTCGGCTGCCTCCTTGACGAACTGCCGGTTCTTCACCGCCGCGGTGTTGATCGACACCTTGTCGGCGCCGGCATTGAGAAGCCTGCCGATGTCCTCGATGGTGCGCACGCCGCCACCGACGGTGAGCGGCATGAAGCAGCGCTCAGCCGTCGCCTCGACAATGTGCAGGATGGTGTCACGATCCTCGTGGCTGGCGGTGATGTCGAGGAAGCACAGCTCGTCGGCGCCGGCGGCGTCGTAGGCGGCGGCGGCTTCCACGGGATCGCCCGCGTCGATGAGGTCGACGAAGTTGACGCCCTTGACGACGCGTCCGTCCTTGACGTCGAGGCAGGGGATGATGCGGATCTTGAGCATGGGATAAATTCGTCTCAGGCGGCGGCAGCGATGAGGGCCAGCGCCTCGCGCGCGTCGACGCGGCCGTCATAGAGCGCACGACCTGCGATCGCACCTTCAAGCATAGCATACTCAGGTTTGAGCAGCGCCTTGATGTCCTCGATGGAGGCAAGCCCGCCAGAGGCGATGACGGGAATTTTCGTTGCGCGTGCGAGCCTGGCCGTGGCGGGCAGGTTGAGACCCTTGAGGATCCCGTCGCGCTCGATGTCGGTATAGATGATGGCGGCGACCCCGACGTCCTCGAAACGCTGCGCCAATCCCATCGCCGAGAGCTCCGACGTCTCCGCCCAGCCTTCGACCGCGACCTTGCCGCCCTTGGCGTCGATGCCGACGGCGATGCGCCCGGGATAGTTGCGGCACGCGCGTATCACGATGTCGGGGTTGCGCACCGCGGCCGTGCCGAGGATGACGCGGGCGATCCCCTTTGAGAGCCACATCTCGATGGTCTCGAAATCGCGGATGCCGCCGCCGAGCTGTACCGGAATGGAAATCGCATCGAGAATCGCCTCCACCGCGGCGCCGTTAACCGGCTCGCCGGCAAACGCGCCGTTCAAGTCGACGATGTGCAGATATTGGAACCCCTGCTCCTGGAACGTGCGCGCCTGCGCGGCCGGATCGTCGTTGAACACGGTCGCAGCACTCATCTCGCCCAACTTGAGGCGCACGCACTTGCCGTCTTTGAGATCGATGGCGGGAAAGAGGATCAAGGGGCTCTCGCAAACCGCTGCTGCGTGGCGCGTGGTCTTTGCAACCACGGCCATCAGATCGCTTTCATTGGTGCCGATAGAGAAGTCCCGGCCCGCGAAGTCAAGGCCGGCATCGCAGCGTCCTTTCCCGGTTATGGCTCTTGCGTTCTTGAAATCCCCGCCGCCCGCGCCCGAGCGCCGCCCGCTGACCGAGGCGGATGCGATCGACATCTGGGTCGCGCGTTGGCTCCGCATCCGCCGCCGCGATCTCGTGCGCCGCTACGCTTGCGATCCGCGCCGGCTCTACGAGATCTGGGAGGGCACCCGCTTTGCCGGCGCCCGCGAGAAGGCGCTGGAGCTCTTTCAGGCGCGCTATCCCACGCTCATCGACCGCGTGGACTTCGGACCGCATCGGCGCGTGCCGCGCAGCCCTGATCCGGATCAGCTGGCTCTCTTCGAGTAGCCCGCCCGGACGCATGGGGCCCGAGTCAGCGGCCCCATTTTTGCCTTAATAGCCCAGAACGCGCCGGAACAGGAAAAGAACAAACACTGGACAAGCCCCGTGATTCGTGGCACGTTCTCATTACGTTCCGACGCCGCAAATGAAGCGCAATCAGGGGTAAGTCTCAGCGTCTCTCCCCACGAACCTGAAGCCAGCAAGCCAGAGAGACACCGCCATGCGCACGCTCATCATCTCCTACGACCTCGCTAATCCCCACCGCAACAAGCACGTGCTGGCGCAGCAGATCATGGCGCTGGGCGAGGCTTGGGCCCGCCCACTCGAGCAGACCTGGTACGTCAGGACGGACGTCCGCGAAGAGACCGTCGAGGGCAAGCTGTCGGGTCTGTTGGAAGCCGACGACGGCTTGCTGATCCAGGCGGTCGAGGACGACGCGGTGCTGACCAACACGGCGCTGCGCTGGTTCCGCCGGCGCCGGCCCGCAGTCGACATCGCCGAAGGCTCCAACGTGATCGCCTTCCCGGCACCGTCCGAGCTGGCCGATGAGCAGCCCGAGCTGCCGCTCGCCGAGGCGTGCTAAGCGTCACAAGACTCAGGTAGCGCGCTCTCTCGTTTACCTCTCTCGCAGTCTCAGACTTTGGCCCCCTTGCCGTCTTGGTGAGGGGGCTTTGTCTTTCACGCAGCGCGCTTAGCTACGGCCGCCACTTCAAGAAGTTGGCGATGAGCTTCAGGCCGAGCGTCTGGCTCTTCTCCGGGTGGAACTGCGTGCCGGCCATGTTGTCCTTCGCGACCATCGCCGTGACCGCGCCGCCGTAGTCGGTCTCAGCGACGACGGCCGACCGGCTCTCGGGTACGAGCTGATAGGAGTGCACGAAGTAGGCGTGCAGGCCCTCCGGTCCCGTCTTGATGCCGTCGAGCAGCGCGTGCGCATTGACGACGTGCAGCGTATTCCAGCCCATATGCGGGATCTTCAAGCTCGGATCGTTCGGCTCGATCGCCCGCACCTCGCCGGCGATCCAGTCGAGCCCCTCCGTCACCTCGAACTCGAGCCCCCGCGTTGCCATCAGTTGCATGCCGACGCAGATGCCGAGAAACGGCCGGCCGTCTCGGATCACGGCTGTCTCCAGGGCATCGCGCATGCCCGCCACGGCCTCTAGCCCGCGCTTGCAGTCGGCGAAGGCGCCGACGCCCGGCAGCACGATGCGATCAGCCTCCGCCACGAGCTTGGGATCGGCGGTGACCAGGATTTTGGCGTCGGCATCGCTCTCGCGCGCGGCCCGCTCGAAGGCCTTGGCCGCGGAGTGAAGGTTGCCCGAGCCGTAGTCGATGATGGCGACGCGCTGCATTGCGGCTTCAGGCCTTCGCTCCGATAAGCCGTTGCCCGCGCGCAAGTCCGTCTTTGGCGTTTCGCCACGCGGTCTCAGTCCACGACGTGATGGGGCTCTGCGGGGTCGGTCCTGAAGAACCGGGCGCGGGCTCGACAGGCCGCCAGGTCTCGAAGAAGCGGCGCTCGGCATCCTCTTGGTTGCGCCCTGTCACGGTGCCCACAAGGTGCCAGCCGCGCCGCTCCAGCGCGGCGCTTTGGATCGTACCCGCTTCGAAGCCGATCACGATCTGCACGATGAGGAGCAGCATGCCGCTCAACGTCGAGGCGACGCCCGAGGCCTCGATGCCCCAGGTCAGCATGCTGGCGCCGACGAGGAACACGATCAGCTCCAGCCACAGCCCCTTCACCAGAAACCAGACGGCAGGAAAAATGGCTGCGAGCCACGTAAACTTGTCCTTCACGAAGACGAGCTCAAGCCCCCGGTCGACGCGATCGCGGGCAACGTTCGGAGGCTCGTAAACGGTGAAGACGACCAAGGAGGCCCTCGACTCAAAGATACGATCATGGCTACCGAGTCACCCGGCGAGCGTGCCCTTCGTCGAGGGCACCCGTCCGGCCTGGCGCGGATCGGCCTCGACCGCGCGGCGCAGCGCACGGGCCAGCCCCTTATAGCAGGTCTCGGCGATGTGGTGGTTGTTCTCGCCGTAAAGGTTCTCCACGTGCAGCGTGATGCCCGCGTTCTGGGCAAAGGCCTGGAACCACTCGCGGAAGAGCTCGGTGTCCATCTCGCCCACCTTCGGCTTGGTGAACGCGACCTTCCACACCAGATAAGGCCGCCCCGAGACGTCGATGGCGACGCGCGTCAAGGTGTCGTCCATGGGCAGGTGGACGTCGGCATAGCGGGCGATGCCTTTCTTGTCGCCGAGAGCCTTGGCGACCGCCTGCCCGAGCACGATGCCAGAGTCCTCTGCCGTATGGTGAAAGTCGATATGCAGATCGCCCTTGGCCTGCAGCGTGATGTCGATCATTGAATGGCGGGCGAGCTGCTCCAACATGTGATCGAGGAAGCCGATCCCGGTCTTGA
>Ga0315553_10002458_pt1 | contig 14874 bp, 17 predicted proteins | sample SalMarSW160140MG_FD_203099 | JGI IMG/M metagenome (GOLD analysis project Ga0315553, IMG submission 203099) | Salt marsh sediment microbial communities from the Plum Island Ecosystem LTER, Massachusetts, United States - Salt Marsh Sediment SW1601-40 ... | reverse complement strand
CAGCCCTCACCGATTACATGCGCCGTAATCCGGCGGCCGCCGGCGCGCGCGGGCCGAAGGGTGATCGCGGTCCGGTAGGGCCGGCGGGACCTCGCGGGCAGGTAGGGCCGGCGGGACCTCGCGGACCGGCAGGAAGCGGCGGCGGCGGCGGAGACGACAAAAAAATGTGGGTTATCCCACTTGTGACAGCGATGGCGACAATGTAATGGCAGAGTTCAACACCGATCTCAATATTCCTGTTTCGCGAGCCCCGACCTCTCGCGAGCTCGCGAAGTGGAACGAGGCGAAACAGAGAATAGATCGCTGTTACACCTTGGCGAAAAGTGCAATCCTCCTATGGCAGAATTTGCGAACCATGAGTAATTTTATTACCCAAAAAGGCATTTCCGTCGCTCCGTTCAACGCTAAGGAATTGTCGAATTTAGAGACTCGTTTTTTGGTCGCATACAAGGAGATTACTTCGATTCGAAACCTCTGCCGGCAAGTGGAAGATCAAGAACTTGGTCTCGTATGGACCGGCGCCGATTTCAATGTTGTCTCTCCGCCCAATAGGAGCGGGAACATCGGCGGTTTTTTTATCCCGGTGATAGCAGCGGCAGTAGTATTGTTGTCGGGCCTGATAGGCCGATTGGTTTTCCTGGAAAAGGAAGTCAAGGACGTAAGATCAGGCTACAACGAGATCTTGACAAAATCTGATAACACTCTCTGTAGTGACCCCTCTTCAAAAACGTGTAAGGATTGGAAAGCGACAAAGGAGGCTAAGCAATACGAGGAGCAAAAAAGCTTCTCTGATAAACTGAAAGACTCGATTGCCAGTATCGGCGGGAAGGGGATAGGCCTCGGAATTGTCGTATTGGCGGCCCTGTTCGCATTTTCTGCGTGGAGGAAATCATGAGATTGCATTCTTCGCTGCCATGAGTCTCTCAATTCCGAATTCGCTTGCTGAACTCGGCAAGACACTAGAAATCGGATGCGCAGGCAGAACAACGAAATTCGATACAGGAACAGTACTGTGTACCAATGCACCCAGAAATAGGTTGTACATTTTTCGGCCGCAAAAGAGCGCAACGGCTGAAATACCTCCCCGTAGCGCCGAGGGAAAGACCTGGAAACTTTGGTCGCAATTTTACCCGGATTCCGCTCGACGGGTAGTTGTACCGAGCCCGAAAATGCTATTTTACGGTATCGCCGAGTATATAATTTATAGGAGCGATAAATGGGATGCAGAAGAGAACGACTACATCCATACGTTCACTTCGCAACCGGAAATTTGGAGAGGGAAGGCACGAAATAATTGTGTATGGATGATAACAGGTGGTAAGCTCAGCGTTAGATCCGCCGGTATCACCGGATAGGTTATTTCTCGATGAGGTGAAAGGTGAAAGAAGTGCTCCTTATCAACCCCAGAAGAAGGCGAAAACGAAAAATGCCGGCCAGGGGAAAGGGCGGGAAATTTATTTCTAGACGCGCTTCCGCCGCAAGGCGGAAAAAAAATCCTTGTTCGGCAAAATCACCAAGGAGTAATCCTATGAAAAAACGTCGCAAGACCAGAAAAACAAACCCCTCACCGGCACCTCGCCGAAGACGATATTATCGCGCCGCCAAGCGGACCGCGAGAAGGACAGGCGGGAGAATGATCGCTGGATTGAGTATTAGATCTGCGATCAAAAACGCGCTCTGCCTCAACGTCGGAATGTTCGCCGCCAAAGCGGCGGCAAAACGTTTCGGTCTCGACAGCTCCGAAACCTCCCCGGAGAGCTGGACATGGAGAAGCTACATCCAGGCGGCCGGCGGCGGATTTGGGGCGGCGTTCTTGATGAACGCCGTGAAGCCCGGCACGGGTCAAAGAGTGCTCGAAGGGGCAATCGCGTTTACGCTCTACAAACTCATCCAGAATGAGCTTGTTGTGAAAAACACAACGGCTCAATCGTGGTTCGGCGCGGACGATGACGCGGATCCGAATCTGCTCCCGCTGGATCTGGAAGGTGTCGACGACGATGTTGAAGAACAACTTGTCTACGTCGACGACCAAACAGGCGAGGAAATCCCGATGTCAGACGAATACAGAATGCAGGGCCTTGGATCGGTGACTATGCCGGTAGACCGGCTCGGGTTCGGGGAAGTCATGGCCCCCCCCTCGGATCTGGGTAGGGTCGACGACTCACGACAACGGGCACTTGCCGCCTATAGAGCCCACTGGGCATAAAGGGAGTTGATTATGATGCAAAACGTACTGTCCAATTACTCCCTATATGACACAATTGGAGTTACATCCGGACTCTCAGACCTCGGAAAACAACCGAGCGGTTGGTTTTCAAGCTTTGCACAAATGGGTAACGCGGGCGATCTGCATCTGTTCGACGTCCGCAACAGAAGCGATGCAACGCTTCCCTACAACAACCAGGACGCACGAGATCTTATGCCCTACGGATTCCGACTCCGGTATCTGAGCGTCTCTTTTGTTGCTCCCGCCGTAGCGTCCGAGCTTCTTCAGGCAACGGCAGCTGCATCCCAAGCGGCTTGGTCTACCTATTCCTTTTTGTCGAACCCCATTTGGCAAGCGGAAATGCCGCAGCACTGCGGAATCGAGCTTAAGATCAATACCGATATCCACCTCAAAACTACCTGCGCAATGTGCGGATCGGCAGCCGGATTGACCGGCGGCGGATTCGGCGGGATGATGCTGAGACCGTCCGCAGTATTGCCCGGTATGCGATACGCGGCGAATCTTACAGCGTTTTCGAACGGTACTCCCGAGCTTAAAAATTGCTGGGCGTTCTCCAACGAAATTATGATACCCACCAAGGCCGCAGTTTCGGTGATCGTAAAACCTTCAGAATGGGCACGTCAGTTACTCCGATCGATGCTGGGCCCCGGCGCATATCCGATACGAAAAGAAGGTTCGGTCGACTACGAAATGCGTAACGTTGTCTACCTGTTAAGGGTCGGTCTACATGGAGTGAGGCAGTTGCAGCAAAGAGGTGAGTATCATGCCTAATAACAACTTTCAAAATGTCCTCGAAACTGCTGAAATCCACGATACTATTTGCATTTGCAAAGAACTGTTCGGAAATGAGAAATCCGCGGATGGTTGGTTTACCTCATTTCAAAATTTCGGCCGATGGCCGGAACACAGTTTCTTTAAGACTCGCAATGAAGCAGGAGTAGGGCTTGCCTATAACAACATGCAATCCTCGGACCGCATGGACTATGCGTTTCATGCGATGTCGCTCGGCGTGAGGTTTTTTTCCCCGATCACGAATCTTGAGAAAAAGCCGCAGCTTGAAGGAGACTGGATAACAAACGAGTACATCTCTCATTTTTTCCAAGGCGATCTACCGAATCACTGTTCGTTTACCCTCAGGATCGGCCAGGACGATCAAATCGATTTGAACGGGATGATGATGCCTCCCGGATACGGCCCCACGGGCGGAGCTGCAAGCCTCGGTCTCGATGACACGACAATCCTTGCAAGCAACGGAATCCCGTTCAGCGGGCCTCAAAGCGTGTTCATCGGTACGCAGGGAGTGCCGGCGAAGGAAAACCGATACTCCCTTTACACACAGGTAGTCGACGAGAAGACCGGACAAAATATCGCGTCCCCTCTGGAAATTCCGCGAAACGAGACGATCGAAGTAAAGATGAAGCTTTCTGAATACGCTCAGAACATACTTTCGAATTCAGACGGCCCACAAAATTATGGCTTCGGTAGATATGAATTCGTTGGAGATCCAGGGGTGTGGACAGAAGATCCGGTTCTGTTTTCTGTTCGGTACGGAATTCAGGTGTCACTCTACGGCGTTCGCGAGATCCAGCAGCGCGGCGAATATCACGCTGTCTGAAGAGGGGGTAGAAATGGTCGAACAACAGAGACTCCTCAGCGAGAACGATCTCGACCCCGAACGATGGAAGCCGATGATGTATTCCGGCATTGTCGAGGTTCCGGTATCCGACGGCGGACTCGGACGGCTGAGCATCACAACCAATAATCAGCCGTTTATTTTCACGCATATCACCCATGGAATTGTCGGATGTGTGGAAGATCCGGAAGGAACAGGGCTTTACGACGACGGGCAGTATTACATTTTGTGGCGCGACGAGATGCGCTCATTCTCGAAAGATCCTATTCTCGCGTCGTTGATGTTCGGCCCGAAGCGGCAAGGGGACTGGCAAAAGCTTCCGTACGCGATTTATTACGCTGGAAACCATACCATCTCTTTCGATGTCACCAACGCCTACACTCGCGTCTTGACGCCTGTCAGCCCGACCTTCAAAATACAATTCGCTTTGAAGGGGTTGTCTGACTGGGGCAAGGTGCAGCCTCAGCAATGAGCAGCCGGTTTTTCATAAATCCGCTTTCGGATTACGATTCGCTCTTCCAGGCAAAAGAATCTACCTATGCCTCGCCTGTTATAGCGACGGATTTCACGGGCAGTGAAACCGACAATGTGCGATTTTTTCGATACGCGCTCAAGCGGCCGCCCATAAATCCGGATTGGCAACGTCCGGATTCGGATCTCGACTACACGAACCCGGCGACCATGCATCAAATGGTCGCCGGCAGATCGCCGCAGATACACCCCGGAACGGGAGCTGAGCCTTGGCGTGTCGAGCTCGCCCGATGGGAATGCCCGTATGGCACCACTGGGATAATCAGAGCGGTAGAGCAGTACGTATCTACGCTCGAAGGTGAGCAGAAAACGGTCTGGAGCGATAACGCCCATTGGGGAGATCCGTTTTGCGGATTCGGTACGTGGCGAATGGTCATTGAAGACTTCACGACACCGGCGCCGGCATGGGTATCCCAGCTCAACCCGGGCCCTTTCCCTGGGATACCGTATCAAGATTGGCCGGCCTCTGAGGGGATCTGGTATCCTGCCGGAAGCCCTTCAGCCAATAACGTCCACCTTCCGACGCCGGCGGGCAGGAGGATTCGAGTGTTTTGGGATTACCCCGGAACAAAATCACTCGTCCCGACGGTCGCAGTGTTGCTGCGAGGCAGCATTCACGGACAGTTTTCGCCCGAAACAAAAGTGCCTCTTCGCTCTGAATGGTGATAACCTATCTCATGGAGGTAGGTTGTGAACATATCTAACAAAACCAGACGGTGGGAACCCATCATTAAATCAGAGTTGTCTCGGGCAGGAATTCCCCTTCCAGTGGATCTCGTTCTGACGATAATACAGATTGAAAGCCAGGGAAAAAGCGGAATAATTAACCACTCCTCGGGCGCCTCAGGATTGATGCAGGTAATGCCGATCGTGATCAAAGATTACAACCAATCTCACGCCGTCAAATACTCCATCGAGGACATGAGGGACGCGAACAACCCCACGGCTCAAATTCGTGTCGGGATATGGGTACTCGGTCAATTCTGGAAATCGGCCTATAAATATTTGCTCGGCCGGCTGGGGACAGTAGACACCTCCGAACTCATGAAAATTGCAGATCTGTTTTATGCCGCCGGACCCAAAGCAACAAAGAAACGACTGAAAACGCTGGAGACTCCGAGTTATGAGGCAATACGAGAGAAATATCCGACATGGAACGCGCTCCCCCATACCGAAAAGCTCAGCGGAAGTATATCCGCGCTCGGAACTCAATTCAATTTAGATGCAATTTCGGACTGGCTGCATTCGAGCGGCGGCGGCGCCGGCGGCGGCGGAACCGGCACCGGTATCAGCAAGTCAGGCGGTGCGGCAATCGCATTGTGTATACTCGCCCTTGGATGGTGGTGGTTCCAAAATCAGAAAAAAGCGACCATCCAACTTTTTGAATAAAATAATAACTCCCGATAAATAATATTTCCCTTTTTGCGTCTAAAAGGTAGATTATCACAAGGCGGCGAACATTCGCCGTGGAAAGGAACAAAAATGAACAAACAATCAATCGGCGGTGGTCAATGGTTCGATTTGGACTCAGCCCAAGAATGGAAGGAAAACACCTATTGGAACGGTAGCAACCACATCTCTTGCGCCACAGAATCCCAGTGGGACCACCAATCACTCTATAGAAGCAAGAAGGGAAAATATATACTGTTTTCGTGGTCACAGCGACAAGGGATTCCGGAGAAATGGCAAACAATATCGGATGAAGATGCCGCGCGATGGCTGAATGATAATGAGAAAGATCTTCCGGAAGAACTTTCTCAGTTCCAGGAAGAACTTGAGGTTTGAAAATGGGTTATCCAGTCGGCTCGAAAGGCCCGGTCGGATCGAAAGGCCCAGTCGGATCGAAAGGCCCGGTCTGTGATGCCGAAACGATAAAAATGGTCAATCAGATGCTGGAATCATGTAAAGGTGACTTGCCTCGACAGAATCTTTCGTTCGACATCATTTATCTTTTCATCTCCATAATCTCGATTATCTGGCTCATTGGCATTTTGATATTCAGCTGATGCCGGCATCAAAAAACGGTTCCGATAACAGTTGAAAAAACGGTTCCGATAACTTAACATTATCGGTAATATGGAGGTTTGAAAAATGGAAGATGTAATAGCACGGGCAGTCGCAACAACCGCCCTCATTTTGGCGACGATATCATTTTTGTGGGGCCTAATTGATAGGATACGCCGATAACCTATGAGCATTATCGGAAGTAAGGAGCGCAAAGAATGACATATGAAGAACAGTTAGATTTATGGGTTGAGGGAAAACCAATTCACAACAAAAAAAGGGAAGAATGTTGTCCTGATTTTTCTTGTTGCAATATCGATTTGCTCGCCCCACTAGATGAACGAATTGCTTTCAAAAACGCGAATGAAGATGTTCGTCTTTCCATGCTCGGAACATTTTTGGGAAGACTTCTAGAAAGACAAGGACATGAAGTAATCACTTCAATGGATGAGGAACTCATAAATAATCTTAAACGCGATAGGGACTCAAACAACAAAAGGAGAACACAATGAGCAATTTACCAAACACACCAGAGGGAAGAGAGGCACTGAGAAAACTCGCTTGCTTCGCCATTCGTCGAAGAGGGGCTCGATTTTTTCACAGGAACATAGTCCTTGCATACGAGCAGTGGCGCACCTCAGGGGCGCCATTTAACGAGATTGAATTCCTGACAACGTTTTGCGGAGATCTAAATTCTGCCCACGACGATGAGATAATGGACGATGATACCCTGCTCGATGCCCTCGAATGTGAAGGTCCGGCAGGGCCGGCGGGGCCGGCAGGTCCGACAGGGCCGGAAGGGCCGGAAGGTCCGGAAGGGCCGGCAGGTCCGACAGGTCCGGAAGGGCCGACAGGTCCGGCAGGTCCGGAAGGGCCTGAATATCTGTATTGGCAGGCAGAGTGCCTCGGGCAGGCAACGGACGCACCCGGATATTTTAGCCGGCATAGTGTGAACCAAAGCAATCCAAGCGGTCTCGCGACAACTCACCCGAGTCAGCTCTATCAAGCCGGCCTTCTGGCTCCGTGGATAGTTCCAGGAGAATGGAACGTTTTCGATCTGAAAGTGATCGTGTCCGCGGCCTGCGTATCAACCGCCACTGTAGGAGCTGCCCCGACTTTCAGAGTGGACCTATATCAGGTCAATACGTCCAATCGGACGTTGATAAGTACGCAGCGCTTGCCTTGTATTGCAGCCCAAGACCAAATCAAGATAAATAACACTCTCTCAGACGCTTCCTCATTAATCTATTTCGCGAAAGATGGTTTTGACCCTGCAATACATCCAGCTAACGCAACGTTTTTCGGAGTGGAATTTATAAATGAAAATGGTTCAGAGGACACAATAAGCGGATTCGGCCGAGCGACGATATCGATAGTGCTCCGTCGAGTGTAAAAAATAGGCCGCCCCCGTAGGAGCGGCCTATTGAAACCGTGCGGTTTCTTTTGAAATAAGGATTTAATATGTCAAGATTTTTGTTCGCAAGTCAATTTTTATTTTTTGGGGCGTTATCATGCTCAGAATCTCCAAATTTGTTTGAAGATGCCGGCGCCGATACCGAAAAGGATGCCGGCGCCGATACCGAGACCGAGCTTGAAAAGGATGCCGGCGCCGATACCGAGACCGAGCTTGAAGAGGATGCCGGCGCCGATACCGAGACCGAGCTTGAAGAGGATGCCGGCGCCGCCGAGTTCGAAGGGTACTTCATCCATGTCAAGATCTGCTTGGATACATTTTTTTATATAACCGAGGCGACAACGACGACTCCTAAGCAATTTGGATGCCCACTCGGATATCGCTGCAACACACGGGCACCTCTAAATAGGTGCGTTCGGATACACCCCGAAAGCACAACCCCTTACTATGGTGGGTCGCTACTGACTTTGATTGACGGAACTGTATCCGGTCTCTGTACGGATGAGGGAACTTGTGACTCTAAAGCCTTCGAAGAAATTGGGGACATTTGGGGGTGTACATTGTGGCAGGGAATCTATGGAAACACCTGCATTCGCGAAGATGTGTGGGAAAAAATTTACTACAAGGAATAAAAAAACCCGCCTTTCGGCGGGTGGATGACCCTCTGGCCCGGGCGGACAGAAAGGATTTTTATTATGTATCAGAAAAAAGAATCTTTAGAAAAGAAAATACAAATTATTTGTGCAAACGGTTTTTCCGGAAGTTCAACCGAGGGCGTTAATCTTTCCGACATCATAACCGTAAACATGCCGGACGACTGCGAGATTCAGAAGGTGGATTCGGGAACCCGTTTTAATGCCGAATTTTATAAAATCGTTAGTTGCCTGCCCCAATCGACAAGATTGCTCCTCGCCGGGAAATCAATTGGGGCCTATAAAATCCTTAAAGAAGTTGAAGAAGCGACTCATCTATTATTGTCTTTTCACGCGGTATCCATCCTTACGGTCGATCCACATTACCCACTTCAAGCGGACAAGAAACTGCCGATTAATGCGCTGAAATATTCCCCTCTTCTTTACATGTCCAACTTACGGCAAACAGAGCATTACCCTACAGGGGCGAGGGTCAGAGGAGCAGACAACTACACGTTCAAAGATTCCTTAATCAATCACTTCAACATCGTTCGACAGCCCGAAGTGATTCAGTCCTTCATGCGCTGCTTAGGCTATTTGCGACTTAAGCAGGCACAATGAAACTCGCGATAACAATACTTTCCATTCTATCCGCATCATACCTAATATTCCTGTTATTCGGATTCGTACGAGGATTTGTGATCGGAATCAGCCGGTCCAGAAAAGGAAAAGTCTCACCGGATGCAGAGAAACCTAAACACATTCACAAGGGGAATAAATGGCTACATTGACAACGACTGAATCATCAGAAGAGATAAATCCGGATTCGATTTCTGAAACAGTGGACAGGCTAAAGAATTCTTCAATTTCAGAAAACACACTGCGGGCTTATTACAGCGACTGGAAACGGTTTTGCCAGTTCTGCGGGGGAATACGAAAGCCGGCACTTCCGGCTGACTCGGATACCGTTACCGCTTATATTGCATGGCTCGTATCCCTTCGGAAAAGATACTCGACGATCCGACGACATCTCACGTCAATCGGACGAATCCACGAGCTTAAGCACGCGAAAAATCCAGTCAAAGATCCGCAAGTGGAGATCGTTCTATCAGGAGCAGCACGGGAAACGGGCGCCGCTCCCCGGTCAGCTACGCCGATCACATGGCCTCTCTTGACTCAGTTGGTCGACAACTGTCCTCCGTCGGTGATTGGCATTCGAAATGCGGCGCTATTTTTGATTGGATGGTCGGCCGCCCTTCGCCGAAGTGAAATAGCATCAATGAAGTGGGAAGATATAACGTTCGGCGATCTCGGTGTCACGGTACATCTTCCACGGTCAAAAACCGACCCGACAGGACTTGGATACGATCTCGCGATACCGTATTCCGGACACAAAAAATATTGCCCTGTCGTGCGGTTAAAACAATGGCAAGAGCGCATTCGGAGATATACGGGCGTTGTATTTACTCGCCTCGGAAAAGGGGGGGAAGCATTTTATTTTTACTCTGACGTTCTCGGCAAGAAGCTTTCCGATAAATCAATTTCAAATATTATAAAACAGGGAATATACGAAATTGGTGAAGACCCTCGAAAATACTCGGGTCACTCCCTACGGCGAGGATTCGCGACAGAATGCGGCCGCATGGGAATTCCTGAACGCCTAATCCAGCGGCAAACCCGGCACCTTTCGATTTCTGTTCTTCGCTCGTATATCGACGCTGGGAATATTTGGGACGAAAACCCGCTTCGCGCCGTATGGCATGAAATCGGCCGAGTTATCCGGCAGCCCGGCGCCGAATCGAATCCAGCCTCGCCGCTTCCAATAACCGAAACGCCTCTTCACCAAGATTAACAGCGGCGGCGGCGGAATCAAAATCAGTAGTGGACTCGCCGCCGGAGATGTCCGCCCCGGTTGGATCAGGCTGACATTCGAAGTCGACGGCGAATCCGTCAGAAATCCTACCCATGCTTTCAGTAGATTGCAACTTGGGAATTATTTCGGCCGAGCAAGCGGCCTCCCTCTCTGCCCACGACATCGATGCCCACCGTCCGAGCCACTCAGACCACAGAATTCCGCTGTGTCCGGCAACCAAATCTACCCCGGCTGATATTTCCCAGCGCGCCCGGTCCCGAATCCGGAACCAATCCGAGCGATGAACTCCCCTTCGATGAGCGATGAGCCGCATCGTGTATATTATCGGGTTTTCTCGGGTTCTGGTTGTCGGTTTTTTCCTATCTTTATGATCGCGCGCGCGCCCGCGCGGCTCTTTGTATTTATTTGTTAAGTTACGGGAGTTTACATGAGAGTTATTTATAGTCCCAGGGTCTTCTTGCACAATCGGCATAGATGGTGAAACCTGCGACTGTGTAGGATACGGAACCACATTGTCTTTTCTGCCTCCTATCCAGTACGCCAACGCGGCAGAATCAATATCAATCACGGTTCGGAAGTGATCGGTTCCTACTCGGTATTTATTGCGACGAATGTATCCGGACTTTTCCAAAACTGCCAGGTGGCTATAGAGCGTCCGTTCTGCCATTTGTCCGCCGATTCTGTTTAGGCAGTGGAGGAGGGCGCCGATGTTGCCCCCAAATCGGCTGTAACCGAGCTTTGCCAACGAAACAAAGAGGGAGAGGACTATTCGCGATCTAAGGGGAATATTCCCATCAACAATAGAAAAAACGGTATAGTCGATGCGCTCCAGATCCCTATTTTGAGCTGTTTTACCCGAAAAAGTTGACAAATCGGAAGTATTGTGAGATTCCATTTTCGATTCCTTTTTTCGATCGGAGACCCCGTGCAAACACCTGGGCTAGGCAGTGCATGCGGGGGATCCGTGTTTCTTCTGTCATCTGCATTGACACAAAATAGAACAAATATTTCAAGCCGGCAAGAAAAAGGCACCATATCACTGGTTTTGATTTTATACTTCCCCTTACAGTCTACGGAAAATTACAACGTGACCTAGAAATTTCCTAGGGATCGCCTGGCAAAATACAATATTATTCCTTCATGGAGGGCTGAAAAAATGAAAGAAGAACTAAATGATGATGCAGCAGTTGAAACCGTTACGCTCGAAGAAGAACAACTCGCCAAGATGGATGATTTTTTTTCTGAGCTACCATCGGAGTATTCGATTGTTATCACGCGAGAGGAGCCGAAAGAATACAAAGGATTCTTGGATGAATTCATCGTAGACGATTTAGATCGGCCGTTGTCCATTCGCGACCTGATACAAAAATGGGGCGGGAAAGTGCTGAAAGTTTTAGTCAGGGCGCCCGGAGGGAAATTTGTAAGACGTTTTATTATACCTTTGAGATCCTATGAGCCGCTCACGAATGGGATGCCATGCGGCCGCCCGTATCCGTCGACCGCCGAAATGGCACGGAATGCCCCAAATGATTATTTAGAGTTGCTCAAAGCGGTTCAGGGCACAATAAAAGATATAACCCCGAAGCAACCCCCATCAACTCCGCAAGGGGAATCTACTTCACAGATGTTGATTCAGCTCTTAGTGCCCATGATGACCGCGGCCATGCAAAACATGACGCGGCCGACTCCCCAGACAAGTATGTCAGAGCTGTTTGGCATGATGGCAAAAATGAAAGAATTTTTGGGGGATTCCGGAAATGGAGATACAGACCAGGTATTGCCCGGAATTCTGAAGATCGGGGAAGCACTGGTTACCCAACGGGGAACTCCTCAGGCTCAGGAACCCAACCCCAACCCCAATAGAAACCGATTGACTCCGCCCCGAATAACGACAATTCCGAATCCGAATCCGGCTCATTTATCTATAGCTCCCGTTCCGGCTCCGAATCCGGCGCCGGCGCCGGAATCCGACAAAATTCCAATCGACAAACTGCCTGATTTTGTCGGATCTCTACCGCCCGATGTGCTGTCGGGATTAATGATTGAAGTTTTATCGCGAATGGACGAAAATAAACGTGATGCGCTTACAGACCAACTTCTAAGCGCGCTTGGAATTGAGGCAGAGGAAATTGAGGCTCCGGACTCCAAAAGCATATCCGCTGTCAATCGTACGCCACCGGGTCAAGGGGAATAGTCCAGTCGACCAGATGAAAACAACAGTGAAGCTCGTCGGTCGAGCGATTCGGAATGCCTCTATCTATCTGCCTATCCGCAATCACGCGGCCGCCGTGGCCACTACGGCCCCCCCGAAGGACTACGCGGGACAACTCAACGCTGTTTACAACGACTTCATTCATCGTTGGCGATATGTCCGGGACCCGGCACATAAAGAACTCGTTACCAGCTCCCCAGAGGCGCTCTGGAGATATGTTTTAGCCGGTGACGGCGTAGGCGTAGGATACGGACGCGGCGCCGGAGATTGCGATTGTGCAAGCTCAGCTATTGGAGCAGAGTTATTATCAATCGGATTTCCCGTCCGGCTGGCTACTACGGCGCCGGCGGGCTCCGTATCCGGCCCGCTGTTCGGACATATTTTTGTTCAAGCAGAAATGCCTAAAGCCGGCTGGGTAACTGTAGATCCTGTACTGCATCCGCATCAGCCGTTCGGGGCTACGGCTCGTCACAGTAGGATTGCCTACTGGGATCTATTTGGTAATTTGTTAGGTTTTAGTGGTAATGTTAAGGGGCTCGGAAATGATACCGAAGGAGGTGACAATATGATGCTCGGTTACAGTAACGAAGAGATCCAGGATTATACGGGATTGGTAGGATTCGGGGGAGTCGACCAGTGGGGAGAGCCGGAAGACTGGGAATCAGTCGGGCTCGACAACTGGGGGCATTTGTCACCGATTTTAGGCATCATCAACGGCGATGACTTGCCGCTTCCCGTCGAAGTGGTGACGGATAGTCAAGGACTCGCCAGGACGCCCATGATCGAGTTGTCCCCCTCGGATTACAACTATGTACAATTGTATAAGAGGCCCTACATGGGCATGCTGGGGCTCGGCGATGACGGCACCGTTTACAAGTGGGAAGACAATTCGGGGATGCTCGGCGGATGGTTCAAAAGGCTTTTTAAAAAAGTGAAAAAGGGCATCAAGAAAATCGGCCGAAAAATCAAAAAGGGCATCAAAAAGGTCGTCCGGATGCTGCCGGGCGGTAAGCTCCTTTTGAAAATCGCGAAAAAAATCCACAAAGTCGCGATGAAAATCGTCAGGCCTTTGATAAAATTCGTGGGCAAGTACGCGAGCAAATTGGCCCCTATCGCTGCCCTTATTCCGGGCTATGGACCGGCGATCGCCGCCGGCCTTCACGCGGCGGGCAAAATTGCCAAACTTATGACAAAATACGGAGTTGGATTTAAGGGAAAAAAGGGGAAAGTCCGAAGCCTCACCGCAAAAGACCCTAAAAATATTACAGATATGCAAAAAGAACTTGGAGTGTTGGCAAAACAGCAAAAGGCCATGCAGGCGAGAAAAAAAGCGGCAGGGATGACCGATAATGAGGTAATAGCGCGGGCGAAGAGGGCGGCGAGGTCATCCAGAGGACGAGGGCAACCGATGTATACTGGAACGCCGTACACATTCAGCCCATACAGGTGATACATGCAAGTCCCGAACAGAAGTCCGAAAATGTTTCCTCATTATCCGATGATCAACGCGAATGTGCTTCGGACTATCACCCGAAACACACGCGGCAATCGGTTCGGTGGATTAGGCGCTGTCGATAATCGATATATACCTGTCTCTGCACAGATTCTAGACAATCCAACTCTAGGATACTGGTATCAGATAAAAAAGGGTGAAACTTGGTGGAAAGTCGCGAAAAGTGCCTATGGCAGCAGTGATCTAAAAAAGGGGTTGCTGCTTATGAATTCCAGCACATGGAACGACCATATCACCCGAAAAAAAACCGGCTGGGAATCCTACAACAGGAAAGGACTTCAGGCGACGCCTGATTATTCACTCGCCAATCCACACGCGCCCGCCGGCAGCGGCCATGATTATCCCGTGGTGTGGATCCCCCCCCTCAGCGGAGAGGAACCGGAGAGCCTTTTCCCGAACACAATGGGGCCTCCTGGCCCGGAAGGAGAGAAAGGCTCTACGGGATCTCGCGGACCGGCAGGCCCAAAGGGTGATCGAGGTCCGAAGGGTGATCGAGGGCCGAAAGGGCCGAAGGGTGATCGAGGTCCGGCGGGAACCTCCGGGAGCATTACCGATGCTCAAATAATGGATGCCCTCAGCGATTACATGCGCCGTAATCCGGCGGCCGCCGGCGCGCGCGGGCCGAAGGGTGATCGCGGTCCGGTAGGGCCGGAGGGACCTCGCGGGCCGGTAGGTCCGGCGGGAACATCCGGGAGCATTACAGATGCTCAAATAATGGCATCCCTCAACGATTACATGCGCCGTAATCCGGCGGCCGCCGGCGCGCGCGGGCCGAAGGGTGATCGCGGTCCGGTAGGGCCGGCGGGACCTCGCGGGCAGGTAGGGCCGGCGGGAC
>Ga0315553_10002457_pt1 | contig 14875 bp, 15 predicted proteins | sample SalMarSW160140MG_FD_203099 | JGI IMG/M metagenome (GOLD analysis project Ga0315553, IMG submission 203099) | Salt marsh sediment microbial communities from the Plum Island Ecosystem LTER, Massachusetts, United States - Salt Marsh Sediment SW1601-40 ... | reverse complement strand
GCCGCGAGGCCCGCCGCTGGCTCAAGCGGCTCGACAAGCAGGCAAAGGCCGATATGTCTTAAGGGACGTGAGACACCGCTGGGGCCCGTCTACGGAGGGCAAGGGCAACCGCGAACGCCACCGGCTGCGCCACAATGACGGACTTCCTCGATTCGCTGGTTCAAGATATCGCCATCCTGTCGCCCATGAGCGTGCTGCTCATGGCGGCCGCTGGTCTTGTCGTGGGCATCGCCCCTGGTTCGTACCCGCTTCTCGCCGTCGGGGCCGGTCTTTCGGCCGGCTCGAAGCCCGCCGGTGCGGCTGCTCGATCCCGCACGCTCTTCCTGGCGGGCGGTTTCGTGCTCGGCATCGCCCTCGTCGACGCCGTCATGGGCGGGCTGTTCGGTCTGGTCGGGTTCGTTGTCCTGCGATCCCTTGCCGCTCTGATGATGCCCTCTACTTTGCACTGAGTCTGATCCTGCTCGTGATGGGACTGGCGCTCCTACGGGTCATCAGCGTCAATTTCCGCGTTCTTTATGCCGCGCCACGGGCGGTTACGGGCTTCTGGAGCGCGCTTGCGCTCGGCGTTCCGTTTGGTCTGTCCACCTGCCCCGCCTGTACGCCGCTGGTTCTTCCGGTCGTGCTGGCGGCCACGACAAGCGCCGACCCGATGATGGGCGCTGCGCTGTTGTTTGCCTTTGGCGTTGCGCGCGGCATCCCGATCGTCATGGTCGGTGCCGCGGCCGATCTCCTCCCGCGCCTTTTTCCGGTGATGTTCTGGATGCCGGTGATCGAGCGCGTCGGCGGCGGATTGCTTCTCGTCGCGGCGGCGGCCTTCGCCTACCAGGGCGGCGTCTGTGCCGGTTGGTTCCCGCCCCTTCCCCTCTAGCAGCTCCCGCGACTTGACGGTGTGCGCCGGCGGTCGAATTGGCTATGATGGGCCGCCGAGCCGGCCCCGCGTGCCGGCTCCCCGTGTTGAGCCTTGGGAGCGCTCCGGTGACGCCTGACAACTGCCGCCTCATCTCCCGCGCGCTGGTCGCCGGCCTCGTCGTTGCCGCCGTTGGCTTGAGCGCCTGCGGCCGCAAAGGTGCGCTCGAGCCGCCTGCGGCGACCGCCAAAGCCGCTGTTTCCGAGGACCCCGACGCTCCGAAGGATTCCGGACCGGAAAAACCGGACAGGCCGTTCATTCTCGACCCGCTGCTCTGACGGACATCCCGGTGAACCATTTCGCCTACCGTGCCGGCGTGCTCCACGCCGAGGACGTTGCCCTGCCCGACATCGCCGCCGCGGTCGGGACACCGTTCTATTGCTATGCGACCGCCACCCTCCTTCGGCACTACCGCGTGTTTGCGCAAGCACTCGCCGGTCTCGACGTCCTCATCTGTTACGCCATGAAGGCCAATTCCAATCAGTCGGTGATCCGCACCTTCATCAAGGCGGGCGCTGGCGTCGACGTGGTCTCGGAAGGCGAGCTGCGCCGGGCGTTCGCTGCCGGCGCCTCCCCTGACAAGATCGTCTTCGCCGGCGTCGCCAAGACCGCGCGTGAGATCGCCTTCGCCGTCGACGCCGGCATCCTGTGCTTCAACGTCGAATCGGAGCCCGAGCTCGCCCGCGTTTCCGAGATCGCGTCGTCGAAGGGCGCCACCGCCGCAATCGCCGTCAGGGTCAATCCCGACATCGACCCGCTGACCCACGCCAAGGTCGCCACCGGCCGCGGCGAGAGCAAGTTCGGCATCCCGTACGAGCGCGCCCGCGACGTTTACGCCGCCGCCGCCAATCTGCCGGGTATTAAGGTCGCCGGCGTCGACATGCACATCGGCAGCCAGATCACCGACCTTGCCCCTTACGACGCCGCCTACGAGCGTCTCGCCGACCTCGTCCGGGCGCTGCGCGAGGACGGCCATGCCATCGACCACGTCGACGCCGGCGGCGGCCTCGGCATCCCTTACCGCCTTGACGATCCCGCGCCGCCGGACCCGGCCGCCTACGGCGAGATCATCCGCCGGCGCCTCGGCAACCTCGGCGCGCGCATCCTGTTTGAGCCCGGCCGCGTGTTTGTTGGCAACGCCGGTATCCTCGTGAGCGAGGTCGTCTACGTGAAACGGGGTATGGCCAAGACCTTCGTCATCCTCGACGCAGCGATGAACGATTTGATCCGCCCGACGCTCTATGATGCCCACCACGACATCAAACCGGTGCGCGAGCCCGACCCTGCCGCCGGATCGATCGTCGCCGACGTGGTCGGTGGGGTGTGCGAGACCGGCGATTACCTGGCGCTCGACCGCCACCTGCCGCCGCTCGCGGAAGGCGACCTGGTGGCGATCATGACCGCCGGGGCCTATGGCGCCGTCCAGGCGTCGACCTACAACACCCGGCCTCTGGCGGCCGAGGTGTTGGTCGACGGCGGGGAATGGGCCGTGGTCCGCCACCGCCAGACCTACGGCGATCTCATCGGCATGGACGTGTTGGCCCCGTGGCTCGCCGAAGCTTGATTCCGGTATCCGCCCCGGGTGTCGCGGCACAGGTGATTTCGCCCGAATCTGTGTTAGCTTGTTTTTCTTGGGGGGACTGGATCAGGAACGGCTGCGAAATGAGCGTTTCCGGCCCCCTCAACGATCGCGACACGGCCGAGCGAAACACCCGCCGGCGGGTCGAGCGGGCCGTCAGACGAGCCCGGCTCAACCTTTTGTGGGAATTGGTGTGGCCGTTGCTGGCGCCCTTTGGCGTCCTTGCCGCGCTGTTCGCCGCCCTCTCCTGGTTTGGCCTGTGGCGGCTGACCGCCACGCCGGTCCGCTTCGCCATCCTCGCGGCCTTCGCCGCCGCCGCCCTCTACCTCGCTTGGCGCGCCACGCGCTTCGCGGCGCCCAGTCGCGCCGCGGCGTTTGCCCGGGTCGAGCAAGCGACCGGGGCGCTGCACCGGCCGGCCACCTCCTTTGCCGACCGTCTCGCCTCGCCCCCCGACGATCCCGCGACGCTGGCCCTGTGGATCGCCCACCGCCGCCGTCTGTTGGCGGCACTCGATCACGTGCGCGCCGGCATCCCCGCGCCCCGGCTTGCCGTCCACGACCCCTTCGCCTTGCGGTTTCTGGTGGCGCTGCTCTTCGTCGTCGGCTTCCTCGTCGCCGGCCCTGAACGGCTTCAGCGTCTCGGCGAGGCCTGGCAGGGCGGCGAAAGCGCTGCCGCCACGATCGCCCGCATCGATGCCTGGGTGACGCCGCCGACCTACACCGGCCGCCCGCCAATCTTCTTGACCGGCGACACCACTAAACCGCCCGGCTCGGAATACTCCGTCCCCACCGGCAGCATGGTCACCGTTCGCACCGGCGGCACCCACGACCTCGGCGTGTTCGCCGCGGCCGGCGGAAGCGAAACACCGATCGAGCCGGTCGCGGCCGAGAACGCCCAGGCCTCGCGGCCCACCCCGCTGGAGCACCACGTGACACTGAGCCAGGCCACCGACATCGCCGTCAGGAAGGGTGGCCGCGAGGTTGCCGGCTGGCGCTTCGTCGTCGAGCCGGACCGTCACCCCGCGATCGCCCTCATCGGCGAGGCCAAGACGACCCTCAGCGGCGCCCTCGACCTCTCCTATTCGCTCGAGGACGATTACGGCGTCGTCGCCGCGTTCGGCGACCTCGCGCCCGTGGATGACGCAATCGCCACCGGCGTCATCGCCCAGCGGCCGCTTTATGAGGCACCCGCCCTGCCGCTGTCTCTACCGCAACTGCGCACCCGCAAGGGCAACGGCCAGACGATCCGCGACCTCACGTCCCATCCATGGGCGGGCGCGCAGGTGCGCATGACGCTGGTCGCCCGCGACGAGGCCGATCAGGAAGGGACGAGCGCGCCGATCGAGTTGAAGCTGCCGGCCCGCCGCTTCCTCGATCCGCTGGCTCGTGCCGTCGTCGAGCAGCGCCGCATCCTCGCCCTCGACGCCAACGCCGCGCCGCGGGTTTTGGACGGCCTCGACGCCCTCACCTTCGCGCCCGACGAGACCATCGATGACATGGGCGCCTACCTGGCGCTGCGCAGCGCCTACCATCGCCTGGCGAACGCCCGCGACGACGACGGCCTGCGCAACGTAGTCGACTACTTGTGGACGATCGCGCTCGGCATCGAGGACGGCGAGCTGTCGCTCGCCGCCCAGGAGTTGCGCGTCGCCCAGGAGGCGCTGCGACGGGCACTCGAGAACAACGCCTCCGACGAGGAGATCGCGCGGTTGACCGAGGAGTTGCGTCAGGCCGTGCAGAAATTCCTGCAAGCGCTCATCGACGAGGCCCGCCGCGATCCGCAGATCGCCAACCTGCCGCCCGACGCCGACCTGCAGGCTCTGAGGCCGCAGGACCTGGAGCGGATGCTCGACCAGATCGAGAACCTTGCCAAGACCGGCGCTCGCGACGCGGCCCGCCAGCTCCTGAGCCAACTGCAAAACATGTTGGAAAACCTGCAGCAGGGCATGCCGCGGATGGGCGACCAGCAGAACGGCGGCGAGATGATGCAGAGCCTCAACGAGCTTGGCGACATGATCCGACGCCAGGAAGATCTGATGAACCGCACCTTCCGTGCCCAACGCGGCCTCGATCCCAACCAGAGCGGCGATACGCCGATGACGCGCGAACAACTCGAAGAGGAGCTCCGTCAGCTCCAGCAAGGCCAGCAGGATTTGGAGCAGGCGCTGCAGCAGCTGATGGATAAGCTCCAGGGCATGGGCATGGAGCCGAACGGCAAGCTAGGCCAGGCGGGCGAGCAGATGGGCCAGGCGGCGGAGAACCTCGGAGAGGGTCGCGCCGGCCAGGCGGTCGGCAACCAGGGCGAAGCCCTCGATGCGCTGCGCCAAGGCGCCCAAGGCCTTGCCCAGCAGTTCGCCAACGGTCGCCAGCCCGGCGGCCGCGGTATGAGCGGCGGCGGCCCCTATCCCAACCAGGATCCGCTCGGCCGGCCGCAGCGCACCCTCGGCCCCGACCTCGGCACCACCGTCAGGGTGCCCGACGAGATCGATACCCAGCGCGCCCGCGAGATCCTCGACGCGATTCGCCGCCGCCTCGGCGATTTCGGCCGTCCCGCGCTCGAACGCGACTACCTCGAGCGCCTGCTCGACCGTTTCTAGCGCGTTTGTCCTCGACAACGCCGACGAATGGCAGCCCGCGATACGCGTGCGCCGCGTCCATGCCGTAGCCCACCACGAACACGTCGGGACAGACAAAACCGACGTGATCGACGGCCAGCGGTTGGGCAAGCTTGCCCGGCTTCTCCAGCATCACGGCGATGGCGACCCTTCGCGCACCGCGCTTCTTGAGCCGGTCGCGGGCGAACGCGATGGTACGCCCGGATTCCAGAACATCGTCGATCAGGAGAACGTCGCGTCCCTTGACGTTGCTCTCCACGTCGCGCATCAGCTTGACCCTGCCGGACGACACCGTCCGCGTGTCGTAGCTCGACAGCGCGATGAACTCGACTTCCGGCGACAGCCCGGCGTCGTAGAGCGCGCGGAGCAGGTCTGCGGCGAAAACGAAGCTCCCCTTGAGGATCGACACGACCAGGAGGTTGCGGTAGCCGGACGCGGCGATTTCGCTGGCCATCTCGCGATTGCGCGTCGCGATCTGGTCCGCGTCGAAAAGCACGCGGACCGTCCGCCCGCCGATCGTTGGCATCAGCGCAGTCCGATCGTCTGGCCTTCCCGCGCGGCGAGGTTGAGCGTCACTTGCGTCGCCGCGCTCGGCGGTGACGCGAGCGCGCTGCGAAAGCCGATCGACCGCCCCGCCCCAAGGCCGTCGGTCGTCGGCTCCACCAGCCACGAGCTAACTTCGGCCCCGTCGGACGACTTGAGCGAGATGCGGACCGCGGGCAAGGCGACGTCGCGGTCCGACCGGTTGACGATCTCGCCCTCCACGAACAATGTGCTGACCCCGTGCACCTGCACGGTCTCGCTGCGGACCTTCTGGAACGCGAGCTGGTTGACGTCCTCGGGGAGCCCCGCCATTGCCGCGAACCGCGGCAGCCCGGCAGCGAGCGGCCCGCCGAGGACGAGAAGAGCGACCGCCACGGCAGCGAGCGCCCCGGCGATCCTAGAGTTGGGCCGTGTGCTAGTGAACCGGGGGCGCGGGCGTCTCCGCTGCGCCGTTGGCCGCGGTTGAGGCGGCGACTCGAAACCGGCACCGACGTGCTCGATGACGATCGCGTCGGAGACATCGGCCGGCGCGACCAGCGCCCGTGTGGCGCCCGGCCGCCGGTAGGGATCGTCCTCGAACACGCGTGCGAGCCACATCGTGCCGCATTGCCCACAGCGGACCATCCGCCCGTTGGAGCCGACCGAGGCGCGAATGTTGGCCGCTGTTGCGCAGTGGGGACAGTAGACTGGCATAATCAGGCTCGTTTCTGACGGCGCGGGCGAAGCGTAGGGTGATTTGGTTAACGGGTTGGAAACCAAGTTCGAGGGGGGAGTATCTGGTCGCCGCCCCGGCGCTGCCTTGATCGTGTGATCGACCGTTAACAGAGGCTTAAACGTGGCTTTGCGACATTCGGCGACGAAACCCGGCGGCGGCGGCGAGGCTGGCGACTTGATCCGCTTCGAGAACGTTGGCCTCCGCTATGGCATGGGCCCGGAGGTTCTGCGCGACCTCACGTTGAACATCGCGCCGGGGTCATTTCAGTTCCTCACTGGTCCGTCCGGCGCTGGCAAGACGACCCTGATCCGCCTGTTCTTCCTGACGCTGAGGCCGACCCGCGGACTGCTTTCCGTCTTTGGCCGCGAGGTCTCCAGCCTCGTCAAGTCGGAGCTGTTTTCGCTCCGCCGGCGCATCGGCGTCGTCTTTCAGGACTTCCGCCTGCTCGATCACCTGACCACCTTCGAGAACGTGGGTCTGCCGCTGCGCGTGCTCGGCCGCGAGGAGTCCGCCTATCGCGCCGACGTCGTCGAGCTGTTGCGCTGGGTCGGCCTCGGCGACCGCATGCACGCCATGCCGCCAATCCTGTCCGGCGGCGAGAAGCAGCGTGCCGCCATCGCCCGCGCGTTGATCACGCGCCCGGAGGTGCTGCTTGCCGACGAGCCGACCGGCAACGTCGACCCGCCGCTCGCCAGTCGCTTGATGCGGCTGTTCGTCGAGCTCAACCGGCTCGGCACGTCGGTGATCATCGCCACGCACGACATCAACCTGATGAACCAGTTCGATGCACGGCGCCTTGTCCTCGAAGAAGGCCGGCTTACCATCTATGACTGACGCCGACCTCGCCCACAGGATTCAGGTCGTCACCCACCGGCGCCAGTCGCGCCTGGCTGCCCGCCGGCCCAACCAGCTCGTTCCCGAGAACACCGTCTCCGGCAACGCGCTCACCATCGTCATCGCCATCATGAGCTTCCTTGCCTGCCTCACCCTCGGCGCGGTGACGTTGGTGCACGATGCCTCGCGCGACTGGCAGCTTGACGTGCAGCGCGAGATCACCATCCAGGTGCGCCCGATCGACGGCGTCGACACCGCCGCGGAGGCGGCCAGAGCCGCCGACATCGCCCGCCGCACCCCCGGCGTCATCGGCGCCGACGTCCTCGAGGATGCGGAGAACGCGCGCCTCCTGGAACCATGGCTGGGCAACGGTCTCGACCTTGCCGACCTGCCGATCCCCCGCCTGATCGTCGTGCGGCTGGCCGATGCCAACGCCGTCGATCTCGACGACCTCGCCGCCAGCCTCGGGGACGTTCGTGGCGCCAGCGTCGATGATCACCGCGTATGGGCCGGGCGCCTGCAGTCGATGGCCAACGCGACGGTGTTCAGCGGCGTCGCCATCCTCGGCCTGGTGTTCGTCGCCACCGTTCTGTCGGTGGTTTTCGCCACCCGCGGCGCCATGGCCTCCAACGCCAACGTCGTCTCGGTTCTGCATCTGGTCGGCGCCGAGGACGGCTTCATCGCCCGCGAGTTTCAGCGGCATTTCCTCCTGCTCGGCCTGCGCGGCGGCTTGATTGGCGCCGCCGCCGCCGCCTTCCTGTTCGCCCTTCTCGGCTTCGTTCTGATCCCGTCGATGGCAGGCAGCGAGGGCGAACGCGTCTCGGCCCTGTTCGGGCGTTTCGCGGTCGGTCCGATTGGCTACTTCGGCGCCCTCGGCATCGCCTTCCTGGTAGCGGTGATGACCGCGTTGACCTCGCGGCTCACCGTCTACCGCTACCTCGCCGACAGCGAGTGATCGTCGATGTCTGGTGCCCGTCCCCGTTTTTCGCTGGACCCGACCGCAAGATGAGCGATGGTGTGCGCGATCCCGCCGGCACTGGGCAGCCGCCGGCCGAGCCCGGGGGACCGGCGCTAGAGGCCGCGATGGAACCTCCGACGCGCCGCGCGTGGCAAGTGACAGGCGTTGCCGTTGCCGTTGTTTGCCTGATCGGCGCCGCCCTTGCGGCGGGCTTCGTCGCCTTTGCCCGGAACGCGGCCGAGGCGGCGGCTCCGCCCGACCCCCGTGCCGATGGCATCGTGGTTCTGACCGGCGGCAGCGCCCGCATCGACAACGGTCTGAAGCTTCTCGCCGAGGGGCGCGGCGCACGGCTCCTCATCTCGGGTGTCAATCCGGTGGTCAGCGAAGAGGCACTGGCCAGCGCGTTTGGCACCGAGTTCGACGCCGCCCTCGCCTGTTGCGTCGACCTCGGCCGCACCGCGCGCGATACCATCGGCAACGCCGAAGAGACCCGCATGTGGGCCGAGCGCCAGCGCTTCGCCTCGCTGTTGGTGGTGACCAACGCCTATCACATGCAGCGTTCCATGGCCGAGCTCGCCGACGCCATGCCCGACATCGAGCTCCTGGCGGTCCCCATCGCCAGTCCCGACCTTCGTCTCGCCGACTGGTGGAAGGAGCCGCGCACCTTCGGCCTGCTGGCCCGCGAGTACGGCAAGTACCTGGCGAGCCTCGCCCGGCTGACGTTGTCGCCGCAGGTGGCGCCTGCTGCGGCAACCGACTTCGGCACCCGTTGACGCCGCCGCGCCGTCGCGATGCTCTACCTCCGCTCGTTCCTCTTCAACGCGGCGTTCTACGTCGCTACGGCCGCCTTCCTCGTGGGCACCCTGCCGGTTTATTTCATTCTGCCGCAGTCGTTCGGCATGGGCGTCGTGCGCACCTGGGCGAAACTGACCTTGTTCCTGCTGCGCGTTCTCGCCGGCACCCGCACCGAACTACGAGGCCTGGAGCACCTTCCCGCCGGCGGCGCTCTCCTCGCCGTCAAGCATCAGTCGGCCTTCGAGACCATCGCGCTCTTCCCGCACCTCACCAATCCGACCATCGTCATGAAGCGCGAGATGCGCCGGCTGCCGATCTTCGGCCAGTACACGATCAAGAGCGGCATGATTCACATCGACCGTGGGGGCGGGCCGAGGGCGCTGCGCCAGTTGGCCGAGCGCGCCAGGGAGGAGCTTGCCGGTGGCCGCGAGATTCTCATGTTCCCGGAGGGCACGCGCCGCCCCCCGGGCGCGCCGCCCGCCTACCAGTCCGGCATCGGCCTGGTTTACCGGATGCTGGGCGTGCCGGTCGTCCCGGTTGCCCTCAACTCCGGCCTCTATTGGCCGCGCCGGAGCTTCCTGCACTATCCCGGCACCATCGTCGTCGAGTTCCTGCCGCCGATCGAGCCCGGGCTCGAACCCCACGCGTTTCTCGACCGACTGGAGACCGTCATCGAGACGGCCAGCGACCAGCTTCTGGTCGAGGCCTACCGGTCGAAGCCGAGGCCGCCGTTTCCTGACGCCGCGGCCGCCCGCGTCGCCGCCCTCGGCTGACCCGGCCACCATTTCGGCGGGTTTCCGTCCGCTTTCGCCCGGTTTTCCCACTAATTTGGCCGGGATTGCATGTGACCATTGCGAATCACCAACCAGATGTTCTATGTTTGTTCTCATGGTCGCCGCGCTTCCGCTCCTCCTCTCCGATCGCCCCCCGAACCTCGCCCGGAGGGCGGGGCTCGGCGACCGCTTCCACTATTTTCGCGGGGCATCCGGCCGCCGCTACCTGTTCAGCGCGGTCGCCCGCGAGGAGCTCGCCGATTTTCGCTCCGCCACCGTCATCCTGGCCAAACGCGCGCCGGACGGCCGCCTCGCCGCCTGGTCCATCGCGGCTCTCGACCGGTTCGGCCGGCCGACCGACAGCCGGCGGCCGTGGCCTCCGATCATGCCGATCGACAGCTTCGTCCTCGTCCATCTGCTGGCGCCGACCGAGGCCGATCGCCTCGATGTCGTCGACGACCTGACGACCGCATCTTTACCGCTCGCCGCTTGAGGCGAGCGCCGCGGCGAGCCGCTCCAGCGTTTCATCCCTGATTCCGAGCGCCCGCAAGTGCTCCGCGGTACTGATCACGTAGCTCGCGTTGTCGCCCGCGCCTCCGCGCGCGTGCCGCACGTGGGCGAGGAGCTTCTGCGGCGCGAGCCGCCCGGCATACTGCGGGTGCGAGCGGTCTGCGACGTACGTCAGCGCCCGCACGATCCGGTTGCCATCTTCGACGAGGCGGATCGGCCGCCACGTCTCGTGATAGACGGCGGTCACCAGCTCGCGCTGCCGCAGGTAGGCGATGACCTGGTCTCGGTCGGCGCCCGCGACCAGGAAGGCGACGCCGCGGCATGAACCGCCACGGTCGAGTCCGAGCACAAGACCGGGTCGCGTGCGCGTTCCGCGGTGGACCCATGAATAGACACAGAGCGACCGGTGCACGCCCCTGAGGAGCGCCGGCGCCGCTTGGGCGTGGGCGAAGCCCGGCCGCCACATCAGTGAGCCGTAGCCAAACACCCAGAAATCGGACATACGGGGTCGCGCGCGGGTATCGAGGATTCGGCCGCCGACGTATCAGCCCTTTGATGACCCTGCAAATTCCGGAACGGATCGACATGACCACACCACGGCGCCGACGCGGATGGCCGGGCATGATCGCCGGCCTGATCGTCGTCCTTGCGCTGGCTTGGGCGGGCTACTGGTACGCGGCCTATCGGGCGGCCGAGACCGCGATTGGTCGTGCCAATTCGGGCGCGGTTGCCGGCCACCGGATCGGCTGCCCCGGCGAGAGCCTCGGCGGCTTTCCATTGCGTCTCGACCTTTCGTGCGAGCGCCTGACCTACAGCGGCGCGCGCGAAACGCTGACCGCGGCCCTCGGCGCCCTCTCGGCGAGTGCGCCCCTTTACCGTCCGGGTTACGTCGCCGCGACCCTCACCGGCCCCCTTGTCGTCAACGCCCCGGATGCCGGCGTGGCGCTCACCGCCGAGTGGTCGAGCGCCGCCGCCGATGTCTTCGTCTGGATCGGCGGCCTCGCCGGCGCTGGCGCCCGCTTCGACAGCCTCGCGGTCGAGAACGATGGCGATACGCGGGGCTTTCCGGTTGAGCGCCTCGAGGCCCATGTCGCCGAGGCCGCCGTCGCGCCGGCCGGCGACGGTTCCTACCGCTTGACCGCGTCGGCGGACGACCTCGACGTGACACCGTCCGACGCCGCCCCGCTGCCAACCATCGACGGCGAGGCGAGCCTCGTCGCCGAGGACTTCGGCACGGCGCTCGGCACCGACCCGCTGGCTAGGCTACTCGACTGGCTTCGCGACGGCGGCGCCGTCACCATCGAGCGCGTGCGTCTTGCCATGGCCGGGGCCGAGATCGTCGCGGAGGGATCCTTGTCGCTCTCCGACGAGGGCCTGCTCAACGGCTCGCTCCTGCTCAGCTACAGCAGCATCGAGTCGCTTGGCGATCTGATCGAGACGTTTCGTCCGGGTTCGCGCGACACCTTCGAGCTTGCCGTTCAGGCGCTGAACGCGGTCAGCAGGCCCGTGACCATCGACGGCGCCTCGTTCCGCCAGACGCCGCTCACCTTCACGGACGGCGTCATCTGGCTGGCGATCTTCCCCCTCCCCGTCGACCCGATCCCGGCGGTGAGGTTTTAGGTGGCACGTAGCCCGTAGGGTGGGTTAGGCGCAAAGCGCCGCAACCCACCACAGGCGCTGAGCACCGTTGCCCACCATCTGGGCTCGCGAAGACTTAGGCGGTGGGTTACGCGCCTTCGGCGCTAACCCACCCTACGTGCTTCGGCGAGCGCCGCCGCGAGTTGTGCGCCCGTAAGTTCGGAGTTGGTTGTCATCAGAGGCCTCCAAAGATGCTGAGGAATTCGAGGCGTGCGCGCAGAAGGACGTACGAATCTTGCTCAAAGAACCGATAGGTCATGCTTGCAACCAGCGGCCCGTCTTTGGCCCGATCATAACTGGCCACGGGCTGTTCGTTCACGAGAACGACTTGGGGACTTAGGTGAATGTCGCTCGTCGGAAGGTTTCTTTCATTGGGGACCAGGGGATAGCAATAGTAGAAGCCTCGGTTCTCCGGCTTGGTCTGTGAGTATCCGACCCTGATCGCCGGCGCATAGCGTGGATCGAGCACCAGTTGGCCGCCGTCGTCTAGGTTATTGTGCGATTGCTCGGTCCCCTCGGGGTAAGTCTCGCCCGGCGCACCGCGATAGAGAATCATGCCACCGCCGCCCCGCCGTGGGACGCCGTATTGCGGCGTGCCTTCTCCGTAGTACTGCAGCAACCGGTGACCGTCGAACAGGATGTCGTCGGAACGGTCGCGCGACCCGTCGGCATTGCTCACGATATTGAACAGCTTGCTCCAGGCTTCGTGGCCGAACCAGTAGGTCGGATGGTCCTCCGGCCAGAAGGGCCGCACGATCTCGCGCACTACCTCTGGCAGCTTCAGCCGGATAATCCGCAGACAAGTGTCGGGGAAGTAGCGCCGCCCGGGATACCAGTCGCGCTTGTTGAACGGATTACCGACGTTGAAGGTGAGCATCTCCGGTTTGACGATGTTCTTCGCGGCCTCGGCCTGCCGCCAGGCGTCGTAATCGGCCCGCGTCGCCGCCTCGATGGTGGCGCCGCCGAAGGTGAGCGCCGACAGCGGGCTGTCGTAGGCATCGTCGGTCCCGTAGCCGACACCGAACCACGGCTCGTCGGCGTTCTCGAACGTCATGACGAGCGGCATCAGGTTGGGGGGGACCTTGCCGTTGGCAGTGGTCTCACCGCGGCAGGCCTCCGGTGGACGGACGACCACACCGGCGCCGTCCGGCATCTTCAGGCCGTAGACCATGGGCACGACGCCGCCTTCGGACGACGTGCTGCCGTCCTTGTAGGTCGTCCTGCGCACGTTGCAGCCGACGACAATGTCGAAGTCCTGCGGCTCGCCCTTGTAGGCGAGCTTGACCTTGAGCCTGAAGTACGTGCCGCGATCGACCTCGACCGACTTCGTGAAGCTCCAGCGGCCGAGCAGAACCTGTCCCGCCTCAGTCTGTGACAGGGCGATGAGCGCACCGAAGCCCACGAGAAGGAGGACGACCGGGAGGCCCGCGCGTTTCCCGTCCATCCTCACGTCAACACCTTTGTGCCGGGGTCTTGCGCTGGGTCATGGATCTCAGGGCCCACACTGGTATCCAAATACGAATCCGCTCGCAAAATACTCGCTTGCAACCTATCGGTTCGCAACCGCAAATCTATGACAGTTGCGAATTCGCGTCGGATGGTTGGGAGGAGGTTATGAGGAAACGTGCAATAGCTAATTTTCCCCAGCAGGTCCAAGTCATAAATTTTGACAATACTAAACAAATATTTTCACCCGTTACAGTCCTTTTTGTCCCCTCTGGAACAATATGTCCAATCGCGCGGCATCGTTTCCCTTCGGAATCGATCAAGTATACTTCCACCAGACTGCTGGAGGGCACAGCGCCAAACCCATCTAGCGGCGCGGCTATTCTGGCCAAGCCATACGAGGGAAACTGCTCAACGATCTCGTAAATCTTCCCAACAAAGCAATTTCCACGCCGGCCACTCATCGTTTCTCTCCGGATACATTGTGCACGTTGCGTCACGCGGCGCCGTAGCCCGGATGGAGCGAAGCGAAATCCGGGACAGCAGGCCCCTACCCCCCCGCCTCCCCCTTCCCGTGCGGGCGACCGAAGTCGGGCGCCGCGGTCTCCTGCCCGGCCTCGATGATGCCGCGGCGGATGGCGCGCGTGCGCGTGAAGAGGTCGAAGAGCTTGTCGCCCTCGCCGTAGCGGATCATGCGTTGCAGCGCGGTGAGGTCCTCGCTGAAGCGGCCGAGCATCTCCAGCACCGCCGCGCGGTTGTTGAGGAACACGTCGCGCCACATGGTCGGGTCCGACGCCGCGATGCGCGTGAAATCGCGGAAGCCGCCGGCGGAGTATTTCATCACCTCCGATTCCGTCACGCTTTCCAGGTGGGCCGCCGTGCCGACAATATTGTAGGCGATGAGGTGCGGCACGTGGCTGGTGATCGCCAGCACCAGGTCGTGGTGCCCAGCGTCCATCGTCTCGACGTTGGCGCCGAGCGCCCGCCAGAAGCGGGAGAGCCGCTCGACCGCCACCGGGTCCGTGCCTTTGGGCGGCGTGAGGATCGTGAAACGGTTGTTGAAGAGCTCTGCGAACCCGGCGTCCGGCCCGGAGTACTCCGTGCCGGCGACGGGATGCGCGGGTACGAAATGCACCCCATCCGGGATGTGCGGCTTTATCTGCGCGATCACCGCCGACTTGACCGAACCGACGTCGGAAACGATGGCGCCGGGCTTCAGCGCCGGCGCAATCGCCTTCGTGACGTCCGCACACGCGCCGATGGGCACGCACAGGATCACGCAGTCGGCGTCCCGCACCGCGTCCGCGGCTTCGGCGTGGTAGCCATCGCCAAGCTTCAACTCCTCCGCCCGCTTGAGCGTCTCCGCCCTCCGCGTGTTGATCGCGATGTGGCCCGCCGCGTTTGCTCGCCGCGCCGCCAGCGCGATCGACGCGCCGATCAGCCCGATCCCGATCAGCGCCAGGCGGGGAAAGATCGGCTCGCTCATCGAAACGGCCCCATCGCTCCACCTCTCCCCGGTGGGGAGAGGTCGCCGAGCGATCGCAGATCGCGAGGCGGGTGAG
>Ga0315553_10002456_pt1 | contig 14875 bp, 16 predicted proteins | sample SalMarSW160140MG_FD_203099 | JGI IMG/M metagenome (GOLD analysis project Ga0315553, IMG submission 203099) | Salt marsh sediment microbial communities from the Plum Island Ecosystem LTER, Massachusetts, United States - Salt Marsh Sediment SW1601-40 ... | reverse complement strand
GAAGTGTATAGAGAATGCAATGCTTATCCTACTCACGGCAATGCAGAAACCATTCTTTCAAACTGTGCCGCGCATCTGGATAAGTACGCCTCAGAATACGGTGAACTAAGTAAGCCATTTTGGGAAAAAGTATATGTAAAAAAACAGGGCTTGCCTCAAACCGTCCCCCAAAAACTTGAAGAGGTAAATAAGCTTATCGAAGAGATAAAATTGTAAACTCTATTTATCCAATGTTTGTTGAGAAACAATCATACCAAGAATAATACAAAGTCCCCCCAGCCAGCCTATTATACCAAGTTTTTCACCTAACATGATATATCCGAAAATTCCTGAGAATAGCGGTTCTCCGGAAAAAATAATGGCTGTTTTTGTAGCAGTCGAATGTCTTTGGAATCTGTTCTGCATATAAAAAGCAAGAGCAGTTGCGAATACAGACATAAAAATAACCGCTCCCCAGATATTTAATGAATAAGAAAAATGAAGTGCCTGCTTTTCGGCAAATATCGCAATTAAAAATGATAAAACGGTTACGGTAACCAACTGCATGATGACTAAAAGAACATAATCTAATTTTTTACTGTACAAACCCACAGATGTAATATGCATTGCAAACGAAAAAGCACATAAAAGCACCAAAAAATCACCAAAGTTAAAAGAGAACTTTCCGGTATAATTTAAAAGCCATAATCCGAGAGTCGCTAAAAACACTCCGATAATGGAATTCTTTGTTGCTTTCTCTTTAATGATCACTAAAGATATAATCGGCACTAAAACCACGGATAATCCGGTAATAAAACCTGCCTTAGTTGCAGAGGTATATTGTATTCCGACCGTTTGAAACATATATGCCAGAAAGAGAAAAATGCCGATTAACGTACCTTTTTTCAAAATCATCATATTCATACCTTTTAATCTCTTCCAAAAGAGTAATACAAGCAATATAACTGCAATCAAAAATCGAAAACCTAAAAAGGTATAAGGAGGCATCGTACTTAATACATTTTTGGTCAATGCAAAGGTAGAGCCCCAGATAATTACAATAATCAGTAAATAAATTTCTGCTTGAATACCTTTCATATTTTCTCTTCTCTTTCTCTTTAAAATAATAACAATAGGACATTCACAACTTTATCTATCTTTTTGAAACCAGCCATTCTCTAATCCCTCTTCCTTAAAAGCTCGTAAGGCCTCCCTATATTCCTTTCTGTTTATCCTTCTGGATAGGAGAGGAAATTGGTCAGCCTGATAAGCTGGAAAATACTGGGCCATCAAACTTATATAAGTATGAGGAGAAATTTCCCGGGCGATAAAACGCATAATCTTTCTAGTCCCACTTAAACCCTCAGGAAAAACTAAATGTCGTACAATTAATCCCGAACGAGCTACCCCGATCTGGTCTATTGCCAGATCTCCCACCTGTCGGTACATCTCCTTCAACGCCTCCTTCATTATTTCAAAATAATCAGGAGCAGATGAATATTTTTCAGCAATCTCATTATCGGCATATCGGGCATCCGGCAGATATATGTCCACAATATTATCCAGTAATTTTAAAGTTTCTACCGATTCATAACCGCTGGTATTATAGACTATGGGAATGCATAAACCCATTTTAATAGCTAATTTAAGACTCTTTAATATCTGGGGTACAAAATGGGTCGGAGTAACCAAATTGATATTATGACATTTTCTCTTCTGTAAAGCAAGCATAATTTTAGCCAATTCTGCTAAGCTAACTTTATTACCATTTCCTAATTGGCTTATGGGATAATTCTGACAATAAACACACTTTAGATTACAATGGGTAAAAAATATGGTGCCCGAACCGAAGTTACCCACCAGAGGTGGTTCTTCCCCAAAGTGAGCATTATAACTGGAGACTACTACCTCTTCGCCTGAACAGCAAAACCCTTGTTCACCCTTTAGGCGATTGACTCTGCATTGATGAGGACATACCTCACAGGAAGAGAGTAATTTATAAGCTTTCTCAATCCGTCTATCCAATTCTTCTTCTTTGATATTTAAATATCCCGGATACTTTAATTTTCTTATCAATTTTTAATTTTTTCACCTAAAGATAATTTAATACCTCTTCTAAGGAATCTACCTGTAAATAATTGACTGATAGAGGCTCTTCTTCCTCAAATTTCCAGCTTAAGTAAGGAATCAGGATACAATTTACACCTAATTTTAAACCGGGATTCAGATCTGAACGAACACTATTACCTATAATCCAAGTCTCCTTCTTATTTAAATTATGTTCTTTCAAAATATTTTGATATTCCTCTACATTTTTATGTTTTAAAACGTAAATTTCTGAAAAATATTTTTTTAAACCGCTTAGTTGCACTTTTTCTTCTTGAACCTGGGGATCACCCAAAGTAGCCAGAATTAAAAAATACTTTGCGCTTAAAATATCTAATACCCGATAGACACCATCAACTAATTCAGGAATCTGTCTAAAAACTTGCCATCCCACTTCTTCAATTTTTTTCTTTAATTCAGCATTAATCTCTTTTCCATTCTTTTGGGAAAAATATTCATAAGTCTTCCCCAAGCTATGAGGATATCTCTCTTTCGCAAAACCATGTTGACGTATATTTTTGATGTCAATCTCATCAAGTTTTGCCAATGCCTCTTCCTTTTTAAAACCGGATTTTTCCATAAGTAGGGAAAATTCTTTTCTCGCCTGGTTGTATAGCTGGGAAGTTTTAATCAAAGTATCATCCAAATCAAAGATAATAGTCTTAATTTTCATTCTCTCCTTTTACCTAAATTCTTTATAATTATAACTATAATGAAACGCTTTAGCAAACCCCATTCAGTATCAAGTATATCGTATCGAGTATCGAGTAAAGAGAAGGAAGAGTACCATATTTTTCTCTCTTTCTCATTACCTTACTAAAATTTACACTAACACCTGTATCTCGTGAATCGTATCTCGCAAAGATAATAGAAATCAATAGATAGAATAAATTCGTATCGTGTATATAAATACAGTAATAAGTAATGAGTGATATGTAAAAACAGTATACAGCGAAGAAAAAATAAAAAGAAAGAAGAAAAAGAGTTGGCATCAAGTATTGATCAAGCAGATAGAAAAGATACCAGAGAAAAAATGATCATAAAAATCTTTTATAAAGTTATAAAAAATGTGTTATAATTAAATTCGTTAATTATAATAGAGCGTTAATCGACTAATTTGTAAATAGAATTCCAACCATTTAATATCTTGAATTAAATATTGAAAATTAGAAAGAGGGTAAAGATGAAAAAAGACACAAAAGAAATTGATAATTTAAAGAAGAAAGAGATTAAAAAAGGGAAAAAATCCATGATTAGAGAACTACTGGAAACGGTAATCAGTGCCGGGATAATTGCTTTTATAATTATTACCTTTATAGGGCAGGTCACTGTAGTAAGAGGCGCCTCTATGGAACCCACTCTTCATAATAATGAAAGGCTTATTGCCAATAAGATTAGTTACCGTTTTGAATCGCCTGAAAGAGGTGAAATCATAATCTTTAGACCTCCTTTAGAAATAAAACGAAATTATATTAAAAGAATCATTGGGGTTCCGGGAGATAAAATTGAAATTGCTAATGGAGAAGTTTATGCTAATGGAGAAAAATTAGAAGAATCTTATGTAAAAAATAGATCGTTTGGAAATATGCCTCCTACAATAGTCCCTGATGATTCATTCTTTGTCCTGGGAGATAATAGACCCAATAGTAGTGATAGCAGATATTGGGGATTTGTTCCTCGTAAGAATGTGGTGGGAAGAGCCTGGGTAATTTTCTGGCCCTTGAATAGAATTAGATTACCGTGAAAACATTTATCAATTTGCCAATTCACCAATTAGACCAATTGACCAATTAAATTAGTCGTTAGGTGATAAATCTAGCGTGGAGCGTACAGCGTTTAGCGTATACATTTGGTTATATAGTTAGTTGGTTACCTGATTAGTTAGTTACTAAATCAGTACAAACCGGTTAACTAATTAACTATATAAACATTCAACTATCTCACAAATTTAGACAGGTAATAGTATGATTTTATTTATCAAACCTGTTTCGGCTCAAATAAATTCGATACCAAAAAATCGCAATTTATATAATAAGCTTTTTTTATGATACTATACGCTACGCGCTAAACGCTATACGCTATTTTTCTTTACTATATACTATATACTATATACTGATTTTATTTATACGTTTCGATAAACTTTTCGATCGAACGGTCATAAGTTCTCTCTACTTCGGGAGGAAATAAACATCCCGGAAGCTCTCCCATGTTCCAATGGTAGGTGATACATTCACAACATTTACCTTTTCTGCTGCAAGGTTCATAAGTACAAATACATTTTTTTTTATTCTTTTCAATATTACATTCCATCACTTTTCCTCCATACTCTTTAAATTATGTCTAAAAAAATTTTAAAAATATCAAATTACTTTATGATCTTTTTTATTAATTAATTATAATTTTAAAAATATTTTGCTTCAATCATTTTATTATAAATGATTGAAGCTCATTAATTTTTTGAATTGTCTCAGAGGTTACTGTATAATAAAAAGGTATACAATACAAAAATAGTATAGCAAATTTAAAGTAAAAAGGAGTAATAAAAATGAATTTAAGTAATAAATTTGTATTTCTAGGGTTAATCTTAATTTATATTATTACCAGTTTAACTATCTTTTCTTTCGCCAGTGAAGAAAAAGACTATATTAATCAAGCATTAAAATTAATCGATGAAGAAAAGTATAATGAAGCGGTGGGAGAATTAGAAAAAGCCCTGGCATTAGTTAGAAGTAAGTCCAATTTAGAATTTGTTAATGTAGTATTTACTAATGAAGAAGCAGGCGGTTTCGGTCTGTATAATCAAAGAGGAAACGCCACCTTTGCTTCGGGAGAAACCTTTTTTATATATGGAGAGACAAAAAATTATACCATCAAAAAAATTGATGAAAAACTTTTTGAAATTTATTTGAAGGAAGATATTTACATTTTAGATGAAGAGAATAGCATACTGTTCGGACAAACAGATTTCCTAGACTATCATATTACCTCACATTCTAAAAATTCCGATCTTTTCATTAATAATACTATTACCCAAACTTCTCCTTTCCCTGCCGGTAATTATAAATTTCGTTTAGTCTTAAAAGACGTTTTCTCTCAAAAGACTACGGAAGCAACCATTGATTTTACGGTCGTAGAGTAAATTCGATAAATAAGCAGGCAGATAGAATAAAAAACGCAAAAAAAGAATAGAACTCATCAACAGAAAGATCATTTTCAATATACAAGTCTAAGGGGGAAAATTTACGCGACATTCTTAATTTAGCATAGCTTGGAGTATTGAATCAATCCATCAATAACTCGTTCAATCCGGTTATCGTACTTTTCATTCGGTAAGAACTGGCTTTTTTAATCTCTACCAGGATTAATTCTAAGGTAGACAAAACTTTGGCCTGCATCACATGCCCACCACAGACACTTCCGTTTTCTGTTCCAAGTAATGTATGTAAATGAACAACTAATTCATTATCCATCGGAAAAACGTTCCCCTCAAGTGATAAAATTTCATAGGGACCCATCATTCTAAGTTCATTGGTCTTGGAAGGTTCCAAGGGGATTTTTGCCCCTGCCAGGAGGTCTCTAAATACCACCTCCTTGGCACTTCCAATCGCTGAAACAATTACAGCATGTCTTATTCCGTTCTCTTTACAAAAACTGACAATCTTCCGAGGGATATCGTCATCGGGGATCATTCTAATTACATAAGGATCACCGAACCCAACTTTTTCGAAAAATGATTTATGCATAGCTCTGCTCCTTTCGGCAATTAGATTGGTTATAGAGTTAATTTATTATACCAATGTATTCTATCCTTACCCTTCTTTTTGAGTTAATTTTATTTCTTTATAGGAATCAAGCAGAGAAATTTTAGAGTTTCTGAACCGGTATTTTTAAATTGATGTCTCTCGTTAGGAGCTGCATAAATAACTGTTCCTCTTTTTATCTTGGTCTCTTCTTCTCCATTATTAGCTACCCCTTCACCTTCTAAAATAAATACTTCGTGTTCCCAATTATGAGTATGTAAAGGACTATACCCACCGGGACCAACCTCAAACAGCCTCATAGCAAAATTTGGAGCATTGTCTTTATCAGAAATAAGCCACCTTACTTGAACATCCTTGGCCTCTTCAAAATCTACAGCTTCAGCTTTAACTTCTTTATAATCTACTATCTTCATCTTTTTCTCCCTTTCTATTTTTTATTTTTAATAAACTACCACCCCCTAGGATGGTGTCTTTTAAGTAATTTTTAACCATTGGGTAAAAATCATCTTCTTTTTCAATTATCGGAATATTTTGTTTGCCTGCCTCCTCTTTTTGAATATCGGTTGCATAACTCCATCCGGCCAAAAAAACTTTTACTCCTAAAGGTCTGGCTTGAATTAAATGGCTTAGCTGATCATCCACAAAATATATTTCTTCGAACTTAACCTTATATAATTTTACAATCTGCTTCATCTGCTTAGATTTGTTTTCACCATATCTTCTATCCAAAATATCTTCCGGTCTCATGGTAAAACCAAAATACTCAGGAGTAAACGTTCGGGCAATTGCTTTCCTGCTATTAGAGGTAGCAATCACGATTTTAGTTTCTTCTTCTAATAATTTCTTTATCCCCTCTATTACCTTGGAATAGGGTGGCTCCAAACTAAACCAGGCTCTATAGTCCTTATTTTGAAGTCTTTCTCGTTCTTTATAAAATTCTTTTTCATAGTTTTCAAAATCAAATTTCACTGTCTTTCTATAATTGTCAAATTCTTCCTGATTCTTGATAAACTTATTTTCTTCTATTAAGTTCTGGATTAAACCGTAATCCGTTGCTCCCCGAATATAAGGTCTTAAGGTTCGGTAATATTTTATCTCTTCCTGATGCTGTTTTTTGGTCTCTTCCCAATTTTCGAAAGCGAAAAGCTCTCCTCCAAAATATTTCCTTTTTCCCCGTCCATATAATCTTAAGTAAGCGTTATGGCCAATAAAAAGCGATTCTAAAACACTATCGACAATTACCCCATCAAAGTCTATAGCTAATATCTTCAATCTTATACTCCTTTAATCTGTTTTATTTTACTTAAGATAGTCTTCTCTTATAGGGTAAAAAACGTCTATCATTTTGGTACCTGGCTCTAAGGGGGTCGCTTCATGTTCCACATTGGGAGGGAGTACTACTCCTTCACCCACCTTTAAAATTTTAGTCTCTCCTCCGGCAACCATTTTTACAGAGCCTGCTATGACTACTCCGATTTGTTCATGGGGATGTTTATGTTCAGGCATAATAGTCGTATTTGGACCAAATTCAAAAAAGCTTACCATAGTATTTTTATTTACCACAACTCTTAATGTAGAATCTTCCAAAACCTTTTTTGCTTTTAATTCTTTGACTTTAAAAAAATTTGCTTTTTCCATTATTCTCTCCTTTTTATTTTTATTAGTTGATCATTAAATCATTTCTTCTATTATTTGAATTGAAATTAAAACCCTTATTTTAAAACTGCTCTTAAGGCTTCCCAGTGAGATTGAAAGGCTAAAGGAGGCATTTGATTTTCTGAAAAAAACTCTGCCTCTTCCGCATCATCACCGGCGCAGAGATTTCCTCCTAAAATCTTAACTTCATAAATTATAGACACTAAATAACCATGAATTTCGCTATTATTGGGATAAACTCCGATCAACCTCTTCGATTGTCCTTTTAATCCGGTCTCTTCAGTTAATTCTCTTAAAGCGGCCTCTATAGGACTTTCCTCTATCTCCATAAATCCGCTGGGCAAAGCCCATTCGCCTTTGCAGGGCCCTATTTTCCTTTTGATTAATAATATTTTACCTTCATTATCTCTGGCTATCACTGCTACTACCGGAGTAGGATTTTCGTAATATATCCTTTTACACTTCGAGCAATACAATCTTTCTCTCCCTTCCAACATCTTTCTGACTAATTGATAGCCACAATATGGACAAAACTTTATCAATAAATTACTTTTCATCTATTACTAACTCCTTTTAGCGCAGATATAAAATCTACTCCTACTTTTTTCAATAAGCCCTCCTGGGCAAAACTGAAATAATTATTCTCTCCCAATATGATATGATCCAGTACTTTTACCCCGACCCATTCACAAGCACCAGCCAGACGCTCAGTGATATCCAAGTCATTTTTACTGGGATTTGATTCTCCACTGGGATGATTATGTAAAAATATAACCGAGGCAGCTGATTCTTTGATTATTTCCTTTAATACCTCACGGGGATGGACTATACTTTCCGTTAGACTCCCCACTGAAATATCAATATCCTTGATAATTTTATTCTTTACGTCCAACAGGACTACCTTAAATTTTTCCTTCTTTAAATCTCTCATACACGGTCCATAATAACTAACTAAATCTAAGGCATTATGAATTTTCTTTTTTGGTGAATTAGTTTCCCGTAGAAGTCTTTTCCCTATCTCAAGAGCGGCCTTTATTTGGGCAAATTTAGCCAGGCCTATCCCTTTAACAGAAATCATTTCCGGATAACTTAAAGAATCTAATTTTCTTAAACTCTTTGTTTCTGATAATAAATCTTTAGCTATTTCCACCGAGGTCTTTCCCTGATAACCTTTAACTAATATTATTCCTAATAATTCCGCATCTGTCAAGTAATCTACACCATGTTTAACTAACCTCTCCCTCGGTCTTTCCTCATCCGGCCAATCTTTCACTGTATAACTTTTCTTCTCCACCTCTTACTCCTTTTATGACAATTTTTGTGGTAGAGCCTGGTATTTTTTCATTTTAAAAAAATTTTTTGCCAGGCACTTTTTTCCACTTTCTATTTTTCTTTTCTTTTAATTCTATCGAAGCGGTATTGTAATTTTTCTCTGATAAAAATATTTTTTACCATATTTAAGGCTTCTTCCACTACCGTTTCTGCTTTTTGATAATCCTTCAAATGGTGTTCATAATATTTGGCTAACTCTTCGTAAGGATAATAGGTAAATTCTCTACTTCTTTCTATGATCTCTTTCCATATTTTTTCTGCATCTTCCCATTCCCCCTGTCTCTTATAAGCAAAAGAAGCCAATCTTAATATCTCTAAGGCCTCTTCTTCTGCTAAATTGTGTTTTAAAGCTTCAGTATAATAGTGGGTACACTGCTCATATCTCTTCTCTTCATCAAACATCTTACCTATACTAAAAATATCCATCCCGTATTGGGTATTATTCAAAGGATCTTCTACCAGAAAACACATCCTGCTGACCAGGGCTACCAGGGAAAGAATATCCTGTAAATTATGTTCGAAAACTTGTTTTAATGCTCGGGCATCTTTGGTTTTAAGATACCTAAAATAAATCTCGGGGACTAGATAGCCCGGAACATCGTTTTCTCTAATAACTCCCAGTATATCTCTTTCTACTGTAGATAATGAACAATCCTCTAATCTCCTTTTCCATAAACGGCGAGCGGGATAAAGTAAATCAAAATGACCGGGATTTTCTAAATTTAATTTCATCCCGGACATAATAAAGCGACTCTGAATTAAGGGAACATCAAAAGTCTTACCATTGTACGACACTATCGCCTCAAAATTAGAAAGCAGTTCATTGACTGCCGATAGTAAAGCCCGCTCTTCGTTAAAATCCCGCATAAAATATTGCCGAACACAAAATTGGTCTCTTTCAAAATATCCTACTCCCACCAGGAAAATATAAGTCCCTGCACCTCCGGCTAATCCGGTAGTCTCGGTATCAAAAAAGACGGTCTTATTAATATCTATTTCTTTCAATCTATCATCCCTGGCTAAATTGGAAATAGTTCTAGCTGAAGATTGAAAAATTTGAAAAAGTTCAACTTCTCCGCATCTATAATCCTGAGGGAAATAATTTTCCCGTAGAAAGCTGTCCCCAAAAGGAGTGGAGATAAATTTTCCTGATAATACTTCCTCTATCTTTACTTCCTGATTGAGTATAGGTATATTTTCCCCTTTTTGTGATTGAGCAATTTTACTTATATTTTTTTTTAATTGAGCAATTTTTTCCAGTCGCCTTTTTATATCATCCATCATCAGCTCAAGGCCTCCTTTAAAATCAGAAGAGCGCTCTCTTTTCCCTTGATACCCACTTCGTCAATAGGTCCTACACAGGAGGGGCAGCCTTTTTCACATCCGCAGCCAAGAATTAATTCCCGAGCCGCCTGCAACAAAGACCGACGCAATTCAAACATCTTCTCGCTGAATCCCACTCCCCCGGGATAATTATCATAGATATAAATAGTCGGTTCTCCGGTAAAAAGAGAACGTACTTCCGACACTGCCCTGATATCCTGAGGGTCACACATAACATATAAAGGAACAACATGAATAAGGACGTTTGATAGAGCCAAAAGCCCGCTACTTAAATTAAAAGAGGTGCCTTCAATTTCCAGACGTTTCAATAGCTCTCTACTAACATCAGCCAAAGCAAGCCAATAAGCGGTGGTATGCATTTCTTCCGGAGGCAAAGATATTTCCCCGAAACCGATATTCTCGTGAGTATAAAATTTTATCTTTTTATAACAGGTAGAAAGAGTGGTAATGGCAACTTCCCCATAGGCATGTTCCATATTTGACTCCTCAACCTTCTCAAACACATCTAAAACCTGAATATTAGTTTCGGTCTGGGCATCAGTATAATAATTAACTTTAACTTTTTCGGCATAGGCCTTCTGATTCTGATAATCCAACCTGTAAATAGCATATTGTTCGCCTTCGTGAAGATAAATAGCCCCTTCATAGATAAGGGTGGATACACTGGCTTTATCTACTTCCCCGATAACCTGTTCCTGCTGGACAGCTGTATCAATAATTACAAAATTATCTACCGAGGCGCTACGCAAACTTATCTCCTCTGTGGGATAGACTTCGCTCATCCAATGCCATTTCTTTTCCACGTGATGAAGTACACCTTCTTTCTCTAAATACTCCAAAACGTCCCGCAGGTTTTTTGTACCGAAATCTTCTCCTTCTTCAAAGGGCAGTTCAAAAGAAGCACACCTGATATGACTGACTAAAATACTCAAATTATCCGGGTCAATAACCGCACTCTCCGGTGACTCCCCAAAAAAATAATCAGAATGATTGATTACAAACTGATCTAAAGGGTTACTGGAGGCAACCAAGATAGCCATTGAACTATTGGATCGGCGCCCTGCTCTTCCGGCCTGCTGCCAGGTACTGGATATGGTTCCGGGATATCCGGCCATAAAACAAACATCAAGCTGCCCAATATCTATACCCAGCTCCAGCGCATTGGTACTTACTACTCCTTTTATCTCACCATCTTTTAAACCCTTTTCTATTTCACGTCTTAGATTAGGTAAATACCCTCCCCTATAACCTCTAACCATATCCTTGGATCTTCTCGTTTTAGCTAAAAAATCTTTTAAATAACTGGTTAGAACTTCGGTAGTCAGACGGCTTCTCGCAAAGATTATGGTCTGAATATCGTAATTTAAAAAATAAGCGACGAAACGGGCAACTTCTTTAATTAAACTTTTCCTGATTCCTAATTCTTTATTAATTACCGGAGGATTATAAAATAAAAAATGTTTCTCGCCTTGTGGCGCGCCATTATTATCGACTACAACAAATTCTTCTCCTACAATCTTCTGAGAAAGATCCTGGGGATTAGCAATAGTCGCTGAACAGCAGATAAACTGGGGATTCGACCCATAAAATCGGCAGATTCTCTTCAATCTCCTGATTACATTGGCCAAATGGCTTCCGAATACTCCACGATAGATATGAACTTCGTCGATTACCACGTATTTCAAATTTACAAAAAAATCCATCCATTTGGTATGATGAGGCAATATCCCTAAATGTAGCATATCCGGATTAGTTACCACAATATGCCCTTTCTTGCGTATGGCCTGTCGGGCGGAAGAAGGGGTATCTCCATCATAGGTATAAGTCTTAATTCCCTCATCCAGAGCTGATACTAAGTGATACAATTCAGTCAATTGGTCCTGAGATAAAGCTTTAGTAGGAAACAGATAAAGTGCCCGACTATTTTCATCTCTTAAAATAGAATTTAATACCGGCAAATTATAGCAGAGAGTCTTGCCTGAAGCGGTAGGGGTTACCACGACTACATTTTTTTTATTCCTGATAAATTCCAAGGCAGAAGCCTGGTGGGAATAGAGCTGGTTGATCCCTTTTTCTTTCAAAACCCCTACCAGTTTATCCTCTATCCACTCCGGAAATTCCTCATAAACTCCGGATTTAGCCGGAATATGTCTCCAGTCAGTAAAGTAGGCGCTTATTTTATTATATTTTTTTAATTCATTTAAGATTCTTTCTACCGGCATCCATTAACCCTCAACTCAAATTGATACAGGGGACGGTTCTCCGTATTAATAATAATATTATATTTTAAACCAAATTAACACAGAGAACCGTCCCCTGTATCAATTTGAAACAAAACTCTTTACTAAATTAATATTATTAAAATCATCTTTTTCATCATGTTTGGGAGTTTCCAGAATAAAAGGCAGGTCTTTTAGATATTTATGATTCACCAACACCCTGAAACCTTCCAGTCCTATATATCCTTTGCCAATATGCATATGTCTGTCTTTTTGAGAACCCAAAGGAAATTTCGAATCATTAAGGTGTATTGCCTTTAATTGCTCTAATTCCAAATATTTATCAATTTCCCCTAAAGTCTGTTCAATTCCTTCTTGATGCGAAAGGTCATATCCTGCGGCGAAGGCATGACAGGTATCTAAACATATTCCTATCCTCTTTCTATCTTTCGCCCCTTCCATCATCCTCTTTAATTGATAAAAAGTATAGCCTAAATGCGTACCCGAGCCGGCAGTGTCCTCTAATAATATCATCGTTTTTAAACCTAAATCTACGCTTTTCTCTAAAATAATATTAAGGGCTCTGATTATCCTCTGAATTCCGTATTCTTCTCCTGCTCCGGTATGGGCCCCCGGATGGGTAATCAGGTAGGGTTCGGTCAATAAAAGGTCAGCTCTCTTCATCTCTTCCAAAAAAGCATTAATTGATTTAAGATAAAGTTCATCTGAGGGAGAGGCCAAATTAATAAGATATGAGGTGTGAATAAAAACAGGGTTAATATTAGAATTTTTTAAATTTTCTCTAAAATTTTCTACTTCGTTCTTTTTTAAAATCTTCTCCCGCCAGGTAGATGCATTCTTAGAGAATACCTGCATTGTATTACAGCCTAATTTCCCAGCCCGGGCAACAGAATTGTCTATTCCCCCGGCGATAGAAATATGGCATCCAATCTTCACTCTATATTTCCCCATTTCTTTTTTCGTTATTTAATTTTGCCAATAAAAAATAGAGATTATTGAGAAATTTTATTGACTTCTCTATTTTGATAAGTATAACATATTACTATAGACTTATTAAACAATTATTGTCCTTACGTCCTCATCACCTAAAAATTTTTGGGCTTAAAAAAATAGGGGAAAGTAATGTATAAACAAATTCTTGAAGAATTAAAAGAACATATGCCTTTTACTGCTTTTGGAGCTGCTACCGGGATAATCATGATAATATTCTTGCAAAAACTACCCATCAAATTATCCTATAATATTTTTTATACCCTTCACCCCCTTCATGTTCTTTTGAGTGCACTGGTTACTGCCTCTATGTATAATTTTTATAAATGCAGACCAAGAAAGGAAAAATGTAACCCGGGAATTTTAATTTTTATCGGTTATGTAGGCTCTATTGGAATAGCTACATTAAGTGATTCGGTAATACCCTATCTGGGTGAAATTTTGCTCAATCTACCCCATCCAGAAATTCATTTGGGTTTTATTGAAAAATGGTGGCTGGTCAACCCTTTAGCTCTATTCGGAATTGGAATAGCTTATCTAAAGCCCTCAACAAAGTTCCCTCATTTTGGTCATGTTCTCCTTAGCACCTGGGCTTCGCTCTTCCATATTATTATGGCTTTAGGACAAACTTTGAATTGGTTTATCTACATTGGTATTTTTATTTTTTTATTTCTCTCTGTTTGGATACCCTGCTGTGTAAGTGATATCGTATTCCCTCTCTTATTTGTAAAAACACCAAAAAATTAAATAGTTCTTCTTCCTGTTCCTGACTTTCGCTGGTGATATATCATAATTTTTTCTTTTTTTTCTTCCCTGAAAAAATCAACCCATTATCCGTATTTGATTTAAAAAATTATTTTTCATCCAATAAATATATTTTATTATGCCCTGCTGACTGTAACATCAACCAGATTTCATCAAAAACATTATTACTAAATTTTTTGCCCTGATTAATATAATATTCTACCGCTTCCTTTTCAGTTAAACCTACTCCCTCTCCTATAATTAAAAATAATTTACCATTATGATGATATTTTTTTAAATTTTTATTCTTTATCCGCTCATTTAAAGAATCACAAAACATTTGGGTGGCCTCAGCCAAGCAATCTTTCTTGTCTTTATTTTTTCGGTTATTATTTTTATTTTTTGCTCTCTCTTTCATTAATTTAACTAATCCCCAGGTAGCTTTCGCCTCATCTTTATTATAATAAACCGGGGTAATTTCAATATTTAAATTATCCGAACAAATACAAGATGGTTCTTCTTTAATGGGATTGCCTAAACTAATAAAGCGGTAATCTTCTTTATTCTTTTTATTATATTCTTTGAGAAAAACTTTACAGGTTTCTTTTTCTGAAATTTTGTAATCAATTTCTCTGACACTTCTGTCTTCTTTGATCGATTTCTTGGGGAGCATCCTTATTATTTTAAACCTCCATAAAAAAATAATTTTATTTTTATACTCCT
>Ga0315553_10002454_pt1 | contig 14888 bp, 10 predicted proteins | sample SalMarSW160140MG_FD_203099 | JGI IMG/M metagenome (GOLD analysis project Ga0315553, IMG submission 203099) | Salt marsh sediment microbial communities from the Plum Island Ecosystem LTER, Massachusetts, United States - Salt Marsh Sediment SW1601-40 ... | reverse complement strand
ATCCCGACCTAATCGTTCTCGACCTTATGCTGCCTGACATTGATGGACTTGAGATCTGTCATATCTTGAGACGTGAATCCGACGTGCCGATTATTATGCTGACCGCCCGGACTACCGACCAAGATAAGTTAGCAGGCTTGGATCTGGGAGCCGACGACTATGTGACCAAGCCCTTTAGCCCAAAAGAACTGGTGGCTCGGGTGCGGGCGGTGCTAAGACGTCTCCCCGGAGAGCGTGGTCCTGAGGAGATTAAGACTGGCAAGCTCAGCATGGATTTTTCGACACACGAGGCGTGGTTTGCCGGCAGATCATTGAATTTGACTAGCGTTGAATTCAAATTGCTAGGAATTCTGGCCAAAGAGCCTGGCAGAGTCTTCAGCCGAACAAGCCTTATTGAAGAGGGTCTGGGCTACGATTTCGAGGGTTTCGACCGTACCGTTGATGTTCACATACTGAACCTGCGCCGAAAAGTGGAGCCAGACCCCAGCCACCCCAAGTACATAAAGACGGTATACGGAGTCGGTTATAAGTTTGTGGGAGGGGAATAGTGACACATCGCTTGTGGTTTCGTCTCGCATTGACTTTCGCAGCGATAATATTGGTGACCGTCGTCACCATATACTTATTCGTGAGCGAACGCATCGCCGCCGAAATGGAATATTATGAGACAACGAGTGCGCAATATCGTTCTGATCAAATACGATCCAAGCTATATCTGCACTATTTGGATAAGGGAAGTTGGGAGGGTGTTCAGTCTGTAGTTGAAGCGCTGGGTGTCTCTGGTACGCATATTGTACTCGTCGCTGTGAACGGAACTGTCGTAGGGGATTCAGAAGGAGAACTTCTAGGAAGAACGAATTACACTGACCCATCGATTAGTCCGGTCGAGTTGTCCCTGCTCAGGGGAGGGGTCCAGGAGGTTCTGGGACAGGTCTACATCTCCACTGACCCAACGGCGGAACCGTATGTCGCTCCATTCCTGAGACTCTCTGCGTCAATAAATCGATCTCTTCTCCTGGGCGGTTCTCTGGCAATCGGCATTGCTTTGCTATTGACTTTTCTCCTATCGCGGAGGATGACGTCACCCATCGGAGTTCTGGCTGGGGCTGCCAGACGATTAGGACACGGCGATTTATCCCAGAGGGTTCGATTACAGGCAGAAGGCGAGGTTGCATCACTGGCTGAAGCCTTTAACTCCATGGCGGCTGACCTGGAGTACGCCGAGCAATTGCGACGAAATATGGTCGCTGATGTTGCCCATGAATTGAGAACTCCCCTTTCGAATATTCAGGGTTACTTAGAGGCAATTTGCGATGGGATGGTAGAGCCAGATGCTACTGTTATCCGCTCCCTCAATGAAGAGACATCTCTGCTTTCGCGACTGGTTAATGAGCTCCAGGAGCTAAGTCTGGCTGAAGCTGGCGAACTGAAGCTGGTTTATCAGGCAGAAGACATCAGCAACTTGGTTAAGCAGGCGGTGACCCCCTGGCAACCCCAATTAACAGCAGGAGAGATATCGCTGCCCCTCGACGCGCCCGATAATCTGTCACTGGTTAACATCGATTGGCAGCGTGTCAACCAGGTGCTGCACAATATTCTGGAAAATGCGGTGGCTCACACTCCCAAGGGAGGCACTATTAGCGTGGCTGTTAGCCAAAAAGGCAAGTGGGTAGAGGTGAGCGTATCCGATACAGGCGAAGGCATTCCTGCTGAGGATTTGCCTCATATCTTCGAGCGTTTCTATAGAGTGGACAAGTCTCGTGCCAGAGCCACGGGGGGTAGTGGTTTGGGACTCACTATTGCCAAGCGTTTGATAGAAGCTCATGGTGGAACAATCGTGGTTCAGAGCAAGCTGGGGGAAGGAAGCCGTTTTTCATTCACTCTCCCCGTCGCAGAATAGCACTCGCTGTCGCTGCCTGCGCAGTGCCTGGCCATCGAGTACAACAATCCTTGCCTTTTCTTTCGATGTTCTAGTACTATACGAGGCACATCTTGAGGAGGGACCCTGTGCATGAATAGAAAGCTATTGTTTGGCTTATTGGCTTTGGGTGCGGCAATGATAGTGGCGGGCTTGGTGATAGTCTTTGCGGGCATGCCCTAGGTTAGTCGGTCGCTCAATTCATCAGCCTTTTGGCTCTTCAGGGTCCTTGGTCGCACACCGGACAAGTTACGACTGTAGGAATACTGGCATCACTTTTCTATTGTAGGTACAGCTGTATTGAGGAAAAAGGCTATGCTTTGTCAATGGCGTAGCCGACAGAACGAACAGTTAGTCAGTTTGGTCGATTATAGGGGAAAGTTCAATTCAGATGCGAGCTGCCGACCGCACACTGCGCGAAGTCGTTCCATCCCACAGCAACCATGGTGCCGTCGGACCTAACCCCCACAGTGTGGTAGTCGCCTGCCGCGACCTGGACGATGTTGAACCAGTTGCCGGTATCACACTGGCCCGCCCAGTTTGTGCCCACGGCAACCACGGTACCTTCCGACTTAAGTCCCACCGTGTGCCTGCCGCCTGCGGCGACCTGGATGACGTTCGTCCACATGCCGACATCACGCTGGCCGTAGTTGTTGTATCCCACGGCGACCACGGTGCCGTCGGACTTAAGGCCCACGGTGTGGTAGTCGCCGGCGGTGACCTGGACGATGTCGGTCCAGTCGGCAACATCGCACTGCCCGTTGTCGTTGTATCCCGCTGCGACCACGGTGCCATCTTCCTTAAGCCCCACCGTGTGAGCATAGCCTGCGGCGACTTGAACTATGTGCGTCCAAGCGCCAACATCACACTGGCCTTCTGTGTTGTCTCCTGCGGCGATGACGGTACCGTCGGATCTAAGACCCACGGTGTGATATTGGCCTCCGGCGGTCTGGGTGATGTTCGCCCAATTGCCGACATCACACTGGTCGCGGTTATTGAGTCCCACGGCGACCACGGTGCCATCTTCCTTAAGCCCCACCGTGTGAGCATAGCCTGCGGCGACCTGCGTGATATCCGTCCAGTCATCGACATTACATTGCCCGTAGTATGGAAGGCTGTAACCCCTGGCGAGCACGGTGCCGCTAGCCCCAAGCCCCACTGTGTGATAATAGCCTGCGGCAACCATAAAGTTGACCTCCTCAAAGTTGGCGGTGATGGAGCAGTGGTCGTTTACAGTGATGGTGGTTATGGCGTCATTAGCATTGACAACGGTGCCCACATCGCCAGTCCAATTGACTAAGCGATAGCCCACCTCAATCCCAGTCACTAGGTTCACCATCGCTCCTTCGAAATAGGTGAAAGTCCCCTCTCCAGGAGCGATTACCGACCCTCCGGCTGTACTGCCGATAGTGAGGGTATGGGATTCACGACCGCCATAGCTTACCGTGCCGGCAATCAGGGTTAGCGCAATCAAAAAGACCGTGATTGTTCTCATGGATTTGAGCCTGAGAATGCTATTGTATCACTAGGTAGGGAATTATCAATAGGTTGCGATATCCAAGACATGCCGTGGAGCCAAGAAGCAACAAAACGCTATCTTGTCACCACTGGACGAACATAGGCATGACTACATGGACATAATTGTCCACGCCTATAGGCCGGATTGTTCCCGGGCTCGAAGGGGTGGTCAGTTCTAGAGCGACCTGCGCTTGGGGAAGAACAGACAGGACATCGGAAAGATATCTTACATTGAAAGCGATTTTTGCCTCTTCTCCATCGATGAGAGCATCGACTTCGCCAACATTGTCGCCAACCTCTTCAGCCTGAGCAGAAACAGTTACCTTCCCCGGGGTGAGTTCAGTACCTGGGGTAACGACCAGGCGAACTATGCCACTAGCGTCCCGAGCAAATATGGAGGACATCTTAGTAACCCGAAGAAATTCACTAATGTCCACTACAGCCCGCGTCGTATAGCTTTGAGGAATAACCTGAGAGTAGTTTGGGAATGAACCTTGAATAAGCTGGGAGACTATCTCAGCGTCCTTGAGCCGGAAGAGGACCTGGCTCTTTTTTTCGTTTACGGTGATTTCCATCGGTTCCTCTTGCTCACCAAGAAGGCGACTCAGTTCACTGAGGGTTCTGGCCGGGATAATAACCGTAGTCTTCTCCTTGACTGGCGAGTTAAGAGTTGTCTTGTGGACAGCTAATCTGAAGCCATCAGCCCCCACCAGGTTAAGCTGGTCGCCATCGAACTCTGTGTTAATTCCGGTTAATACTGGGCGCGATTCCTCCGTGGCAGCAGCAAACGCAACCTGCGTAATTCCTTCCCTGATGGTAGCTGCTTCAATGGTCGTAGTTATGCCGTCGTTTATCTGGGGGATGGGTGGGAAATCTGCGGCATCAATGCCATGAATATGTGCCTGAAAGTGGCCGCTCTTCAGCTCCAAAATGCGACCGCTAGTGGGAAGATTGATTTCAATTAAGTCGTTCGGCAACGAATTGACAAAGTCGGTGAGCAGGCGAGCAGGGATAGTTATCTCTCCCTTCTGTTTCACCTTGGCCCCAATCCAACACGTGATAGCCATTTCCAAGTTAGTGGCTGCCAACTTGAGGCGCGATTGCTCAGCAGACAAAAGAATGTTTTGCGTAATGGGCAAAGTGGACCTCGTCGCTACGGCTCTGCCTACAATGTTTAGGCCCTTGTTTAGGTTTTCTTGAAGACAAGACAATTTCATGGAATTCCTCCCCCTCTGTGTATAATGAAAGTATACTATCAACAACTGTAATAATCAATGATTTTATTTGACATAATACTGGATTCACCAAAGGCACGTTACCATTGACTATTATGGTCAAACTGGCTTACTTTCTAGCTGTACGCTCGTATTTTCAACCTAATAAACCCTCCGGTACAAAACCATCAATCTGTAATTACCGTCCATAGAGTGCAGTTAATTTCTTTAACCTGGCTTTGATTTCTCCGGTCAACATATCAGATGTAAAACGCCAACACCAGTTCCCCTCCGTGGTACCTGGAAGATTCATCCTGGCTTCACTACCCAATCCCAAAACATCTTGCATAGGGATGAGAGCTGTATCGGCGACAGACATCAAAGCCAAGCGGATGAAATCCCAATTTATCTCGTGCCCATCTGTGCCGAGATACTTCAAGGCAGACTGCCTCTCGCTTTTTTTCTCCTCCCCGCTCTGAGTGGTATCCTCCATTCTGCTACCCCTGAACCAACCAATAGTTGTATTGTTGTCGTGGGTGCCCGTGTACACGACACAGTTTCGTGAATAGTTATGGGGCTTGTAATCAGCAGCTTTGGGGTCATTGCCGAAGGCAAACTGAAGAACCCTCATCCCCGGAAGCCCCAACTGCTCCCTCAAGGCATCTACCTCTGGTGTGATTATCCCTAAATCTTCAGCGATGATGGGGAGGGCGCCTAACGCCTTCTGCACGACCTTAAAGAGTTCACCCCCCGGTCCAGAGACCCACCGTCCATTCATGGCAATGGTATCCGTGCCCGGAACCTCCCAGTATTTCTCGAAGCCGCGGAAATGGTCCAACCTGACGATGTCCACTAAGGCATGTGTTGCCCGGAAGCGCTCAATCCACCAGGCATAGCCATCCTTGGCCATTACATCCCAGCGATAGAGAGGATTTCCCCATAGCTGTCCCGTGTTGCTGAAGTAGTCAGGCGGCACCCCAGCCACCACCGTTGGTTTACCACTGGTATCCAGATAGAACGTTTCTGGATGCGACCAGACATCAGCGCTATCGAGGGCAATAAATATGGGCATATCACCGATGAGCCTGATCCCATGCTCATTACAATACTTCTTTAGTTCAGACCACTGCCTAAAAAACTGATATTGCTGATATTTGTGGCAGCAAATCTCGTGGTTCAGCTTCCTGCTCCAGCGTTCGAGAGACTTTGGATGACGCTTCTGGATATCTTCCTCCCAAGTATTCCAAGCAGCGAGGCTGTGAGCATCTTTCAATGCCATAAACAAGGAATAAGTTTCAAGCCAGGAGGCATTCTGTTGACAAAAAATCTCGAATTGCTCCCGCTCACTCGGAGTAGCTTTCTTCTCGAAAGTCTCAAAGGACTTTTTCAACAAGGGCATTTTAGACTCGATGACCGAATCATAATCAGTTTTATCTTTAGGGAAGGAGGGCATATTTTCCAGGTCAGCAGGTTCTAGGAACTTATTTTCAACTAATCTTTCCAGACTTATGAGCAGCGGGTTGCCAGCGAAGACCGAGAGGCATTGATATGGAGAATTGCCGTAGCCGGTGGGGCCTAGAGGCAAAACCTGCCAAAGACGTTGCCCGGTGCTAGCCAGAAAATCTGCGAACTGATAAGCCTCTCCTCCCAAATCTCCTATCCCAAAGCGACCTGGGAGTGAGGTCGGGTGCAATAATATCCCGCTTGCTCTGGGAAAGCTCATGTTACGCTCCTCTCGAAAAATCTTAGCATTGCCTCGTTAGGATTCCAAGAGCAGCGTCACTTCGGCGGGCTGAAGCACCAGGGTCTGCCCTGAAACCGGCACTTCGGATGAGGAGTCCTCGTCCCGGCAAATGCGATGCAGGTGATGCCGGGGAGTGATGGCAATGCCATCGAGGGTTACTGTCGTATGTCTGTCCGTACTTTTGTTCACCAAGACCCAAGCTTGCTGCCCGGAACCTTGTCCTGAACGCCGTTCTAATACAAGAACGCTTCCATCGCTTGTGACCATCTTTAATTGCCCCTCACCATGGAGCACAGGGTTTTCTATCTTGAATTTGTTAACTCGTTTTACGAATCTCTGGAGATCGAACGAGGCCGTTTCCCAATCTGCAGAGCGAGTGGAAACAACGTCTAATTTTTTCTTGAAGCCAAACTCGTAGCCAATAGGTATCATAAGTCCGGCGGAGAATGATGCGGCGAAGGCATAACGCTGACGCTGTACAGCCTCATTGCCACCTGTATCAGCAGCAAGGCGAGTCGTATCATGACTCTCGGGAAAGGAAATCGATGGGGCAATCTCGCCGAACTTCTCATGCTGCTCCAGACACCACGGCTGCACAAAGTCCCACCACTTGGAACTATTAAAGAAGTAATGCAGCCCGGCATCGTGCAGCGCCAGGGCTTCCTCTTCGATGCATCCCAGCGTTTCAGCAAAAAACATCGCCTCCCGGTCAATACTTGTTGCTTCTTCAACAAGATAACGCCATAAGGCAGCAGGTATCTTGTACGCTGCATCACATCGGAAGCCTTTAAATCCCAGCCGAAGGTAGCGCTTTACAAGCTCGGCCCAGTAAGCCCAGAGACCTTCCCTATCACTTGAGCCCTCGTTGTCCATCTCCGCCAGGTCACCCCACACCGTCACTTTTTCCGGGTCATCGGGGTCCCGGGCGAAGGGACTGGCGATTTCACCATGCTCATCGTGAACATACCAGGCAGGATGTTCGTGAATCAAAGGGCAGTCACGTGAGCTGTGGTTGATGACCAGGTCCATCATAGGCCAGAGCCCCAAATCTCGGAATCCTCGAAGAGTTTGCTCTAAGACGGCCAGGTCGTCCTTCTCGGTATCGGGAGGCAGAAATTGTGGATTAATACGGTAGTGATGCTTTACGGCATACAAGCTGCCGGAAAACCCTGGGTAATGGATTGAGTTGATGTACAGCCAGTTGAAGCCCATTTCTGCGATGCGGGATGCGTGCTGGAGCCAATCAGACATAGTCCCTGCTAAACGTGGGAATAGATTGTAAATAATGGGGACCTGCCTTTGATTATGCATGGGAGAAACTCACTGTCTTTTTTTATTGTCCGCCTCAATATACAATATAATATGAACTGTAACAAGACCTATTGTTGATATTGAGACAGGGTGTGCAGGTTGTGAGAAGATTAATATGATCCAACCTGGCTGTTTTTGCGAGGCTCAGGAGTGAGGGTATAAAGATAGCGGCAGGGTAGTCTATGAATAAAACGAGGAACAGGTTTTGTTTTTGAAAGAAACGCTAGTTTCGGCAAAGGTGTCTACTTAGAGCTGAGGGCGTATATCAGGGGTTTAAAATTGTGTGAAAACGCTAACGATTTGATTCTTGGCATTGATCTTGGGGGCACCAAAATACTGACGGCAGTGACCAACTCTCAGGGCAAAATGCTAGCGCGCGACCACAGTATAACGCCAGCCCAACAAGGCCATGAGGCAGTTATCCAGTCTATTTTGGAGTCTGCTTATCGTGCTTTAGAGCAGGCAGAAGTTGCCATTTCAGAGCTTACTGCCATAGGTATTGGAGCGCCGGGTCTCTCGAATCCTGAGACGGGCATCCTCTCTACCTCACCGAATCTGCCAGGATGGCAAGATGTTCCCCTGAGAGACATAATAGAAAAAAGGCTGGGCAAAAGGGCCTTCCTAATCAATGATGCCAATGCCGCTGCCCTGGGGGAATTTTATTTTGGCGCCGCCCGGGGTGCTCATAACTTCATCTATATTACTCTCAGCACAGGCATCGGTGGGGGCATTGTCATCGACGGCAAAATTTATACCGGAGCCATTGGTGCTGCTGGAGAAGTAGGGCATATGACCATTGATGACGACGGCCCCGTCTGCAACTGTGGAAACAGAGGTTGTTGGGAAACGCTGGCCTCAGGGACAGCTCTGGCCAGGGAGGCAAGGCATCAGATTAAAGAAGGGGGCAGAACATCCATCCTGGAATATGCTGAAGGTGACATAGAAAAAGTGACGGCGCAGGTCATTCATAGCGCTGCCGAGCAGGGTGATAGCCTGGCTAAGGAACTTATTGCTCGGACTGGTTACTATGTAGGTGTGGGGCTGGCCAATCTAATAAACATATTCAACCCTGAGTTGATAGTCATTGGTGGTGGTTTGTCAAACATCGGTGATATGCTGCTCGAGCCAGCTTTCAAGATGGCTGGAGACAGAGCGTATAAAGAGGCTTTCCGGGCTGTGCGCTTTGCGTCCGCCGAGCTGGGTCGAAATTCCGGCGTGCTCGGTGCCGCCGCTTTTGCCCTCCAAGAGATGAGGAAGTCTCTTCGTGAGTAAAAAAAGACATGGCCATAATCTTGCATAGGAGGTTGATGTAATGAACATATCTATCGGCAAGCTAAGAGGACTCCAGCAATTGGCTGATTTCAAGGGCATGATGACAATGTGTGCCATTGACCACAGAGGGGCTCTTAAGCGGGCACTGAACGAGAAAAACCCTGCTGCGGTGAGTTACCATGATATAGTTGATTTTAAACTTGACCTCTGCCAAGCGGTAGCGCCGTTTGCCAGTGCCATCTTGCTTGACCCGGAATATGGAGCTGGTCAGGCTATAGTTGCGGGCCTCTTGCCCGGGTCCAAGGGGCTCCTTGTCAGCATGGAAAAGACCGGCTATAGTGGCGACAGTACCGCCAGAATCACCGAATTTCTGCCCGACTGGAGCGTGAGAAAGGCGAAGAGAATGGGGGCTTCAGCGGTCAAGCTTTTGATCTACTTCAGGCCTGACCTGAAGGATGTCGCCTCAAAACAGCTCGACTTAGTGACAAAGCTAGCCGACCAATGCATTGAAGAGGATATAGCCTTTCTGGTTGAGCCGGTAAGTTATCCTATCGAGGAAAAAGAACGCATAAATCAAGCCGGGGCATCTTCAAAGAAGTTCGCTGAGATGAAACCTGGTCTGGTAATCGAAACCGCGAGGCAGATTACTGCCTTGCCCATTGATGTGTTGAAAGCAGAGTTTCCGGCAGATATTAAGTTTGAGCAAGATGAGGCAAAACTGCTGGGTTTGTGCCTGGAGTTAAACCAGGCATCCCGGCTGCCCTGGGTGCTGCTTAGTGCCGGCGTTGACTTCGACTCATTTAAGAAACAGGTAGAGATAGCCTGTAAGTCAGGAGCTTCTGGTTTCCTGGCAGGGCGTGCCTTGTGGCAGGAAGGTGCTCAAATTCGTTCGCGGGAAGAAAGGATGAATTTTTTCCAGAATACGGCTGCTCCAAGGTTGAGGGAACTGGCCGAGATAGCTGATAGCTATGGTAAGCCGTGGTATTCCAGGCTAGGGGCTGAAAACGCCAAATTCGCCCCGGTGACTGAGGGCTGGTATCGGAGTTACTGATAAGTAATACTTTGGCAGAGTGAGGCAGTGATATGAAACGTTCCAGTTGTTTCGGAAGGCGAACAAAAATAGTGTGCACTATCGGTCCAGCTACTGGCTCGGCTGCCGTGATTGAGCAACTGATAAAGGCTGGCATGAATGTCGCCAGATTTAATCTATCCCACGGTACCTACAGGGAACACGCCCGTCATATCCAGACTGTAAGTAAGCTGTCCCATCGTCTGGCAATCCCTGTTGCTATACTTATAGATTTGCCAGGGCCAAAGTATCGCACGGGCAAGCTGAAAGATGGTCAAGCCAGGCTGAAAAAGGGTGCGCAGGTCAGCCTCACCACAAGACAAGTAAAGGGAGACGACGGAGTAATACCAATTAATCTTCCTACCCTTCCTCAGGATATAAAAGTGGGGGATACTGTATTGCTTGATGACGGGGCCATGCAACTCAAGGTGCTTGATAGGCAAGGCACAGAGGTTAGATGTAAAGTCATAGTTGGGGGGATACTCACCGAAGGACGGGGGCTAGTGGTGCCTGGAATGCGTATCTCTACCGCTTTCATTACCGATGCTTTACGAGAATGCATTCTCTTTGCTATCAAGCAACAGCCTGATTACCTGGCTCTCTCCTTTGTCAGCAATGCTGAGGATGTAACCGGTGTAAGAGCCATATTGCATAAGAACGATGCAGATATACCAATTATTGCCAAGATTGAGAGGGGCGTGGCAGTTGACAAATTTGATAGTATACTGGTAGCCAGCGATGGCATCATGGTGGCGCGAGGAGACCTCGGTGTGGACATCCCTCTGGAAAAGGTGCCATTGGTGCAGAAGGAGATTATTAAGAAATGCAATCAGGCAGGTAAGCCGGTAATTACCGCCACGCAGATGCTGGAATCAATGGTGAATGCTCCCCGGCCAACGCGGGCGGAGGTCACTGATGTAGCTAATGCCATATTTGATGGCACTGATGCCGTCATGCTCTCGGCAGAGACCTCCATCGGGAAGTACCCAGTTCAAGCAGTCAAAATGATGGGAAAGATTGCCCATGAGGTAGAAAGCAAACTGCCCTACGAGCAAATGCTGACAGAACGAGGCAGCTGGCTGGAACAAAAGACGGATGAATTGATAAGCTATAATGCCTGCCATACGGCGCAAAGCCTGGGAGCAGCGGCTCTTGTGGCCTTTACCCGGTCTGGCGGCACAGCAGGACGGGTATCAAAATACCGACCGAGAATGCCCATTCTGGCGATAACCACTGACGCTGTGGTTGTGGGGAGATTAATGCTGCGCTGGGGCGTTTACCCTTTTCACATAGCCGGAGCCTCGTCGGTGGATGAATTATTCTCAACAGCGGCTAAGCTTTCTAAAGAACTGGGACTGGCAAAGACAGGTGATTTGATAGTGATTACCGGCGGCATTCCTGTCGGAGTAGCTGGCTCTACAAATATGCTCAAGGTGGAAAAAGTCCAGTAGCTGCGCCAATACAATCTTCGCATATTCTGCGTGTCAGAGTCTTACAGCATGCTGTGGAAATGACTACCTCATCTTGTCACTGTGATGGTTTGAAAAACACAGTGGCCAGGGGTGGCAGGGTAAAGGTCATGGAATAGGGGCGGCCATGCAAGGGAATCGGCGCTGCTTCCACTCCACCCAGATTACCTTGACCGCTGCCCCCGTATTCCTTGGCGTCGCTGTTCAATAGCTCTCTCCAGAACCCTGGCTGTGGTACGCCAATTCGGTAGTTAGAATGGGTCGTCGGAGTGAAGTTACAAACGACTACAAGGAGGTTATCTGATGAACGCCCTTTGCGCATCAGACTGACCACGCTGTGCTCAACATCATTACAGTCAATCCATTCGAAGCCTGCTTGTTCAAAGTCCAATTCGTAGAGAGCTGGCTGTCCCCGATAAAATCGGTTTAAGTCCTCAACCCAGCGTTTAAGACTCGAATGTGGAGGGTAGTCAAGAAGGTGCCATTTCAGGCTCTCGTCGTGAGCCCACTCTCGCCACTGGCCAAACTCCCCTCCCATAAATAGGAGCTTTTTCCCGGGCTGGGCGTACATATATCCCAGAAGGAGCCTCAAGTTGGCGAACTTTTGCCAGTCGTCTCCCGGCATCTTTCCCAAGAGTGAACCTTTGCCATGTACAACTTCATCGTGAGAAAGCGGCAGGACAAAGTTTTCGAAGAAGGCATAAACTAAGCGGAAAGTCAGGTTATTGTGATGGTGTTTCCGATATACGGGATCCTTGGTCATGTACTCCAGGGTATCATGCATCCAGCCCATGTCCCACTTCATGCCAAATCCCAGGCCTCCCAGGTAAGTTGGACGAGATACCATGGGCCAGGCAGTGGATTCCTCAGCAATGGTTTGTGTGTCAGGACTTTCTTGATAAACCGCTTCATTAAAGTGGCGTAGGAAGGCGATAGCTTCCAGGTTCTCCCGCCCTCCATACTTGTTGGGTATCCATTCACCCTCTTTACGGCCATAATCCAGATAGAGCATGGAGGCCACTGCATCTACACGTAGGCCATCGACGTGGTATTTGTCCAGCCAGAACAGTGCGTTGCTAAGGAGAAAGCTTCTCACTTCGTCCCGACCATAGTTGAAAATGAAACTGTTCCAGTCGGGATGAATGCCCTGTCTCGGGTCGCCGTGCTCGTAGAGATGCGTTCCATCGAAATACCCCAGTCCGTGTGCATCATTAGGGAAATGAGAAGGTACCCAGTCGAGGATTACACCTATGTCATGCCGGTGCAGATAGTCAACGAGGTACATGAAATCCTGGGGGGTACCGTAGCGGCTTGTCGGCGCAAAGTATCCTGTTAACTGATAGCCCCAGGAGCCATAGAACGGGTGCTCCATTATCGGCAGAAACTCAACATGGGTAAATCCCAGCTGCTTTAGGTACTCAGCCAGCCTGGAAGCCAGTTCCCGATAGCTAAGGTAGCGATTCCCCTCCTTGGGCACCCGTTGCCAGGAGCCCAGATGCATTTCGTAGATAGAGATGGGGGCATCTAGGGCATTGCGAGGGTGTCGCTTCTCCATCCACGCCCGGTCTCCCCAGCTATAATCCAAGTCCCAGGTGATAGAGGCTGTTTTGGGAGGCGTTTCAGTACAGAAGGCAAATGGGTCGGCTTTCTCCACATGATAGCCACGTTTATGAGAGACGAGGTAATACTTGTAGATTGTGCCCTTGGCCACACCGGGGATGAATCCTTCCCAGATACCGGATTGTCCCTTCGGACACAGTGGATGGCTCGACTTATCCCAACCATTAAACTCACCCGTGACAGAGACTTGCCTGGCATTAGGAGCCCACACGGCAAAATAGGTCCCTTCCACTCCATCCACCGTCAGGGGGTGAGCTCCAAGCTTTTCATACAGCCGATAGTGCGACCCTTCATTAAAGAGAAAAAGGTCGTCATTGCTCAGCATGCTTATATCATAGCGCATTGACTGAGTATCTATCTTATCCTTCGAGGACATTCTTTCCCTCCTGCCTTTTCCCTGTGTCATCTCTGGATAATGTATCCTACTCGAATCGCTTTACTTGACCAGTTATGGTAGTTACTTAAGTATCCCAAAGAATATTTCCACAGCCGATGCTCATTCCCCAGCGTTCATCAGCTGTAATATACCCTGAAGTGACACCTTCAACCAGTCTGGACGATTATTCAGCTCATAGCCAATTTCATAGATAGCCTTTTCTAAGCGATAGGCGTCCAGAAGAATCCTCAGTTGTTCTGGGTCGTCAGGAAGTAATCTGGTTTGTTCAACGCCGTTCAAATAGGACATAAGGAAAGATGATGACACCCAGACATACCAGAATTGCGCCCAATGTTCCAGTGCGGGCAGGTCCTCCGGTCTGAGTGCCAATGAGGCTTGGCGGAGTAGAGCGCTGTGGGCAGCGTAGTGGAACGAACGTATCATACCGGCAACATCCCTTAGGGGTGACCGCTTGATTCGCCGCTCGCTCAAGGAGCGTGCCGGTTCGCCCTCAAAATCAATGATAACGAAATCCTTACCGGTATACAGCACCTGCCCGAGATGATAGTCCCCGTGGCAACGTATTCGTGCCGCCGAAATTTTTCGATTGCGAATCAACTCAAAGCGTTTCATGATGCTCTCCTCCGAGTCTAGAACCTGTTGGGCATTTTCCCTGAGGTCCTCCGGGAGCTCTTTTAGCCGCTCCCGCAGCAGTTGCAACGTCTGAGTAGCAAAGCTCCGCATGGCATGGCAGAGTGAATTCTGATAAACAAGAGAGAATGGCTCTGGGGCAAAGTCCGGGTCATCCGGTGCTGAGGCCAGGGCCACGTGGAGTTCAGCAGTGCGTTTTCCTAGAAGTTGAGCCGAAACAAGATAGGGACCGATGGTCTCTTGGGCCAGCGCAGGCGACTCCTTGAGCAAGGACAACAGGTGTTTTTCAGGAATGGGTGGTACCTGTACCGCAGGATGTGCCAGTACATATTCAAAATAGCGATTGAGGAAGTCCAGGGTATATTGCCAGGCATCTCCTTCGTTAGGCACGAAGCTCTGAAGAGTGGCTAGAGTTATTATCTCGCCTTTCTTACGATGGTACTCGAGGGCACCAGCTACCTGCGAAATATGGGGGAAAGCAGTTTTTTCTGTGAGAAAGCGACCGATTTCCAGCTCAGGGTTAATTCCCTCCTCGACGCGCCGAAGTAGTTTGAGGATTAGCCGAGCCCCGTAGATCACAGATGTATTACTCTGTTCTACCTTAACGGGAACAGGTTCGAGGGAGACTTCAGCCGGTCCGCGGATATCACGGAAGACTCGAGTTCGTGAGGCCAAGACTTCACCAGCCTTTCCTGTCAAGTGACTCCGACGACCAATGGCTTCTAT
>Ga0315553_10002453_pt1 | contig 14894 bp, 16 predicted proteins | sample SalMarSW160140MG_FD_203099 | JGI IMG/M metagenome (GOLD analysis project Ga0315553, IMG submission 203099) | Salt marsh sediment microbial communities from the Plum Island Ecosystem LTER, Massachusetts, United States - Salt Marsh Sediment SW1601-40 ... | reverse complement strand
CTGTTTAACTCCACGCCCGTCGATCGGCGCAAGGCGGCATGGCTGTATGCCCAGTTCGTCGTCTCCAAGACCGTCGACGTCAAGAAGAGCCAGGTTGGTCTGACCTTCGTCCGCGACAGCACGGTCAGGGATGCCTCCTTCACCGCACGCGCTCCGAACCTGGGCGGCATGATCGAGTTCTACCGCTCGCCGGACCGCGTGGCGTGGAGCCCGACCGGCGTCAATGTGCCGGATTATCCCAAGCTCGCTCAGCTGTTCTGGGAGAACATCGGTGACGTCAACTCCGGCGCCTTTACCGCGCAGGAGGCGATGAACCGCCTCGCCGAGCAGATGGACGACGTCATGGCCCGCATGCAGGCCGTCGACGAGTCGAACGGGGTCTATCACGGCTGCGGCCCGCGGCTGAATCCGGAAAGCGATCCGTCGGTGTGGCTCAGTGAGGACCATGCCCCGTGGGCGAAACTCGCCAACGAGAAGCCGCAAGGCGAGACCATTGCCTATGACGAGCTGATCAAACGCTGGACTGAAAACCAGTAGTCGGCTCCGGCCAGGAACTCCCGCCGGGGCGCATGTCAGTCGTGCGCCCCGGCACGGATTTGTGACACACTGGGCGCCAGGCACGGATTTGGTACGCTGAAGATGGCACTTGAACTGCGCAACGTCACCAAACGGATCGGCGCGGATGTCCATATCCACCAAACCGACCTCGTGCTCCAGGAGGGGAGCTTCAACACCCTGTTGGGCCCGACGCTTTCGGGCAAGACCTCGCTGATGCAGCTGATGGCGGGTCTCGATCGCCCGAGCTCCGGGGAGATTTGGTCCCGCGGCCGGAATGTCACCGACGTCCCGGTGCAAAAACGCAACGTTTCCATGGTGTATCAGCAGTTCATCAACTACCCGAATTTCACAGTTTACGAAAACATCGCTTCGCCATTGCGGGTTGCCGGCCTCGCCAGGCCGGAGATCGACAGGCGGGTGGCGGCGGCGTCCGAGTTGCTGCGCCTGACGCCGATGTTGGGGCGACGGCCGAACGAGCTCTCCGGTGGCCAGCAGCAACGCACGGCCATCGCCCGCGCGCTGGTCAAGGACGCGGAACTTGTTCTGCTCGACGAGCCGCTCGCCAATCTTGACTACAAGCTCCGCGAGGAACTCCGCGACGAGCTGCCGCGCTTCTTCGCCGATCGCGACTGCATCGTCGTGTACGCCACCACCGAGCCGACCGAGGCGCTGTTGTTCGGCGGCAATACGGCGACCGTTTTCGAGGGCCGGGTGACCCAGTTCGGTTCCACTTCCGATGTTTATCGCCGCCCCGCCGACTTGGTCAGCGCGCGCGTCTTCTCCGACCCGCCGATCAATACCGCCCCGGTGGTCAAGACCGGCGACAAGCTCGTCATCGGCCAGGCCATCGCGCTCCCGACGGGACGATTTCGATCCGAACTGGCCGATGGCGAATACACGATCGGACTGCGTCCTCACCACGTAACACCGCAGCCCCAGGGCAACGGTGCCACCGTCGATGGCAGGGTGCTGGTCGCCGAGCTCAGCGGATCGGAGAGCGTCGTGCACTTCGACCTCGACGGCCACACCTGGGTGTCCCAATCTGCCGGTATTCATCCCTTCGCGGTCGGCGACGTTGCCCGGCTGCATGTCGAGGTCGACAAGAGCTTCTTTTTCGACGCCGACGGCCTGCTTGTGGCGGGAGGGCCGTAATGGCGGGCATTTCCCTGCAAGGCATTCGCCACAGCTACTTACCCAATCCGGCCGCGCCGGACGACTGGGCCATCAAGCGGCTCAGCCTCGAAGCTGGGGATGGAAGCGCCTATGCGCTGCTCGGACCGTCGGGTTGCGGCAAAACGACGATGCTCAACATCATCTCGGGACTTTTGCGCCCGACCGAGGGCCAGATCTTCTTCGACGGCCTGGATGTGACCGAGGCGACGCCGGAATCGCGAAATATTGCCCAGGTCTTCCAGTTTCCGGTCATCTACGACACCATGACGGTGTTCGACAATCTCGCCTTTCCGCTGCGCAACCGGCGGGTGAGCGAGCCCGACGTCAAACGCCGCGTACACGAGATCGCCGACATGCTTGAGCTCGCCGGCATGCTGCGGCAGCGCGCCTCCGGCCTGACCGCGGACGGCAAGCAAAAAATCTCCCTTGGTCGCGGCCTGGTGCGATCGGACGTCAACGTGATCATGTTCGATGAACCGCTGACCGTCATCGATCCGCATCTGAAGTGGGAATTGCGATCCAAGCTGAAGGAGTTGCACCACAAAATCGGCCGCACCATGATCTACGTCACCCACGATCAGACCGAGGCGCTGACCTTCGCCGACCGGGTGGTGGTGATGAACGAGGGCGAAATCGTGCAAATCGGCACGCCGGTTGAGTTGTTCGAGCGGCCGAACCACACCTTTGTCGGCCATTTCATCGGTTCGCCGGGAATGAACGTGCTCCCCTGCGAGGTCGCTGACGGCAAGGCGAGATTTGCCGGCGTGCCGGTCGACAGCACCAATGCCGCCGCCTATCGCGGCGATGGCGGGCGGCTCGAGCTTGGCGTGCGCCCCGAATTCGTCCGTTTTACCGAGACCGGCATTCCCGTCGAGGTGGTCAAGATCCTGGACGCCGGACGCTATCGAATCGTCGAGGCAAGTCATGCCGGGCACCCGATCAAGATGCTGATTTCAGAGGACAAGCCGATCCCGGCAAACGGCATTCACGTCAGCTTCGACGCCGACCGGACCCGGCTCTACCGGGACGGCTGGATGGTCGAGTGAGCAACGCGCGATGAGAAAGTCGGTCAACCAGAAAGCATGGTGGTTCGTGGTGCCGGTGGTCGTCCTGGTGGCGTTCAACGCCATCATTCCGCTGATGACCGTGGTCAACTACTCGGTTCAGGAATCGTTTGGCGGCAACCAGTTCTTCTGGTCGGGCATGCGGTGGTTTGAAGAAGTGCTGCGTGCCGAGCGGTTCCACTCGGCGTTGCTCCGGCAATCGATGTTCACCGGCGCCATCCTTGTCATCGAAGTGCCGCTGGGCCTCGCCATCGCCTTGTCCATGCCGCGCAAGGGGCCCTGGGTTTCCGTGTGTCTGGTGCTCATGGCCCTTCCCCTGCTGATCCCCTGGAACGTCGTCGGTGCCATGTGGAACATCATGGCGCTGCCCGACATCGGGCTGCTCGGCCGCGGCATGAACGCGCTCGGCTTCGAATACAACTACACGCGCGAGCCGATCGCCGCGTGGTTCACGATCCTGCTCATGGATGTGTGGCACTGGACGTCTCTGGTGACGCTGCTTTGCTACGCCGGTCTCGTTTCGATCCCCGACCCTTACTATCAGGCCGCCAAGATCGACGGAGCGCGGCCATGGGCGGTGTTCCGCTTCATTCAGTTGCCGAAGCTCAAATACGTGCTCACTATCGCCATCCTGCTGCGGTTCATGGACTCGTTCATGATCTACACCGAGGTGGTGGTGGTGACCGGCGGCGGTCCGGGAAGCTCGACGACCTTCCTGTCCATCGACCTGGTCAAGACCGCGCTGGGACAGTTCGACCTCGGTCCCGCCGCGGCGATGTCGCTGATCTATTTCCTGATCATCCTGCTGTTCAGCTGGCTGTTCTACACCCTCATGATGCGCAACGAGGCGCGATAGGATGCGACCCAGATACTGGCTGCCGCTGGTCTACATCATATTTCTGATGCTGCCGATCTACTGGCTGCTCAGCATGTCGTTCAAGACCACGAATGAAATTCTCGGCGGCTTCACCCTCTGGCCGCAGCATTTCACCCTGGCCAACTATCAGGTCATTTTCACCGATCCGACCTGGTACAACGGCTATATCGCCTCGATCGAATACGTCCTGCTCAACACCGTGATCTCGGTTACGGTTGCGCTGCCCGCCGCCTACGCCTTCTCGCGCTACCGTTTCCTTGGCGACAAGCACCTGTTTTTCTGGCTGTTGACCAACCGCATGGCACCGGCGGCGGTGTTCGCGTTGCCTTTCTACCAGCTCTATTCGGCTGTCGGTCTGTTCGACACGCCCCTGGCCGTGGCGCTCGCCCACACCCTGTTCAACATCCCGCTCGCCGTGTGGATATTGGAGGGCTTCATGTCGGGCGTTCCCAAGGAGCTGGACGAGACCGCCTATGTCGACGGTTATCCGTTCTGGCGCTTCTTCATTCGCATCTTCCTGCCCACCATCGCCGCCGGCATCGGCGTTGCATGCTTCTTCTGCTTCATGTTTTCCTGGGTCGAGTTGCTGCTTGCCAAAACCCTGACATCCGTCGCCGCCAAGCCGATCGCCGCCTTGATGACGAAGACCGCGAGCACGTCCGGCTATCAGCTGGGCCTGCTGGCCGCGGCGGGATCGCTGACGCTCATTCCCGGTGCCGTGGTGATCTATTTCGTCCGCAACTACATCGCCAAGGGCTTTGCCCTCGGCCGCGTCTAGGAGACCGGCATGGATCTGACTTGGATGGCATGGACATGGCCCACCGCGGCGTTTTTTGTCTTTGTCGCGTGCGCCATCGCCACCATGGGCGTCTGGGAGTATTTTCAGCCCGGCGGCGCGCCAAGGCGCGGCATATTTCTCGTCGACACCACACGGGGCGACCGGCTTTTCGTCACCTTGCTGGGTAGCGCGTTCATCTTTCTGGCTTGGCTTGGTTTGGTGGGCACGCCGCTTTGGTGGCCGGCAGTGGTAGCGATGGCCTGGGCGACCCTTGTTTTCAGGTTTGTGTGAGAGCAAGCCCAGGCCCAACCGACCTAGCCGCTCCAGCGAACCTCATTTTTCAGATTCCCTGCCGTTGCAGTCGAGTGATTGCGCCGCAGCACTCCGGCGTTCGCCCCGGTTCCATTGAGCCCCGTGTTGGGCGGATTTCCGAGCCGCTCACAATCCCGCACCGCGGAACACTGCAGCGCACAATATAGCACTCCGGTGTACCGCACGGACTTTGCGCTTGCCGCCTTGCCATGGTTGGGGTCGTGGGTTCGAATCCCATCGCCCGCTCCAATTCTCAAATGCCGGAACCCACGAGTCTCGGGTGGTCGGAACGGTCGAGCCGTCCCTCCGACGGTTCGAATTCCATCGCCCGCTCCAATTCTCAAATGCCGGAACCCACGAGTCTCGGGTGGTCGGAACGGTCGAGCCGTCCCTCCGACGGTTCGAATCCCATCGCCCGCTCCAAATCTCGGGCGCCCCAGAGCGCTGAAACAAGAGCGCCTTCGCGGCCCTTTTGCCGTTTCGGGAGCGCCATCTCGGTGCCGCTAGCCGCCAGGGGAGAATGTTCGGGAACGCCCGCTGATTGCAGGGATGGAGTGCGTTGGATACACTGCCTTGTCTGGTCCGATGATTCCACGAACGGAGCGCTGGCAAATGAAGCTTCTGGCGACCACAGCGGCAGTTTTCGGCGGGTTGCTCGCCATGGCTCCGACCACGGCGGCGGCGCTGACGCCCTACGAGTGTGAGCAACAGGCCGAGCAATACGCCGAGTCGCAATTTCCAACCGGCGGCGGGGCGGCCAGAGGCGCGACCGGCGGGGCAATCGCGGGCGGCATATTCTCCGGGCTGACCGGGGGCAAACCCGGCCGGGGAATATTGCTCGGCGGGGCCGGCGGTCTTGTCGTGGGCAGCGCGCTTTGGCAGGAGCGCAAGCAGCAGGCGCACGACAACTATCTTGCCCAGTGCCTGCAAACAGCGGTTTCGCAGCCACCTGCCGTGCTGCCGCCGACGCCCTTCAAGTCCACCATTTCGGCCAGTGCGCTGAATGTGCGCGCTGGACCCGGGGTGGAATACGCGGTTGTGACGAAGATCACGCCAGGGCAGGTCTTCGACGTGCTGAGCTGCGCCAGCGGCTGGTGTTGGATCGACCTAAACGGCATCAACGGCTACGTGTCGGACGACTTTCTTTATCCGCTCTACGGCGGCTGACCGAACGGGCGCGTGGGGAGCCGACACGGCTGACGTCTTCGGCTCGCTCATTTTTCCTGATCCGCGACACCGGCCTTGTTCCGTCTGGCCGGGCGCGTGGGGAGCCTATATTTCGCAGGGTGCCGTAGTGAGCGGACGGGGGTGGCGCGGGCGTTGAATCGGCCTCCGTTCAGCGCGCGCCGAGCCTTCCTAGTTTTTCTCGTCCCTGAATCGCACCCGCAGATGCGAGCCGTCGCAGAAGGGCTTGTTCTTCGAGGCGCCGCAGCGGCACAGCGCATAAATCTGGCGCGTCGCCCCTTCCGGCCAGGACCCGGTGCGCAATGGAATGTGTCCGGTCACCTCGTAGGGACCGTTGCGGCGGATGCGAATGCCCGGCGGTTCGGAATGGTCGGGACCGTTTTCGCCCCCGCGTGTGTAGCGCAGCGCGCCCGAGGGACATCGGCGGATAACCTCGACAATCCGCTCGACGTTGTCGCGGTCCGGCTGGACCCAGGGTTTCCTCAAGACAATGCGCACAATGTCGCGATCACGGAACACCGAGGGCAGTCCCCGGGCACATTCCCCGGCAGCGGAGCATTGCAGATCGTTGAAATGCACCGTGATCTCGGCGCCGGGGTAGTCGGCGACGGCGTCCGGCGTGCCTGGGGCGTCGCGTTCGCCGGTGAAGCCGCGTTTTGCGTGGGAGCCATCGCAGAAGGGCTTGGTCTTCGATCCCCCGCAGCGGCACAGCTCCATCGAAGGGGTGGTCGGCAGCTCCTCGCCCCTCGAATCGGTGAGACGTTCGACATTGGTGACGATCAGAGGGCCGTTGAGCGAAGGGTCGATTTCCTGCCCATGGCCAGGATCTCGCGAAGCGGATCCCGCCGGGCGTGGAACGCCATCGTCGCCGTCTCGTTCGGCCATCTCGCCCTCCCTTGTTGACCGCGCCTTGAAGGCAGCGGCCAATGGCACAGTCCCGGGCTGCGACCATACCGGCGTTTGCTGCCCGCGTTGAGGTGGTGCGGGCTCGTCCGGTGGCGCCAATTCAGCCCTCAGCGCCGCTTCTTCCAGACGTCCCGTCCGGTTGTGCGGGTCGCCACCGTCCACACCAGGGTCGCCCAGAACAAGACCCAGCCGCGGAACCCGGACGCGCCTCTGGCCAATACCGCCCGTCTGAATTCGGCCGAGGCGAACGGCCGATCGAAGTCCCCGATGAGCAGCTGGTCGTGCAGGGCCGCGCAGGGAAGCACCGCTCGGTCATGCGGGCTGAGGTACCAGCGGAAGATGCGGGGCACGGAAATGTCGAACGTCGTGCCGCCGGGGACGATCTTGCGCCAGCCCGACCCCTTCTTGCCGACCTCCCAGATCAAGGGCGCATCCAGGATGTAGGTGATTTCGGTCCCCTGCACCTTCGAGAACTGGTGAAACTCGGTGAAGACACTCAATGGTCCGCTCCCTTCGCCAACGTGCGGCTCTGACGGTCGCCGTCCTGCGTGTTCATGCTATGTTCTTGCCGGTCCGGTGGGGAATCGCTACCGTGGATCGCCCTCAGTGTGACGCCGGGCGAGGTTGCCGACAACATGATTGGTGACGCCAACATCCTGCACGCGGACCTCGACGCCTTCTACGCGTCGGTCGAGCAGTTGCTGGACCCTTCGCTGCTCGGCCAGCCGATCGCGGTCGGGGGCGGGGTGGTGCTCGCCGCCTCGTACGAGGCAAGGGCGTTCGGCGTGCGCGGCGGAATGGCGGGGCGCCGGGCGCTTCAGTTGTGCCCGGAGCTGCGCTTCGTGAGCGGCCATTTCAGCGCCTATCGGCGGTTGGGGGACGCCGCGATCGGCGTATTGGGCGAATTCACCCCGAGTGTCGAGCGGATCTCGATCGACGAGGCGTTCGCCGACGTGTCGGGCACCGAGCATCTGTTTGGCCCGCCGGGGACAATCGCGGCGTGCGTCCGGCGCCGGGTGCGCGACGAGTTGGGTCTTCCGATCTCGGTGGGCGTCGCGCGCACAAAACACCTGGCGAAGATCGCTTCGCAGGTGGCCAAGCCCGACGGCCTGGTCGTCGTGGATCCTGAGCGCGAACTCGAGTTTCTTCATCCCCTGCCGGTGGAGCTGATGTGGGGCGTGGGGCCGGTCACCAAGGCCCGGCTGGCCGACGCGGGGGTGATCACGATCGGTCAGTTGGCAAACATGCCGGGTGGCTCGCTGGAGCGCCTGCTGGGGCAGGCGATCGGAGACAAGCTGGGCGCATTGGCGTGGAATCGCGATCCGAGAAGAGTGCACACCCGCCACCGCGCGCGGTCGGTCGGCGCACAATCGGCGCTGGGGCGACGGGCCGCCGATGCGACGACGCTTCGTCCGACAATTCGTTTTCTGGCCGACAGGGTGGCTTCGCGGTTGCGGGCGAAGAGTTTCGCGGGCCGGACGGTGACAGTGCGGGTGCGGTTCGCGGACCTCAGCTCAATCACCCGCTCGCTGACTGTGCCGTCCGGGATTTCGGCAACCGGTATCCTGGCGGAAATTGCCGAGGAATTGGTGCTGGCGGCCCTGGCGGATCATCCCGACGAGACGAGCGTTTCGTTGTTGGGGATTTCGGTGTCGCACCTGGAAAGGCACCAGGCGCTGCAACTGCAGCTTGAGCTCGGGCTGGACGGCGACCAGCGCCTGCCCGGCAGCCGGAAAGGCGCGGCGCGGTGGCTGGCGGATCGCGCCATGGACGCCGTTCGCGAACGGTTCGGGCGGCAGGCGATCGGCTATGGTTCGGCGTCGGTCGGCGCGCCGCGCTCGGTTCCGGCGGCGTTTCGCGAGCTCGCCGAACGGACTCTTTGACGTTGGTTGGCGCGGGTGCGTGCCATCGCCCGAGCCCGGGCGGCATGGGGCATGAGTGGACCGGGGCCCGGCCGCATGGCGCGGCGCTGGCCGAAAGCGGCCCGGGGTCGATCGACCTCGCGCCGCCTCCGGTCGGGTTGCCTCAGTCGTCGCCGATGCCCTCGTGGCTTTCGTAGCCGTCCTCGCCGTCCTCGCCGTCCTCTTGGGCATAAAGACCCCCCACGTCGCCGCAGGGGCCGGCGGCGGCGGTGAGGGAATTCGAGCCGTCGCCCGGCTGCGCGGGGAGGGACTCGACGTCGAACTGCGCCGGGTCCACGGGCGCCGCCTCACAGCCTTCCTCGACCCCGGCGAGTCCATCGCCCGACTCGGCCAGGGCCGGCAGGGCCATCGCGGCGGCCAGCGCCAGTCCGCCCGCGCCCATCAGTACCAACATTGTCTTGCGCATCAGATATGCTCCTTGGTTCAACCCGACCTGAATTGGCCGCGCCGGCAACCGCTCTAGTCGAAGCCGCCTTGCGGCCCCCTGTGGGGATGTGAAAGCGAAATGAAAGCTGGCCCGTGCGAAATGGCGCGCAAATGACCGGTTTCATCAAAGCAGCTCTGGGAATCTGCCTGGCGACGGGAGCGCTGGGGTTGCCGTCGCGCGCGTTCGCCGACGACGACCACGACCGCGCCTGGGAACTCCACGAGCACGGCGATATTCTCGGGCTTGCCGACATATTGCGGGCCGTCACCGTGCAAGTGCCCGGCGAAATCGTCGCGGTGAGCCTGGTCCAGGTCGACGGAAGCTGGGTATACCGGTTCCAGGTCGTCTCGTCGGACGGCCACCGTGCCGTGGTGGACGTCGACGCGAGCGCGGGAGACGTGATGAGCAGCGACGGCGAGGGGGAATGAAGGTCCTTGTTGTCGAAGACGAGCCGCGCATTGCCGCCGACATCGCGGCGGTGCTCGGCGCCGCCGGCATGGCAGTGGATATCGCCGCCGATGGCGAGGACGCCTGGTTCAAGGGCGACACGGAGACCTACGATGCAGTGGTGCTCGATCTGGGCCTGCCGAAGCTCGACGGATTGACCGTCCTGCGGCGCTGGCGCGCGGCCGGGCAACGGGTTCCGGTCATCATTCTGACCGCCCGCGGCGTGTGGACGGAACGTGTCGAAGGTATCAACGCTGGCGCCGACGACTATCTGCCCAAGCCCTTTGAGATGGAAGAGCTCGTCGCACGGCTGCGGGCGCTGTTGCGCCGCTCGGCCGGGCACGCGGCGCCGGTGCTGTCCTCGGGTCCGATCACGCTGGATACCCGCCAGATGCGGGTGACGCTCGATGGCACGCTGGTGCGGCTTTCGCCTTTGGAATATCGGCTTTTGGCTTTCCTGTTGCATCACGCCGGCGAGGTGGTCGCGCCCACCGAACTCGCCGAACACCTCTACGGGTCGGGCAATGACCGCGATCCCAATGCCATTGAGGTCATCATCGCCCGATTGCGCCGCAAGCTCGGAGCCGACGCCATCGAAACGCGGCGCGGCTTCGGCTACAGCGTGCCGGCCGACGGCGCATGAGCGGCCGCTCCCTGCGCTTTCGTCTGTGGGCGGCGGCGGCGATTTCGATCCTGGCGGCCCTGGCGATCGCCGGCGTCGGGCTCGGCTTTTTGTTCGAGCGGCACGTCGAGCGCCGGGTGGAAACCGAACTCGGCGCGCATTTGTCGCTACTGATCGGGGCGACGAGAATTGTCGACGGCGACTTGCGCGTCGGTACGGGACCCGCGGATCCGCGCTTCAACAGACCGCTGTCGGGATTGTACTGGCAGGTGGAGGATGTGACCGGCGGTGGCGTGGTCCGGTCCCGTTCGTTGTGGGACAGTCGGCTCGACCTGCCGGCGGACGCGGAAGTCGACGGGGCCATGCACTCCCGCGAGGTCACGGGTCCCGACGGCGCCCTGCTGTTCGCGGTCGATCGTGTCATCACCGAAGCGAACGGCGCGTCTTTTCGGGCGGTTGTCGCGGAAGATCACCGCACCATCGAGAACGCGCTGTCGGAGTTCGTCGGCGAGCTGACGCCCGCCCTGCTGGTGCTTGCGGTGGCGCTGATCGCCGCCAATTTCGTGCAGATCACCGTGGGGCTGGCGCCTCTTGAGAGCCTGCGCCGGGCGGTGCGCGGGGTCATCGCCCGAAACTCGACGCGGCTCGACGCCCAGGCGCCGCAGGAGGTTCAGCCGCTGGCGGCGGAGATCAATCGCCTGCTCGACGCCCAGGAAAAGGCCCTGGCACGGGCCCGCACGCGGGCCACCGATCTGGCGCACGGGCTGAACACGCCCCTGCAGGTGCTCTCCGCGGACATACGGGCGCTTCGCCAGCGCGGCGAGAGCAAGTTGGCGGACGACATCGAACGCAGTACGGCAGCCATCCGTCGGCATGTCGAACGCGAGCTCGCCCGGGCCCGACTGGCGCCGGGCGTCTACGGCGGAGCGCGCTGCAGGGTGGCGGAGGTCGCCCAGGGCGTCGTCTCCGTCGCGGCCCGGACACCGCGTGGCGAAATGCTGGAATTTGCGGTCGATATCGACCCGGACTTCGACGCGCCCATCGACGAAGGGGATCTTTCCGAGATCCTCGGCAATCTGATCGAGAACGCCGTGCGCTTCGCGCCTTCAAGAGTTGCCCTGACGGCCGGGAAGAAACAGACCGAAACCGCCATCATCGTGACCGACGACGGCCCGGGTATCGCCGACGCCGACCGTGAGGCAGTGACGTCGCGTGGCGTGCGGCTCGACAGCGGCGGGAGCGGAACCGGGCTCGGCCTGGCCATCGTTTCGGACATCGTGGAGGCCTATGGCGGCCGCCTCGAAATGTCGGACGCGGCCCCGGGTCTGAGGGTCCGCGTGGTCCTGCCGAATCGCGATGCGCCGCCAAGCGACTGAGCGCAATCGACTTTTGCCGGCGTTCACCCTGCAGGGGGCGAGGGCGGCCTTCCTCGGCGCACCGGATTCGGGATTCGGCACCCTCGATGCCGGGTGCCCGGTTGGACCATCGCGCGGCGGTTTGCTAACGGTGGTTCGGGATCGTGTTTCCGGGGACGCGGCGCATCTTCTCGACTTGAGGCTCAGCGAGCATGAACGAAAACAAGACCCCTTCGGCCGGTTCGCCGATGTTCGAGGGGCAGTTGGCGCACGCGCTGCTTCTGGCGGCGCTGTTGGTGCTGGCGATCTGGGCGGCGCGCATCGAAGGCGCCATGGAAGGAGCGCTGTTCGGCGTGTCGACGCTCGTGTGGTTTGTGCTCGTGCTGGCCGACACGGTCATTCATCAGCTGTTTGTCGTGATCGCCTGGCGGCTCGAATTGCACGGCAAGCGGCTCACGGGGTGGTTCGGCGGCACCGAACGCGCATTCGGGTTCTTCGCGGCGGTTTTCGCGGTGCTGTTCGGTGCCCGCTTCGTGCTGATTACGCTGCTCGCCATCGCCAACCGAGGATCGCTCGGGCTCGAGCCCTGGATCGGGTATGTGCTGGCGGCGGTTGTCGCGGTGCCGGCGGCGTACCTGTTCTATTCGGTCAGGACCTATTTCGGTTTCCGGCGCGCCTTCGGCATCGACCATTTCGATCCGGACGCGGCGCGCGACTGGCCGCTTGTCAGGGAGGGGATATTCAAGTTCACGAGCAACGGCATGTACGTGTTCGGCATCGGCGCGCTTTGGATCCCCGGCCTGGCCTTGCAGTCGACGGCCGGGCTTGTCGCCGCCGCATTCAGCCACGCCTATATCTGGGTGCACTATTTCACCGTCGAAAAGCCGGACATGCGGCGGATCTACGGCTGACCACGGTGCCGGTCCCGCCGTGAGGCGTTGGACCGGGTCGCGGGGGCAGGCTATACCGCCGATATGCTCAATCGGATTCGACAGGCCGTGGGCCTTCTGTCGGGCGAACAAAAGCGTCGCAGGCGCGCCGCCGACGATTGGAAGGCGCGCCATCCGGAGGCGACCTACGGCCACTACTTCGCCGAGCGGATGGTTTCCGTCATCGCGCGGGACGCAGCTCAGAAAACGATCGGCCGCAAGATCAGCGACCATTCGGCGCGCATGGGGGAACGCATCGCGGCCGAGTTCATCGACCTCGGCATCGAGCGCGGGGACGTCGTGGTCGACTACGGCTGCGGAACGCTGCGCGTGGGCCGGCATCTGATCGACTACCTTGATGCCGGACGATTCGTGGGTCTGGACCTCGACACGCAGATCGTTGCGGCGGCCGAAGCGCTGCTCGGTGCCGATCAACGGGCCAAGCGGCCGCTGCTCGAGGCGATCGGACCCGATGTTCTGAAGCGCGTCGGAGACATGGCGCCTGGCTGGGTGGTGTGCAACGCGGTGGTGAACCACCTTGCCCCGGTGGACTACGACGCCTTCTTCGACGCCGTCACGCAGCTTACGGGGGCGCCGGGGGCCCGGCTCGTCATTCGCACCCGCTATCGCGATCCCGGCCGCCGCCGCGAGGCGCTGAACTGGGACGTCGGCCCGCGCGATCTGGAAGCTGCGGCGGCAAGGCACGGGCTTACCATGAGCCTGCCCGGCGGATATCCGCGACGCATGCGATGGGGGGTGGCCCTGTTCGCGTCGGTGTGACCGCCGGCGCCCCGATCCGCGCTCGCCTGGGAGATATCGTGCCGGTGCCGGAGCGCCGTCGCGGCCGCCGCGATCAGACCGAATCGAGGGGCGGGCTCGCCTCGCCCACGGAAAGCGACGACCGGACGGTGCCGCCGGCATCGGACAGGGCGGCAAATCCGGAAACCAGGCGCGCAAACCCCGCCTCGAGCGGGGTCGAGGCAGTCCAGGACAAGAGCTCGGCGGCGCGCGAAGGGTCGCCGACGAAGCGGCTGACGTCGTAGTCGCGGGGCGCGGCCTCGACGATTTCGAGTTCCGATCCGGCGTATCTCTCGGACAATCCGGCGAGCAAGGCGAGCGAGGTGCCGGCCCCGGAAGCAAAGTGGATCGGCGGCAAGCCCTCGCCGGAGGCGACGGCATCGAGAAGAGTCACCATGCCATCGGCGACATCGTCGATATGTGTGAAATCGAGCGTGTTCGAGGCGCCTTCGATGCGGATTGTGCCGCCCCGGGCGGCGGCGCGGGCGAAGGCCGGGGCCACCCGGTCGTGATGGTCGATGACATCGCCATAGACGCTCGAAAAACGGCAAACGCCGACCCTCAGGCCCGCCTCGGCGGCGGCAAAACACGATCGCTCGGCACTCACCTTCGAGCGGGCGTAGACATTGAGCGGCGCGTAAGGGGCGCTCTCGGGCACAGGGAAGTGCTCTGTCTGGCCGTAGACTTCGCGGCTGGAGGCAAACACGAACCAGGGCGGATCGGGCTGGTCGAGGCAGATCCTTAGCAGCCGCTCCGTCGCCCCGGCATTGACGAGCGTGCAGTTGGCCGGGTCCTGCTGGCCCCAGACCACGCGGGATACCCCGCCCAGATGCAAGACCCCCGCTACTCCCCCGGCGGCGTCCCGCAGGGCTTGGGCGTTCCGCAAGTCGGCGGGTTCTGGGCCGCGCAGGTCAAAGCGGCGAACCCCGGTTCCCCGCGCCTCGAGCCGCTCGATGACATGGCGTCCGATCAGCCCTTCGGAACCCGTCACCAGTACCGGTCGATCATTCATGCGGTTGCCCGTTCTCGAACCGGCGGGGTCGACGTGCCCGCTCGCTGCCTGCCGCCGCGCGTCCGGAGCGAGGAATCGCCCACATGCTGATGCATTTGCCGGGTGACGGCAACCCGGTGGAGAGCGGAATGTCGCCGCTGTGACAGCGGCCCGATTTGAAGCTAGGGTGCGGCCGACCAGCCGGAGCCGGTCCATGCCGTCCCTGATCTGCCATCAAGTCCGTGATTACGCTCCCGAACTGCGCCCCGGCCGGGCCGAGCGCGACTGGATGGATGCCACCGACGAGCGGTTCGCCTATCGATGCCTGCCGCTGACGGTCGCCAATGCCATGGGATGGGAGTTGATCGTGCCGGCCAGATTGACCGCGCGCTGGAACGGCGGCGATGAACTCGAGGATCTGGAGGTCGAGGTGGACGACCCGGCATGGGGCGAGGGTCGGCTGGCATTGTCGCATTTCGGGCATGGCGTGCTGACCTTCAACACCGGCTACGTGTTCCGCACCGAGCCGGGGATCGGCATCTGGGCGCGG
>Ga0315553_10002450_pt1 | contig 14903 bp, 16 predicted proteins | sample SalMarSW160140MG_FD_203099 | JGI IMG/M metagenome (GOLD analysis project Ga0315553, IMG submission 203099) | Salt marsh sediment microbial communities from the Plum Island Ecosystem LTER, Massachusetts, United States - Salt Marsh Sediment SW1601-40 ... | reverse complement strand
CGTTATGGTCACCGCCCACGCCCAGTCCCCGGGTCAGCTTCTCGCCGAGTTGGACGCGGATAGGAGCTTCGGTAACGGAAAGAGCCTGGGCATCAGTATTCATGCCGATGAACTCCACCCCCCGAATCTGCTCCCTGACCATACGGGTTATGGCGTTGCAACCACCACCACCCAGACCGATAACCTTGATCCTAGCCGGGCTGGGATTAAAAGCTGCTTTTGCCATCTCTCCTCCTCCTTTTTACCTTATTATTAGGCTATAAATTATACCTAGCGGAACATACCGAAGAATTTGGAGAACATGCGCCGCAAACCGCCGCCAAAGCCGCCGCCCTGCCAGGTGCGCTTCCCCTTATATTTGGCTCCCCAGAGCAACAGACCAACGCTGGTGGCGTAGGCCGGGTCCTGAAGGGCATCAGAGATGCCGTATATGTTCTTGGGAAGCCCCACCCTTATCGGGAGTTGCAGGGTATTGCGCCCCAGCGCCTCTATGCCGGCCAGGTTAGAGCTACCGCCGGTGAGGACTATGCCGTCAGGGACCAATGTTTCATATTCGGCAGTTGGCATCTCTAGCAAAATCAAGCGCAGGATTTCTTCTACCCTGGCCCGGATAATGTCACACAGGTCCTGGTGAGAGACACCGTGCCCGTTGGTAAGCAGGGTATCTTTATCGATATTGGTTGATTTTCCTTCGTAGACCGGAGTAACGCTGCCGTACTTCTTTTTCATCTCTTCGGCTACGTCAAAGGGTAGCCCCAGACCGATAGCGATATCCCTGGTTATCTGGTAGCCGGCTACCGGCAAAATGGCGGTGTGCCAGATGCTCCCTTCTCGGAAGATGGCGATATCGGTGGTACCACCGCCGATATCAGCCAGGACGATACCGACCTGCTTCTCATCCTCGGATAGTACCGCCTCGCTGCTGGCCAGTGGTTCGAGGACGAGGTCGTCAATATCTATACCGATGCTGCGGATGCACTTTATCAGATTCTGAACCGAGGTCACTGCGGCGGTGATGATATGCGCCTCGACATCAAGTCTGAAACCGTGCATCCCTATCGGGTTCTTGACTCCTAACTGGCCGTCAACGGCGTAACCACGGGGAATAACATGGAGCAGCTTCCGGTCACTGGCCAGCTTGACCCCCCGGGCACTGGATAGCACCCTTTTGAGGTCATCGGGCCGTACCAGCCGGTCGTTGCGAGTGATGGCAACCACTGCCCGGTTATTCAGCGAGGTGACATGCCTGCCGGTGACACCGACATAGGCCGATTCCACTTTGTGCCCGCTGGTATGCTCTGCTTTTTTCACTGACTCCCGGATTGATTCTCTGGCCTCATTGATGTTGACCACCAGCCCCTTATGCAGGCCCTCCGACGGAGCGATGCCCACGCCTATAATCCGGATACCACCGGCTTCGTCGACATCGGCTACGGTGGTACAGACCTTGGTAGTGCCAACATCAATTGAATTTAAAATATTTCGCTTACTCATCACCCCTCCTTAATTAACGAGATTGCGGTTTCTGTTCTCTTGACGTTCATTTCACATATTCACCCTCCCTTTAGGTGGCTTCTACAATCTCCTTGGGTCAACACTACAGGTCGCCCACCTTTATTTGTGTCTGTTCCGCTTTGAACCTTAGTCCTTAACTTCTCTGTAGCGCACGTTCCACTTGCCGCACAGAGCGTTGACGAAAGCTCTGGTGTCATCGCTAGGCGCCCTGTGCAGTTCCGCCAGGAAACCGTGTAGTAGTTCGCCGCCGGTCATCCCCGGGTTGGGTTCGTCGGGACCGGGCAGGTTAACATAGACTATCTCGGTCATCATCTTCTGGTACTCGATTGAGGGTTTACTCACTGCTCGCCTCCTTGGGCATAGTAATACGCTCAGCCGCTCTCAGTTTGGCACTGCGGCTGCGGGGATTGAAATGAATTTCAGCCAGAGAAGGGGTGATAACCTTTTTATTAATCAGCTTCAGGTGGGGGTTTTCACCGCTGGCCTCTTGGTGGGTGAACTGCTTTACGATGCGGTCTTCCAGGGAGTGGTAGCTGATAACCACCAGTCTGCCCCTGAGGCCGAGGAGGTCGACCGCCTGCTCCAGGGTCGCTTTCAGGTGGTCAAGCTCCTGGTTGACGGCTATTCTCAGCGCAAGGAAGGTCCTGGTGGCGGGGTGAATCCGGCCCCTGCGTCCGCCGGTGGCCTGTTCCACTATCTCGGCTAGCTCGAAGGTGGTCTTTACCGGGCGCTGCTGTACGATATAGCGGGCTATCCTGCCGCTGCGGCCTTCCTCGCCGAATGTTTTTATCAGCCGGGCCAGTTCCGCTTCGGATAGGGTATTAACAATATCGGCGGCGGTGACCTGCTGGCGGGGGTTTAAGCGCATGTCCAGCGGGGCGTCATGGCGGAAGCTGAAACCACGGTCATTGCCGTTGAGTTGGAGCGAGGAAAGCCCCAGGTCGAAGAGGATGCCGTGCACCGGGAAGAAATGATATTTATTGCAGATGGCCTTTAAATTTATGAAATTCTGGTTAACCAGCATGGTTGAGCCGCTGTAGGCTTCAAGCCTGGACATGGCTAGTTTTATGGCATCGGAGTCGGCATCAATGCCCAGCAGCTGCCCGCCGGGTGAGCTGCGCTCCAGAATAGCGGCGGCATGGCCGCCCCCTCCCAGGGTGCAGTCGATATAGCGCCCGCCCGGCTGCACCGCCAGCGCTTCAATAGTCTCTTCCGCTAGCACCGGGGTGTGAATGGGTGCCGCCGACATGGTCAGGTTCATTGTGGCTCCTCGAGGCTCTCTATGATCTGCCAGGCCTGCTCCTGGCTAACCGATTTTTCTTCCTCCCAGTGCACTGTATTCCATATCTCTAGGTAGTTATTAGCTCCGGCGACGACTACCTCGTCTACAATCTCGGCATATTCCCTCAACGAGGTAGGCAGGGCTATCCTTCCCTGCGGGTCCATACGGAGGTTAAAGGCGGTGGCGAAAAGGGCTCTCTTTAGCCTTCTCAGCTTGCTGCGGCTGACGGCGCTGCTGGTCAGGCTGGCCGCGAGCTTCTTCCACTCATCTAAGGGGTAAACGGTGATGCACATCTCCGCCCCCGGCGCCAGCACCACTCCATCTTTGAGCAGCCGGCGGAAACGGGGCGGGATTGGTACCCTGCCCTTTTCGTCTATCTTGTATTCAAATTCGCCGAAAAACATATATTAAGCCCTACTATACCACGATTCACCACGATTTACCACTTTTTACCATTCTACAGCATAGCTACCCCCATTTGTCAAGACCCTTTTGGGGCAATTTTAAAAAATTGGTCTATTTTGCTATATAATCCTTATGTGATAAAATAGACTTTGTCTTAACTTTAAGGCGGTGTTTATGTTTAACCTGGGTATTATCACCATCAGCGATAAGTCGTCGAGGGGTGAGCGACCCGATAAGAGCGGGCCGCTGATCCGGGAGAGCTTTGCCGCCGTGGATTGTAAAGTAGTCGGCTACGAGGTGATTCCCGATGAGGCCAATGTTATCGCTAAAAAGATCAGCCAGTGGGCCGACATGGGCCACATGGATATTATCCTGACCACCGGCGGCACCGGTCTGGCGCCGCGCGACGTTACCCCGGAGGCCACCCTTTCCGTAATAGATAAGGAAGTGCCGGGCCTGGCCGAGATGATGAGAACACGGTCTTTTGCGGCTACCCCTAACGCTATGCTGAGCCGGGCGGTGGCCGGGATGAGGAAAGGGTGCCTTATAATAAACCTGCCGGGCAGCCCCAAAGCCGTTGCCGAGTGCCTGGAGGTGATAATGCCGGTGCTGCCCCACGCGGTGGACGTTATTAAGGGAAGGGTAACCGAGCACCCCGACCCCGAAACGGGGCCTGAGACGGTTAAGGATTAGACAAAGTGCAGATTGATATTTTGACTTTATTCCCCGAGATGTTCCAGGGCGTTTTCGGCTCCGGCGTTATCGGGCGGGCTATGGAGCAGGGGCTGGTCGGCATCGGCCTGCATAATTTCCGCGACCAGACCCACGATAAGCACCACACCGTGGATGATTATCCCTATGGCGGCGGCGCCGGCATGGTGCTCAAGCCCGAGCCTATCTTTGAGGCCGTCGAGGCGATAAAAGGAGAGGCTGAGATGCCGGTTATACTGCTCAACCCCGCGGGACGGCTCTTATCCCAGAAGGCGGCCGAGGAGTTCTCCGGGTATGACCGCATGATTATCATCTGCGGCCGCTACGAGGGGGTTGACGAGCGGGTAGGCCAGTATTTAGCCACTGATGAAATCAGCATCGGCGATTATGTCCTCACCGGCGGTGAGATAGCGGCTATGGTGGTTATCGATGCTGTGGTCAGGCTGCTGCCCGGGGTGCTGGGTTCGGAGTTATCACCGCTGGAAGATTCCCACGTCGCCGGGCTTTTGGAGTACCCCCAGTACACCCGACCCCCCGGCTACCGGGGCTGGACGGTGCCCGAAATCCTGCTTTCCGGCAACCACGCCCAGATCGCCGGCTGGCGGCGGGAGCAGTCTATACGGCGCACCTGTGAGCGCCGCCCCGAGCTGCTCGATAAAGTCGAGCTCAGCCCGGAGGAAAAGCAATTAGTAGAGAAATCGAGGTAATATTATGGATATAAGCACGATATTCGAAAACAAGACCAATCCCAATATCCCCACCCTTGCCCCCGGCGACACGGTCAAGGTCAGTGCCAAGATTGCCGAGCGGGGCAAGGAGCGCATCCAGGTCTTCCAGGGGGTGGTCATCAAGGTCACCCGCGGCGCCGACGGCGGCCGGTTCACCATCAGGCGTATCGCCCGCGGAATAGGCGTTGAGCATACCTTTGCTTTCGCCTCGCCGCTGGTGGAAAAAGTGGAGGTGACGCGGCACGGCAAGGTACGCCGGGCCAAGCTCTATTACCTGCGCGGGCTCAGCAGCAAGGCGGCCCGTACCAAGGAAAGACAGGTGAAAGAATAGGGGAAGGGATGCGGTATGCTGAGGTTAGCGTCAATTCGCCGGTAGCCCAGCGCCAGACATTCAGCTACAGTCTACCCCCCGGCCTGGCTATCGATATCGGGCAGGCGGTGTGGGTACCCTTTGGCGATAAGCTGCTCCAGGGCATCGTTCTGGGGCTAAACCCCCACCCCGCCGTGGAGGAAACTAAAGATATAGCCGGGGTTATCGAGCCCCGCCCCATTTTATCCCCGGCCCGCGTGCAACTTGCCCGATGGATAAGCCGGTATTATTTATCCCCCCTCTTTGACGCCGTGGCCTTAATGCTGCCGCCCGGTTTTGAGCGCCGGGCGCTTACTTTTATCAGCGCCAGAGCAATTCCCGGTGACTTTGATTTATCATCTCTTACCCCGGAGCAGAGGCAGGTCTGGCAGCTGCTCGGGGAGCGGGAGAGGGTAAGTCTAAAGCGGATTGAGAAGGTTTTAGGCAAGAAAAAGGCTCAAAGCGTTGTCGCCCAGCTGGTGAGACGGGGGCTGGCGGCAAGAAGTTACGAACTGGAGCCGATTAAGGCCAAACCCAAGATAGAGCCTTTTATAAAGCTGGCAGTGACCGCCGATGAAGCCCGGCAGGAGGCTGCCGAGCTGGCTAAAAAGGCCAAGAAGCAGGCCGCCCTGCTTGAATTTTTAGTCAAACAGAGCGGCCCGGTGCCCTGGGCGGAGGCCAGGAAGAATATCAATAGCAATAAAGCGGTGGCCGACGCCCTGGTTAATAAGGGGCTGGCCGCTTTCGAGTATATCGAGGTAAGGCGCGATCCCCTCGCCCTGCATAGCGTTACCCCGTCCTATCCCCTCACCCTCACCCCGGCCCAGAAGACCGCCTTGGAAGAGATTAAGTCCGGCTTATCGGGGGGTAAAGGTGGGGTCTTTCTCCTCCACGGTGTTACCGGCAGCGGCAAGACCGAAGTCTATCTTCAGGCGCTGGCGGAAACAGTAAGGATGGGCAAGAGGGGAATAGTTTTAGTGCCCGAAATCGCCCTCACCCCGCAGACCATAGAGAGATTCGCCGCCCGCTTTCCCGGCAGGGTGGCCGTGCTGCACAGCCAGCTTTCCCTGGGAGAGCAGTTCGATGAGTGGCAGCGAATCAGAAACGGTGAGTTTGATGTCGTCATCGGCCCCCGCAGCGCCGCCTTTGCCCCCCAGCCCGACCTCGGCCTTATTGTTCTTGACGAGGAGCATGAGTGGAGCTACAAGCAGCCCGATAAGTCGCCCCGCTACCACACCCGAGATGTCGCCCTGAAGCTGGCTGAATTGACCGGGGCGGTGGTCGTTCTGGGCAGCGCCACCCCCGATGTGGAGAGCTTTTACCATGCCCAGCAGGGAGACTATCAATTGCTTACGTTGCCGGGGCGGGTCACCCCCCGCGACGGTACGGCGCTGCCGCAGGTGGAGGTGGTGGATTTAAAAGAAGAGCTTAAAGCCGGCATCCGCAGCCTTTTCAGCCGCTCCCTTTCCGAGGCGATAAGCCAGGCGGTGACCAATGATGAGCAGGTCATCCTCTTTCTCAACCGGCGGGGGGCGGCAACGTTTGTCCAGTGCCGCAGCTGCGGCTTTGTTTTACGCTGTAAGCGCTGCGAGGTCCCTCTCAACTATCACCTTACCGGGGACAGGCTGGTCTGCCACCAGTGCAACTATCATACGCCTGTTCCAGCAAGTTGCCCACGCTGCACCCGCAGAAATCTAAAATTTCTTGGTGTGGGCACCCAGAAGCTGGAGCAGGAGGCGGGCTATAACTTCCCCACCGCCCGGCTGCTGCGCTGGGATACCGACGTTACCCGGGGGCGGTATTCCCATGACGAAATCTTAAGCAAATTCCGCCGCCACCAGGCGGATATACTTATCGGCACCCAGATGGTCGCCAAGGGGCTGGATTTGCCCCTGGTCACCCTGGTGGGGGTGGTCAGCGCCGATACCGCCCTCAACCTGCCCGATTTCCGCGCCGGGGAAAGAACATTTCAGCTTTTATCTCAGGTGGCGGGAAGGGCCGGACGGGGGATAAAGGGGGGTAAAGTAATCGTCCAGACTTACACCCCGGAGCACTACGCCATTCAGGCGGCGGCCAAACACGACTACGCCGCCTTCTATAATAAGGAAGTCGAATACCGGCTTAAGCTGCGTAACCCGCCGTTCAGCCGGCTGGCCTGTCTTACCTACAGCCATACCAACGACACTCTCTGCCAGCGGGAGACAGAAAGAATGAAGAGATTACTCAGTCAGGAGATGGACTCACAGGGCGTAGCCGATATCGAGATTATCGGGCCGGCCCCGGCCTTTATCCACCGCCTGCGGGGCCGCTTCCGCTGGCAGCTTATACTGCGCGGCCGGGGGCTTTCCGACTTTCTCGCCCCCATACCCTTCCCACAGGGCTGGGTGGTGGATATTGACCCGGTGGGCCTTAGTTAGGTAAACTGTAACCAGAGGACGATTATGGCTATTCTTAAGGTTCTTACCGTTCCCGAACCGATATTGAGACAGAAGTCCAAGCGGGTCAGGAATATTGACGGCTCCATCCGGAAGCTGGCCGCCGATATGATTGAGACCATGCACGCCGCCTCCGGGGTGGGGCTGGCCGCTCCGCAGGTAGGCGTTCCCTGGCGGGTGATTGCCATCGGCATGCCCGATGAAGAGGACTTCGTCCTGATTAACCCGGAGGTGGTGCGCCGGAGTGGGGAAAGGCTGGTGACCGAGGGGTGCTTGAGCGTTCCCGGCTACTTCGGCGAGATACAGCGTGCCCAGCGGGTTACGGTTAAGGGCAAAGATTTAAGCGGTAAGGAAACAAGGATTAAGGCCGAGGAACTGCTGGCCCAGGCGCTGGAGCACGAGATTGACCACCTGAACGGGGTGCTCTACATCGACCACCTGGAAAGCAGCGATAAGCTGCACAAGGTTGAACCTGAGGTAATTCCACTCTAAAGGGGGGGGGTAATACCTAGGCCTTCTTGCCCGTGCTTACGGACTGCCTGTGTGGCCTCTCAGTTAGCTTTCGGGCTGCAGATTTTTGGCCAACTGGCGTCTCGGCAACAAAGTAAAAGAGGTCATCAAACTTGTAGCCGGGGAAGGCCTTCATCGCCCCGAGGATAAATTTGCGGTTGATATTGCGTTTGCCTTCCAGGACGCGGTAAACCTGGCTTACCGATATTTCCATGGCCCGGGCCAGCTCGGAAAGATTCTTATAGTTTCTGACACATAATGTAAAGACCCGCGTTTTCAGTATCATGGCTACCCCCGTGTGTGCCATTTGGCACATACTATAACATATAATTTGCCTTTTGTCAACTATTATGCTTTAATTTATCTTGAAATCTGGTAAATTAAGGTTAACTTTTAAAACCGTATCACTATTGACATTTGCCAATTGGCGAACTATAATTCTGGCACTATGGAAGAAGCAAGAACTGATCTCGGCAGAATACTCAAGCAGCAAAGAGTTTCATTGCCGTTAACGCTACGTGAGCTTAGTTCTATGGCGGGTGTATCGGCATCGCACCTGGGCCGTATTGAGAGGGGCGAGCGTTTCCCCTCGGGCTCGGTGCTGCGGAGAATCGCCGGACCTCTGGGCTTTGAGGAGGACGAGCTGTTCACCCTGGCCGGCTATCTGTCCCCCCAGCAGCACCCCAGCCTGGCGGAGAGCCGTGCCCAGTATGGTGGCCGGGGGGACCTTGACCCCTATGTGGCCAGGGTGCTGGCGCAGGAGCCGGTTGATGTCCAGCGCGCCGTCATCGGCATCCTCAGCATCTTAAACAGCATCGCCAAGACCGCCAAAGAAAAGAAGTCTTAAACAGCTGGTTTAAACAGCGTTCACCCCGAACAACTGGCCCCTTTTGCAGCCTGTCCCCAAAAGAGCCTGGTGGCAGGCTTTTTTAAATTCCCCACTTGATAAGAAGACGCAGTGGTAGTATAGTGTAGCTTTAGAACCTTATTGTGGAAGAAGACTTGAAGCTATCTATTGATACTGGAACTTCATCATTACTGGCCACGGTAAATACTCTTCTGGCTGAGCAGGGTGTAAAGTCATACCTGGTCGGCGGCTTTATCCGTGACGCTTTGCTCAAACGAGACACCGCTGATATTGATATCGCCCTGGACGCCGATGCCCTGGAGATTGCCCCCCGCCTGGCCGAAGCCCTTGGCGGCAAGTTCGTCCGGCTGGACGAGGCCAACAAGGTGGGCAGGGTGGTGGTGGCCGGTAAAAAGGCGCCCTCCGGAGGCCGCTGGCAGCTTGATTTCTCTACTTTTGAGGGCGGTATTGAGCATGACCTGGGCCGGCGCGATTTCACCGTAGACGCCATGGCCGTTGACCTGGGCGCACTCAGCCAGGGCGATATCCCCCTGATTGATCCCTTTAATGGTCGGGATGACCTTAAAGATAGGATAATACGGGCTGTTTCCGGTACTGCCTTCTCATCGGATGCCGCCCGCCTGCTGCGGGCGGTGCGCCTGGCCGCCGAGCTTGACTTTACCCTTGACGGCCAGACCGAGGCGCTGGTTAAGCGCCATGCTCCTCTTATCGCTGGTGTTGCCGGGGAGAGGGTGAGGGAGGAACTGCTGCGGCTGCTGGCCGTCCCTGATTCCGGGCGGGTTTTGCCCTACCTCGATGAGCTGGGGCTGCTTACCGCCATTTTCCCCGAGATGGCGAAGGCCAAGGGGGTGGGGCAGCCTAAAGAGCACTTCTGGGATGTCTTTGAGCATTCCCTTAAAGTGGTGGTCGCCGTTGACTTTCTCCTTCACCAGGGCAGTTGGGAATACGCCGGTGACGAAATCCTGGCGGCGGTTCCCTGGTCGGATTCTTTAGCCCGGCACTTTGCCCGGCCGGTAAGCGGCGGCAGCACCCGCCGTTCTTTACTAAAGCTGGCGGCACTGCTCCACGATGTGGCCAAGCCCCAGACCAAGGCCCTTACCGAGGACGGGCGGACGCGCTTTTTGGGCCACGGCAAGGAGGGGGCGGCCGTGGCCGTGGATACTCTGGAAAGGTTGCGCTTTAGCGGCAAAGAGGTTAAATTAGTGGAGGTTATGATCAAGCATCACCTGAGACCGGGCCAGATGAGCCAGGAAGGGCTACCCACCCACCGGGCTATTTACCGCTACTTTCGCGACTGCGGGGAGGCGGGTATCGATATCCTTTTTTTGAGCCTGGCCGACCACCTGGCTACCCGGGGACCGAATTTAAATTTAAGCGGCTGGCAGGAGCATGCCCGTCTGGTGGACTATGTCCTGGCCCAGCATGCCGAGCAGGAGAAGCTGGTTACCCCGGCCAAGCTGGTTACCGGGCACGATTTAATCAATATCTTTAATATGAAGCCGGGCCCCCGGATGGGACAGCTTCTGGAGTCGGTGCGCGAGGCGCAGGCCTCGGGTGATCTGGCCACCAGGGAGGAAGCTCTGGCGCTCGTCCGGGAGAGGCTAGAAACCGAGGCAGTGAATAATTATGGCTAGAAGAAATACGATAGTCTCTTTGATATTGCTGGCTATCTTAGCCTTTGCCATATGTGCCCTGGTCTACCCCCTGTTCGACAGGGAGGAGATGCGGCTGGGGCTGGACTTGCAGGGCGGCATTCACATGGTCTACCAGGCTGATTTTTCCGATGTGGAGCCGGGTACCGAGGCTGAGGCTCTGAATGGCGCCGTGGCCGTTATCGAGCGGCGGATTAACATCCTGGGGGTAACCGAGCCGCTTATCCAGAAGCAGGGTAGTGAACGCATCCTGGTGGAACTGCCGGGGGTAAGCGAGGCGGAGAAGGCCAAGCGGCTTATCGGCGAGACATCGTTGCTTGAGTTCAGGGAGCAGGGAGTAGACGAGGAGGGCAACGCAGCCTGGGTGCCGGCCACCGCCATCATTGATGGTAAGGAAAAGGTGCTCACCAGCGGCTATTTTAAGGAGAATACCTATGTCGGCCAGGGTAGTCTGGGCCAAATATACCTATACTTTGAGTGGAACGAGGAGGGGAGTGAGATATCCGGGGAAGTAACCGGACGGCTTATCGGCCATCCGCTGGCCATTTTCTTAAGCGGTGAGCCCCTGCTGGGCGATGACGGACAGCCCATCGCCCCCATTGTGCGGAGCCAGATTACCGACCGGGGGCAGATTGAGGGCTTGAGTCTGAAAGAGGCTACGGAACTCTCGCAGCTGTTGAATGCCGGGCGTATTCCAATTCCGCTTACCCCCATCTACGAGCAGACCATCTCCCCGATACTGGGCGCCGATTTCATCGATATGAGCCTCATTGCGGGGCTGATTGGTATAATACTGGTCATGCTCTTTATGATTGTCTACTACCGCCTGCCCGGGGCTCTGGCCAGCCTGGCGCTTATTTTTTACGGGGCGGTGGTGCTGGCTATATTCAAGCTGATTCCGGTCACCCTCACCCTGGCCGGTATCGGCGGTTTTGTCCTCTCTATCGGTATGGCGGTGGACGCCAATGTGCTTATATTTGAACGTATGAAAGAAGAATTTGCCACCGGCCGGACGCTGGGGGCGGCTATCGAGGCCGGTTTTAACCGTGCCTGGACTGCTATCCGGGACAGCAATGTAACCACCGCTATCGTCTGCGTTATTCTCATCTGGTTGGGCAGCAGTATCGTGGAGAGCGCCCCGGTAACCGGCTTCGCGGTGACACTGCTTATCGGCGTGCTGGTAAGCATGTTCAGTGCCATCATCGTCACCCGCACCCTGCTGCGGCTGTTCGTGGGCACCTCTCTAGGCAAGAAGATCTCGCTATTCAGTGCTCATCGGGAGAAGAAATAATGTTTGATATTACCGGTAAAAGGTCTTTGTTCCTGATTATCTCCGAGATTATCATCCTGATTGCCATTATCGCCCTGGGGGTCTTCGGTCTCAAACCAGGCATTGAATTCAGCAGCGGTTCCCTGCTCACGCTGAACTTCGAGCAGGAGGTGGCCCAGAGTGAGCTAAAGCAGGAACTGGCCAATCTTGGCTATGACAACGCTATTATTCAGCGCACCGGCGCCGGTGATTTCTTTATCCGCACCCAGGAGCTGACGGCAGCGGAAAGGTTAGACATGGAAGAGGCCTTGAGCGCCCGTTTTGGCTCCCTGACCGAGAGAGAATTTAACTCGGTATCCTCGATGGTGGCCGCCGAGACTGTCCATAACGCCATTATCGCCGTGGCCGTGGCCGCCGTGGGCATACTGCTCTATATTACCTGGGCCTTCCGCCGCATGCCCAAGCCTTTCCACTACGGTGTATGTGCCATTATCGCCCTGGTGCATGATGTGGTGCTGGTAACCGGTATCTTCGCCATACTGGGCGCCATTATGGGCTGGGAAATCAACCTGATGTTTATCACCGGTGTTCTGGCCGTTATCGGTTACAGCATCAACAACACCGTGGTTGTCTTTGACCGCATCCGGGAGAACCTGAGAAGGGGAGTACACCCCGATTTCGAGATGGTGGTCAACAACAGCCTGGTGGATACCCTGAGCCGTTCCCTGAATACCAGCCTGACCACCCTGTTCGTGGTATTAGCCCTGCTGCTCTTTGTCGGTGCCTCCATCCAGAACTTCGCACTGGTCATGCTCATCGGCATCATTGTCGGCACCTATAGCTCGCTGTTCGTTGCCCCCACCCTGCTCATTGTCTGGGAGAGGGGGGAGTGGGGCAATCTGATTCCTTTGCGCCGAGCCAAAACTTAAGAGGCATAGATAATGCTGGCCACTAAAGAGGGCGCTGCCAAGCTGGCTATCGTTGCCGTCAGCCTGCTGATAGTGATTAAAACGGCCGCTGGCATCGTTACCGGCAGTATCGCCATCAGGGCTGACGCCATCCACAGCGTTATTGACCTCTTCGGGGTAATCATCGGCTACACCGCTATCAGGATTGCCAGCAAACCCCCCGACGAGCGCCATCCCTACGGCCACGGCAAGGCGGAGAATATCGCCGGCGTGATCATCGCCGCCATGATATTCATCGGCGCTATTGCCATCGCCTACCAGGCGGTGGTCAGGCTTATTAGCGGTGGAGAGGTGGCGCTGGTGCCACTGGGTATCTACGTGACGGCGGCGGCGGTAGCCATCAACCTGCTTGTTTCCTGGTATGCTTTGAGGGTAGCCCGCGCCACCGAGTCCATAGCCCTGGAAGCCACCGCCCGCGACCTGCTGGCCGACGTGCTCAGCTCGGGGGCGGTGCTGGTGGGTTTAATTCTGGTACAGTTCACCGGGATTGCCATACTGGACTCTATCGTCGCCCTGCTGGTATCGGTACTCATCGGCCGTACCGCCTTCCTCACCATGAGGAAGTCCTTCGGCGGGCTGATGGATATAAAGCTGCCCCAGGCGGAGGAGGACGAGATAGTCGCCTGCATCAAGGAACACGGCGACCTGATTGCCGGTTTCCACAGGATACGCACCCGCAAGGCGGGCAGCCAGCGCCACATTGATTTTCATCTGGTGGTATCCAGGCAGCTCAGTGTGGAGAGGGCCCACCAGCTCTGCGACCAGCTGGAGCAGGAGATAGAGAGGCGGCTTTCCAATACTAGTGTCACCATCCACGTTGAACCCTGTGACGGCAACTGTGAAAAATGCTCTACCTCCCCCGACCTCTGCCAGCCCGGTTAGGGCAGTTTATGTATCTCCTTTATGGCCTCGATCAGGCGGTCAATATCGGTTTTCCCTGGGCTGTGCGGGGGTTGCCCCAGAGGGTCGATGGCGTTGTTGCCCAGAAGGACATCGAGGGTGGCTTTTACCGAAGCGGCCAGCGCGTCGAGGTTGTAGCCCCCCTCCAGGGTGAGCGCCAGTCGGCCTCCACATAGCTCATCGGCCAGCCCTTTGATAATCTCCGCCATCTGACCGAAGCCGGTAACGCTCACCTCCATCATGGCCAGCGGGTCATCCCGGTGGGTGTCATAGCCGGCCGAGACCAGGATGAGCCGGGGTTTAAACCTTCGGGCGGCGGGAACGATAATCTGCTCGAAGACCTTCAGGTATTCGGCGTCACCGCAGCCAGCCGGCAGCGGTATATTGATATTGGTCCCCTTGGCGGCTCCGCCGCCGGTTTCATCAAGGCTGCCGGTCCCCGGGTAGAAGGGGTACTGGTGGGTGGAGATATACATCACCTGAGGGTTATCATAAAAGGTTTCCTGCGTCCCGTTGCCGTGGTGGACGTCAAAATCAATAATGAGGATGCGTTCCAGCTTATATTCGGCCAGGGCATAGCTGGCGGCAATAGCTATATTATTGAACAGGCAGAAACCCTTAGCAGACTGGGAGGTGGCGTGGTGCCCGGGGGGCCTGACCAGGGCAAAGGCGCTACTTACCTCCCCACCCATGATTGCTTCCACCGCCCGGATAAGACCGCCGGCGGCGTAGAGAGCCGCCTGGTAGGAGCCGGCAGACATTACCGTGTCGGGGTCGAGCCAGCCGCCGCCTTCCCGCGCCGTATCCTCAATTTCCTTGATATACCCCCGCGTATGCACCAGGGCTATTTCATCCACCGTGGCGGGGCGGGGCTCAATCAGGGTTAGCTGTGATGTAAGCCCCGTTTTCTCCAGATAGGCGATAATCGCCTCCAGCCGGGCGGCCACCTCTACGTGCTGGCCGGTATCATGCTTTAGGTATACGGGGTTATAGACATAGCCTGCTGACATAGCTGGTTTGATGATAGCAGATGCTATAACTGTAAACAAGATGGTGCTGCCCCACCCCCCTTTTATCAGTTCTCTTTTTTCCCACCCGCCCGCCCTCATAGGCTTCGCCTCTTTACATCTCTTTCCCCAACCCCTTTTCACCCTAAAAAATCAGTGATTTTTCAGGGAACCCGAAGTTTATATGGTAACCTCACCCCCTTTATCCCCCTCTCCTTTTAAGGAGAGGGGGAAGGTTTTTTATAGAAGAGGGGCTAGCGCCCCTCTTAAACACCCCGCTGGGCTAGTTCCTTACAAACGGGG
>Ga0315553_10002449_pt1 | contig 14906 bp, 7 predicted proteins | sample SalMarSW160140MG_FD_203099 | JGI IMG/M metagenome (GOLD analysis project Ga0315553, IMG submission 203099) | Salt marsh sediment microbial communities from the Plum Island Ecosystem LTER, Massachusetts, United States - Salt Marsh Sediment SW1601-40 ... | reverse complement strand
AGTTCAGCTTATCAATTCTGAAAGCGGATTCCATCTCTGGTCCGAAGAGTATGAGGGTGAATATACGGAAGAGATATTTGATCTTCAAAGCAATATTGCCAAACAGGTAGCTTTAGCTCTTAAGGCTGTCATCACCCCGGAAGAAGAAAAGTCAATTGAAGCTAAACCCACAGAAAATATCGAAGCTTATGATCTTGTATTAAAAGGTTGGGAAATGTTCAATAATTATTGGAAAACCCTTGACAGTAAATATATTCAGCTTGCACACAACCTTTTGAACAGGGCCCTTGAGATTGATCCCGGGTACATTGAAGCCCTTGAATTACAATGCAGTATTTTCCTTTTAGAAAATAAACCTGATTCAACAGTATATTATGCAGATCGTATAATTAAACTTGATCCTGAACGAGCCAGTGGATATTACGTAAAAGCTGAGGGTTACAATTGGATGGGACAATCAGATCTGGCTATCGAGTCATTCTTAAAAGCAATGGAGATACAACCAAATAATATCAGTATTTGGACTTATATAGGATTGGCTAAAGCATATCATCGAAAAAATGATTGTGAAAATGGATTACCCTGTCTCCAGAAAGCTCTTAACATGACTGAGGATCTGGACCCCGGGGCGATTCTTAGTATCAGTGAAGCATTAATAAGTATAGGATATTACGAGAAAGCAGACGAATATGTCAGAAAAGCAATCGATCTTAATGTTGGATGCCAGGGTATTCAGCGTCATTGCGAATGTTTAATAGGCCAGAGTAAAATAAGCCAGGCACAACAATTTCTTGATTCAGTATGCGACATTTCTGCCTGCGAAAAACTGTGCAATCTGTACAAATTCTATGTTAATATGTATGAAAGAAAGTATAATGAGGCTGAGGTATATTATAATAAATTCCTGGGATTCAGTGATTTTGGTGAAAAGTCCCATCCTTATTTTGTTGGGGATAGTACATTGCTTGCATATATGTACAAGGAGCTCGGGAAGGAGGAGATTGCTTTCAAAATATTAAACAATTATCGGAAATCCCTTGAACACCAATTAGAGAAAGACAAAAATTTCAATACATATATAAACCTGTCTTCAATCTACGCTATCCTGGAAGAAAAAGGTAAATCGTTGCAATATCTTTCAGAAGCATTAAAACAGGAGCCTGGAATCTCACGGTCTGATTTCACACAGGTAAATCCTTTTTTTGATAATATCCGTAATGAACCGGAATTCAAGGCATTTGTCAGGGAAGGTATTGACAAAAAAGCGGCTGTTATTGCTCAGTTTAACGAAATGAAAAAACGCGGAGAAATCGATTTGTGATTATTTTGAACCAGCAACAAGGAATCACCAACTGTACATTTCTTCACAATTGATGAGAAGCCAAAGAGCCTGTCCCGCTTTGCGGGGCTTCAAAGTCCAATATCCCCGGTTACATCCGGGGTAGATCGTATAAAATATCATACAACCCCGGAAGGAGGTTGAATAAAACTTGTTTAATTTTATTCAACGCCCCTGGCGTTGTCCAAAGGATATAGCCACTTACCATGGATGTTACCATGGATATTAGAATTGGACGTCTCCGACGTCTTATACTTTCACATGACTTGATCTCTGATCAGATTGTATATAAGGATTGGAGGATTAGAATATTTTTGGAGAAACAAGGGGAATTGTGACAAAAAATTTTTTGAATTTGAATCTTAGATATTAAAAATCCGCAATCCACAATCCGAAATCCGAAATTAAGGTTCGATGCATGCATCGAACCTAAAACCCCATACTGAACGAACTCCACAGTGGTATTTTCATATCCTCCCACTTTTTCATGGCAGCAAATGCAAAATTGTTTGTGTAGCGAGTAACATATTCCCTGGCTTCATCATTTTTACCCGCTTCGACCAGCTCAACAACCTTTTTTTCAACGATCGATAACTCTTCAAATGCCCTATCCTCAAATTCCTTCACGGCCGGTTCTATCAGCGTTCTTCCGTCTCCCCACTTTATGACTGCAAGCCTGTTGGTTTCGCGGAATGACCATATGGCAGCATCGGGAGTATAATGGAACTGACCGCAAATGCCGAATGATTCCGGCAGTTTCATGACTCCCGAAAAAATCGGTATCCGCGGACTCAATGCCGGGTTATCGAAAGAGAACCAGGCAACAGCACCGACCTCATCAGGCAGCCAGCTGCGGCACTGGATGACTTCTGAATATGAACACCAGTTCTGGGCAATAGTATATTTATAATCGATAATCCCCGGTTGAAGTTCGTGAAGCAGTCTGCGCAGGTCCGGGCTTAACCAGCCACTGGCAACAGGTGATTTGATCTTTTCTTCTGTAACATTCCCTTTGTCATCTCTTCTCTGCATAGTCACCATAAGATTCTTTGTGTTGTCAAATTCGGTCCCTTCATACGTTTCCCTGTAATATTTCATAACATCACGAGGAGAGAGTTTCTTATCAGGCTTTACAGAAAAGGGAAGCTCTTCAACATCATCAGTAAGATTTAATGATGGTGCCATGTGACTCAAAATAAAAAACTCACGGGTCCCATAAGCTTTGCCATTAGAACCTATTACTTTCCAGAACTTCATTGGTTCTTTCCCATCCCAGTATCCAAGATCTTTGGCTACTTTCTTAAGGTCAGTGCTATACATAAACATATCCGGATTATTGAAATCAACAGTCGATATCCTAGGCATATTGGCTGATACACCTACATGATCATCCGGTATCCTGGCTGCACACCAGATAGCCGATGGCTTACCTTTCCCCGATCCCGATATTTCGAACTGCCATACTTCTTTCGGATCTGCTAATGTGATGCATTCAGCATAATCACCATAACCATATTCCTCAGCCAGTTTCCCGATCAATTTGATAGCTTCTCGTGCTGTTTTGCACCGCTGCAGGGCAATTTTCTCAAGTTCCTCAATATAGAAAATACCTTCCGGGTTTCTCAGTTCCATTCTTCCTCCAATTGTTGTTTCACCTATTGCAAGTTGTTTTTCATTCATACATGGATATGCTGTATTGAGAAACGCATAGGTCTCTTCAACTTCAGGGATCTCTCCAGTCTCCTTTACATTCCGCATATCCCATGATCTTTCAGATGGTTCAAGCACTCCGGAATAAACAGTATGAATAGCTCCTTTTTCATACTTTGTGTGAGGGAAAATTTCTACCCAGGTCCTGTACATTCCATCGCAGGTATGTGATGTAATTACCGATCCATCGGTTGTTGCCAGCCTGCCAACCATAATACTTGTGCAGCTGCCTTTATAATCCTGAGTTTCTTCAACAGAATTATTATACTGTGCCCGCACTGATATTGAAATAATAAATAGTACCGGGATGATATACCAGGAAGCCGAAATTCGTGATCTTTTCATGTATTGTGTTTTTATATGAATACTATTTCTATCCATACAAATTTATGATATAATATCCATAGTAGGTTCGTTGCATGCAACGAACCTACAACCTACAATAGATGATTATACCTCTATATTTTATAATTTTATCCGATATTATCAATTAAAAATCCCCGAAATGAAAAAAACATTCTTGTTAACTGTTCTGATTACAGCAACTTTCCTTCTGCCTCGTACACTTAATTCTCAGATCTCACTAACCATTGAAGAAATTATGCAGGGCGAGAAATTCACAGGTATATCACCCGAAAGGATGCAATGGTCGCCATCAGGGAACAGCCTCTTTTTCAACTGGATTCAGGATGTTGATTCCACACCATCACTTTATGTTGTGGAAGCTGTTAATCCGGTTCCTGTTAAATTAGGCCGTGAAGAGATAAAAAAGCTTCCTTCATCCAACGGCACTTATAACTATAGCCGATCGAAAATGGTCTATTCAAAGAACGGAGACATCTACATCCTGGATATAAAGACCGGAGCAGTTAAACAAATTACCTCAACACTGGCCGTTGAGAGTAATCCCCTTTTCAGCAAGGATGAAGACAAGATCATCTTTACAAGTGGAAATAATCTCTTTACTTGGGATATTGTAAGTGGCACTTTTGAGCAATTAAGCGATCTTAGGTCAGGAAGTGAAAAACCGGAGGAGAAACCATATACCAATGAACAGGATAAATTCTTGTATTACAATCAATTATTTCTGTTCCAGACACTTGTTGAAAGGGAGAAAAGAACTGCCCGGGAGAAGGAAGAATCTGAAGAGATGAAACCTGACCGGCCAAAGGTGATCTATACCGGTAAAGATCAGGTAAGGTCAGTCAGTATGAGCCCGGATGGGAATTACCTCCTCTGGCAAACCTTTCAGATGCCTGATCAGAAGAGGACTATCGTACCATCTTATGTGACATTATCAGGATATACTGAGGATATCCCTTCCAGAACCAAGGTTGGACAGTACTATTACAATTACTTCACAGGAGAATTCAGGATTCTTGATATTACCCGGGACACAATTTACAGTGTAAGTAAAGATGATATTCCCGGTATTGAGGATCTACCGGATTATATCTCAGATTATACGGAAAAAGAAGTAAAGGAACCTAAAAAGAGAGATGTAATAATTCGTGATCCGGTATGGTCTGACAATGGAGAAAATGCAGTTTTGGATATTTTCTCAGACGACAACAAGGACAGATGGATCATGCTGCTGGATATTAAAACTGGCGGACTAAAATTGCTCGACAGGCAGCACGACAATGCATGGATAGGAGGCCCGGGAATAGGTTATGGCCAAATTGGGTGGCTTCCTGATGACAAAACAGTCTATTTTCAATCTGAGGAATCAGGATATTCTCATTTATATTTACTTGATATAACTATTGGAAAGAAAAGAGCCCTCACCTCAGGTTACTTCGAGATCTATGATCCAGTTATTTCCAAAGACAAGAAAACCTGGTATTTCATTTCAAACGAAGCTGATCCCGGTATAAGGGAGCTCTACAGCATGCCTGTTCAGGGAGGAACGAGGAAACGTCTTACAAACTTTGACGGAGGTGTTGAATATGAATTATCTCCCGATGATAGGTACTTTGCACTCAGGGTATCCCATGCCATTGAGCCTTGGGATCTTTTTTTGCTTGAGAATAAGAATAAAGCTTTACCAATTCGTATTACAGAATCGGCTACCGAGGAGTTTCTGGCATATAACTGGAGAGTACCTGAATATGTTAAATTTAAAGCATCAGATAGTGTAATGATCCCGGCAAGGCTGTATAAACCTGATAACCCGGTTAACAACCGACCAGCAGTGGTTTTTGTTCATGGCTCAGGCTATCTTCAAAATGCCCATAGGTGGTGGAGCAGATATTTCCGTGAATATATGTTCCATAATTTTCTTGTTGACAACGGATATACAGTCCTCGATATTGATTACCGCGGAAGTGCCGGTTATGGTCGCGACTGGCGTACTGCTATATACAGGCACATGGGAAGTAAAGACCTGGATGACCAGGTTGATGGGGCAAAGTATCTTGTTGAACAATGCCAGATTGATCCGCAAAGAATAGGGATCTATGGCGGATCTTACGGTGGTTTCATAACCCTTATGGCAATGTTTACTAAACCGGGGACATTCAAGGCAGGAGCAGCTCTCAGGTCGGTTACCGATTGGGTGCATTACAATCATGGTTATACATCTAACATCCTGAATACACCTGCTGCAGACAGTCTGGCATTTGTACGTAGCTCCCCGATATATTATGCAGAAGGTCTTGAGGGAGCCCTGCTGATGTGTCATGGTATGATCGACGACAATGTACATTTTCAGGATATTGTCAGACTTACACAGAGACTCATCGAGCTTGGAAAGGATAACTGGGAGCTGGCAGTTTACCCGCTTGAAAGTCATGGTTTCGTGGAACCATCAAGCTGGATTGATGAGTATAAAAGGATATTCAGGCTCTTTGAAGAAAACCTGAAATGATTGTAGCCGAAGAAGCGCTGCATGCAGCGCTTCTACCAGATTATTGCAGACCTTTCAAAAAACACATATTGATTACAACCTCAGAAAACACACCCCCAGTATCATCCTGATAATAAATAATTTCCAGAGAATCTACGTATTATAATACGTATTTTAATACGTAGGTAAATTTTAACCATCGAATAATAAATTACAGGGGAAAGTCATCCTGTTTTATTTTGTTTTTAATGAATAAGATTCCTCGCTCAGTATTATTTTTCTCCTCTTCCTCTATTCCCCCCTTCCCGCACTCACGCTTCCCAATTTTTATTTGCCTCTTTTCCATTACTTTCCTACCTTTATCACACTTAACCACAAACATAGCCATGTCCAGCCTCATCCCAGGATACGAATACGACATTTTCATCAGTTACCGCCAGAAGGATAACAAGCATGACGGCTGGGTGACTGAGTTTGTGGATAACCTGAAAGGAGAACTCGAATCAACCTTCAAAGAAGAAATCAGTGTATACTTCGATATCAATCCTCATGATGGCCTGCTTGAAACTCATGATGTTGACGAATCCCTGAAGGATAAGCTGAAATGCCTGGTTTTTATTCCGATTATCTCACGTACATACTGTGATCCGAAGGCCTTTGCCTGGGAACATGAGTTTAAGACATTCGTTGATCAGGCTTCAAAGGATCAGTTTGGACTGAAATTAAAACTGCCAAATGGTAATGTGGCAAGTCGTGTATTACCGATTAGTATTTATGACCTGGATCCTGACGATATTAAGTTATGTGAATCAGTTTTGGGTGGTATTCTGAGGGGTATTGATTTTATTTATGCTGAACCGGGTGTAAACAGGCCGCTTAAACCTGATGATGATGAAAAAATTAACCTTAACAAAACCAAATACCGAAATCAGATAAATAAGGTTGGCAATGCAATCAAAGATATTATTACTGCAATCAGACACCATGAACCAAAACTTGAGGAAGTTGCACAAAAAGCCTATGAACCGGTAATTATCCCGAGGAAAAGCAAGAAAACAACAATAATTGCTGTGACAATTATTGCATTGGCATTGATCATACTTGGTTTTATCTTTATACCAAAATTATTTAAGCCGGAAGAACAACTGGAGAAGTCCATAGCAGTTCTGCCTTTTGTCAATCTGAGTAATGATCCGGAACAGGAATATTTCAGTGATGGTATTGTGGAAGCGATTTTAAATCATCTCTTCAAAGTAGGTGAGTTGAAAGTCATATCAAGCACTTCCACAAAGAGATATAAAAATACAGAACTTTCTATAAAGGAAATAGCAAAAGAACTGGGTGTTTCTTCGATTCTTGAGGGCAGTGTGCAAAAAATAGGTGACAATGTACGGATAACAGCCCAGCTTATTGACGCAGGAACGGATGTTCATTTATGGTCAGAAATATATGACCGGCACATTTCTGATATTTTCAGAATTCAATCTGAGGTAGCTCAGAATGTTGCAAGTGAGCTGAAAACAACGTTAACGGCCGAAAGCAGACAACAGATCAGGAAAAATGAGACTGAAAATCCTGAAGCTTATAATCTGTACCTGCAAGGCCGTTTTCATATGCAAAAGAGAAATATGGAAGGATTTAATAGAAGCATTGAATATTTTCAAAAGGCAATAGCGGAGGATCCGGATTATTCATTGGCGTATGCCGGGTTAGCGGATGTGTATTTCCTTATTGCATGGTGGGACCTTATGCCCAAACCAGAAGCTTATGCCAGATCCAAAGAATATGCAGAAGAGGCTCTGCATCTCGATAAAGACCTTGCAGAAGCACATACTGTACTGGGTGGCATCTTATACTGGAATGAATGGAAATGGGAGGAGGCTCGCAAAGAGTTACAGCTTGCTGTTGAATTAAATCCAAATTTCGTGCCGGCTCATCAGTATTATTCTGAGCTACTGGATATTTTAAATGAAAGATCTGAAGCCCGCAAACATATAAATATAGCAATGGAGCTTGATCCGTTTTTCTATATGGAACATTCGATGAGTGGTTTATATTATGAAAATGAAGGAAGATACAAAGAAGCCCTGGATGAATACAAAATAGTACAGGAACTTAATCCTGAAGCCAATCTCTGGCAGGATTTTTTTATTAATTATGTAATACAGGGTGAGGACCTTACAGCTATTGAAGTGCTTGAGCATGCTCTTGAGGAAAACAGACTCTGGGATGACTCCCTGCCTGCAGAATATGCAGACTCATTCAAAGATAATATTAGTAAATCGGATTTAACGGGTATATTGGACTTATTAATTGAAATAGATCTTAAAAGATCACCCCCACTTTCTATGCGATTAGCAACTTTGTATATAATTACAGGTAATACGGATGAAGCACTGGATTGGCTTGAGAAAGCATTTGAAGATTGTGAGTCTAGAATTCCCCGTATCAATTCGGACTATGTAATTTCCAGGTTACGTTCAGAGCCAAGATTTCAGGCACTTATTGAAAAAATGGGATTAACGGACTACCAGGTACTAAAATAAATATTCCTTGGCTTCTGAATAATAAAAAAGAAGAAGGGTCGTCGCATGCAACGCCCCTGCTATATATTCTGCCAGGTAGTGATAAATAAAATTATTGCATTTAGCATGGCTTTGACTTAAATTTGATAATGTAATTAACGTACTACCTGAAAGAGTTTAATATTAATTTTTCCTTATACTATTTTGAATCATGAAAAAATTCAACCTACTGACTTCAGGCATCATGCTTGTTTTCATCACTTTCATTATCCCTTCTCAACGCGGATTTGCACAATCTGCAATCCCGAAACCTGAAGAACATTTCGGATTTGTTCCCGGCTCCGACTACATGCTTTTCAGTTATGAACAGCTTATCGGGTATCTCGAAAAGCTCGATAAAGCTTCTCCTATGCTTAAGCTTGTTGAAAACGGGCAAAGTCCTATGGGCAGGAAAATGTATATTGCCTTCATATCATCTGAAGAGAATATTCATAATCTTGACAGGCTGCGTGAAATTAACAAGGAGCTGGCACTTAACCCGGATCTCACAGAATCAGAACAAGATGAATATATAAAGGACGGAAAGGTATTTTTCCTGGCAACACTTTCGATGCATTCCACAGAAGTGGCACCATCCCAGGCATTACCCTTAATCGCATATCAGCTTATAACCTCTGATGACCCGTTAATAAAAAAATACCTGGACGATGTGGTCTATATGGCAGTACCGAACCATAATCCCGACGGGATGGATTTTGTGGTCGAGAACTACAACAAATATAAGGGCACTCAATACGAAGGAGCCTCACTGCCTCGTGTTTATCATAAATATATTGGTCATGATAATAATCGTGACTTTGTTACACTCTCCCAGGAGGACACAAAAGCAATTGCACGTATATATAACCTCGACTGGTTTCCGCAGGTGATGATCGAGAAACACCAGATGGGATCAACAAACATCCGTTATTTTGTTCCCCCCTCCACTGATCCAATTGCAGAAAATATAGATGCCGAATTATGGACATGGACCGGCATATTTGGCACCAATATGCTGCGCGACCTTACCAGCGCCGGGATTTCCGGCGTAGGACAAAAGACCATATTTGATGATTACTGGCCCGGATCAACAGGTACCTGCATGTGGAAAAATGTAATAGGAATGCTTACGGAAGCAGCAAGCGTAAAAGACGCATCACCGGTATACATTGAACCAAATGAACTAGGGGCCGGGAAAGGACTCTCGGAATATGAAAAGAGCATTAATTTCCCACTTCCATGGCCGGGAGGCTGGTGGCGGCTGGGTGATATTGTCAGACTTGAAATTGAATCCACTCTTTCCACTATTAAAACTTCTTCACTCCTAAAAGATGATATTCTCAAATACAGGAATGACGTCTGCAAAAGGGAGGTGGAGAAAGGTAAAACAGAAACTCCGTATTACTACGTGGTTCCGGCTGAACAGGCTGACCAGAGCGAGCTCATAGCATTAGTTGAGCTGATGAAGGAACAGGGTATCAACACCTTCCAACTTGCTGAAAATTATACACTCGAGGGCATCAACCTGAAAGCGGGTGATATAGTGTACCCACTAGCACAACCATTCCGGTCATTTGTAAAGGAGGTAATGGAAAAACAGGATTTTCCGGTGAGACATTTCACACCCGGAGGGGAAATTATGCGTCCCTATGATGTTACAAGCTGGTCGTTGCCTCTCCACAGGGGATTGAAATCACATGAAATCAAAACGCGCGATACCGCTTTCGAAGCAAAACTGGAACCACTTACAGATATTTATAATCCACTGAAGGATAACTATAAACTTCCTGCCATCTTCTCCGTTACCAGCAATGGCAGCTTTAAGGCAGCATTTATCGCTATGCAGAATGGTTTAAAGGTAAGCCGCCTTAACCAGGAGACAAAAATAGATGGCAGGACTTATGGAAAAGGGAGTTTTGTCATACAGGGCGATAATGTGGACCTGCTTAACAGCATAGCAAAAGAATCACTCACTGAATCCGGATTTATTGAGGAGCCGGGAAAACTGGAATTATCGGCTGTTACAATGCCTCGTATAGCCCTCGTTGAAACTTACTTTCACGATATGGATGCCGGGTGGACACGTTATCTTTTCGATACCTATAAACTGCCATACACTGTACTTCACCCCGATGAATTTGAAAAAACCGACTTTGAGAAGAATTATGATATTGTGATCTTTCCCGGCACAGGTAAAAATTACCTTTTGAATGGTAAACCAGGATCTGAAGATAATCCTTCTATGAGCAATTATCATCCCGACTATCAGAAAGGGATGGATAAAAAAGGACGTGCAAAACTGATGTTGTTTGTTAACAGCGGTGGTAAAGTAATCTCCTGGGGACAATCCACAGATCTGTTTGCCGGTATGCTTGAGATAACCATTGATAAGGAAAAGCAGGAGTTCATGCTGCCATTTTCAAACGCAGCTGACCAGGCCAGGAAGAATGGGTTGCTTGTGCCAGGCTCACTTGTACGTATGAAGTTGAAACAGGGGCATCCTTTAACACTGGGCATGCCCGAAGAGGTAGGTGTTTTCTATCGCGGCAATCCTCTTTTCAACACCAGGGTCCCGTTGTTTGATATGGACCGCAGGGTGATCGGTGCTTTCGCTGAAAAAGAGATCCTTATGAGCGGTTACTGTGAGAAGGAGGAATTACTATCGGAAAAACCTGCCATGATCTGGCTCAAAAAAGGCAAGGGAGAGCTCATCCTCTATTCCTTTAACCCCCAGTTCAGGGCATCAACACCTGCAACTTATAAATTGTTATTTAATGCTCTCTTCCCAATTTTGGACTAAAGTCCTGGGCAAAGAGAGATAATTGGAATCCGTCGGCTTAAGCCGACGGCAATTGAATGTATAATTAAATCTTTTATGTTGGCCTTTTTCTTAATTAACTACCTCTCAACTAGCGGTTTATTCTGATGATATATTAACACATCAAACCAGACTCTGTCATTTCAGAATTTTCTGAGTATATTACCGTTGGCTTCAGCCAACGGTTTTAGGAGACACAGAAAATAGGGCTTTAGCCCAATATTTTTTTGACTTATATCCTATACTTTCCTACCTTTATCACATTGAACCACAAACATTAAAATGGCAAGTCTTATATCCGGATACGAATATGACATCTTCATCTCCTACCGCCAGAAGGATAATAAACATGACGGCTGGGTTACTGAATTTGTGGATAACCTGAAGGGGGAACTTGAATCTACATTCAAAGAAGAGGTCAGCGTCTATTTCGATATTAATCCTCACGATGGCCTCCTTGAGACTCATGATGTTGATGAATCCCTGAAGGAGAAGCTTAAATGCCTGGTATTTATTCCGATAATCTCCCGCACATATTGCGATCCCAAATCATTTGCCTGGGAACATGAGTTCAAGGCGTTTGTTGAACAGGCAACCAACGATCAGTTTGGACTTAAAGTAAAGTTGCCCGGTGGCAATGTGGCAAGCAGGGTATTGCCGGTACGCATATATGATCTTGACATACACGATATTAAATTATGTGAATCGGTATTGGGAGGAGTGCTTCGCAGTGTGGATTTCATATATAAATCTGCAGGCGTAAACAGACCATTGCTATTAAAAGAAGAAAATCCTCAGGACAATCTAAATCATACAAACTACAGGGATCAGATAAATAAAGTTGCTAATTCAATAAATGAAATCATCAGCGGAATAAGACAACATGCACAAAAACCTGGGGAAGTATCAAAAGTAGTTTCTCGAGAAGCCCCTGAAATCCGGAAAAGTAATAAAGTAAAACTTATTGCAGGATCAGTGTTAGCATTGTTATTAATAATTCTTGGTATTCTGTTTATTCCTAAACTGTTCAAACCGGAGGTAGAGCTTGATAAAACAATAGCAGTACTCCCTTTCAGAAACGACAGCCCCGATCCGGAAAATGAATATGTCTGTAACGGGATAATGGAGGATATACTAACCCAACTGCAGAAGATAAGTGACTTGAAGGTTAAGGCAAGAACTTCTGTTGAAAAATATCGTGATCTGGAAAAGGATATCAGAGATATTGGCCGTGAACTTGATGTGTCACTGATCCTGGAAGGCAGCGTTCGAAAGGTTGGTGATGATCTCCGTATAACAGCCCAGTTAATTGATACCAGGTCAGGCGACCATCTCTGGGCCGAAACCTATGACGGAAAATATTCTGTAAATCTTTTTGATTTTGAAAGCAGTGTGGCAAAAAAGGTGGCTGCATCGCTGAAAGCTGTTATTACCCCTCAGGAAGAAAACAGAATTGATGCAATGCCAACCACCGAGATATTAGCTCATGATTTACAGATGAGAGGCCATGAGATGATAAGGAAATGGCGATATACGAGAGATAGCATTTCTTTAAAGCTGGCTTTTAATTTATTGAACCAGGCCCTGAGTGTTGATCCTGAGTATATTGATGCATTAGAAATGAAAAGTATGCTGTTCTCAGAGATTGGAAATTTTGATTCGGCCTCATATTATATTGAAAAAATAAGGCAAATAGATCCGGAGCATATTAGTATTATAAGCCAACAAGGTCTGCTTTATTTTTATTCCAACCAGCCTGACAGTGCTCTGAAATATTATCTCCAGGCTGATAAAATAAGTCCAAATGATCCCTGGATAAAACTTGGCATAGGACAGTTATATAGTTTTCACAAGGATGAAATGATAAAAGGTTTGACATATTTTCAGAAAGCGATTGACCTGGGAGGAGAATCAGAACCAGAAATTAATCAGAATATTGCAGGCGCATACTTTTGTATTGACTATTATTCAAAGGCAGAAAAATATATTAAAAATGCAATCTCCCTGAGATCTGAATGCGGTCTAATTGGATATTATACTTATACATTGATGACTCAGGAGAAATATAATGCAGCATTTCATTACCTGGACTCTATATGTAATATTACTGCATGTGAACAACAATGTAATATTTTTAGATTTTATCTGTATACAACACTGAATGAACTTGAAAAAGCAGAACAATATTATAATAAGGCTTTATCTGCCGGCTATACCCGAAATGAAAATGATGATATCTATCTTGCATATATATACAGTAAAACCGCCAGGAAAAAGGAGGCAATATCAATTCTGAATAATTCTATAAGGCGGGATGAAAGTGAGCTTTCCCGGGAGCATTATTTAACCTGGTTTTCACAAACACACCTGCGTCTTGCTGCTGCCTGGGCTCTGCTTGGTGATAATGAAAAGGCTCTGTATTATTTATCGAAATTTGAATCTGAAAGGTTACCACTTTACGAAATGCCATATAAGATCAGGACATTCCCGGGATTTGATAATTTGCGCAACGATCCGGAATTCAAGGCAATCTTAAAACGCATCGAGCATGTAAAGGATTCCATCCGGACAATAGTCATAGACATGGAAAAACGAGGGGAATTGACTATGTAACCTATTTTAAAAATTGTTGTATATGATAATCTGACAATTGCATTTCCTGCCTTTTAAGCATAAAACAATCCGAAATCTCCAATCCGAAATCCGCAATTTCTATCATTATTCCACCGTAAAATCCTTATAATTCTCCACCTCGCCGGGATTCGCCGTTACCGACTTCACATGTGCCGAACCGGGTCCCCTCCTGCACCATTCAAGATAATCGAGTAATTGGTCCTGTGGTCCCTCCGCTTCAATATAAACACTGCCATCATATTGATTCTTTACGAAACCGGTAATCCCTCTCCTCCTGGCTTCCCTTACAGCACTCCACCTGAATCCCACACCCTGGACCCTCCCTTTGACATGTATCCTGTAAAGAATTTTATCCTCCATGTTAAGTTACTTCCTTCTTCTATTACAAAATTATTAAACTTAACAGATGTCACATTACTGAATTTCTTCATTTTTAAGTAATTTTCATCCCGGGAACCGATAAATTCTTTTAAAAATGAATATCTCAAGGCGCTCCTTTGTTAAAATGGCCGGCATGGGAAGTATTGCCGCTGCCTCTTCCCATAACCTTAATTTGTTATCCGGACCAGTTATAACTGCAGAAGTATTGAATCCATACAACCGTGTGCCGATCAGCCTTATTATTGACGATTCAACATGTCTTGTCAATCTGGCCTATTTCGGTATTCCGCAATTCGGAGAAGTTTTTCCTGAACAGTATAAACAGGACTGGAGGAAACTGCCCCGCGAAATACCCGATAGTTTTGTAAGGGAGTTTGGAGAATGGTCTATCGAAAACGGGGTTAAAGGTAAGTATTCTATTGTCCCTTATCCGGCATGTACAGGCTGGGTAAGCAGGTTCATCCCCGGCTGGACAGAGCGGGAGCTCTGGAACAGCCTCGACCTGGTCAGGGAAGTCATAGTGCCTAACTGGGATATTCACCCTGAGATGGTAAGCCATACCCGTGTAATAGATATTAAAACCGGGAGGCCTTATCCTGATGCAACTCCTGA
>Ga0315553_10002447_pt1 | contig 14913 bp, 13 predicted proteins | sample SalMarSW160140MG_FD_203099 | JGI IMG/M metagenome (GOLD analysis project Ga0315553, IMG submission 203099) | Salt marsh sediment microbial communities from the Plum Island Ecosystem LTER, Massachusetts, United States - Salt Marsh Sediment SW1601-40 ... | reverse complement strand
CTTGCTCTTCTACTTTCTTGCTTCCTTGCTCTTCTACTTTCTTGCTTCCTTGCTCTTCTACTTTCTTGCTTCCTTGCTCTTCTACTTTCTTGCTTCCTTGCTCTTCTACTTTCTTGCTTCCTTGCTCCTCAATATTGCTGTCTTTTTTAACATTCTCTTGACTGACATATTCTTCAATGAATCTGACTGATGTTATTGAAGGGACATACTTGAAAATTTCATTTGAAACTGCACCCTTTATGATTTGTATTCCGTCCAAAAGGAAAGTCTCCTCTGGGAGGCTCAGTTCAAGGATTGGACCTTTCTTTTCGAATTTGATCTTATCTTCTTTAAGCGGTATCCATCTTCTAGTTAACGACTTTACTTTATCATCGTCCGTCTGAATCTTCTTTACCACATTGATATTGTAGAGTAGAACTCTACCGGCATATCTATGATTGAAATCAAGTTGAACTCTTCCTGAACCTACATATCTCACTATGCCCTTTCGTTTTTCTATTTCAATTTCGTCACCACTAGAGATCTCGTCTGCCTTGTCACCAAGCTTCCGTTGAGGAATCATCCGGATTTTACTAGGATCTCTTTCGCCAAAGCCTTTATCTGGCGAGATTTCGACATCCATCTTATCACCTTCATTTGCTGAGGATAGGGCTTCATCCAGTCCCTTTAATACCCAACCCTCCCCTACTGAGATTAATTTCGGTTCATATTTCCGGGAAGGATCGTGTGTGCCGGATTTTTTGGCATCCTCTTCAATAGTGGTTTCAATTATATTATCAGTATCCTTAATCTTAGCTGTGTAATCTAATAGTATGAGCGAACCTTTCTCTAACGGCATACATGTCGCTATCGAAATACCATATATTAAGTTTGAGTGTTCCTTTCAAGAGATTTTCCTTCAAATGTTCAAGGCTTTCATTGCGACTGGTATGGCTTCGGATTTGGTTTGAATACCCATCATTTTCAAAGTTGATGCGATAGATGATAAAGTTCTAATTACATGATAGCGATCTACCTCGCCCATGGAGCCTATCCTAAAAACCTTTCCTTTCAACTCGCCGAAACCTCCCGCAATTAGAATTCGGAAATCTTCTCCAAGTATTTTTCTGAAAGTCTTATCTTCGATGCCAGGTATGTAATTGAAGGCTATCACCACGTTGCTCCTTGCTTCTGGATGCGCGAAGGGAGTGAATCCTAACTCACTCAGGCCGCTGTAGAATGCATTAGCACACCTCCTATGACGCTCAATTCTCTGTTCTAGTCCCTCTTCTAACACCATTTCCAAGGCTTCTCGGTAAGCGAACAATAACGGCAATGCAGGAGTAAAGGGAGTTTCACCACTGTCCCCGAAATATTTAAAATATCTTTTTAGGTTGAAGTATTGGGTCGGCGGAGGGCTATCAATCATCTGTTTCTTTGCCTTGGCACTAATGGATATAGGCGCAACACCTGGTGGCGCTGCGAGAGCCTTTTGAGATGCAGTCATACACACATCTATTCCCCATTTGTCAACTGGAAGTTCGTCCCCTCCTAAAATAGAAACCGCATCTACAATGAAGAGTGATCCATGCTTTGAACAAAGCTCTCCAAGCTTTTCTAAGTATCTTAGAGTCGTACCCGTCGAAGTCTCATTATATACCGCATAGAGAGCTTTTATGTCCTTGTTTGCTTCAAATGCATCCTCTATTTCTTCGAGAGGTGGATTCTCCCCAAATTTCGAATTTATCCGAATCGAATTGCCGCCCCAATTTTCTACGAGGTCAGCCAATCTACTGCCAAATTCACCACTGACAGGAATTACAATATTGTCGCCCTTCTTGACTAGATTGATAACTGATGCTTCTACCGCGCCTGTGCCTGAAGCAGTCAGAACGACTATATCATTTGAGGTCTGAAACACGCGCTGGGTCTTATCCACAACGGCCCTGTAGAGGCTTCGAAAGTCGTCGCTTCTATGATTAATTATGGGGGAAAGCATTGCATTCATAACTCTGCCTGGCACATTGGTGGGCCCAGGGAGCATTACCAGATATTCCATTTAGCTCTCAATATCGTGGAGCTTCATCCGTTATTTATACAATTACGTTTATTACTTAATTGCCTGCAGTTGTACGTAACAATATAATGATGCTGATAAAGGATCATAGGAAACGACTATTGCATTACGCGGAAAAGATCGAATGTAGTACAGTGGTATCATTTAATCCTGAAGATACATTCTATTTGACAGGTTTTTGGGGAGAGTCGGTAGGCATTTGTTCTGGTGAAAGTACCAAGATTATTACTCCTCCTCTTGAGACGCATAGAGCTGAAGAAGCTGCGATTTCATGTGAGGTAATATCTGCAGAAAGAGGAAAGGACATGCTCTTACGGACAATTGACGAATTAACCGGGGAATCATTTTGTACAGATAGTACTGATTTTCATACTATTAGGATAATGGCTGAAAAACTTGGTGAGAAGAATGTAAAAGTGGATAACAAACCCTTTACCATGAGTCGAATCATAAAGGATCTTGATGAACAAGAAAATATCTCTAAAGCTGCACAAATTATCGATCGTTTGTTCAATTTAAGCGGTGAACAAATTAGAGAGAATAAAACAGAAATTGAATTAATGGCATTGCTTGTGTCTGAAACTTATCTTCTTGGAGGAACACTAGTTTCATACAAAAGTACTAGGTATCCGTTTATTATTGCTGGAGGCCCTAATGCTGCCTTTCCTCATTCTGAGATTACTGCACGACCATTTTCAAAAGGGGATGCGGTGATTGTTGATCTAGTAGTTCAACATGGGGGATACGTGGCAGATGCTACACGAACATTTGTTATCGGTCATGCGACTGACGAAATAAAACGAGTCTATGAATGCGTAAAGGATGCACAGCAAACCGGCTTGGACTCATTGCGGTCAGCTGCAGATTTTGGGCATGTTGATCTGGCATGCAGAAATCTAGTCACTGATAGAGGATATGGAAGTAAATTCGTACATTCAACAGGCCACGGAATAGGATTGGAAGTGCATGAATCGCCTTGGATCAGCAAAAATGGAAAAGAGAAAGTGAAGCCAGGAATGTGTGTCACAATTGAACCAGGTGTATATATAAACGGAAGGTTTGGGGTGCGAATCGAGGACACCGTCATAATCAAAACTGCGAACGACAAAGGCGACAGTCCCAAGATCGGAAACACGATCGCTAATTTAAATAGCTTTCCTAAGGACCTGATCTGTTTAGATTAGTAGTTTTGGGTGAGGGATATTTTATTTCAATCAAATCTAAAATTTGTGCCGCAATCTTATCTTTTGATTGAATCGGCAAGTGTATGGTGTTCTTTTGTCGATCGATTATGTAGACTTCATTATTCTCCGACCCAAATCCTGTATTCTTTTTTCCAACATCATTTGCTACAATTAAATCCGCTCCCGATTCTAGCAGTTTAGTGTAAGCCTTTTCAATAAGGACTCTGGATTCTACGTTATATTCCGCCTTAAATCCAACCAAGAAAACATTAGATTTACATACATTTTTTACTTTTGAAATAATTTTGTCAATTGGTACAAGAGTGATATCTACCTTTCCAAGAGAACTTTCGATTTTGTTATTCCATTTCTTTGCGACAGAAAAATCTGAAGTGGCTGCTGTAAGGATAACTACATCGAATCTCTTCTCAGATAGTTTGAACATTACCGATTCAAACATCTCCTGAGCTGTATTCACCCTTTTAATTTCAATGCCCGAAGCTTGCGGGTAAGTGCCAAGATCTACCGATCCATGTCCGTAAATTAATGTCACACTTGCTCCTCTATCATATGCCTTCTTCGCAAGTGACATGCCCATCTTTCCAGAACTCATATTCATGATAACTCGAACAGGGTCGATGTATTCAGCAGTACTGCCAGCAGTAATCATGATTCTCTTTCCCGCTAATTTTTTATTGTTGTTATTGTTACCTAATTGATTGTTTTGAACGTACTGGAGAAGTTCATTGGCAGAAATCAGTTTGGCCTTTCCTTGCTCTATCCAAGGCTCCAGAAACTCTACTCCGTTTGCTTTGAGCTTGTTGATATTCTCCTGTATGATCCTATTGTAGTACATCGCTTCGTGCATCGCAGGACAGATAACAATTGGGATACCGGTTCCAAGGGCAACGGTTAGGACAGAAGTCACAACCGTGTCATCTATTCCATTAGCTAATTTTCCAAGTGTATTTGCGGTACAGGGATAAACTATAACCATATCGGTGGCATTTTGATCACCCAATGAAATATGTTCCAAATTTCCAGTCAGTTCAGTAACTACATCATTCCCTGTAGCCCAATTCATCATCTCATTGGAAAGGAATATTTTTGACTTCCCATGGTTCATAACTGCGAAGACCTCAGCTCCATGCTTAATCAACAATCTAGCGACGTCAATGGCCTTGTATGCCGCAACGCTGCCTGTAATGCAAAGTACTATGCGGGTGCCCACCAGCTCTTCTCCTTCAGTACAATAAATGTCTCTTGTTGGACGATATAGACGCTTTTTCATTTGTTAGATCGAAGACCGAATTCATTCAAGAATTCTTCGTATTCGTTGGAATCCATGTGGATAACATTCTCATTGCTGGGAAATATCCCTGATTTTACTTCCCGCGAATAAGTTTGAACAGAAGCCGCAATTAATTGATTTAGATCCAGATACTTCTTTACAAATCTTGGCTTAAAGTTTTGATATATTCCCAACATGTCATAAGTTACTAACACTTGACCATCGCAAACAGGTCCTGAGCCTATTCCTATAGTTGGTATCGATAAATTCTTAGTTATTATTTCGGAGGCTTCGGCAGTTACCATTTCAAGTACAATACCGAATGCTCCAGCCTTTTCAATAGCCTTTGCATCATGTAAGAGTTTTAGGGCTGATTCCTTGGTTTTCCCAGCAGCTTTTGAAAAATTCCACATGCTAGAAGTCTGAGGTTTGTATCCAATATGTCCCATAACCGGTATTCCTGTGTCAACCAGGGCTTTTATTCGATCGAATATTTCTTCTCCGCCCTCGAGCTTGACTGAGTCTGCTCCAGCTTTGATCAATCTTACTGCGTTTGAAATGGCCTTGTCGATGCTTTTTTGGTATGAACCAAATGGCATATCCACAGTTATCATTGCTTTACTTGTAGCATTGGATACAGCTCTGCAAAATAGTAGCATATCAGCCATCCTTACTGGCCTTGTGTTTGGATATCCAAGCATTACCATTCCTGCACTATCTCCTACGAGTATTACGTCAATATCATTACCGTCAATAATTAAAGCCATTGAAAAATCATATGCAGTTAAAACGGCCAGTTTTTTTCCTTTCTTCTTTGTATCTACTATTTCGAACACCGTTTTCTTTCTAGACTGGTCGCTATATGGTTGCACTAATTTCAGAACCTCCGAGGCGTATGAGACTTAGGCTTTCATTCAAATTCCTAAGATTGTCAAATCTAGTAATCATCTTTGTTAGAGAATGTTTGTTCTTGCCTTTAAGCTCCAATATCATCTGAATCAAAATAGGGATTACTCTGACAACGTTATCAACTATGCATATAGTTGCGTGGACTGCAGTCCTGGAGAGTGGATTTAGATCAACTGCTATTACCTTCTTACCCATTCTTATCAAGGCTTCGGTCCTGTCTCCATCTTCCAAAGGAACAAATACGGTATCGGCAAGCGCGATCCCCCTAGGATCAACGTGCTTTCGTTCCCCCTTCAAGCTCGGAATCGTTGCATTCCTATCCATGCCTACTCCTAAAACGTCTGTTGCCCCTAATCTTTCGAGATGATTCTTTATCGCACGTTCTCTCAACGCTGAATGATAAAATAGATTTACTTCGATTAATGCCCCGCATACCCTACTCAGCTCTATTATTTCTTTTCCACATAATGCAGCAAAATTCCCATTAACGGATATGATGGGATGCCTGGAAGTAAGTAGGAGTGCTGCAGCGCTGTTGATGGCCATGATGGCATTTGGTGTTGTTTTCTCGCCTATCAAATAGTCAAAGGTCTCCCCCCTTCCGTGTGCAATGAGACCTTCTTCAACAACAAGCCCACTTTTTAATCCATCGACGAGCATTTCTCTTATTCCAAGAGACACTGCTCTTGGATGATCTTTTGGAATACTAATTCGCATACTTACATTCGCATATCATTCTAGCACCCTTCGAATCGATGCTAGCTTCGATAATCGTTCCCTCAAATTTACTCAGACAAGATCGCACTTCTTTTGCTTTGTCGCGTCGTATAATCGTGAACACCGTTTCACCAAACAACGCAATACTGCATTTGAATCCTTCAGATTTCAAAGCTCTAATCGGACCCTTACAAATGCCATTGGCCAAGCCCAATGCGCTAGCAAGACCAAAGGATGCATCCAGAAATCCTTCTATATCATCCATTGACTTCAATCTATTCAACAGCTCTCCAGAACAACAATTCTTATCGCCTAGTTTCATTAATTGATTGCTCAGTATTCTATTTGTTGAAAGCGGTGAAATACAAAGTATGGTCGCGATGCAGTCGTCAAGTTCCTTTCTCAATGTCAGTCCCTTCCCTGGAGCACCTGGTTTCAACCGAATCTCGTACCCTCCTGCATATAACGCAGCAACAGTACCCAGCCCCGTTTTGCATGCAATATCTGCACAATGAGCTACCTGAGCAGCTTCCACCTTGCTAAGGCCTATCTTCAACAAATCGTTTAAGGCATATGAGAGGCTCACTGCCGCCGCGCCACTTGATCCAAGACCAAATCCAATAGGTATGTCTGTAATGTGGCTAATCTGCAGGAAAGTAGGTTTATCAATTAAATTGAGATAATGTTCTGCGACATACGCTGACACTGGCGCTTTTTGTACCTGAATACCGTCAACGGAAATACTATAGCCATTGGTTTTAGCCTCAAAAGTTTTAGCAGTCGTAGTAATGCCTTTAGAAATTGAAAAACCCGCTCCTATTGAACCCTTGCTAAGAATATCCGTTTGCTTTGGTTCTGCAGGAGCAAATATGCCTGTCACATGTCCGGGGCTGAATGCCGTAGACGTAGCAACGATATTTGAGAGTAACGTAGCCATAACTTTATTAGAATTTACTGATAATATAAGAATAATGTTTAATTAGTTTAAATATATTTAAATTTAAATGACCTCTTACGCTCGTCGCCTTCAGAAAATAGGAAGTAGCACACTTGTATCATTGCCGGCTAATTGGGTCCGCCAGAATCAGCTCAAGAAAGGTGATACCATTCTAATGGAACTTAGCAATGATAATTCAATTGCCATTCTACCGTCAAAGGACAAGAATGGGATTATCCGGTGGTTTGGCATCGATTACCCAACTAGGGTTGTGGATATTCTCATTAACCAGTTATTCGGAGCTTATCTATTAGGTTACGATAACATCAGGATCAAGGCTAGAACTCCGATAGATTATGAAGATCGAGAGAAAATCCTAACTGCCTCCGGCAAGCTGGTGGGACTTGAAATTGTTGATGAGGATAGCCTCAACATTAACTTTCAATTCCTTATAGATGCTAGTTCACTGGATGCCGCCAAGATCCTTCGTCGAATGAATGCAATAATCAAAGGAATGATGAGAGATGGGCTTAAGTCTATAGTGAATAAAGATACGAAGCTGATAAAGCTCATAATAAGAAGGGATGATGAAATCGATAGACAGTACTTCTTATTGGTTCGTCTGATCAGAAGCGCAATGCAAAATCAGCAAATTGCGCGCAAGCTTAATTTGAGCAATATCGACATACTTGATTACAGGGTAGCGGCGAGCCACCTAGAAAGCGCTGGCGATTATGTCTCAGAATTTTCGTCCTCAATACCCAAATTATGGGGAACTGGATTCGGAAATGAAATCGTGGAAGCGGGCATGATCGTTGACAATATGCAGCATAGATCTATAGGTGCATTTATAACTAAGGACGATTTGCTGAGCGAGGAAGTAGCAAGGATGTACCTAAAATTCTCGAACCTCTCTGCTTCTATAAAGGAGAAATCCACTAAGGACTCCCAACCTGACCCCAACATTTCGATTCTTAATTGTGTCTACTCTTTGGACCGAATTGCTAAATGTTGGGTCGACATAGCAGATCTTGTTAAACCAGGATATCCTAAATCACAATTTTAGTAAAAGCCCAATTGTATCAATTCGCCATACCCTATTCTTACCTGATTCAAAAGAAAAAGTCAATGTTGGGTCTAATCTGTTTCAATAGATTAAAGAAGCGCTCGGCTCCAGTCGCATTTCAAGTGTACACTCCACTCCAGCTACATATCGAGGATCTCCGTTTCGCTTCTGACAATGACTTAAATATCGCTGAACCAACTTATACTTATTTCAACGAGCTAATTGGTAACGCAAGGCAATAATCGAATCTTTGCATAAGGTATTTCATCATGTTTCACTTGCTTCACTACCCTCTCTTATACTTCCAATCAGTGTTCAAATAGGTTTACAGTGTGTAAAATTGAATCGGGTTCCGATATCTCCTCATGACTTATTGAGTATCATCATATCATAACACCAATCAACTTCAATATTTGCACTATTATTATTGTCGGCGAGAAAGTACATATTATTGCTACCGTCTAGTACATCGAGTCCTTCAATCTGAATAGATCCAGGTAAATCATTTTGATTGTCTAGCGCTATTACAACTTGCGGAGGACTAATCAGACTCCAGATTCACTATAAGAGATGCGATTAACACACATACAAATTAGTACTAGGTTTCAGCCATTTGTTTGACAGAGTATTTCCCGTATCACTCTGTTCTAGTTCACAAACACGCAGCGATTTATCATGACCGTTGTTGCAGTCTGCAGGCACAGAGATTATCGTTGTATCATGTCCCGAGTTATTACAGGATGCCCATGTACGCAGATATTGTAATTATTGCTACCAGAGAGAGTTAGTGACACCAGTTTATGAACGCTAGTCTCATCGGGAACAGTGCCTCCCATATTACCGCAGTTTGATATTCTTATGCATTTGTTCTTGGTGGAAATCCCATCTTTTTGATAACGCAGCATCATTAAAGCGCTGGTTTTCACAGTTTGAACATTAATCAGAACTCCCAAACTCTGACATCGCCTTGGATGATTATTTTTTTCCAACTTGGATATTGACTGATAGTAGTTCAATTACTTTCAAGTTAGCACTTGTGCGCACTGAAATTGTCCTTCCATATTATGCGTTGCACCGTGAACAGTAATGTTATAGGGAGGATTCGAGTTGTCTTCCACAAGAAGGACACACGCCTACCTGTTGTTGCTGCATTTGAAGATCTTCAGATAATAAAACTAGGCATATATCCCACGGCGTTACAACTGTATCCTTGTACATAAGATATGGATGATCTGACTTATTAATAATCGAACAAACTTCGCCGAGCTTCAAGTCTTTATTAACTGATGTTACATACTCTAACCTGGTGTGACTTATTGGAAAATCTAGGATATCTTCCACGTTTTCTTCAAACTTCAATATTCGCGATATCTCTCCCAGTACTATTCTATCGCTTATAAACTGGTTCGAATTCTCCAACAAAAGTTTTCGGGTCATATTCTTGTACATTAAATCGAGGATCTTACCAATAGTATCATCTATGCTGAAGGTTACAATTCTATTCTTTTGTATAGATAGTGTAGAAAAATTTGTCTGGACTTTCAGACCTAATTGAAGCACTTTTCTGGCTGAGATTGAGAACCAGTTGCTATCAAATCCGATACGAAATATTGAGAAAGCTCTTCTGGAATGCTTCCATTTCTCCATTAAATCTCTGAATTTCATACTCTTATCGATAATCGGGACTGGGGTAAACATTACATTTTCTACCTTTGATTCATATTGAAATTTACGTGTAGGACATCTCCGCACGTACGCTAACAGATCATATCCTCCGACCATGCCAACTATATTGTTTTTATCCAGCACAACAATTTGGTCCACACTTGATTCAGTGTACTCTGCACACATCTCTGTCGCAAGCCAAACTTCTCTATCATGGTCAATAAAAACACATGGCGTATCATTCAAATTTTCAGAGAAAAGATCTTCGATTGACTCCTCTCTAATAGATCTAGTTGCTTCCTGCATGAGTGTCAGGTCCTAATGTATTTATTGCTATAGGAAAATATTAAACATTTTGGCTATAGGTTCTTTTAACTTCAAAGGTCTTGGACTAGGGTGCTAACTGTTGCTCACAGTCATATACTGATACATATAATACACATTAGATCATTGTCCGACAATCTCATGGCTAAAATATTGACCTACAGATAGCGTCTAACTCGATCTTCTCTGACTCTTCATTTAGCATGGCCAAAGATATGTTGCTCCCTGTGCATGTCAGTCGATTGTATACCTGTCCTATCACGATGTTCAAAGTTTACCTGATCTGCAATGATTGCTTGTGGATACACAGGCCATGCACCATATACAGTCATATTCTATTATAGGATCTGACTTGTCTGTGTAATCCCTTCTTCCTTCTCTGTCACGATCCCCCCCACCACTTGTAGCATTAGCCATTTCTACAGCAGGTGCATTATTGTCTGTCCTGTACTACTGAAGATCCTGTACTGAACATGCTTCGATAAAGGCACCATATGCGTCGAGGGTGTTTGAAAAATGGATGATCACACCTAATCAGGTTAACTTGTCCTTCATCCATTGCGTATTTTCCAGATATTCCAATAACCTTAAAAGTTCCTCTATTCTCGTTTTGCCACCACTTTGAACCTTACATGCGTTATAGTGCTTTTTTATCATTTCATCTTCCTCTATAGATACTACTTTCTTATCTTCAACGATATCAAAGAAAGTATCTTCCTTTGTCGTATGATCTGAGATAAATACCGCATATGATTTAAGAAATCTGGCCACAGGTTCTTTAGATTCATATCTACTTCCCTCCCTCACACTTCTCCTCCATAATACAAGTTCTCTTCTGAGCATTCTAGCAATCCTCCTTCCGAGCTCATGCTCTATCAGAAACTTTCTAATATCTTCCGAAAAGCTATTCTTATCTTTGGTTACTGGAAAGTATGCTTTTTCCTCTTTACCATGATGAAATATATCAACAAATTCCGCCATAATTACAGAAGCAATTTCGATATCTTCGAGTGGTATCGCTACATTAGCATAGAGTCTGTCTGAACATTTCTGAATAACTACTCCGAGCCTTCTAACAAAGAGATGGTCTTTCATTAGATCAGTGGTAGCACTCAACTTCTTGGTCAATACAATCAAAGGTTATTACCGTGATATATACAAACTGATAGCTTCACGAGATTCATTTATGGTTACACCTCCAGTGAGTCTATGATACGAGTTACTTCGATACTATTATCATAATAGCCTGTCTCAGCAAAATTAAATATACTAAACAAATTATAAAAACAATATCGTATTTCTACTGGCTGTGTTAACTTAAGCCAATACAGCTTTAGAGCCTATCCGAAAAGTGGTTGGGTTTTGTTGAGTTATAAGCAAACTGCGTTTAATCGAAAAAGCTAAGCTGTACTGCACTTTCTCATGAGATGTATTGATATCAGAGGTTATAGGAGTTGATTTCTTATACTGCATACCTGAAGTTATATGGGACAGGATCGTTCCACTGCTGCTACCATCATCGTCAACACATAGGAATATGTATGTTGGACAACGCCAGCGCTAGCAAAGCGGACGTCAATGCAACTTCTTTTTGATTATCTCAAATAGTCCATCGAGGTCGGCGCGAATTCTGGCGTAGCCTCTTAAGCCTCAGCCGAAGCCTATCTCCGTCTTTCTAGATCTCGGTACTTCTGATCGCTCTTGAGCAGAGATCCATAAGTCCATAGCCTCCTCCATTGCTCTACTGAGATTTCCTTTCTTAACGCCTCTGTAGTGACCTACGGCTTGCCTAAATCGATGTTCCAGATCGTCGCTTATAACTATATTTATTTTTTTCACTGAGGAATATTAAGCACCTATTAAAGATAAAACATTTTGAGATTTGAACTCTGGAAGCCTTCTATGTTTCTTGGAACTTTCTCCTCCTTGTACAAAGAAATGTAATGTCCCCCTTTGGGGCAACTTTGCTAGCTATCCGCTCATGCTAATCGCTTTATACCTTACTATACCTTATGAATATGGTTTGTTGGAGATTGTGCTGTAACTTTGATATGTTTTTTAAATGATGAAAACAATAAGGATATTACCTTATCTCATCATTTACGTACCGAGTGTACATTATTGTCCTTAGCAATCGCATTATTATTCTTAGCAATCACGGGAACAGAACTCCGTAGACACGAAAATATCCGATTCTTACATATCTTATCCTGCCCCTGGGCTATTTGCAGGTTGACTATAGGGAACCGTTATCAACTCCACCGCAAATTTACAATTATTTGACTTTTCCGCAAAAAATTGTCCTGAGCCCTTCATCCAACACTAGAGCAAGCTGCCTTTCATCCGTTAATGCGTTGTACATTTCTTTAGCATTTGTGATCCTGACCTTGACCAACCTCTTAACCTTGCTCAGCCCTTCCTCCAGCTCATACTCTGTTGAAGAATAGTAGGGATCACCATAAGGATAATAGCGCAGCTCATTCACTTTGCCATTAACAAAATCAGCTTCATAAACGAGTTCGTTATTTTCAGAGATTGAAATCATGCGGCTAAAAGCCAGCTCTGTCGGGATCACTACATTCTCCTGCAGGTAGAATAGACTGTCAACATCGAAGTTTGCGTTTTCACCTATCTTGACCTTGTCCTTCTCATATGGACATTCAAACCTGTTGGGGACTGTACAAGGATACGGAACTAACCTTGCTCTCATCTTCTTGTTTGGTTCTGTTGCCGCTTTCGTTGATGTGTTTGCGTCTGCCTCTTCTGTCATTTGTGTTGTGACGTCTTCAGTCTTACCGTCTTCCCTTTTCCTTTCTTCCACATCTGCAATCACCAACCCCTTGGCTACAATTCTGTTGGACCCAAGAAGTATAGGCTCCTTGTCATATTCGGGATTCAGCAGACATCCGGAACACATGCTCTTTCCGTAACTGGCATTTCTTTTGTGCTCCACCAGCTCAAGGTACTCATTTAACCATCTCTCGGCCTCTTCCCTCATGTTATCCTGAACGTCCAACGGAAACAGGTATTGAGAGTAGTCGTCGGGGAAGTATTGCATTGCCTCGCTTGTTCTCTGATGTTCGACTCCATGACCGAAGGCATAGTTGGTGTTTGCTATCTTCTTCCATTCGCTTAACGGTATCACCTTTTTCCCTTTCCAGTAGCTGTTGTTGTTGCTGCTACTGCCGCCATTGCCATTGTTACCTTCTGAATGATTTGACAGGCTGTCCAGTCTTATAGATAGATCAGCAAGTGATTTGTTTTTGTTCATGATTCCCCGATTCAACTTTGCTCAATCTATCCTCCATTGATTTGATCGCTAACACAGACGGTCCTTCCGACAGTAGCTTAAACTTTGTTTCGTTCGATTGTATGATGATCTTCAATGCGAGAAGCTTCTCCCTGACAGGAACTGTCCCGTCATTATATATCTTCCATGATTCTTTCTTTGCCTCTTCGATACCATCTATGGACTGCTTGTAGTAGTAGGCGAGATCAGACTTTGCCAGATCGTACACAAACTGTTGGGACCCCGACTTTAGCGCTTGAATGTCTCTTGATACGGTACAATTCTGTATTACTTTTCCTTCGTGAAATCCCGTATTTTTAGGTTGTTGGGCGTTCTCCTTTTTCAATTGGTCTATCGTATTGTATAATGCGTCGTTGTTAGGTAGAAATGTCTAATGCCATTTGATTTATTTTTGGCATCAGACTCAGTCCCAAGTAAATCGCCGAGTGTATCAAATGCATCTACTAACTTTTGAAACTTTGTTTCGCCCTGCCTTTCATCGCTATTCTTATCCTCAACTACAGCTTTCAGCAAGATAGCTTGTATATGCAGCTTAGTTTGCTTACCTCTAGTGGGATGTACTACCGATTGTAGTATCTAGTCTATTATGGTGCACTTTACAGAATAACACAACTTTATCGCCGTTAAGGATTCCTACCCACTCACCGCAGCATAACTTCTCGTCAGCCGACGGACACTCCTCAAGGAAAATGATATCTCTCGTTAGGAAGAATCTTCGTTCTAAAAGTACGCTATGCAGCTATCACTAGAACTAGATTTTTCTAGCGAGCGGTTTCTATACATTGCAGTTTGTAAATCCAAACTTCAATAAACCCCTAAGCTTGTCTTATATATCATTTATCTCCCGCAGAGGGGCACAAAGTCTAGTATAAGTTGCAGCGATGCCCATTGCATTTGGCCTATCACATGGTCTCTTACGTCCTTGCAGAGGGGTGTGAAGTCTATCACAAGTTGCAGCTACACCCATGGTTTCCAAGTTCTCTATTGTAGAATTAAAGTCGTGGTCAGTCCTCGCAGAGGGGCACAAAGGCAATGTGTGACAGCGATGCCCATGCGTTACTATTAAGCTAACCATTTTGCAAAATACTTTCACTTCTGTGAATCATATTCTTTTTCCATGTCGAATATGACGGACTATATATTTCATTTATATCATTGATTGGCTAGAAAGGTAAGTCACATCATGTATTAGGTCTAAAAATACCTGTCTTTATTAGCTCTTTCGCCAAGGCAGTCTTAGTTTCGCTATTAACTAATGCGTTCTTTATGATTGCTTCCAAGCTGCTTAAACGGTTGGATAAAGCATTAACGGTGCTCGCCTCTTCCTTCATCTGCGTGACTTGTTGACGTAAACCAATTAAGATAAGTGTCATTACATATTATTGATGTAATTGTCATATTCTTTGCACAGGAAGAGCTTTAGCTTTGTTCATTGATCTGCTTTGCTGAGTAAG
>Ga0315553_10002444_pt1 | contig 14921 bp, 13 predicted proteins | sample SalMarSW160140MG_FD_203099 | JGI IMG/M metagenome (GOLD analysis project Ga0315553, IMG submission 203099) | Salt marsh sediment microbial communities from the Plum Island Ecosystem LTER, Massachusetts, United States - Salt Marsh Sediment SW1601-40 ... | reverse complement strand
GACGCAGGCATAGAGATCAAAGTGCTGCCGCATGGCCACATTGAGGCTGCGGATGCCGCCCCCTATCGGTGTGGTCAACGGTCCCTTAATGGCCACCTTGTAGTGCCTAATGGCCTCCAGGGTTTCAGGGGGGAGAGGATCGTCGTACTGCCTTATGGCCGCCTCGCCGGCCCACACCTCCTGCCAGGCGATCTTTCGCTTCCCCCCATAGGCGGTCTCCACCGCCGCATCCATGACGCCGACGGTCGCACGCCAGATATCGGGCCCTACCCCATCCCCTCGGATAAAAGCGATGGAGGGGGTATCAGGTACCTCGCTGGTCTTACCGTTCTGGAGCTCTATTATCCCTCCCATCGCTCAGGAAAGATCCTCGGCCTTAATCAACTCTTCAAACCGCAGGTCCATCCCCAGCACCCCCACGATCTCCTCATCGTCATTACGGATGGGGGCGGAGACGGTGATGCAGAGGGCGCCGGTGATCACCGAGGTATAAAAGTTGGTCACATGCACCTTTCCCGTTTTAAAGGGCTCGATAAACCACTCTCGGTTGGAATAATCGACGTCCGAGCCGATCTGCTCGTACTTCGCCCGATCTTCGGGACGGGTGATATTTCTGGTGATCTTATACCCCTTGTCATCGGTGACATAGAGGAATTGGATAAAGGGGTTCTCCTGTTCTATCTTTTCCAGGAGGGTCTCCTGACGCGCAGGATCCATAGACTTGAGAGCCGGACCGTCCACCACCTCTTCGATAAGGTGGGCCGCCATTTCATATGCACGCCGTTTTATCAGATCGAAGTCGGAGATAAAGAGCTCGGGGAGGTGCTTGCGCGCCTTCTTCTCCATTTCCTCAGAGGAGATATCGGTGGTCCTCCCTTGGGTATATTCGTCCTTTACCCACTTATATATCTTCCCCACCCCCGGGTGCCTCTTGTCGAGCCGCTCTTTGTCGGTCAAGGCAAAGTATGCATTGATCCACTGGGCGATACCCGCCGTGCCGGATTTATCGTTGATGGTCACGGTCAAGGGTCTGTGCAGGATCTTGGCGGTGTTGAAGATATTGTAGATCTCCTCGTTTTTGAGAATACCATCGGCATGGATACCCGCCCTCGTGGTGTTAAACTCCGCTCCCACAAAGGGATAATTTTTGGGTATGGATTCGCCGATAACCCGTTCATAGTAATTCTTGATCTCGGTGATGACCGTGGGGTCGATCCCATTCTCGTCGCCGGTAAGGCTGATATATTCGATGATCATCCCTTCGATGGGGGCGTTGCCGGTCCTCTCGCCAAACCCCAGTAAACTCCCGTTGACCCCTGAGCAGCCATAGAGCCACGCAGTCGTGGAATTAATGAGGACCTTATGAAAATCATTGTGACCGTGCCATTCGAGCTCCTCCGAGGGGACCCCAGCGTCGTCTATCAGGGCGCGAACGAGCTTGGGGACACTCCGTGGCAGGGCGGTACCCGGATAGGGGACCCCCAAACCAAGCGTATCGCATAACCTGATCTTTACCGTTGCTCCCCCCTCCTCGGCCAAGCGCATGAGCTCTTGGGCCAAGGGGACCACAAACCCGTAGATGTCCGCCCTCGTAACATCCTCAAAGTGACACCGAGGCTTCACCCCCTCCGCCAGGGCCGCCTCCACGACCCGGAGATAGTCTATCATGGTGGTCCGTCTGTTTTTGCCTAGCTTCAAAAAGATGTGATAGTCCGATACGGAGGTCAAGATACCCGTCTCCTTGAGGCCCATCTCGCTGACCAGCTTGAAATCATCTTTATTCGCCCTGATCCAACCCGTCACCTCCGGGTAGCGGTATCCCTTTTCCAGACACCGGCGGACGGCCTCCTTATCCTTTTCGCTGTAGAGAAAAAACTCGGCTTGCCGGATGACGCCGTTGGGACCCCCCAGCCTATGGAGCATATCATAGAGGTCCACGATCTGCTGGGCCGTATACGGAGGTCTGGCCTGCTGCCCGTCCCGAAAGGTAGTGTCGGTGATACATATCTCTTCAGGTGGATCGATCAGCTCAACGTGGTGGTCGAATTCAATGCGACATACCTCCTCGTAGGGAAAGACGTCCCGAAATAAGTTCGGCTCATCCACGTCCTGGAGCTGAAACCGCTCCCGCTTCTTGGTACGCTCGTCGAGAAAGCTTTTACCCTTCTTCATGACAACCATTACTCCCCTCCTGGAACTGCCACTTGGATATAATGATAGTCCTACTGCCATAAACTGTCAATAATTTTGCCTCCCGTCGGATCCACGCGCTAAATCTTCTTGCCAAGCAGGACATTATATGCTACTAAGAACGTTCGATTTGTTGCGGACAAGGAGGTCACGAGATGTTGTGGGAACAGGCTATAAAGATCTTCGTGTTCGGGTTTCTTGGCGTTTTTGTCGCGCTCGCTATCCTCGTCATTACGATCAGCATCCTCGGCTCGGTCGTCAAAATCTTTAAGTAGCCTTTCAACGTATCACAAAGGAGACCGCACGCATGGCTGAATTTATCGGCACGATGATATGGAAGACGGGCTTTATGAGCCTGGAAGTAAAACACCTGATCATGTGGCTCATAGGGTTTTTATTTATCTTTCTGGCCGTCAAAAAGGATTATGAACCCCTCCTCTTGCTGCCCATTGGGTTTGCCGTCTTCATCGTCAATCTCCCCCTCACCGCACTCATGGAGGAGGGCGGACTGTTGCAGATCTTTTACCACTATGGTCTGGAGTGGGAGATAATCCCTCCCCTCATCTTTCTGGGTTTGGGCGCGATGACCGATTTCGGCCCCCTCATTGCCAACCCCAAGACCCTCCTGTTAGGGGCGGCCGCCCAGTTCGGCGTCTACGTGGCGTTCTTCGGGGCACTGGTGATCGGCTTTCTATTCCCCACAATCGGCTTCGGTATCCCTGAGGCCTGCTCAATCGGCATCATCGGAGGGGCCGACGGACCTACTACCATCTATACGACCGTAAAGCTTGCCCCGCAGCTGTTAGGGGCCACGGCCGTGGCGGCCTACTCCTACATGTCCCTGGTCCCCATCATCCAGCCCCCTATCATGAAGTTGCTCACCACCGAGCATGAGCGCAAGATCCACATGCGCCAGTTGCGGCCCGTCTCACAAATAGAGAAGATTCTTTTTCCCGTGACTGCCACGTTGATCATCTGCCTCATCGTACCCCCGGCAGCCCCCTTGATGGCCATGTTCATGATCGGCAATCTCTTCAGGGAATCGGGGGTCGTGAAGAGGTTAAGCAATGCCGCTCAGAACGAGCTGATGAACATCGTCACCATCTTCCTGGGGATATCGGTGGGGGCCACCATGTCCGCGGATAAATTCTTACGGCTTGATGCCCTCCTGGTATTCGCCCTGGGGCTTGTGGCCTTTATCTTCAGCACCGCGGGCGGCTTGCTCTTGGCAAAACTGATGAATCTCTTTCTCAAAGATAAGATAAATCCCCTCATCGGCTCGGCAGGGGTCTCTGCGGTCCCCATGGCGGCCAGGGTGAGTCAAAAACTAGGGGCCCAGGCCGATCCCAAGAATTTCCTCCTCATGCATGCCATGGGTCCCAATATCGCAGGGGTCATCGGCACGGTGGTGGCCGCCGGCTTCTTTATCTCCATGGCAGGGGGCGGATAGACAAGGCCCTGTAGGAACATCGTTCCGGCACGCCACGAAAAAAAATCGGATACCAGAAACTCAGGCCCAACCCTACCCCCAGATCTCCGTTAAGTCCTCGGAGCTTAGGACTATTTGCACACATTTTAGTAAGACCAATTTTATCTAACTTTCACCTAAATTCTTCTTGACAAAAAAGGGTGAATTGGTTAGATTTATTGTCTCTTTCCTTCAAAGATTTATGTTCAGGCAAAGAGGCAGTCAATCTTAAGGAGGAGGGTACGTTTTATGGTAGAAACCCAAGCGTTAGACATCGGCAGTAAACTCAAGGCCATCAGAGGAGAAAAGAGGATCTCGTTGCGTACCTTGGCCAAATTGAGCGGCCTTTCGGTGAACACCCTGAGCCTGATCGAGCGGAACATCACCTCTCCGACGGTAAATACCCTCTATGCCATCAGCAGGGCCTTGGGGGTGAAGATCAATTACTTCTTCGATGAGGAGAGGATAGAAGAGGCGATCTTCGCAAAAAAAGGCGAGCGCAAACAGGTGGAAACCAAGGACAAGGGGGTCACCTTTGAGAGCCTCGGCACCGGCCTTATACAGCAAGGTCTGGAGGCCTATATGCTTACCGCGACCAAAGGCACCAAAAGCGGGAGCAAAGGGGTGAGCCACCTCGGAGACGAGCTGGCCTTCTGTCTGCAGGGGAAATTCCTATTCGAGATCAAGAAGGAGAAATATACCATCGAAGAGGGGGACAGCCTACTCTTCAAAGGGAGTCTCCCCCAGCAGTGGGAGAACATCGGGAACGGGGATTCCGTCCTCCTGTTGGTACGGGGGATGGAGAAATAGAGAGTATTATTTTCCCTGAGCACATCCGCAAAGATCGTGTCCCAACAATTGATTCTGGCCTCTTCTTCGCCGCGGAGAAGAGACCTCCTCTCCTCCTTAGGGCTCCAATTTCAGGTCATCCCTGCTGAGTTACAGGAAATCCCCATCCCTCATGAATCCGCCAAAGATTTCGCCGTCAGGGTGGCAGAGAAAAAGGCCTTGGTTGTGGGGAAAAAACACCCCCATGCCTGGGTTATCGGGGCCGATACGGTAGTCGTCGTCGAAGGCGAGATGTTGGGGAAACCGCGCGACAGGAAAGATGCCGCGAGGATGTTGCAGCGGCTGGCAAACCGGGAGCACATCGTGTTCACCGGCTACGTCCTCGTAAACGTAGCGGAAGGAAAAACGATGAGGGGGGTTGCGGAAACGCGGGTCAAGATAGCCCCCTTGGGGGAACGAGAGATAGCGTGGTATATCAATACCGGAGAGCCCCTTGACAAGGCCGGAGCGTATGCCATACAAGGAAAAGGCGCCTTTATGGTAGAATGGATAGAGGGATCATATACCAACGTGGTGGGGCTCCCCCTCTCTCAGGTCATCGGGCTCTGTAAAGATGCGGGCATTGGCGATATCTTTTAGGGAAGCACGCTTTGTTCGCTTGCCGGGCCCGATCATATGACAGACAATACCATGGACGAAATAGAGAAAAACCTCAGCCAGGTCAGAGAAAGGATGGAACGCGCCGCTGCCAGGACCGGAAGGGACCCCGGAGAGATCAGGCTCATAGCGGTCAGCAAGACAGTGCCAATCGAGAGAATCAAGGAGGCGATCGCCGCAGGCGCCATGATCTTTGGTGAAAACTACGTCCAGGAGGCGAGGCACAAGATAGAAGAGATAGGGCGGACCGGCATTCAATGGCACTTCATCGGACACCTCCAAACCAACAAGGCCAAGTATGCGGTGAAGCTCTTTGACCTCATCCATTCGGTGGACAGTATCAAGGTGGCTCGGGCATTGGACACACGGGCCGCAGCAGAAGGTAAGGTCATGGACTGCCTGATAGAGGCGAACATCTCCCAGGAAGAGTCCAAGTTCGGCATAACCAGTGAGCATACCCTGACGCTTGCTCAAGAGATGACAAAGCTGAAAAATATCTCCTTGAAAGGACTCATGACCATGCCCCCCTATTTCGATGATCCAGAGTCGTCCAGGCCGTATTTCATCGCCCTGCGGCAGCTCAAGGAAGTAATGGCACGGGAGGGCATCCCCCTCTCCGAGCTCTCCATGGGGATGACGACCGATTTTGAGGTGGCCATTGAAGAGGGGGCCACCATAGTCAGGGTGGGCAGGGCCATCTTTGGTGAGAGGAGCGAATAATAATGGCGAAAAAACCATGGGGAGGACGCTTTCCCCGGGAGACCGACAAGCTGACGGAGGAGTTTACCGCCTCCATCTCCTTTGACAAGAGGCTCTATCGCTACGATATCAAGGGGAGCATGGCCTACTGCGAGGCGCTGGCCAAGGCGAAGATCATCTCCCAGAATGAAAAAGGTGAGATCCTCCGTGCCCTGAAAGAAATCGAGGGGGAGATAGCGGGAGGGGATTTCCCTTTTACCGCCCACGGGGAAGACATCCACATGCACATCGAACAGCGTCTCATCGAGAAAATCGGCGAGACGGGGGGGAAGCTCCACACCGGCAGGAGCCGCAACGATCAGGTCGCCCTCGACCTGCGCCTCTATCTGAAGGAAGAAGCGACCACCATCATCGATCTCCTCAAGGGGCTTCAGAGCAGCCTGGTGGGAGTGGCGGATAAGCATATAGCCGTGATCATGCCCGGGTATACCCACCTGCGTAAGGCCCAACCCGTCCTCCTCGCCCATCACATGATGGCCTACTATGAGATGTTCAAGCGCGACAAAGAGCGGCTGGTCGATGCCCTGAAGCGGATCGATTGCATCCCCCTGGGCAGCGGCGCCCTGGCCGGCACCCCCTACCCTCTTGACCGGGAGTACCTGGCCAAACAGCTGGGCTTCGCCGCCGTCAGCCGCAACAGCATCGACGCCGTGAGTGACCGGGACTTCGTGGCGGAGTTCCTCTTTTGCTGCGCCCTGGCGATGATGCACCTCAGCCGCCTGTGCGAAGAATTCATCATCTGGTCCGCCCCGGAGTTCGGGTTCCTGCATCTGCCCCCGGAGTTCTGTACCGGCAGCAGCATCATGCCGCAAAAGGCGAACCCCGACGTGCTGGAGCTGATCAGGGGGAAGACGGGGAGGGTCTACGGCGCCCTGATCACGATACTCACCGTGCTCAAGGGCCTCCCCTTGTCGTACAACAGGGACCTCCAGGAGGACAAAGAACCCCTCTTTGACACCTGCGATACCGTGAAGAGCTCCTTGCAGGTCATGGTCGGCCTTATCGACAACATCGAGATAGACCAGGGGCGGATGAAGGCGGCCGCTGCCGAGGGATACACCAACGCCACCGATCTGGCCGATTATCTGGTCTCCAAGGGGATCCCCTTTCGGGAGGCCCACCAGATCACCGGCAAGGCGGTGCTCTACGCCGAAGAAAAGGGGGTACCCTTGGTTGCCCTTTCGCTCGACGACCTCCGAACTTTTTCACCAACCTTTGAAGAGGACGTCTTTGCCTATATCCGAACGGAAGACTCGGTGGATCATCGCCAAAGCCTGGGGGGCACGGCCCGCCAGCGGGTGGCAGAACAGATAAAAAAGGCCCAGGAGGAGTTATCATGACACTGCACAAGACGCTTCTCATCGCACTTGCCTTCGTCATCCTCGCCGGGGGATGCGGCGTCAAGGCCCCCCCCATTCCCCCTGATGTGCTGGTGCCCAAGGGCGCCACGGACCTGCGCGGCACCGTCAAGGAGGAGACATTTGAACTGACCTGGAGCATGCCAAAGGCAAACAGGGATGGCTCCAAGCCGGTCGACCTAGTGCGCTTCCTGGTGCTCAGGCGGGATGAGACGAGGGGATGCCCTGAGTGCCCCGGGGAGTTTCAGGTGCGGGCCGAGCTCGATCTCCGTTCCCCCGAAGGCTATCTTTTAGAAAAAAACACCGTCACCTGGGTGGACAGGGATTTGAAAGAGGGGGTCATCTATATGTACAAGGTAGTCGGCGTCAACCATTGGGGTTATCAAGGCCCTCCCTCCAACGAGGTGATGATTAAATGGGGTGCCCCGCAAGAACCACCTGCTTCCGATACCCCCGGCGTGGAGGGGGAGTAACTCCCCACCGGCGGGACCTTAGAACTAAGATCGAACGTGCCGATAACCAGCCTGGCAGTTTTGTAGCCAGGTCTGGTTAATTGGGTTGTTGGGCGCTTATATAATTTAAAAAGGTTAATCTCGGGCAAAAAATTTTATATTCATTATTTCACCTGCATTACCCGAATGTTTCACATAAAATACCAGAAAATAATAATTGCCATCATAAATCAATTCATAACAAGGCTGATCTTCATAATCGATGTAACAAGTATGAACCCCTAATAGATCATCAACATATTTATTTTGTATCCCAATAAATTTATGATTCATGAAAAGGCTTCGGACCATTTTCCCACGCAATTCGGATGACGCATTTGTCCATTCATCTTTGCTAAAATCAATTGTCCCATTCTTTAAAATAATTTCTTTTTCTTTATAACTCCCATCAATCTCTCCTAACTCACTCGAGCAGGAAAAGATTGTTAGAAGAAACATGAATACTGTTAGTGAATAAAAAATATTTTGATGATTATGATTCATATTTTGAAGCCCAACAATGAGTAGACTGACCAGTATAAGACGCCCGGTAGACTGGTTTGTCAATCTAATACGCCGAAAATTCTAACCGGAGAATACATCTAAACTGGTTAGTTTTTAATACCTTGCGTGTTTTTGTCTTGGACGGGCGGTGTCTTATGCTGATCAGGATAAGACCTCCCCTTTTCAAATCACAGCCACCGCTTGCGCCGCTTATAGGACTTGACGTTCTTATAGGTCTTCAGCGCCCCTGAGGACGCAACCCCCAGATAGAATTCCTTGACATCCGGGTTCTTCCTCAAATCGCTCGCCGCGCCCTCCATCACGATCTTGCCGTTTTCCATGACATACCCGTAGTGGGCCAACTGGAGTGCCATATTGGCATTCTGTTCCACCAGTACGATCGCGGTCCCCTGCTCTTTATTGATGCGTCCCACGATCTCGAAGATTTCGTGCACCAGCAATGGCGCCAACCCCAACGAGGGCTCATCCAAGAGCAGGAGCCTCGGTCTCGCCATCAGGGCCCGTCCGATAGCGAGCATCTGCAATTCACCGCCGCTGCAGTATCCGGCAAGAAATCTTTTGCGGGCCAGCAGAGAGGGAAAATAATGGTACACGAGATCCAGATCATCCTTGGTGGAGGCACGCATGGACATAGACCGCGCCGCCGTCCCCACCCTCAGGTTCTCCTCCACCGTAAGGTGTTCGAAGGGCGGGCGCCCTTCCAATACCTGAATGACCCCCAGGCGGGTAATGGCCTCAGGAGGCGCATTCTGAATAAAGCGGCCGTCATACTCAATGGTCCCCTCGGTAACCGCCCCGTTCTCCGATTTCAGCAGACCGGAAATGGCTCGCAAGGTCGTCGTCTTCCCCGCTCCGTTGCTCCCCAGGAGGGAGACGATCTGTTTCTTCCGAATGGCAAGCGATACCCCTTTGAGGATCTGAATGACATCAGAATACACAACGCTGATATTATTGAGTTGTAAGAACGTATCGTTCATATTCATAACGCACCGCGCTTAATAGGAAAACGGCCACAGTCTGAAGCTGGAGCGGATGATACGCCACATTTCCGCCAGCCCCCGCGGTTCGAAGATGAGGAACAGGACAATGGCCAATCCGAAGACGAAGTCCCGCAGGGGTGCCACCGTCAGGGCGGCACCTGCGAGGATATCCAGGTTCATGATATACTCCGTTGCCAGGCTCAATATCTCATTCAACATGGTGATAAAGATGGCCCCGAACACGGCGCCGGATATGCTCCCCAGGCCCCCAATGATGATCATAGCAATATATTGTATGGAAAGAAAGATGGTGAACGGCTCCGGGGTGATGCTGATGGTATAGTACGCCCACAGTCCCCCGGCGAATCCGGCATAAAAAGAACTGATGCCGAAAGAAAGCAGTTTATAGTGAAAGATGGGGATACCCATCCCCTCAGCGGCGAGATAGTTGTCACGGATAGCGATGAAGGCACGACCGTACCTGCTGCGCACAAGGTTGACGGCCACCCAACACATGATCGCAAAGCTCACGAATACCACCCAGAAAAAGGATCGATCGCTGCTGACATCCAGCCCAAAGAGGGTGGCCGTGGGGAGTATAATTCCGCGCGGCCCCCCGGTGAGGCCCTCCCAGTTCATGAGGACGTATTCGATAATGAACTGGCCGGCCAGCGTAGCGATGCACAGGTACAGGTGCTTGAGGCGGACGGAGGGGATGCCGAAGACCATCCCCACCAGGGCGGTGACTACCCCGGCAGCGAGAACGGAGAGCCAAAAGGGGAACCCCACCGTGGTGGCCAGGATGGCGGCGGCGTACGCCCCTACCCCAAAAAAGGCCCCGTGCCCCAATGAAATCTGACCCGTATAGCCGATAAGGATATTGAGCCCGATGGCGGCAATGGCGGCGATCCCGATGGAATTGATAATATAGAGCACGTAGGGGCTGGAAATAAAGGGCACCACGCCCAAGAGGAGGGCAAGGCCGATCCATATCCAGACCCTCCCGAAGTCCGTCCCAAAGATGGCAATCTCTTGTTCGTAGCGCTCCTTAAAGTTGCCGCATGGTCTGAATATCAGCCTGCGCATCTTCTCTTCTTCTCCTCCAGCAATACCATACTAGACACGGATTCTCCTGCTACACCCGTTCGATCTCCACCGAGCCGAAGAGCCCATACGGTTTGATCATCAAAATAACCACGAGGACGATGTAGGGGATGACCTCGCCCAACGATCCCGAGATATATCCACCGGTGAAGGTCTCGAGCAATCCGATGATGATGCCCCCCACAATGGCCCCTCCGATACTGTCCAACCCCCCCAGGATGACCACGGGAAAGACCTTCAGCCCGACGGCGCTCAGCTCGTGAACGTTGACGCCGTGCATGAACCCCAGCACGATCCCGCTCATAGCGGCGACCACCGCAGCAATGGCCCAGGAGAGGGCAAGGACCCTCCTGACGTGAACCCCAAGGGAAAGCGCAGCGGTCTGGTGATCCGCCACGGATCGCATATAGATACCTTGGGAGGAATACTTGAAGAAGAGTCCAAAGACACCTAAACACACCAAACCGATGATAAAGGATGAGACGTATGCCGCCGGCACATGGACCATTCCCCAATTAAGAGCAAGGGCCTCGGGCAATAAAATCGGATATTTGAAAAAATTACCGCCAAATGCAAAGAGCATCAACCCCTTGAACATAACGGCCAGCCCCACCGTCAGCATGATGACCTCGATCAGTGCCTCGCCGATCAGGGGGCGGAGGAAAAACCGCTCGATGAGAAAACCGAGGGCAAAACACCCCACCAAGGTCAACACAAAGCTCAACACGAGGGGGAACTTGGCCGAAACGGAGAGGACCAAGAAGAAAAAGGCGCCGATGGCCAGCAGCTCTCCGTGGGCGAAGTTAAGGACACTGCTCGACTTAAAGATCATGACAAAACCCAAGGCGGCAAGGGCGTACAAAAAACCTATGGATAAGCCGTTTACCACGATTTGAATGAAAAATTCCACGGGAAAATTCCTCCTTACGCGAGTGTCAATATCCGGACCGTGGTCTCAATGGTCCCCACGTGTCCATCCCGATACCGCACCTTCCCCTTCACCGCCAACGCCTCCTGATCCTTATACATGGCCTTGATCAAGGTGTGATAATGCTCATAGATGTACTGTCTGCGCACCTTACCGGTCCGCGTCAGCTCTTGATCGTCGGCATCCAAGAGCTTGTACAGCAGGAGGAGCTTGCGAATCTTCATGTTCGTGGGCAGGTGCTCATTCACCCCCCGAACCTCACCGCAGATCAACTCCTCCACACCCGGTTGTTGTGAGAGATCGATATAGGTGGTGTAGGGGATTTGTCGATCTTCCGCCCAATCCCCTACGGTCTCCATATTGATGTTGATGAGAGCGGTGATATAGGGCATTCCCTCGCCGAAGATTACCGACTCCTTGATAAAGGGACTGAATTTGAGCCTGGTCTCTATAAAATCCGGGGAAAAGGCCTCCCCCTCCCTGGTGCGCATGATCTCATGTTTGCGACCGATAATCACCAGGTGACCGTCCGCATCGAAATACCCGGCGTCCCCGGTATGCAACCATCCATCGCTCAACGTCGCGGCCGTCTCCTTGGGATCCTCAAAGTACCCCATGAAGTTCGACGGACTCTTTACCAGCACCTCCTGATCATCCGCAATCCGCACCGTGGTGCGGGGCAGGGCCTTGCCAACCGTCTCCGGCTTCACCTCTCCATCGGGTTGGACCTGAAATACCCCCCCGCCCTCGGTGAGGCCATAGGCGTGCTTCAAATTCAATCCGATGGCCCTGAAAAAGCGAATGACGTCGGGGCTCACCGGGTGACCTCCGGTAATGGCGGCCCGAACATGCGAGCATCCCACACGATCCAGGAGGGGTCGATAGACGATCCAGGCGGCCGCTCGATGGAGGAAGCGGAGCCACCAAGGAATAGACCTCTGAGCGGACTCCCTGTCTACGACCCGCTCGCCTATGCGCTGCGACCAATAAAACAACCTGCGCTTGATAACACCGGCGTCGTTGATCTTCACCCGAATCTTGGAGGCCAGGTCTTCCCAGAACCTGGAGGAGGTGATCATGATGGCAGGGCCGATCTCACGCAGGTCCTCGGCGATCGTCTCCGGGGTCTCGGGGAAGTTCATGACCATACCACCGCACAGGGCCACCCCTGTTCCCCACATCTGGTCGACGATCCAGGCAGGGGGCGTGATGGAGATCCAGTTGTCGCCCACACCGATGGGCGAGGTCTCCAGCCACTTTCGTGCCATGTCGATGATGTTCTGATAGCTCAACATGGCGAATTTCGGAAGGCCCATGGTGCCGGAGGTCATAATCATCAAGGCGAGATCATCCGCTTTGCCTTTCCCCAATTCCTCCTCAAAACGCTTGGGCTCCTTCTGTTCCAACGCCGCACCCCGTTCCAATAATTCGGCGAAACTCAACAGCCACGGGTTGTCCCGATACGTCCTCATCCCCGTGCGGTCGATGTAGATGACACGGCGGACGTGCGCGAGCTCTTTCTGCGCCTCCAATAACTTATCCACCTGTTCCTGGTCCTGAACGACCACATAGGAGGCCTGGATACGATTGAGACCGAAGGTCAGCTCCTTGGGCACCGATGAGGTATAGAGATTGAGTGTATGCCCCCCGAGTGATTGTACCCCGAACTCGGTGAAGAGCCACTCGGCGTGATTGTCCGTGATGATACCGCACGGTTCACCTCGTTTGAGCCCGATCGACGACAGGCCCAAGGCCACGTGTTTGACGTACTGCAGATAGTCGTGCCACGTGTAAGGCTCCCAAATGCCGTAGGCCTTCTCCCGGATAGCAACCCGCTCGGAGCCCCATCGTTTCGCCTGGAGGGCCAAGACCTGGGGAAAGGTATGCCTGGAGAATGTGGAGAGGGTGCGTTTATCGATGCGCTCTTTGGTCATCCTCATGCTACTCGACAAATGTCTCTACTTACTGTCCAATGCCAACTGAGCACTAACGGTGTCACCCAGATAGGCCCTGATCACATCGGGGTGGTCCTGTACTTCCTTGGGGGGCCCTTCCGTGATTTTTTTACCAAAATCGAGGACAATAATCCGCTGTGATATGCTCATGACGACGGACATATCGTGTTCCACCAGGATCATGGTCTGCCCCCACGCCTCGTTCAACTCCACCAGAAACCTGACCATGTCCTCTTTTTCCTCCAGGGTCATACCGGCAAAGGGCTCATCCAAGACCAGGAGCTTCGGCTCCAGGGCCAGGGCACGGCCGAGGTCCACCCGTTTTCGCAGCCCATAGGGGAGGGAGCCCACCAGCTTTTTTCTGATGGCCTGTATCTCAAGAAAATCGATGATCTCCTCGATGACCCGCCGATGACGGACCTCCTCACGTTTGACCGAGGGGGAAAAGAGTGCAGCCCATCCCACGTTGTAGTGACAGTGCATGTGTCTGGCCAGGAGCATGTTGGCGATGACGCTGGCCCCGGGAAACAGTTCGATATGCTGAAAGGTCCTCCCGATACCGCGTTTCGTTATGTTATGGGGGCGCAGGGCGGTGATGTCTTCGCCATTGAAGATAATGTGTCCGATCTGGGGGCGATAGTAGCCGGTCATGCAGTTCAACAGGCTCGTCTTGCCCGCCCCGTTGGGACCGATGATCGCCAACAACTCGCCCGTCTTGACGCTCAGATTGACATTTTGGAGGGCCACCAGCCCCCCAAAATTCAGACAGAGGTCTTTTACCTCCAGCGCAGCCCGACGGTCGTCGGGCTGCGCTGCGGCAAAAATCTTCGGTTGCCCTCGAAAGGCCTTCATTACGTTACTGGAGCTTGATCTGACCCTTTCCCGGAACAAAGAAATTGGTCATCGGTGTGTAGGTGGCATCCTCATGAATCTGCACGATTCTGGCCAAAAATGACCCCTCGTGGTTATCCTTGGTGTAGGTAGTCGGAGGGAAGAGCCCGCCAAAATCCGCGTCCTTGAAGGACTCCATGGCCTTATTGATGGTCTTCTTGTCGATCGTGTCGTACTCTTCTCGGGCAAGCTCAAAGGCCCGCTCCATGATCATAGCGACGACCACGCCTTCCCAATACGACGTGTCAAACTGCTTGATCTCACTGTGCTTGCCCACCTCCATCATGAGTTGGACACCCTCTACGTTGTCTGCGGGAAGACCGCCCGAGAACTGCATGAAGAGACGGTCCCTGATCCTCCCCTTTGCCAACCCAAAGAAATCCGGGTCCGTGGCGGTCCAGGTCCCGAAGAACGGCACCTTGTACCCGATCAGGTCCGCATCCCGGAGGGCATTGGCGATGTGCACGGGGAGAATCTGCATGAAGACATACTCCGCCCCCGCCTTTCTCAGCACGGCCAACGGGGTCCTGAGGTCACCCCCTGCCTTGGGGGGAAATTCCTCTATTGCGACGATCTCAATGTTGTTTTGCTCGGCAAACTCCTTGCACGGATCGTGGATGGACTTCCCGTAGGCGTTATTGTAGGTCAGCAGGCCGACCTTGGGAGTCCCCTCTCCTTTATGAATGGCCATGATGTACTCCAGAACGGCCTGGGAATCCAAAATATAACTCCCAAACGGGAGATACATATACCCGATGGGAGGCTGGAGAATCCCTTGATAGGTGGAAAAGTTGATGCACGGCGTCTTGTACTTCTGAATGATCGG
>Ga0315553_10002443_pt1 | contig 14922 bp, 17 predicted proteins | sample SalMarSW160140MG_FD_203099 | JGI IMG/M metagenome (GOLD analysis project Ga0315553, IMG submission 203099) | Salt marsh sediment microbial communities from the Plum Island Ecosystem LTER, Massachusetts, United States - Salt Marsh Sediment SW1601-40 ... | reverse complement strand
CCTACCCGACGGCAGCCGAATACAAATGACCTACGGAAACGAGATTACCCGCAGAGGGTCAACATTTACGATACGACGCTTCCGTGTCGACCCCCTCACCATTTCCGACTTGATCTCCCTTGGCACCATCTCATCTGAAATGGCTGCATACTTCTGGTATGCCATCGAAAATAGGGCATCCATTCTTGTATCTGGGGGTGTTGCTTCGGGAAAAACGACTATACTCAACTGTTTTTCGATGTTCATCAAACCTGGACTAAAGTTAGTCAGCGTAGAGGATACTGCCGAGTTGAATCTGCCCCATGAAAACTGGATTCCGTCGGTTGCAAGAACGGGATTTGGGGACGCTGGAAATAGAGCTGGAGCTATCACGCTGTTTGATCTTTTGAAGGCAGCTGTTAGGCAGAGACCTGATTACCTGCTTGTGGGCGAGGTTCGGGGAGAAGAAGCTTACACTCTTTTCCAAGCCATGGCAACAGGGCACTTGGGAATGGGAACAATTCACGGCGAATCTGCGAGTTCAGTTATTCACCGTTTGGAATCAGAGCCAATGAACATTCCGAAACCTCTCCTAACAATGATTGATGCTATAACGGTTCAGCTGCGAACCGAAGTTAATGGAAAACCCGCCCGAAGAACTTGTGCAGTAACAGAGATTGTTGGGTTAGATCCCAAGACAAGGGAACTGATAACCAACGAAGTGTATCGATGGGACGCAAGACATGACACTTTCGAGTATTCTGGACATAGCCACATCTTGGAAGAAAAAATGAAACGTAAGGGGCTTAACGAAAAAGAGGTTCGGGAGGAGCTTCACAAAAGAAAAACGGTGCTAGACTGGATGGTGAAAAAGGGGATTCGCAAGTACACCGATGTCGTTTCCGTAATCAGAGACTATTACGCTGACCCCACCCGCGTCTTCAGAAAGGCTAGGTTGGGAACATCATGACTACAAGCAAAATGAGAAAGAGGCTCAAAAGAGCATACTATCGCGTCAAAAATGCCTTTCAGTCCCATTCCTCTCATAGTGAGACTAGGTTTTCGCGGTGGATTGAGAGCCTTAAATTGGGAGCAACTAAACCTCAGGTTTTTGCTTATCAGCTCGTAGGAGGAAGGGCAACCCGATTTTTGCCATTGTTCAAAGATCTGGATGTGAACTTGAAGAAATCGGGGATAAAAATTAACTTCAAAGCTTACGTCAGCACAGTCATTCTAGCGAGTCTGCTGATGGCTACCTCAGTTATGATTTTCGTTCCAGTGCTCCTATTCTTTATCTTAAAATTGTCTCTCTTTTTGTCGCTTCTCTTTGGAGTGGGAGTAAGTTTGTTTGCTGGAGCCTTAACGGTGATAGCTTTCTATTTTTACCCAAGTTATCGGGCAGACAGCCTGAAGAGAGCCTTGGAGGACGAACTGCCTTTCACCACAGGATACATGTCGATTTTGGCTGGGGCAGGTGTGCCTCCGGACTTTATATGGCGTTCCCTAGCCCAAATTGACTCCTCGTTATCAATCTCTAACGTGGCAAAAAACGTAGTTCGGGACGTAGAGCTTTTCGGCTTTGACGCCATTTCAGCATTAGAAACTACATCCAAACGAACCCCTTCTGAAAGGTTCAAAGAGATGCTGGAAGGGTTCATTTCCGTTGTTTACTCAGGAGGAAACTTGGTAAAATATCTCAGAGACCGATCGCAGCAATACATGAAGTTAAAGCAGATTGCATTGAAACGGTTTTCTGATACTCTTGGAGTTTTGGCAGAGTTCTACGTTACTTTGATGGTGGCAGGTTCCCTCATCTTCGTGGTGATGCTTGCGGTTATGTCAATGCTGGGGGGTGGGGGATTTGGTCCATTGGACTCTCGTCTAATGTTGCAACTTCTGACCTACATTGGCTTGCCGATTGGGTCAGTGGTGTTTCTGGTTATCTTGGATATGGTTTCGCCGAAGAGATGATTATGCCAAAAGTTGAAACTGTGGAGAAGAAAATTGCTTGGATTGTCTCTGGTGTTCTAGGGGTAATTATATGTCTGACGGCTGTTCTCCTCCTTAGGGACAGCCCTCTCTTCGATGAATATTTCATATTAGCTGTGGTAATCACCGTTTTTCCTCCAGCTGTCCTCGATTATGTGGACTATCGTTGGAAGAGATCAATAGACAAGCATCTTCCAGACCTTTTTCGAAGCATAGTTCAAGCCCAAAAATCGGGGATGACGATGCCGCAGGCGTTGGAGGAAGCGTCTAAGAGGAATTATGGACCTTTGACCAAGGAGCTGAAGAAGATGGTAGCCCAGATGAGTTGGGGAGTGTCTTTTGAGGAAGCGCTTCAATCTTTTGGCAAGCGTGTTGACACCGCTCTTGTAGGGCGAACAATTCCCTTGATTCTCGAAGCCCAGAGGTCAGGAGGGAGGGTTGAAAAGGTTTTTGAGCCGCTGGAGAAGTTTGTGCAGACAACCTTGACGTTTGATGATGAGCGTAAAACTCAGACTAGGCCTTATCTTGCAATCATCTACGTGGCGTTCTTCGTTTTCCTCTTCACCATTATCATGCTTTTCAAATCCTTCTTTGTTGACATGTCGGATTTCTCCATCACCCAGTTTGAGTTGATGTCACCGAAAGAAGCAAGAAGTATTTTTTTCCACATGAGCGCCATCCAAGCCTTCTTCGGAGGCATCGTAGCTGGAAAAATGGGTGAAGGAACCGTTGGCGGCGGTCTGAAGCACAGTGTTATTCTTTTGACCTGCGGGTATCTAGCCTTTAAATTTGTAGTGTAATGGAGAGAAAAATGTGAGAAAACTATCGCGGAACAGGAGGGGAATAACCCCGGTCTTAAGCAGTCTCTTATTGACGGTTATTGCAGTTGCGGGTATGTCGATTGCTGTTACGGCTACCTATGTTATCACTGATGAACTTCACGACAATATGGGTGAACGCCTCATTGTTGAGGATGTTTGGTTTACAACAGGTCAAATTTCGTTGTATCTTCGTAACGTGGGCAAGGTTTCGATCAAGGTAGCCGCCGTGTATGTAAATCGTACAGACCAATCGTTTACGTCTCTTGAGTTAGAACAGGACAAACATGGCTGGTTGACTGTCACTTACGGCTGGAGTGCAGACTCCGCATATGAGATTAAGGTTGTAACTAGGAGGGGAACCAATGTTGTGGACTATTACATGTCGCCGTCTTAAACGGGATCGGCGGGGCATCAGCAACATAATAGTTATCGTCCTCAGCCTAGTGATTATCTTGGCTATAGTCTCGAATGTTGTCTTGTGGAACTACGAGATGAACAATCTGGACTGGGAAAAAATGAAGGAGAACGTTATCATCACCAACGTTGAGCGCGTCACTTACGGGTCTCAATTTACCTTCGAAAACGATGGAGGTCTAACCGTCCATCTGGTCTCATTATGGATAATCAACTCAACAGACCATCAACGCTATGACATAAGCGTCTTCGTAAATTCTGCGGAGACCAAAAATTACCTTCGCGACGACATCTCTTTACCAACAGGCAGTTACACCGTTAAAGTTATAACTGAACGGGGAAACACAGCAGTCTATTCCGGAAGCTAACTTATTTTGATACAGAATCCTTCAATGCTTCTATTGCCATATTCTGATTTTTAGCTTCAACCAGATCTATTTTGTAAAGTGATGCCAATTTTCTGCCGTTCTCGCTCATCTTCGGAATCGCAACAAGACAAGCCCTGTCTGGAGTAGCGTCGAAAATCTTAGCGAACATGGCGATCACCGAATGTTCAGATACAACATCATCCGTGGAAGTTGCAAAATCAATCACGGTTGTGTTCTTTTTCTTTCCAGCGGAGACGGCAGTTAAGTCAAACATGTGGCGGGTTCCAGATTTTCCATTCAAGAAACCGGGGCTCTCTACTTCGAATCCCAGATCTTCCAAGAATTCAATTATCGGGACGGTTAGAATACAACCTAGTGTTGCCTCTTTCGCGGCTTCTGGGGTCAAACTGTAGGAGTAAACGTCTTTGTAAAGGGCTTCATCAAAAGTGAAGTTTTCGTGGCATTCACGGCAAAAATGAGCTGGAACCGGAATGTCAAAGCTTTTTCCACATTGATTACAGGTACACCATACTCCTGCTTTGTGATAGTCCAAATCAGGATTAGTTAATTCTTTGTTACATCTAGGACAAACTAGGGCTCCATATTTCTGAAAGCGGTCTTCGGTGTCGATGTATCCACATTTTATGTGTTCAATCAGGGCGCTCTTCTTAACGTCGAAAGATTTGCAGTGGGGGCAGGTATAATGTATCGAGATGTTAGCTGAAGTACAAGACGGACAATAAACGATTTTGTCGTAAAGCTTCCTCTCCAGAACACCGCCCTCAAACAGTTTCTGCAAAAATTCGTTCGTGCTAGAGGAGTCCCCCACGATCTCGTCTACAATCGGATACCTAAAACCCTGCTTCGGGTCGTAAACCGGATTCAATGCGTCAAGCTCGTCGCTCACAAACTTGCTGATAAGAAGCTGGACTTTATGATCCTTGTACAGCTTAAGCAGTTCCTTTTTCGAAGCTTTAGGCATGCATTGTCTCCTTTTCTGAGTTGCGGTGTAGTAGGTCCTCTAAACCGCTTCTAGGATGCATGCTATGCTTCAAAGTCATTTAAAATGTTATGGAGAAGTAATTTGTATTTTGCATTCATCTTTTCATTACACATCATCCATGACATCCTAGTGTGTGAAATAATTCATAGGAAACGCATACAATTTACATCTCAAAAGAATGGAGTGAAACAGGACAAACGTTTTCTACTTGGCATTTAACAAAGTGCCTGTTTCAAAGTTTGCAATAATGCGTTTTCAAATTCGTGTGAGCGCCAGTGTAGGACGAGCCAGAGCAAGTCAAAATTAAATAAGAAGATTATTATCCTAAATAACATACGTGAAGCGAGTCAAAGGGTGAAGGCACACTACCATCGAGGGAACTAGTAAGGGCATCTAAAGAAAAAAGGAACCACTTAACTTTCAGGTGGACTGCACCGAAGGGACTGTTAACAATAGGTTTGTTTCTTGCCTTAGCGCTTATTTCCGAGTTCTTCATGGTCTCTTTTTTTTGCGGGTTCAGGACTAACAGAAACGTCTGCATACCCGTTACCTGTCAGCCCTCTCTTTCATCTTCTTCCCCTCGCAGTGATACTTGTCCTAGTGTCAAGCTGGATATATCTTACGAAACACATAGCCATGAGACCGCGTAGAATATCCCCAGCCAAGGTGTCAAAAATCCGAAGACGTCCAAGAGGAAGAAAAACACGTAAGTCCACACGAAGCGTCATGGGAGCTGCCAAAAATTTTTTCAGCAAAATTAGCTCCGTCTTCCTTCGTTCTAGCGGCGGTTCATTTGTGCAGCGGCGGCTCTCTTTTGGCAGAGTAGCCCTTGAAAGCGCCGTAACTGTCTTGACGATCTTTCTGTTGTCGATTATTTTACTATCTGTTTTGGTGTACCCTAATCTGTTCACCGATTTCGCTGTTGGATTTTACAGCAAAACTTCGTCTTTACAAGGTTTTATGCAGTCATTAGCTGACGTGCTGGTTTCCATTGCTAGTGGCTTAGATTCCATTGCTCCCGGTTTCAGAAACGCCTTTGAAGGTCTTGTAACATCCAGACCGCCCTCCTTAACCGGTGGGGACATCTTGTGGAGATATGTTTTCTGTCAGAATGCGGCTGCGTGTATTCCAGCCATTTCCGCTTTAGCCTATGTGTGATATTTCTCCAAGACATACCGCAGCAGCAAATAGATGACGCCTTATTAGCCACTCAATCGTTTTCGAGTTAATGATACATGTTGATTATAGGTGCATAAGCCTTTTATCGAATTTCATTAACCGAAGATTAATGGAGGCTGTTTAATTGTCCAAGAAAGTATTGTGTAGAGTAGTTGCGCTGTTTTTTGTATGTTCAATTTTAGTTAATGTTTTACCCGTGTGGGCGCTTGACAGTTTGGAGCCTTCTGATTTTCAACTAGAGTCCTGGCAGAAGGAAATCGATTTCTTTGATTACGTTAGACTATATGCTGCAGTACATGGTAAGACGCCCCCACCTGAGAACTCTCATGCATATCTTAATCTTGCTTACGTGAATGTTTCAGGGCTGCAGATGCTTTCTGCTGGACTATTCAACATCACAGATGAAGAAAACGCGCTGACTATTCCAATCCAAACTACAATGATGCATTACAAGTCCAGAGATGGATTAAAAGACGTTGTAACCGCCTCAAGCTTCGTGATGCTTATGGCATTTAATGAAACTGCAGATACAGTTTTTGAGCAATCACCAGACAGGAATGACACATTATACGCGTCTTTCAGTTTAGGCTACGATTTAGATGATCTTTTTGCGGGGAATTCGAAGCCTGATTTGAACAGCAAAACTGAGGTGATACCCCTCACGTCAACAGAGGATGGGCTGGTTTGGACGTGGGGCATGAAGTACACTGACCTTGCGGCGTTATGGTGGAAAACGTCAATTGACCCAGATAATCCAGCACGCGATCCTAGACCCATAGCTTTGACGATTTATGATGAGTTGACATTCACTTATGAACTGAGAATTGACCCTGAAACTGGGGAAGCAACCCTGAGCATGAATTATGTGATAGGTAAGATGCGTGATCTATGGGTTTTCTGGTGGCTAATAATTCTCCCTGTAACTGTTCGTTACAACGCAACAGGATGCTACAGAATGAATGGAGAACAGATTTCCGAGGAAACAATATACGATTTCATCAGCAGCCAAGGAATCAAAATGAGCACAGTGAATTTTCAGGGCACAGTAATCCTTGACCACACAGCCTATTTTGAATCCTCAGGCGCTGACGTCCAAGACGACGAGGTGGTTGTTGACGACTCGATAATAGAGGCTTTTGCTGATGACGGCGAAAAAATCTTGGACGCTGACTTCACAACAAAAGAGTCATACAAGCTATTCAATTACACTCTTGACTCTACAGAAACAGCCTACGAGACGTATCAGACCACAACAAGAACATGCAAGATAGCTGGTTTTGCAGGCAACCCCATATTCGCTGTTCACACGTCGCTGATGAGGTTTATTCCGGTTGTGCTGGCGAGCATGCATCCAGAATTGTATGAACAAGCCAAAGATCATCTACTGGACATGAACTATGCTGACTACTTCTACCTAACAGCTTACCCAGAGTATAGCGGCTACAGAATTGAACATGACCCCACATTAACTGCATATTGTCACCTAACAACCAGTGAACCTCCGCCAGAAGATATTGTGCCAACAAACAGGGGAATATTCTTCGTGATTATTTTCATCATACTAGCGGTCATTGCTGTAGCAGTAGTTATTCTCAAAAGATAATACATAATATTGCCAAAATGCTGCCAAACCAAAACTCATACACAGTCTACTTAGCAACCTTGAATATTCAAACCTAAACGGTTACAGAGCCGCAGATTAGCAGGCATTCATTGTGGGGACAATATGAAACAAGCTGTTCAGAAGTTGTAAGCCATCGAAAAAGGATTCCGGAAGGTTTACAGTTGATGGCTCAAGGGTCTTTTCGCGGTCAACAAAGTTGATTTTATCGGGTATTCATGCAAAACTGATAAAAAGCATTGTGTTTCATAGGGAGTTTATGCTAAATCCAGTCTTCTCAGTGATAACAACAGGAAGGGGTGAGAAAGATACAAGCGCCCTTGAAGAAACTTTTAACAACTGGGAGATAACGAAGAAGGTTTTTGAAGAGAAGACCGGAAAAAGCAAGGCAGTCGAATTTTTGATTGCTGATGCGGGAGAAAACGCGGAGTTTCCGAAAATTTGTGATTCTACAGTAATTTCTCCTGAGGAATATGAAGAGTATAGAAGGGAACTCTGGAAAGCGGGGATAATCAAGTATTCAGGGTGGGATACTCCTGCAATAGGAAGGAATTTAGGGTTCAAGCATGCCAAGGGGCGTATAATAGTTTTTCATGATATAGACACCCTTTTCTCTACGGGAACCCAGATGGACGACGCGTACCTTTTTTCTGAATTAGATAAATACGAGAACTATTTCGAAGTGATGTATAGCGCCTTCAAAAGGAAAGAAATTGTTGCCACAGTCCCGTCTTTGAGACCAAGAGACAGCCTTAAGCTGGGAAGAAGATTCGGAATCATGGGAGCAAACTTTTTGACACGGCTTTCCTTGAACTTTCCAACCGTAGAAATATTGGGAATCCCTGTGCTTGGAGCCAGTGTTCCTGGATGTAGCATGGCGTTGTTGAGTGATGTTGCCTCCAGTATGTCTAAGAATGGGTGTGGTCCCTATGACGCAGAGTTGGGAGTGTCTGAGGATCAAAAAATTTCTAGGTTAATGTCGAGGTTTGGAAGGATTTGCTATGAGCGACGGGCTGGGGTTTTCACGAGAACTCGGAACAGAGTGAGTGACGGCTATGATATCGCCAAGTCTCTTGGTTATGCCATAAAGGGGTCTACATATTACATTTTTCCGGGGCTTTTCAAGTATCGTAGACATTCTTTAACAATTTGAGAAGCTAGTCACGTAAACTGATGAGTTCTATTTATTTTTCCAGTTCAGAAATCCAGTTGTCAAGCTTTTCTCTGGCTTCTTCGTCGCCCATTTGAATGAGGGGATGCTTCATTAGGTATGCGGAAGCGTAAGTTAGGTTGCCGCTGACTCCTTTGTCTAATGCCAGTTGTGCGCATCTTATTGCGTCGATTGCTACTCCTCCGGAGTTGGCTTTGTCGTCTACGTCTAACCGGATTTCCATGTTGTAGGGTATGTTTGCGAACATTCTTCCTTCTATTCGGATGAAGGCTAGTTTGGTGTTGCCTAGGAAAGGTATGAAGTCGCTGGGTCCGATGTATATGTCTTTGTCGTTTAGTCGTTGTTGTTTGGGGATTTGGCTTTGTACGGATTCTGTTTTGGAGATTTTTTTGCTTTCCAGCCGTTCTCGTTCAAGCATGTTGGCGAAGTCTGTGTTTCCGCCGACGTTGATTTGGTAGGTTCGGTCTATTGTTGCTCCTCGGTCTATGCAAAGTTTGGCGAGGGTTCTGTGGGTTATTGTTGCTCCGATTACGCCTTTGACGTCGTCTCCTACAATTGGAAGACCTGCATTTTCAAACTTTTTGAGCCATTCTTTGTTTGATGCAATGAAGACGGGCATGCAGTTTATGAAGGCGCAGCCTGTTTCGAGGGCGATTTTTGCCCAGAATTCTACGGCTTTCTGGCTTCCCACAGGTAGATAGTTGATTAGGATTTGTGTTTTTGTTTTTTCTATCTCTTCTATTGCTTCTTTCTCAAGTTCTTCCGGTGTTTTTGTTTGGTTGATTGGTTTGATCATACTCGCTACGTAGATTCCTACGCCGTCAAGGATTGGGCTTTCTTTCACTTTTCTTGTGGTGCAGTTTGAGACGGCGTCAACCCAATCTACGTAGTTTGGGTCTGAAAATATGGCTTCGTTTAGGGGCTTGCCTACTTTGTTTTCTCCCACGTCGAAGGCAGAAACAAATTCTACGTCTTCTATGCCGTAGCCGCCGATTTTTTCGTGCATTAATCCCAAGTTCTGGATTTTGTTTCGCTTGTAGACCTCGATTCCTTGAGCGAGACCAGCAAAACAGTTTCCTACGCCAACTACGCCAACCCTAACTTTTCCCATGTAATCACATTCTCGGTATACTCTGAGCAAATAGTAAGTGGTTCTTCTTTATTTGTTTCGGTTACACAAGCGCAGTTGATGTGGGTTAGGCTCTTCGTGATGTTAATGTGGATTGTGTAAACAGGTTTTTGGTTGGTTTTAGGGTTTTTCGTCTGGTTTCCATAGGCGTTTTTCGTAGGCGGATTTTGGGCGAAATTTTCCGCGGTATTTTCTGATGGAGGCTTTTCTGCGGGAGATGTTTTTGAGTCTGGCTTGTGCTATGGCTATGCGGGTCAAGGATGGGGTCTTCTTTTTTCTTGGTTTGTATTCTGGAAGGGATACGAGGGGAGACGTTTTCTTTGGTTTATGTTGCTTTTCTGGTGTCAGCACTTCGGGGCGGGTGAAAATCACGGTTTTTTCTTCAGGGTTTACTTCCTTTATGCTCCAGCCTATGCTCTGCCAAGCTTTGGCGTGAACTGAATTCTTGTTTGTCCACCATTCAGGGTTTTTGTGGGCGGATTCTGGAAGGTCTTTTCCTATCAGTCCTTCTATTTGGGAGAATTGGAGTTTGACCCATCTTGTCCATTTGGCTTTTCGGGATAGATATAGGGTGAGGGGGGTGTATTTGCCCGTGAATGCTGATGCTTTGGGTGAGACGTATCTTCTGGCGCAGTTGAGGCAGATCAGATAGTTGCCGTCAATTAGGTCTTCGGTTATGCAGCTTTTGCAGAATAGTTGTTTGCAGCGTGGACAGCGAGTAAGCTGTGAGGGGGGCACTGTTCGTTTGCATAGGCTACATTGGTTGTTTGGTTCTGGAGGGCGAGTTCCGCCTATCGGAATAATAATATCGCGCACCGAAGCCAACGTCCAGTTATAATAAATTGAGAGGACTTAAGATAAACCTAACTTATGTTTCCATGTTTTTCAGGAAAAAGCTAGTTTTCAACAATGAAGTATTATTAGTCTCCAACTATGATCAGGGAAATGGTGCGGGGAATGGAATTTCAATCCAAATTCGCTTTCAAAGGTCTATTATCCTTTTCTAGTAATTCAGCAAAATCTAGCTTATATTTCTGTGAGATTGATTTCTCCAACTTTGATTCCTACATCTAACTTGATAAACATTGTTTTAAAACCATGTTCTTCTGCAATTTTATAAGATGCTGCACTATATTTCTTTGGTTTTGCTTGGTTCACTATCGCATCTACAAAAAACATTTTACGGTTCTTTCTAACAATAAAGTCTGGAACTATACCAAAATAAGCATAATACCTAAATGACCCAATCTTTGCGTCTTTACTCAACCTCTTTATTGCTTTCTTATATTCCTCTAGGTCTTTTAGGTTATCACCAAAAAATCCAATAAGAATATCTAGGTATGTGTAGACGTCATATTCGTTTTCAAGCAACCATTCCTTAACTACCTTAGCAGCAATAGAATCATACTCAATACTAAAGTCGTCTATCTGCATTCTAGGCAATAATATGCTATCCATCCACTTTCTCTCAGCCATTTCTTTCACCATAAATATTTTCAGGTTCTGCAAATTTGATGCTGTTTCCAATTGTAATTTCTACATTTAGTCTGAGAACCATAGCATTGAATCCACATTCTTTAACAATTTTGGAGGAGAGTTTCTGATATTTCCTAAGCTGAGCTTGATTCACTTTTACATCAATGAAGAAAATGTTGTTATTTTTTCTAGCCATAAAATCAAACCCAACTGACCTTCTTTTCTTAATGCCTTGTGCTAACCTTGTTTCTTCTTCATTCTTTACCAATTGCCTTATTGCTTCATCAAACTTCTTTATCATTTCATATTTTTGACCAAAAATACCAATAAGATACTCCTCTGTTTCTTGGATAATCTTTCTATCCTTTTCCTTATACTCTTTCTTTCTTCTTCTGTTCATTCTGAGCGTTGTCATTCGTAAATGGGCAAACATTCCCATAATGTCTTGAAAAAAATAAACGTGGTATCCTTTGTTCTCCAGCCATTTTTTCCCTACTTTCTCACCAATAGAACCAGTTTCATTAGGAAATCCCCTAGTTTTCCAAGAACTTTTCAGAGTCATTAAGAGAATCCTTCACAACTCTCTTCTCTAATTTAACTATTAATAGTTAATATCAAAATTTACTAATAAAATGGTGCGGGGAGTGGGATTCGAACCCACGAACCCCTACGGGACAGGCTCCTGAAGCCTGCGCCTTTGACCTGGCTCGGCGACCCCCGCCCTTTGTTTCAAAAAATCAAATCTTCCTTAAGTGTCTTTTCGCTTACATTGGAGTTTAAAAGCTTAAAGAGGCATCTATATTTCCGAAAGCAGAACAGACGTGAAAAACATGGACTGGCTGGAAATAATACAGGAATGCTCACAGAAGATGAGAAGAGCAGCCCTCAGGTATTATGGCTCACCGAAAGCCGCTGTTGGTTTTGGTGTCGGAGCAGGCGGGGACACATCAAAAAGGATCGACTTGGCTGCTGAGAAGGCGCTGATAGACTGCCTAAGCAAGCATGAGGTGTCTTGTACGCTTGTCAGCGAAGAGGCTGGAACCAAACAGATCGGGTATGCTCCATCCGAATACTATGTTACAACAGACCCTGTGGACGGCACAACCAACGCTGTCCGAGGACTACCATTCAGCGCTAACGTCATCGCAGTTTCTAGGGGACCGTGGCTTCAGGACGTGGAGACAGCCCTCGTAACCGACCTAGTTCATGGCATAACTTACACTGCCCAGAAGAACAGGGGCGCCTTCAGAAACGGAGAAAGAATCAAGCCCTCTGAAACGTCTGAGATAGCGGATGCTGTGATCGGCGTTGACCTGAACACCTTCAAGATAGAGGAGCTTGTAACCAAGCTGGAGGGACTGTTCAGGGTTGGAAAGCATTTCCGCCATTTCGGAGCCAACGCCCTGGAGATCTGCTACGTTGCAGACGGCTCCACAGACGCCTTCATTGACATCCGCGGAAAACTGCGGGTAACCGACATGGTCGCCTCCTATCTTATACTCCGCGAGGCAGGCGGAATCATTGTCTCGCCGGAAGGAGAAGAACTTAACGTTCCCTTAGCAGCCACCCAAAGACTATCATTCATTGCAACCTCTAACAAGAGAATCTATGAAGCTATAAGAGAGGCTCTAAACAGCTGACGGTTAGCAGTCCAGTTTTTAACAGAGAAAACCAGAGTTTATTCTGTGATACCTTGACGCAGATAAAGCCTATACAGCCATATCCAGCCCTGCTCCTACAAGAGAATCATGACCGAGCCCTAGTGGTCTCTGACCTTCACATAGGCTGGGAAAGACTCCTAAGCCAAAGAGGAGTCCACATTCCATCCCAAACCCCAAAAATCAAGAACACGCTGCTTAAGCTAATCAAAGAAACAAAACCCACACAAGTAATATTTCTGGGAGACGTAAAAGACGCCATCACAAAGGTAGCGATGCAAGAGTGGAAGGACATCCCAGAATTCTTCGAGGACATACAAACAGAAGTCTCAGACATCCAAGTTGTTCTAGGAAACCACGACGGAAACCTTGAGCCCCTCCTCCCCGAAAACGTAAAAATCATCCCCCCAACAGGAGTCAGTTTCGGAGATGTTGGACTCTTCCACGGACACGCATGGCCAGCACCAGAACTCCTAGAATCCAGAAGCCTAATATCAGGTCACGTTCATCCCACAGTAGCCATCCGCGACCCCATGGGCTTCAGGATGACAAGACAGGTTCTGGTCAAGGCACCATGCAACGGAGAGCAACTAGCAAAGTCTCTTCTCAGCCATTTAGGCATTAAAATGGACACGGGTCTTTCTGGCGTTCTTGAAGAACAGTACAAGGTAAAAGTCAATGTTTCGCAGCTTTTCATAATGCCTTCCTTCAACCAGTTCCTTGGAGGAAGACCAATCAACGAAAGAAAAAGAGGAAAAAAGAAGACTGGAGCGTTTATTGGTCCAATATTACGTTCCGGAAGCGTAAACATAGATGATGCAGAGGTGTATCTTCTGGACGGAACCTTTCTGGGAACAGTTGATCAGCTGAAAGCGCTGAGTTAACACGAAAACATCTCCAGTTATCATTTGGCAGAAGGTTAGTTCAGAAAAGTTTTAATGAATTCCTAAACGTACGTACTTAGGAAGGTGAAAGAATGTCAGAAGATGACTTGCCGGAATGGTTCAGAAAAAGAAAGAAGCGCACTCCATTTTTTGGAAACTGGTTCTTCGGAGACATCGAAGAGATGATGAAGGAAATGGAGGAGATGATGGAGAGGGAGTTCAGCCAATTTAAAACTCGCATCCCAGAAGACTTGAAACGTGAACGCAAGCTTCCTGACGGCTCAACTATACCCGAGTGGGGACCCTTCGTGTACGGCTACAGCATGACCATTGGGCCGGATGGAAAACCGAAAATACGGGAATTTGGCAACGTCAAGCCTTCAAGCAAACCCGAAGAATTTGGCTTCACCAGACCAAGCCTCGACGTAAAGGAAGAACGGGAACCGCTTGTGGACATAATCGACACAAACGGGGAGATAAAGGTCATAGTAGAATTGCCTGGGGTGGAAAAAGAAGATGTTAAATTGCAGGGAACAGAGGACAAATTAACGATTTCTGTTGAGGCTCCTGAACGCAAGTATTTCAAAGAAATTGAAATGCCATCAAAAATTGAGCCGAAGAAAGCTAAAACATCATACAAAAATGGAGTGCTAGAGGTTACAGTACCCAAAATCGAAGCGAAAAAGAAGTCCAGCGGAGAACAGATAAAAATCGAATAACCAGACAAAACGGCTCATCGAATCCCGCTGCTGAAACACAAATCGCTTCTACCTAGAAGTCCAATACACTCTCAAGGATATATAAACAGTGAAAACACCAAAAGAAATCAAGGTACTCGAAAAAGTTTGCGAGGAAGCAAAAACCAATGGAGAGGTAACGGCTAACCAACTAACTCAGCTTTCAGAGGCATTTGGTTCACAGTTCACTAAGGCATGGGACACCATAAAGGAGAAGCGAGTGAAAAAGTATGTTTTTAGCCCCAGCGGCAGGATTGTTTGGATAGTTGTAGGCAGAGAAAGGGAATACCAGATTATGCCAGCCGCGGGTTTCTGTTCCTGCAACGATTTCTATTTCCGCGTAATGGACCGAGAAACAAACATCTGTTATCACCTCATCGCCCAGAAAATAGCGGATGCTTTGGAGCGGTATGACAAGATTGAGGAAGAGGACAGGCTCTACGACTGCCTCATGGAAGAGTGGAAAAAGGTTACACCTTAAATATCGCACATT
>Ga0315553_10002441_pt1 | contig 14924 bp, 15 predicted proteins | sample SalMarSW160140MG_FD_203099 | JGI IMG/M metagenome (GOLD analysis project Ga0315553, IMG submission 203099) | Salt marsh sediment microbial communities from the Plum Island Ecosystem LTER, Massachusetts, United States - Salt Marsh Sediment SW1601-40 ... | reverse complement strand
GCGAGGGTGAACTGCTCGCTGCGCACCCTCTACGGCCTGGCTCCGCGCAAGGACGCCCTGCTGCTGACGGTCGTGGACCGGCGGATGCACCGGATCGGCCGCGCGGCGATGGCGGCGATCGAGCCCCACATGGACGCGTTGACGGCGGTGCGCGCGTACCTGATGGCGGCCACGACGGCCGTCGGCGCCACCACAGAGACCTTCGCCCGACGCTTCGCGGCGGTGCCCGGCGCCGGCCGGCTGATCCGGGAGCACGGCGACTACGTCGTCGCCGTCACCCGGCGACTGCTCGACCGGGCCGTCGACGAGGGCGCGATCGCTCCCCTCGACACGGGCGCCCTCGCCCTCGCGCTGGGGATGCTCGGCGCCTTCTTCTCCCGGCCCGACGTGATCCCGCGCATCGCGGCGTCGCCGAAGGAGACCTCGGACGCGATCATGGAGCTGATCCTGGGCGGCCTCGAGCGCCGCGGAAGCGCAGATCGCCTACCCTCGCGGCCACCGGTGCCGGTGCGCCCGGCCCGAACGGAGGTCACCCCATGTCCGACGCCCCGAAGATTGCCCCGGGCGACATCGTCTCCTGGCCGATCCTCAAGCTGACCTACCGCACCGACGCGGAGCGGATCGCGGCGTTGCTGCCGCCGGGGATCGACCCCGGCGCCGAGCCGCGCGTGCATCTGAACATCTACAACTTCCCGGTCCCCGATGAGCCCGAGTACGGCGTGCTGATCGCCGTCGACGCCGACTACAAGGGAACGGCCGGCCTCTACACGCTCGGCTACGGCATCGACCAGGAGTCGGCGATCTTCATCAGTCGCGACATGAACGGTCAGCCCAAGTATCCGTGCGAGACCACCTACTACCGGATGGGCGAGCGGGTGCGCGCGCGCTGCTCGCACCAGGGCTACACCTTCCTCGAGTTCGACGGACGCACCACCGGCCCCGCCGCCGATCGGCCCGAGTACGTCGAGAACGAGTGGTGGATCAAGGTGTCGCGCGCCGTCGGCGGCGCCGAGAAGAGCTACGACTTCCCGCCGCACGCGGTGCGGGTGAAGAGCAGCTACGGAACCGCTCATCGCGAGCAGGTCGAGGGGTCGCTGCGGCTGCTCGAGAGCCCCTGGGATCCGATCGCCCGGCTGCTGCCCCAGCGCGGGGCGGCCTCCGCGATCCTCGACTGGCCGGTGTTCACCGGCCGCGAGATCACGCTCGAGGGTCCGCTCGACCCCGACGCCTTCTGGCCCCACGTGGACACGATCGGCGGCTCGCGCTGGCCGGGTCAGAACGGCGGGCCGAAGCGGGGCACCTGAGGCGCCCGCCGGCGTCAGCCCAGGCGAGGCCGCCAGAAGGCCGATTCGGTGGCGAAGGGAGCGAGCACCACCTCCGTCTCGCTGTCGAAGTCGAGCGTCGACCGCTCGCCGGAGTCGTAGGCCGGCCACTCCGGGATCCCGCCATGGCCCGGATCACCGCCGCGGGCGAAGGCGAGCCAGGCGTCCTGCATCCGGCGCGAGACGCGCCGCGCGCTGCGCACGGCGCCGAGCGTGGGCCGCAGCAGCCGGTCGCGCAGCGTGCCGAACACGAAGGGCAGCTCCATGCCATGGCCCGCGCCGAGGCGACCGCCCACCAGCGGCGCCCGCCACGAGAACAGGTAGCGCCAGACCGGCACGCCCAGGTCTGCGAGGCCGTCGGCGGCGCGCTGCGCCGGATGGTGGAAGACGCGATCGCTCTGCACCGCCTCCCACAACTGCGAGGGTCGCCGTCCGCGCCTGCCAGCGCGGTACACCTCGATCGCCTCCGCGACCGCGGCATCGCTGCCGAGCAGGTAGACGAGCCGTCGCAGCAGGCCCGCCTCGTCGAGCCTTCGCGAACGGGGATCGAAGAGGGTGAACAGCCGCCACTCGTCGCGATTGGTGCCCACCAGGGTCGGGACCCGCACCACCTCGCCCTTCTCGAGCGCCTCGAGGGCAGTGCAGGGCAGCAGGTCGCCGTCCACGCTGGGCTGCCAGGGCAGCCGTCCCTCGCGCAGGCCCGCGCGCACCGCCGCGATCTGCTGGGCGCGCTGGAGGTCGCCGGTCTTCGCATAGCGCAGCGCCTCGGCATCCTCGGGCGTGAGTCCGAGCTCGTCGAGGAAGATCTCGGCCACGCGCGCGGCGTCGCCCTCGGCGCTCACGTTGTGCATCGCGCCGCTCTGGAGGACGGCGCGGTGGAAGAGGCCGCGCGCCGCCGGCACGGCGAGCAGCGTCCCAACGCTCATCCCCCCCGCCGACTCGCCGAAGATCGTCACGTTGCCCGGGTCGCCGCCGAAGGCGCCGATGTTCTCGCGCACCCACTCCAGGGCTCGGACCTGGTCGCGCAGACCCAGGTTCGCGTCCACACCCCGGGCGCGCAGCTCCGGGTGGTTGACGAAGCCGAGCGCGCCCAGGCGGTAGTTGATCGTCACCACCACGACGTCGCCGCGCTTCACCAGGTGCACGCCGTGGTAGAGAAAGGTGGCCCCCGTGCCCAGCACGAAGGCACCCCCGTGGATCCACACCATCACCGGACGCCGCCCCCCATCGGCCGCCGGCGTCCACACGTTCAGCGTGAGGCAGTCGCGCGACTGGCGGGAGCTCGCGACGCCGATCAGGTTGCGCAGCAGGGGCGGCAGCGCGGCCAGCTGAGGTGCAGCGCGCCCGAAGCGGGTGGCGTCGCGCACGCCCGGCCAGGGCTCCGGGGGCTCGGGGGCCCGGAAGGCGCGCTCGTCCACCGGAGGGCGCGCGAAGGGGACGCCGCGGAACACGATCGTGCCGCGGTCCTCGGCGCCGCGCAGACGCCCCGACGCGATCTCGACCCGATCTCGCATGATCCAAGCATGCGCGGGCCCGGCCCGCTCCGCAAACGCGCGGGTGCGCGGCCGGAGCGCGGCGGCCACCGCTCGCGGGCCCGACCCGGGCGAGCCCGATCGCCACTGCCCGACTCGCCGCCACCGCCCCCGTGAGCGCGAAAAAATCCGCCCGTCCCGCTCCCGGACGCATTACGATCCCCGGTCATGCGCATCGTACTCGACCTTTCGGACCGGGATATCCGCTACTTCCGGAACTGCCTCCAGACCGTCAAGCAGGGCAAGAACTCGTCGGACGAGAGGGTCGTCCTGAAGGCGGCGAACGACATGATGGCGGAGGTCGCCGCCGCCGATGCTCCCGAGTTCGTGCGGGACCGGATCGCCAAGCTCGACCAGCTGGTGCGCATGCTCGAGGACGAACGCTGGCGTCTGACCGGCAACGACCGAGCGCGGGTGCTGAACGTCCTCGCCTACTTCGTCGACCCCGACGACCTGATCCCCGACCGGATCCCCGGCATCGGCTACCTCGACGACGCGATCATGGTGGAGCTGGTGCTCCAGGAGCTCCGTCACGAGATCGTCGCCTACGAGAAGTTCTGCGAGTTCCAGCGGACCGGGGAGCGCGATCCGGAGGAGACCGAGCGCAAGCGCGTCGCTCTCCAGACCCGGATGCGCCGGGACCGTCGCCTCGAGCGCGACCGGCGCAGGGCCCGCCGCCGCCGCGGCGCGCGGATTCCGCTCAGCCTCTGGTAGCGGCGCGCCTGCGCGCGCTCAGTTCACGATCTCGCCCGCGAGCGAGACGTTCGTCACGCCGGCGAGGCGAGCGGCGTCCATCACCTGGACCAGGAGTCCGTTCTCGGACTGCTGATCGGCCTGCACCACCACCGAGCCCTGGGGATTCTCGGCGTGCAGGCGCTCGATGTTCGGGCGCAGGGCGCGCACGTCGACCTGGCGCCCGTCCATCCAGATCTGGTTCGTCGCGGTGATCATCACCAGGATGTTCCCGCGCTCCTTCTGCTCCTTCGGCTGCGACGCCGGAGGCCGGCTGACGTCGATCCCGGCCTCCTTGACGAAGGAAGCCGTGACGATGAAGAAGATCAGCATGATGAACACGACGTCCAACATGGGCGTCAGGTTCACCTCGTCGTCGCTGCCCCCGCGGTCGCGTCGTCGTCTCATGATGTCACTCGTGCTCGATTTCCAGCTGATCGGACACGCGCTGGCCTTCGTCGCGCGCGAACCGCTCGAGCTGGATGCTGAAGAGCAGGCCGGAGATGGCGGCCACCATCCCCGCCATGGTGGGCAGCGTGGCCTTCGACACGCCCGACGCCATCCCTCGCGCATTGCCGCTGCCGGCGATCGCCATCACGTCGAAGACCTCGATCATGCCCGTCACGGTGCCGAGCAGCCCGAACATCGGACACACGGCGACCACCGTCTTGATCAGGTTGAGCCCGCGATCGAGCTTGAGCTGCACGTCCGAGATCAGCATCCGGCGGATCTGGTGCGCGTTCCAGGAGGAGTGGTCAGTGCGCGCGTCCCAGATCCGCTTGATGCGCGCCGTCTCCTGGCGGTGTCCGGTGCGGAAGTACCAGAAGCGCTCGATGATCAGGGTCCACATCACTGCGGTCGAGAACGCGATCACCAGCAGGACGTTGCCACCCAGCTCGATGAAGTCGCGGACCGACCCGATCGCTTCGAACTCAAACATTCCCGTGCTCCGCACGGGTGGCGATCAGACCCGCGCTCTGCTCGTCGAGGATGTCGATGATCCGCCGCGTGCTGTTGGCGAGCGTCGCGTGGAGCAGCACCAGCGGAATCGCGGCCATCAGACCCAGCATGGTGGTGACGAGCGCCTCCGAGATGCCGCCCGCCATCATCTTCGGATCGCCGGCACCGAAGAGCGTGATCGCCTGGAAGGTCTTGATCATACCGGTGACGGTGCCCAGCAGTCCGAGCAGGGGCGCCACCACACTGACGGTCTGCACCAGCCACAGGAAGCGCTCGAGCTTCGACGACTCACGGAGCACCGCCTCGTCGAGCTTCAGCTCCAGGGTCTCGGCGTCCACGTCCCGGTTCTCCTCGTGCACGCCGAGGATCCGGCCCAGCGGGTTGTCGCTGCGCGCCCCGGAGGCCCGCCGCTGCGTCTCGACCTTGCGCGCGGTGATCGTGATCACGACCCAGCGGATCACGCCAAGCACGAGGGCGAAGATGCCGAGCACGATGATCACGTAACCGACGAAGCCGCCCTGGTTGATGCGCTCGGTGAAGCCGGGCGTGTCGGTGAGGGCGTTGAGCAGGGAGCCGCGCGACGGGTCGACCGCCAGCTCCCCGAACCCGGAAGTGGTCTCGATGAAGGGCCCGACCGTGTTCAGGTAGCGCGAGGGCGGCTGCCGGGTGAGCTCGCGGAGCTTCTGCTCCTCGGGCTCCCAGAGCAGGTACTTGCCCTGGGACACGGCGGTGAAGGGTCCGGCGCGGACGACCTCCCGTTCCTCCACGCGGCCCTCGATGGTGAGAACCGGCGCGTTGAAGCGCGAGATGTCGCCCTGGGCGGTCATCTCGCGCTGGAGCTCGAACCACAGCTGGTCCAGGTCCTTCACCGAGGGCAGATCCCGGCTGCGGCCCAGGCGGTCGAGCAGCTCGCGGCGCGGTCCCAGCTCGGCGCTGGTGAGCGAGTCCCAGACGTACCCACTCATGTCCGTGGCCACCTGGCGCACCACGCCGAACAGCTCGCCCATCTCTCCCAGGTTCTCGGTCACCCGGCCCTCGGCCTCGGCGAGAGCGGTCTCGTTGGTGTTGTAGGTCTCTTCGAGACTCTGGGACGTGCCCTCCAGCTCGGCGAGGCGTGCCTGCACCTGCGCGAGCAGCTCGGCCTGCTGGGCGGGGGAGCTGTTGAAGGTCTCCACCTTGTTCCGGGTCTGGGCGAGGTCGGATTGGAAGCCCTGCTTCACGAGGTTCAGCAGATCGTCGAGCGACTGGGCCTTCGGCGCGTCCAGGACGGCATCCGGATTGTCGGACTGGGCGGGCGCGGCTCCCGGCAGGGCGAGAAACGCGACCATCACCGCTCCGGCGAGCGCCCGCCGGACGTCGATGCGCAGCGACATCAGCTCTCCTCCCTGGCCGCGGGCAGCGGCAGCCGCACCAGGTCCGGAGCGGCCTGCTTGCGGGCGATGCGAAGCGCGGTGCGGATCGGCGACCGGTACTCGGTGCCCAGCGGCTCCCAGCTCTTCGTCTGCTTGTTCCAGACCCCTCGCTCGCTCTCGTCGAGCGACTGGTACACCAGGGCGATGCGGCCGAAGCGGAGGAAGTCGACGGTGATCTCCTTGCCGCCCACCGTGAGCGACGAGCGGTAGGCGTCGATCGTGCGGCCGTACTCGTTCTCGATCTGGTAGGCCTCCATGATCTGGCGGAACTTCTCGGCGTTGCTCACGTCGGCCTTGGCCATCGCCTTCTCGAGGTCTTCGACCCGCTTCGTCCGCTCGTCGAGCAGGAAGGGCATGTCGAGGGACACGAACTGGCCGAGTGCCTCCACCATCTTCAGCATCAGCGGCGTCACGGCGCGCGAGACGATCTCGACCCGGCTGGCCTGGTCGTTCAGCGATGCCATCTCGCGCTGCTGCGACTCGATCAGCGACCGCATCTGCGCGTTGTAGACGGTGAGCGCGTCGATCTGCGTCAGCGCCGATTCGTACTGCTCGGCCGGACTCGTGGATTGGGCCGGGGCCTTGCTCTTCTCGGCCTTCGCCTCCTCGGCCTTGGCCGCCTGCGCCCGAATGTCGCCGCCCGTTGCCAACAGGAGCACGACGGCTCCCACCGCGCCCGCGAGGATCGCGGGCGCGCGCCTTGACCATCCCATGAAGCAGTCTCCTCTGGACTCGAAGGGCACCTACGCTAACCGGGAAACCAGCCTACGGCACCGGAACGCCACGGTGGGGAACAAGTTTTCCCGTGTCCCCTCGGGGGTTCTCGACCGCGGCCGCCGCTTAACCCGGCGAAGCGCCGCGCTGCCGCTCCTCAGTTCACGCGCCGCTCCCTGCCCTTCCAGTAGGGCTCTCGCAGCTCCGTCTTGAGGATCTTGCCCGACGGGTTGCGCGGCAGCACCGCGATGCGATCGACCGAGGTGGGACACTTGTAGTGGGCGAGCCGTTCGCGGCAGTACGCGATCAACTCCTCGTCCGACGCGCCGCTGCCCGGCACGTCCACGACGATCGCCTTCACCGTCTCCCCCCAGCGCTCCGAGGGGACGCCGATTACCGCCACGTCGGCGACGGCCGGGTGCCCCATCAGCACGTTCTCGATCTCCGCCGGATAGATGTTCTCGCCGCCCGAGACGATCATGTCCTTCACCCGGTCGTGGATGAACAGGTAGCCGTCCTTCAGGTAGCCGGCGTCGCCGGTGCGCAGCCAGCCGCGGCCGTCCTCGCCCCGGCCCTCCGGATACGCCTCGGCGGTGGCCTCGGGGTTGCGCCAGTAGCCCCTCATGTTCTGCGCCGAGCGCACCCACACCTCGCCCACACAGCCCTCGGGCACGTCGCGGCCGCTGGCGCCGTCCACGATCCGCAGCTCGGCGTCGCCCCAGGGCCGGCCCGCCGAGCGCAGCAGGTGGGCGCGCGGTCCGCCCGGGTCGTGGTCCTCCTCCACGAGGGACACCAGGCCCCCGGTGGTCTCGGTGAGGCCGTAGGCCTGGACGAAGCCGCAGCCGAAGGTGCGCATCGAGCGCACCAGCACCTCCTCGGAGATGGGTGAGGCGCCGTACACCACCGACCGCAGGGAGGCGAAGTCGGCCTCCTCCACGTCCGGCGTCACCAGCAGGATCTGGAGCACGGCCGGCACCAGGAACAGGTTGGTGATGCGGTGCTCGCCGAAGTACTGGAGGATCAGCGCCGGGTTCACCTCGCGCACCAGCACGTTGGTGCCGCCCCCGCAGAAGCCAGCCACCCCCCAGCCGCTGCCGGCGATGTGGAAGAGCGGCATCGCCACCAGCGTCACGCTGTCGCCGTCGAAGGACCAGGTCTTCTGGCCGACGTCCATCGCCGAGAGCAGGTTGCGGTGAGTGAGCTCGACGCCCTTCGGCAGGCCCGTGGTGCCCGAGGTGTAGAGCTGGTAGCAGGTGTCGTCCGGGTCGCAGGGCTCGCGCGGATCGACGGGCTCGTGGGCGCGGACCCACTCTTCATAGGTCACCTGGCCGGGGCCGTCGGGTGTTCCCAGCACCACCACCCGCCGCACGCTGGGGAGCTTCATCTTCGCCACGTGGCCGAGGAACTCCTCGCCCACCACCAGCACCTTCGCCCCGGCGTGCTCGAGGATGTACTCCATCTCGCGCGGGGCCAGGCGCCAGTTCACGGCGAGGGTCACGGCGTTGCCCATGGTCGCGCCGAAGAGCACGCAGAAGTACTCGCCCGCGTTCTTGTCGAGGACGGCCACCCGGTCCTGTGGACCCACGCCCTCGGCCCGCAGGGCCTGGGCCACCTGCGCCGACTGGTCGCGCAGCTCCCGGTAGGTCCAGGTGCGCTCACCGCACACCATCGCCAAGCGCTCCCCCCGCTCGCGGGCATGGGTGCGCAGGATGTCGGCGAGATAGATGAACGGCACGGCGCGGCGGCTCTCCCCGCGGCGCATTCTACACGGACGCGATCGGGGAGCGGGGAAGATTCAAGAAGGGGGACGGCGCTCCGAAGAGCCCCCTTCCGGCGCGCCGTGCTCGCGCGAGCGCAGCTCGTCGAGGATCCCGGCGGTGGCGGCGTCGACGCGCTTGAGATCGAAGGTGTGCCAGAGCACGGAGAGGTCCCCGCGCTGGGCGTCGACGCGCTCGAGGAAGTCGCGCGCCTGGGAGGGATCCGTCCGGATCCGGACGTAGCGCTGGAAGCGGTCGATGGACAGGAACTGGTTGAGGGTCGCGCGCGCTTCGGAGGGGATCTCCGGGTGGTTGTCGTCGTCGTCGCAGCGCGCACAGGTCGCCTCGACGGTCGTGACGTCGAGCGTCAGCGTATTCATCGAGCTGTGGCACGTCACGCAGGTCGGTCCGCGCTTCTCCTCCGCCCCCTCGCCCGCCGTTTTCTCGAGGTGCTTGAAGTGAGCGCTCTCCCGGTACGCCTTCTCCACGTCCCCATGGCAGGAGCCGCAGGTGGCGGGAACGTTCGCGAAGTTCACGGCGCTCTCGGGCGAGGACTCGCCAAACATGCCCGCGTGCGCCGCCGCACGGCCGGAGGCCTCGGGGTGGCCCCCCGTGGCAGTCCGAACAGGTGACGCCCTCCTCGTGGTGGATCGAGCGCTGCCAATCCTGGTAGTAGCGATACAGGTTGGGATGGGTCACCAGGAAGTCCGGGTCCCGGTGGCAGCCGACGCACGAGCCCTCCCCTTCGATCGCGGGATCGCGGCGGCTCGCGCGGGCGAAGCGGCCCAGAGCCCACTACAGGCCGACGCGATCGCGGTAGCGAGCCCTACGCGCCGCCAGCGGGAGATCCACCTCATCGCATGGCTCCGAGTCCACTCCAGGAGGACCAGAGCGAGGCATGGCGCAGATCGCCCCGGTCGACTGCGAGCGCGACCCTCGCCATCCAGGTGAACAGCAGCGTCCCGAGCGCCCAGATACCGGCCCCGACCCCCAGATCCACCCGGGTGGGCTCGTAGGCATACAGCTCACCGCGCATGTCGGGGCTCATGCCCGCAGCAACAGGCCCAGGCCCTTCTCGATGTAGACGCCCGCGGCGGCCAGGACGCAGGCCAGCAGCAGCAGCGGGAGCCGGCTCCGCAGACCGGGTGCCCTACGCGGGCACCACCAGCACGACCGCCGCGGCCGCGACGCCCACCAGGTAGGCGAAGTTGCCGATGTAGAAGCCCCAGGAGAGAGGATCCCGCATTCCCGTCGTGATCAGCCCATGGAGGAGCTGCTGCCGGTATTCCCAGATGCCATGGGCCAGGACGGCGAACAAGCCGAAGATCCACAGGTAGTAGCGCGGGCTGCCGCGAACGATCACCGAGAAGCTTCCCGCGACGAAGTGGCCGAAGAAGCACGGCAGCCCCGACATGCCGATGGGCGTCGTAACGTCCGGTTCGCGCAGAGTGCTAGTCGCCATAGAAGTAGAAGAACTTCGGCCGGGTCCGCAGCTCCGACTTCAGCACGAAGGTTCGCTTGTGAGCGAGCAGGTAACGGATCTCGCTCTCCGGATCGAGCAGGTTCCCGAACTTGCGGGCTCCGACCGGGCAGGCCTCCAGGCACGCCGGGTAGCGTCCCTCGCAAACGCGCTGGATGCAGAACGTGCACTTCTCCACCACCCTTCTCGGCCGGGGGCGGTCGTCGAGGACGTGCATGTCGGGGTTGACGTCCTCCGCCGGCAGGCTGGGCTCGCCCCAGTTGAAGTGGCGAGCGCCGTAGGGGTAGGCGGCCATGCAGTACCGGCAACCGATGCACCAGTCGTAGTCCACTACCACGATGCCGTCCGGCTCGGTCCAAGTGGCGCCGGTCGGGCAGACCTTCGTGCACGGCGAGTCCTCGCACTGCTGACACGACACGGGCAGGTAGATCTTCCCCGGCTCCGGGACCGATTCCGGGTCGTAGTAGGGATTGCCGTCCTCGAGATCGAAGCCCCGCGTCACCCGTTCGCGCTCGAACTCGAGCACGCGGATCCACTGGATCTGCGGGTCTCGCGACCGGTTGTTCTGCTCGACGCAGGCGTAGACGCAGCGTCGGCAGCCGATGCAGCGCGACACGTCGAGCCCGTAGCCGAAGACGACGCCGTCGATCGGGCCCGCGGCGCTCACGTGCACCGGCTCGTCGTAGGCGGTGCTGTACTTCTCCTCCAGCCGCTGCAGCAGATCGTCGATCTCCGAGCGCGAGAGCTGCCGGAAGGCTTCTGGAAGAACGACTCGAAGTCGAGCGCCTGTACCTTCCCCGGCGCGAGCGCCAGCGTGGCGAGGCCCGTCGTCGAGCGCTTCAGGAACTCGCGGCGCGACGCCTTTCGCTCCCGCAGGGAACGCGTATCCGGCGGCTGACCCATCGAGCCTCCTCTCGCGGCGCGGCGACCGAGTGAAGGGTGATCTGGCTGGGGGGAACGGGCGGCGGCCGAGGCGTCAACGATTTGAACTTCGGAGCGTGCGGGTCGTGGCAGGAAACGCAGGTCTGGTACTGCTTGGCGCCCCACCAGTGCCCGATGCGTCGGCCGTGCACGCCCGCCGCGAGGGGCACCATCCGACCCCACACCGGAGGACGAGTGGGCACCCCCGCCCCAGTGCTGGGGAGGAATGGGTGACTCGGCAGTGGGTGACGCTGCGAAACGCCAGCCCCCCTCCCGCTCGGTCACGGCTCCGGTGGCGCGCGGCTTGCACTGACACCACGTAGAGGAAGGCGCGATCCCCCCTCTCCGGAGGCGGAGCCACCATGGGGAGCGAGGTCGAGCAGTTTGGCAAGCGCCTCGAGGAGCTCGGCCACGAGCTCGAAGGGGTGCGGGAGCGCCTCGATCGTCTGGAGGCCCGGGAGGCGAGCTCCGGGGCGACCGCGCCGCCCGCCGTCGTCCGGCTCCCCTTCCGGGCAGAGGCGAGGGGGTCGGACGGGATTGCGCCCGGACCTCCTCTCGCGGGCTCCGTGGTCGCGCTGCTCGGACGCACCCTGGTGGTCCTGGGCGGCGCCTACCTGCTCCGCGCCCTCAGCGACCGAGGGCTGATCCCGCCGCTCCTGGGCGCGGGGGCCGCGCTGGCCTACGCCATGCTGTGGCTCGCGCTGTGCGATCGCGCCGCGGCGCGCGGCCAGGGCACGAGCGCGACCTTCCACGGGCTGAGCGCGACGCTGATCGCCTATCCCCTGCTATGGGAGACGACCGCGGTCTTCGGCCTGATCCCGCCCGCGGCCGCGGCATTTCTGATGCTCGCCGTGCTCGTTGCGGTGCTCGCCGTGGCAGCGCGGCGCGAGCTGCGGTCGCTGGCCTGGGCCGCCGCCCTGGCCCACCTCGCCGCGAGCTCTGCACTGCTCGTCGGCACCGGGGCGCTCCTGCCCCTGTCGCTGGCGCTGATCGGATCCGCAGCGGCGGTGGAGTGGCCGGTCATCCGCGACGGCTGGCCCCGGCTGCGCTGGCCCGTGTCCTTCGCCGCCGACACCGCCGCCCTGGTCCTGGCGGTCGGCAGCGTCCGCGTCCTCCACGCATCGGGTGTCGACGCGCCGGGCGCGCCGGGCCTGGCGGTTGTCTGCACCCTGATGGCGCTGCCGCTGCTCTATCTGGCCAGCGTGGCCGAGCGCACGGTGTGGCGCGGCGAGCCGATCTCGGGCTTCGAGATCGGCCAGGTGGCGCTCGCGCTCACCGTGGGAATCGGAGCCAGCGCGTGGGTGCAGGCGGCCCGGGGCGCACCGCCCGCGTGGCTGGGAGCCACGGCGCTGCTGCTCGGCGCCGCCTGCTACGCGGTGGCGTTCGCCTTCGTCGAGCCGCGCTCCGGACGCGGAAGCACCTTCTACGCCTCCACTACCTTTGCGGCGCTGCTGCTGCTGGCGGGCTCCGCGCTGTGGCTGACACCAGGCCGCGACGCGCTCGCGGCCAGCTGGGGCGCCTTCGCCGCCGCCGCGCTGGCGCTCGGCGCATTCTCGGGTCGCATCACCCTGCGCTTCCACGGCGCCGTCTACGCGATGGCGGCGGCCGCCGCCTCGGGCCTCGCACCCGCCGCCGGCGAAGCGCTGATCGCCGATCCCGAGAGCTGGCGGCCGCTCTCCGCCGCGATGCTCGTCGTGCTGGCGCTGGTGCTGGGCGGCTGTCTCGAGCTGATCGCCACGGCCCGCGGCGAGACCGATGCCGCCCTCCGCCTCCCGCAGGCGGCGCTCGCGCTGCTCGGCGCCGTGCTGATCGCCGGGCTCGCCACGCGCGGGCTCGCACCGCTCGCCCTGGCCGTGGGAGGCGAGGCTTCGGCCCCGACCGCCCTCGCCGCGCTGCGCAGCGCCGTCCTCGCCGGGCTCGCGATCGCCCTGGCCGCCGCCGGTCGGCGCTGGCCACTCCCGGAGCTGCGCTGGCCGGTCTACCCGGTGTTCGCCCTGGGCGGCGCCAAGCTCGTCTGGGAAGACCTGCGCCTCGGCGACCCGGTAGCGCTGTTCGCCGCCTTCACCGTCTACGGTGCGGCCCTGATCGCCGCGTCGCGCCTGCTGCGCCGGCCGCCCGGGCCGGCTCCGGCCGATCCACTCGACCCGAGCGCCGCGCCCGGGTGAGCTCGAGCCGCATCCGCGCAGCCGCTAGTCCACCAGCTCCGCGAGGCGCGCGCGGATCTCCCCCACGCCGTCGATCGCCGCCTCGCTCGACTCCGCCACCGCCATCACGTTGAAGTCCCGCGCGCCCGCCTCGGCATAGGGCGCCAGGAACTCCGCCACCTCCTCCGGCGAGCCGGAAGGGCTGTACTTCTCGAAGCGCTCGAAGGGGATGCGATACATCGACTCCATCCGCTTGGCGAGACGCTCGCGGGCGCGCGTGCGGTCCGCGTCGAGCCCTACCCATACTTGGAGCCCGTGGCGCCAGGCGACCTCCCGCCCGGCCCCCTCGGACTCCACCTCGGCGACCGCCTCGGCGAAGCGCCGCGGCGAGCACCACACCCCGAGCCAGCCGTCGCCGAGCCGCCCTGCGCGGCGGATCGCCGCGTCCGACCGACCGCCGATCACGATCGGCACCGCAGGCTGGGGAGCCGGCCGGATCCAGGCGTCCGCGAAGGAGAAGAACTCGCAGGCGTAGCTGAAGGGCTCACCGGAGAGCAGCCCGCGTAGCGCCATCAGGCAGTGATCGGTGCGCCGCCCCCGCGTGCGCGGGTCGACTCCGCAGATCTCGATCTCGTGGCGGTCCTCGCCGCCGACGCCAACGCCGAGGAGGAGGCGGCCGGGGAAGGACTCGCAGAACGACGCAACCTGCCGCGAGACCAGTAGTGGGTGCCGAAGCGCAAGAAGATAAATCCCGATATGAACTGGAACCCGGTCATCCAGAGCCGCCAGAGCCGTCGCCTGAATGAGCCCATCCATCCCAAACCCATCGTGGAAGCTCACATGATCGGCCACGAACAAGTGATCCAGCCCAGCGGCCCGCACACGCTCCGCCGCCGCCTGCCGCACACCAACCGGACCCGCCAACATTCGAGAATCCCCGAGCGAGCCAATTGAGAGCAGATTCAACCCCACCACCTCGATACACCGGACTCGCGGCCTATTCACTCACCTTGAAGCACACCGCGAAGTGCCGCTGCCGCTCCTCGGAGGAACCCGAGCGCCTCACCAAGTGAAGCCCGCGCTCATCGCGCCACTCCTCTGGCTTCTCGAAACGACTCCACACTCCCCCGCGCCAGCCCCGCAACGGAGCCATGGCCTCCCAGACTACCCAATACACAGCGGCCCCTTCGCTACCTATCCTGCTCCACCCTTGCAAAGACACGCCTCCGTCACCCACAACTAATCGCGAAACTCACCCTGCGCACACACCCATCCGTCAGTGAAGACCTATCCGCCGCGCCGCCGCAGCCCTTCTCACCATTCCCAATTCGTCGAACATTTCAACCGCAGCATCCTGGTGCGAACCTACATCTCCCCTTAGCCCCATCCGATCACACGCTAGCGCAGCATCCATATGCGACCGTGCTACCGCCGGTAAAGCGCCAACACCACCATTAATCGCAATCGCACGATCGAAGTGCACACGGGCAAGATCCAGCTCACCCATTGCAACTGACGCGAGACCCAATAACTGCTCCGTCGATCCCCAACAAAAACTTCCGTATCCCACCACGGCGAGCTGCGCGCGATGCCGTTCCAGTACTCCATAGACCCGACGACCGATCTTCGCCGCGCCGACGCGAGCACTCGCAATCGCCATAGCCCCAACAAGCGCGTACCATTCATTCCGCTTTGCTTTCCCCAGAGCCCCGCTAGCATCTAACTGTCCCAACAGCCCCCGTGCCTCCTCTAGCCTCCCAGCCTCCGCCAAGAGCAGAAGCAGACCCGATCTCCACCCGAGCACCCGTGGATGCGCGCTCACCATTTCCCGAATGCCTCCCTCAAACGCCTCCTCACCTCCCAAGTCCAAGCTTGCCATGAACGCCTGCAACAAGAAGCTGTGCGTCGCATTGAGGTCCCCCGCCAACTTCCCTCTCCTCAGATACGACT
>Ga0315553_10002439_pt1 | contig 14928 bp, 12 predicted proteins | sample SalMarSW160140MG_FD_203099 | JGI IMG/M metagenome (GOLD analysis project Ga0315553, IMG submission 203099) | Salt marsh sediment microbial communities from the Plum Island Ecosystem LTER, Massachusetts, United States - Salt Marsh Sediment SW1601-40 ... | reverse complement strand
GTTGAGGACCCCCTTCCCGAGGTATCGGGACTCATCGCCGTCGCGCAGCTCGACGGCCTCGTGCTCCCCGGTCGAGGCGCCCGACGGCACCGCGGCCCGGCCCGTCGCGCCGCTCTCAAGCATGACGTCCACCTCCACCGTGGGGTTCCCGCGCGAGTCCAGGATTTCGCGTGCCACTACCGCAACGATCGTCGTCATCATAGCCTCCAACGAAAAGACTCGAGTTTGGGGTACCCAGCCACCGAGCATTATAGCGGGGCTGTTCGCGCCGGGCAAGTGCGAGGGCTTCGGACAGGGCAATTCGATTCTGGGCCTTGCCTGGCGGTGCGAGTTCTCGCCGCGCTCGGAGAGCGCATTTATAAAAGTCACAGGTGTGACTTTTATAAATGGGGCGCCTCCTCCAGCCATTCGGCCGTGATTTCCTGGCTTGCCCGATGCCCTGCATCGGTCGGATGTTCTGCCGAAACTGTATTGGCGGCCCGCGCGGGTGCGGGTATAATATGGGCCGAGGCCCCCGGGGGGCTCTCTGGCCTGAGAGCAGCTTTCTCCAGTGGGATGTGATGGGCGCCGGAACGGAAGAACTGACCGAATCCGAACTTGGGGCTTCCCAGCCCGGCGGCTGGCAGTGGGCCCTCAAGGCGGCGGCGCCGTTTCTGCTGCTCGGGGTGCTCATCGCCAGCCCGTTCTACTTCGTGTGGTTCCGGTGGGCGGACCCGGAGGACTACTACAGCCACGGCCCGCTGATCCCGTTTATCTCCGCGTACCTCGTCCTCCGAAAGCGCAAGGAATTGACCGGTGAGGACCCGCCGGAGGCCGGGGTGCTGTATGCGGGCGGCATCGGAGCCGCCATCCTGTACTTCGTCTTTTCGGACTTCGACTGGGACAAGCGCTGGCTGTTCGCCATCCTGTCGACCGCGAGCGCCGCGTACATGGTGCACTGCCTCCGCAATCTGAAGGCCGAGCCCTGGAAGCCGGGCCTCCTGGTGCTCATCCCGGCGCTGGTCCTGTGCACCATCGCAGGCGTCCACGAGATCGTCTCGGTCGGATGGTTCTTCTCCCTGATCGTCGTCATCGGCCTGGTGCTGTACTACCTGGGGAAACGGATCGCTCTGATTATCGCGTTCCCGCTCATCTTCCTGTTCAGCACCGTGCCGCTGCCCGAGTACAAGGTCCAGGAACTGACGATGCCGCTCAAGAAGTTCGCGACAGCCAACTCGGTGTGGATACTGAACACGAGGCTGCTCGGGGTGTATTGCGAACGGCAAGGTGCGAGCATCGAGTTCCCCGGCGACGGGGATGAGCCGAAGGTCCTCACGGTTGGCGCGGTGTGCAGCGGCCTGCGCTCGCTGATTGCGCTGATCTCGTTCGGGCTGCTGTTCGCCTACATCACGCCGATTTCGCTGACCAAGAAGTGCATCTTGTTCGCTGCGGCCATACCCGCCTCGTTCATCGCCAACCTCGTCCGCATCCTGACGCTGGCGCTGGTGACGCACTACTGGGACGTCCCGACGGCGACGGGCGCCAAGCTGTGGGACCGGATGGAGCAGGGCCCGCTCTCGTCGATGGTACCGCACCTTCGGAAGATCTCCAGCGAGCCCGTGCACGACTTCACCGGCATCATGATATTCGTCGTCGCATTCATCGGCCTGTTTGCGCTGGAACGGCTGTTGACCTACATCGAGAAGCGCCAGCGACGCGGCGCCGCCGGCGCCGAAGAGCCGGAGGTGTCGGATGCCTGACGTTCGCACCGGACGGAGCCGCATCATCCTCGCGTGCGTCATCATCGCGCTGGCAGTGGTGGTTGCCGTGGGCTTGATCGTGTCGGCGAGCCGCGACGACGACCCGGGGGCCTGGTCGGGCCGGGCGTTGGGCTTCATCATGGTGGCCGTATCGCTTGCGATGGGCGCTGCGATGATCAAGTTCGGCAAGCCGGGCGACACGCACTACTGGGGCATGGCCGGCGCGCTCACCATCGCCGCCTTGCTCACCGGCGCGTATTCGTACAAGCCCGAGGCCCCCCAGATGGGAGACTTCGCCGAGAAGATCCCGCTCCGCATCGGCGAGTGGCGCGGCACATCCCACGAAGTCAGCGAGGGCACGAAGAAGGTCCTCAAAACCGAAGACATCATCATGAGGAGCTACCAGAACCAGAGGACCCAGGAGGCGGTCGGCCTGGCCGTCATCTTTGCGATGAGCAAGCGAAAGGTCGCCCACCCGCCGGAACAGTGCTACGCTGCAGACGGCTATGAGATCGAGCAGATCGAGGAGGATTGCTTCACCACCGAGGAAGGCCAGACGGTCAAGGCCAGGCACCTGTTGATCATGAGGAAGAACAACGACCAGGTCGTCCTGTACTGGTACCGGGCCGGTCAACTCAACACGCCCAGCCTGGTCCGGATGTCGTTGCACGTGATCCTGTCCAATCTGCTGATGCGGCCGCAGACGCGGGTGGGGCTCATCCGGCTCGCCACGACGATCGAGAACGCCGACGACGCAACCATCGCCGCAGCGCGGGAACGACTGAAGAGATTCGCGCGGGAGGTCCTCCCGGAGATCGAAGACAAGCTGAAGTAACGGGGAGTGGGGTCAGGGCCTCAGCGGTGCTTTCCGCCGCGCTTCTGGGGCTTCTTGCGGGACGACTTCTTCTTCGCAGCCGCCTGAGTCTTTTCCTCCAGCGCGGCCAGTATCCTCAGCGCCAATCGCGAGGGCTTGGACTTGGCGTTCTCCCACCGGTTGACGGTCGCAAACGTCACGCCTATCTCATGGGCAAATTCTTCCTGGGTGAGACTCAATTGCTTCCGCAGCGCTCTGATCTCTGAACCGTCCATCAAGTTCTTCCCCCATCCACTTCGCCGTCGTCCCCTTTGCCCACCACGTGATTGATGCCGAGGGCCGCCACCTCGTTCCGCATTCTCAATCTCACCGGGAGCGCGAAGGCGGAATTATAACATCGTGTATAGGACTCTTCCACTAAAAATCCCAAAAAAACTTTCAGGCCCCGAAGCCGAGGCCAGCCGCTCCGCACGGGCGACCGCGCCGCTCCTCTTGACGGGCAAGCGGGTACCGCATACTATTGTCGTGCCGCACTGACGCAGGAGATCCCGGTGCCAATGACCGCGAAGGAGCGATGGTTGGCGGCGCTCCGGATGGAGCCGGCAGACCGGCTCCCCTTCTGGCCCAAGCTGGACCGTGCCTACCCTCGCGCCCAAGTCACGCCCTTCTGCGACATGGAGATCGATGCCATCCACGACTGGATCGGCAGCGACAAGCACGTCGGCGTCGGCGCCTGCGTGCGCGAGGTGCGAACCAAGACCTCGCTCGAAGTCGCCACCAACAACGGCTATCGTGTCGAGCAGTTCAACACCCCCAGCGGGTCGCTCGAGCGCCTGGACCAGTTCGACGTCGACTCGCAGTCGTGGCACCCCATCGAGTTCCCCGTCAAGAGACGCGAAGATATCGCCGTGATGACCGAGTGGCTCGCCGACTGCCGGGTCGAGGTGGACGGAGACCGTCTCGCAACGGCGCAGGCGCGGGTGAAGGAGATCGGCCAGGGCGCATCCACGCGCACCAGCATTGGCGTGTCGGCGCTGATGGACTGGGTCCAGCACATCGCGGGCATCGAGAACGCGCACCTCCTTCTCCGCGACTGCCCGGACGACGTAGACGCGCTGTTCGAAGCCAAGCACCGCATCCTGCGCCGCAGGGCCGAGATCCTCGCCGACGTATGGCCCGGCGACACAATCTACTCGACCGAGAATACCTCCACCACCCTCATCTCGCCCGGACAGTACGAGAAGTACTCCTATCCGCACATCCGCGAGTACGGCGAAATCGTCACCGGCGCGGGCCGCCCATTCGTGCTGCACATGTGCGGCCATCTCAAGGCGCTGCTCCCCACGCTCGCCACGCTGCCCGTCACCGCGTTCGAAGCGTTCACGTCGCCCACCTTGGGCAACACCACGTTGCTGGACGGCCGGACCGCCTGCCCGAACGTCTGCCTGATCGGCGGGACCCAGGCGACCCACTGGACACAACCGGCCGACGAGATCATCGCCTTCATCGAGAGGTCGCTCGACGAGTTGCCGCATCACCGCGGCATCGTTGTCACCTCGGCCGGCGTGATGCCCCCGCTCTGCACGCCCGAGACGATCAAGCAGGTCTGCGACTGGGTGAAGACCTACCCCGCGAGGATGTGAGATGCAAGACTACGACGTGATTGTGGTCGGGGGCGGCCCGGCCGGTGTCGGCGCGGCGTTCGGCGCTGCGCGCCAGGGAGCCAAGGTCCTGGTCATCGAGCAGTTCAACTGCCTCGGGGGCGTCGCGACGGCCGGTGGTCACGGCCACATGTCGATCGGCAGCGCGTGGCGGAGCCAGACGCGCGTGGTCGGCGGCCTCTTCCAGGAAGTCTGCCAACGCATCGCCGACGAGGATTTCGGCCGCTCCGATGTCTACGGCTCCTGGTTCGAGGTCGAAGGGCTGAAGTTCCTGCTCGAACGAATGGCCGCCGAGTGCGGCGTGGACGTGCTCTACTACACGTTCTTCTGCGAGAGCGTCATCGAGGACGGCGTAGTCGTCGGCATCGTCGTCCAGAACAAGTCCGGCCGCTCGAAAATACGAGCGAAGCGCGTCATCGATTGCACCGGTGATGGCGATGTCGCGGCCTCGGCCGGCGCGCCGTTCGAGGTCGGCCGGCCCGGCGACGGCAAGTGTCAGCCGGTCACGCTGATGTTTACCATCGGCGGCGTCGGCTGGCCCCGCGTCGAGGCGTGGTGGAAAGACCACGATTACCGCGAGATGCTCAAGGAGGCCCAGAAGAACGGCGACATGGACCCCTTCCAGAGCGAAATCCTCTGCCGGTGGTGGACGCCCACCCGGCCAGACCACGTCGGCGTCAACTTTACCCACGTCATCGAGGTCGACTCGACGAAGGCCGAGGACCTGACCCGCGCGACGCTTGAGGGGCGCCGCCAGGTCTTCCAGTCCGTCAACGTCTTCCGCAAGTACATCGATGGCATGCAAGACTGCTACCTCGTCTCGACGCCGAACACCATTGGGCTGCGCGAGTCACGCCGTATTCTGGGCGACGTTCTCCTGACCGAAGAGGACATCAAGGCCGAGAAGGCCTGGCCGGACACCATCGGTTACGGCTCGTTCTTCATCGATGTCCACAACCTCGACGGCCCGGGGATGTCGCCGACGAGTTGGCACCCGCCAAAGGGCTTCAAGTATCAGATCCCGTACCGCGTTCTCCTGCCGCAGAAGGCCGAGAACCTGCTGGTTGCGGGTCGGTGCATCTCGGTCACCCACCTCGCGCTCGGGTCGACCCGCGTGATGGCCCAGTGCATGCTGACCGGCGAGGCTGCGGGGACCGCCGCCGCGCTGTCCGTGCAAGCGAACGTATCGCCGAGAGAACTGGACGTGGCCCGGATACAGGACGCGCTTCGCAAGGGCGGAGCGATCCTCGACGAGAACGACATAGCGAGGGCCAACGCAGATGGCTGACGCGCAACTCATCCTCGGCTGGGACGTCGGCGGGACAAAGTCCGGCGCCGTCGTGGGAACGTCCGAGGGAGAGGTCCTGGACGACCACACGTGGCCTTCGGAGACCCAGGCGGGGCCTGCCGCAATGCGCCGCCAGTTCCTGGAGCACGCCCGGTCGCTGCTCGAACGGTTCCCCGACGTCGAAGCAGTCGGCGTCAGCGTCGGCGGCCCGTTGAACCCCCTGACCGGCATCATCTATTCCCCTCCACATCTGCCGGGATGGGACAACATCCCGCTCGCCGACGACCTGAGGCGTGAGCTCGGCCTGCCGGTCGTGGTGGAGCACGACGCCGCCGCCTGCCTGGAGGCCGAATGCCTGTGGGGCGCCGCCCAAGGAGCCACCCACGCCGTCTACCTGACCTGCGGCACCGGCTTCGGCGCGGGCATCCTGATCGGCGGCCGCATCCTCCGCGGGCCCCACGGCGAGACCCCCGAGATCGGACACGTCCGCCTCGCACCGGACGGCCCGGTCTGCTTCGGGGTCGCCGGCTCCGCCGAGTCCTTCTGCAGCGGCGAGGGCATCGCGAAGCTCGCCCCGTTCATGTTCCCCCAGGTTTTCAAGGAGCCGACTGCCACCCGGCGACTGGTCGAGCTGGCGGAAGGCGGCGATCAAAAGGCCCGCACCGTCATCACCGAATCCGCCCGCCGCACCGGTCAGGTCTGTGCGATGGTCGCCGACCTCTTCATCCCGCAGGTCATCGTGCTCGGCTCGCTGTCGCGCTACCTCCCCGACTACTGGATGGCTGCGATCCAGGACGCGTTCAGGAAGGAGGCGTTGGAGACCAACGCCCGCCACACCCGCATCGTACCCGCCGCGCTCGGCGACCGGCTTCAGCCCCTCTCCGCCCTCGCCCCGGTCGTGTTCCGAGCGTCGCGCTGACCCCGTCTCGCGGGCGGCGCCACAGCAGTGTTCAGGACCGAGGTCATGGACCTCGGCCACAGCCGCGCGTGCGGGAGGGCCACATCGCAAATGGCTCACTACTCGACCGTGACGCTCTTGGCGAGGTTGCGCGGTTTGTCGACGTCGCAGCCGCGCAGCACGGCGATGTGGTAGGCGAGCAGTTGCAGCGGAATGACGGTCACCAGCGGCGTGAGCGCCGGCGGGACCTCGGGCACGTAGAAGACCTCCGTCGCCTTCTCGGCGATCTGCTCGTCGCCCTCCGTGGCGATCGCAATCACCTGGCCACCGCGGGCGCTGACCTCCTCGATGTTGCTGATCACCTTTTCGTAGACGCTGTCGCGCGTGGCGATGCACACGACGGGCATGTTCCTGTCGATCAGCGCGATGGGGCCGTGCTTCATCTCCGCGGCCGGGTAGCCCTCCGCGTGGATGTAGGATATTTCCTTGAGCTTGAGGGCGCCTTCGAGCGCGACCGGGTAGTTGTAGCCCCGGCCCAGGTATAGCGCGTTCTCACTGTCCTTGTACCGGCGCGCGATGCCGGCAATCTCCTCCTCGCGGTCGAGGATCGAGCGGACGCGGCCGGGGATCTCGGCCAGGGCCTGGATCATTTCCGCGCCCTTTGCCGACGAGATGCCACGCTGCCGGCCGAGGTAGAGCGTGATCAGGTAGAGCACGACGAGCTGCGAGGTGAACGCCTTGGTCGACGCCACGCCGATCTCCGGGCCTGCGTGAAGGTAGACGCCGCAGTCGGTCTGGCGCGGGATGGTGCTGCCGACGACGTTGCAGATGCCCAGGGTCGGCACGCCGCGCCGCTGGGCCTCTCGGAGCGCCGCCAGCGTGTCGGCCGTCTCGCCCGACTGGCTGATCGCCATCAGCACGGTGCCGTCCTCGAGGATGGGGTCACGGTAGCGGAACTCGGAGGCGTACTCGACCTCGACCGGGATGCGGCAGAACTCTTCGAGCATGCACTCGCCGATCAGGCCCGCGTGGTACGAGGTCCCGCACGACGTGATGACGATTCGGCGGATCCGCTGAAGCAACTCGTTATGCATCGCCAGCCCGCCCAGCACCGCCTCGGACGTGTCCAGCTTCAGCCGCCCCCGCATCGCGTTGGTAATCGACTCCGGCTGCTCGTGGATCTCCTTCTGCATGAAGTGGTCGTAGCCGGCCTTCTCGACGGCGGCGAGGTCCCAATGGACCTGCTCGATCTTCTTCTGAACCGGCCGGTTGTCGATGGTGTGGGTCTCCATGCCGGCCGCGGTGACCGCGGCGATCTCGTTGTCGTCGAGGTACACGATCTGACGGGTATGCTGGATGATCGCAGAGACGTCGGACGCGACGATGTGCTCCCCGTCGCCCACCCCGACGACCAGCGGCGAGCCGTTCCGCGCCACGACCAGTTGGCGCGGGAACCGGCTGGAGATGACCGCCAGGCCGTAGGTGCCTTCGAGCTGCTTGAGCGCCGCCCGGACCGCCTCACAGAGATCCCCGTCGAGTTGCTCCTCGATCAAGTGGGCAATTACCTCGGTGTCCGTCTCGCTGCGGAACGTGTGGCCCCGTTCGATCAGCTCGGCTTTCAGCCGGCGGTAGTTCTCGATGATGCCGTTGTGAACGACCGCCAGAGCCCCCGTGCAGTCCCGATGGGGGTGGGCGTTGACCTCGTTCGGCGCGCCGTGCGTGGCCCACCGCGTGTGGGCGATGCCCGTCGTCCCGTCGGGCGGCTCCCCGTTGAGCTTCTCCTCGAGCCTCGCGATCCGGCCGACCGCCCTGACGCATGCGATGCCCTGCCCGTTGGCCAGAGCGATCCCGGCGGAGTCATAGCCGCGATACTCGAGCCGCTTGAGCCCCTCGACCAGGATCGGCCGGGCGCTGCGGTGGCCTACGTAGCCGATGATGCCGCACATGAACTCCTCCTTGCCGGTGCGGGCGCACAACTGCTGTGCCCTGCACTGCGCTCTTATCGGCCGTAGCAGCGGTGGCTTTAGAGAGAAACCGTCACTCGGGGAACTCGCTGCGGGCGAGGTCGATCTCGCCCGTCTTGACCGTGCGGACGGAGATGGGCGGACCCCAGTCGATGATGATGCGGACCTGGTCCTTCGTCCGCGAGAGGAGAATGCCCCTGAACACGCCGCCCCGCTTCAGGTGGATGCTGCAGTTGAGCCGGTCGCGTGCGGTGAGAGCGAGATCGGCCAGAATGTCGGCCTCGCTGCCCTTTTCCGCCTTGATGGGGGCCGCCGTCGTCACGGCCGGCGCGGGCAGTTGAGGCTGCTCGACAAACGCGGCGCTGAGCGCCAGGGGGGGCGGCGGCGGGAGTGGCGCCCCGGCGCTGAAATCGGCCATGATGTCCCGCGTGGCGCATCCGCGGAAGAGCAGCGAAAGGACGAACGCCAGCACAAACAGGAACACGGTGCGGTTCATCGCCACGAACGCCTTCTGCCAGTTCTCGTGACGAACCGCCGCCACGGCCTGCACGTGCGCGTCGGCCTCGGTCAGCTCGAGCTTGGCGCCGCAGCCGGCGCAGTACACCAGGCCCATCGGGTTTTCCGTGTCGCACCGCGGACAGCGCATCGGTCAGCCGCCTCCACCTTTCACCTGTTTGTACTTGTACGCCACGTCGAATTCCTTGGTCGCCGTGACGGCCATCTTCCCGGCCGCACCTACCGTGATCTTTACCGCGTGCTTCCCCTCCGCCAGCGCACTCCGGGGCAGCGCGTAGATCCGGCTCTCGGGGCCCACCATGAACGTCACCGCCTTGCCGTCGATCTCCACCGCGATGTCCACCTTGCGAACCGGCACCGGGCCCGCGCTGGTCACGGTGGCGGTGACGATCGGCATGTTCGGCGGCAGCTTCTCCGTGCTCATCGTCTTGACGTCTTTGATCTCCGGCTTCCGATTGAGCTTGTCCAGGAGCGCCGCCGCCGGCTTCTGGCTGCCATCAACTGCGAGCAGCTTGCCGAGCGTCGCCGCCGCCGCCGCGACTTCCCCGTTCTGATACTGCATGACGGCCAGGTTCCATCGGAACCGCGTTCTCTCGGCGATAGTCAGGACGCCCGGGCGGGCCTCCAACTCAGCCAGTACCCCGGCCGCCTCGCCCATGTGCCCGAGCGCTCCCGACGAGTTCTTCGCGTGCCAGAGGCCGAACGCCAGCCCGGCCAGGGCGCGAAGCCGCATATGATCCGAGAGGCCCGGCTGCTTGAGTGCGGCCAGGAGATGCTTGTTGGCATTGCTCTCGACCCGGGCGCGTCGCTCCGGGGTCTTCTGGCCCTGCGCGATCTGGAGCATGACGGCTCCCGCGTAAAAGCTCGCCTCGGGCGTGAGCTTCCCCTCCTTGGCGGCCCTGGTCACGCACTCCAGCGCCACCGCCCAGTGCGCGGCCTTGCGGCGCGAGCTCGCCAGTACCAGCGCCAGGAGCTGCCGCTGCCGGAGGCTGAACAGGTCCTTGTGCGCTTTCAGCGCATCCGAAACCGCGTCCCGGTAGTCGTTCGCCTGCTGCCTGCCGAGCGGCGCCCAGGCGAGCAGCCTGGCCTTGACCATCGCGGCGTTGACTTGAAGCTCTGCCGCGGTCCACTCGCCCTGAGCCAGCTCGAAGGCCTTGTCAAACTCGGTCGCGGCGCGGAAGAGCATTCGACCCGTCCGCCGCAGCCGCGGGTCCGGGTCGCCGAACTTGTCCGCCACCTCGCCCGCCACCGCCTCGCCTTCGGAGGCGGCCAGTGTCAACATCGAGCCGACCGCCGAGTAGTAGGCGACCAGCGACTCGTACGTCAGGTCCCGGGTCGCACGCGCATCTTCCAGGTGGCCGGCGGCCTCGACCAGTTTGCCCAGGTGCAGGCAACAGATCGCCGCGTTGACGTGGGCGTCTCCGTTCGACGGGTCCTGCTGGATGGCCGACTGGAACTTCTCATATGCCTCCTGCACGTACTTCGCTCGGCCGCCCTTGCGCAACACCGCTTCCAGCAGCAAAGCGCAGCCGAGGCCGTTCTGCGCCCTCGCCGTCCCCAGCCCACTCGACGACAGGACCTGTTCCAGCTTCTTGTAAGCGTCGTGGGCGACCGGCAGGTTGCGCTGCTCGATCCCGATCCGACCGCGCAGCGCGAGGGCACCGCGCATCTCGGGATCCACGGCGAGCGCGGCGTCGAGCGCCTCGTTCGCGGCGCGGGTCCCCGCAGCCGTCCCCTCCGAGTACGACTCGATGGCCTCCTCGAGGTGGTTACGGCTGCGGTGCTCGGGCACCGAATCCAGGATGATGAGCGCCGCGACCACTCCGAGCAGACAGACCGTGACGATCTGCCCGATCACCAGTGCGCGGTAGTGGCCCGTCGTCATTTGCCCCTCACCCGTCCCAGGACGGCTCGGTAAGCGACCAGCCGTTTCGCCAGCGGCAGGTCGGGAGCGCGGGACGAATCAAAGCCGATGAACACCGTGTCCCTCGGCACAATCAGGCCGGTGTCCAGCGTCGCAATGCGGCGCGGGGCCTCCGCCACGTCGTTCCCGTCCACCAGCAGCCGGCCCTCCCGAACGGACACCGTCTTGCCCGGCGAGGCAAGGACCCGGGCAAACGTCCGCTTGAGCCGCCCGCGGTCCATCACCTCGAAGGCAATCAGGTCGTCCTTCTGCAGCGACCGCACCGTGGACTGGCGTCGGTCCAGCACATATGTCCCCTTCGCCTTCAGCGTCGGCTCCATATAGGAGAACCCCTCGGCCACGATGGCCACCGTGTAGCTCGTGCCGATGTGATAAACGACGAGGAAAAGGACAAGGAGCACGGTGTACCAGATCAGCGATCGGATCTTCTCGAACATAAAGGCGCCCTGATTCTGTCCGAAGAATTATACCGTCCGCTCGCCGGGCCATTCAAGCAAAAACGAACCGGCCGCGTCGGGCGGGCAGTTCCCCGTGAGCATTCGACATATCCTTTTACGATTTGACGGCATCGTGTATACTGTAAGTGTCGAAATTCCGGCCGGGTTGTTGAGGGGGTTGTGCGCGTTTTTGCGTGCAGATCGCTCCGTGGAGATGGTGTGTCATTAGAGAGGACCTGCCCTTGAAGCCTGCGCGCGCCCCGCGCTCGGCGCTGTTCTGCGGCCTGGCGCGGCCGATCCTGCCCGCCGCCGCCGTGTGCATCCTCGCGTGGAGCTTGTCCGCCTTCGCCGTCGAATCCACGTCGCCGCCCTCGGAAACGACCGGCGAGCCCTCGGTGCTCGGCCGCGCCTGGAACTGGTTCGACAAGGGCGGGCCGATCATGTACCCCATCGCGCTCACCTCGCTGGTCGGTCTGGCGTTCGTGATCGAGCGGGCGGCGGCGCTGCGAAGGAAAAACACCCTGCCCGACGCCCTGACGAACGAGCTTAGGCGCCGACTGGACGAACTGGACGTGGCCGGCGCGATCGCCCTGTGCGAGGAGCACCACTGCTCCCTCGCGCGGGTCGTCAAACCCGCGCTGCTGCGACGTTCGGGAACCATCCAGGAAATGGAAAAGGCCGCCGAAGACGCCGGCATCCACGAACTGTGGCAACTGCGGCGTAACGTGCGGCCCATCAGCATTGTCGCCGCACTCTCGCCGCTTCTTGGGCTGCTCGGGACCATCTCGGGGATGATCGGAGCGTTCAAGACGATGAGTTCCGGCGGCGCCATGGGGAACCCGACCGCGTTCGCCGCTGACATCCACGAAGCGCTGTTTACCACGTTCTTCGGACTCAGCATCGCGATCCCGATGGTGCCCTGCTACCACTGGCTGCACGGGAAGGCCGAAGCGCTCATCGCGGAGGTCGAAGAAGTCACCGGCGACCTTTTGCTCCGGCTCCGCGACAGGCGAATGCAGAGCGACACGTCGGAGGTGCCCGCCGTGTGGAGTGAAGACGCATGAGAATGCTCGGCACCCCCGAACCGCGCGTCGAAATCGCGATGACCCCGCTCATCGACATGATGTTCCTTCTCATCATTTTCTTCCTGGTATCCACCGCCTTCATCGACCCGGAGAAGGACCAGGCCATTAAGCTCCCCGAAGTCGACGAGGGCGTCACGCTGAACAGGCAACCCGATGAAATCGTCATCAATGTCCGCCAGGGCGGCGTGATCGTCGTCGGAGGCCGTATCGTCACCATCGCCGAGCTTCGTAGCGAACTCACCGAAGCGGCAAAGCAAAACCCCAAGCAGTTGGTCAAGATCCGCGGCGACGGCCTGGCTTACCACAAGCAGGTCGTGAGGGTTTACGAAGCGTGCGCCAAGGCAAAGATTAAGAATATCTCCGTCGTCACCAGGCTGAAGCAATAAGGAGTTCCAACACAACGGTGGGGCGGACATTCTTGTCCGCCAGATGGCAGGCAGGAATGCCTGCCCCACCAGGCTTCTGTTGAGGCCCTGAATGCGGCTGAGCAGCGCCAAAGCAATCATCGGGCTTTGCCTGATCTGCGGTGCGGCACGCGCGGCGGAGGTCAGGCTGTCGCTCGTCTCGCGCTCCCGCACGGGCGGCGAGATGATGCTCCGCGCGGAGGTCGTGCCCGACGTGCCGGACCTGGGCGCCGGCGATTTCGAGATCACCATCCGCCCCGCGACCGCCAAGGACGACGCCGGAGCAAAGACGGTCCGCTTCATGGCTAAGCGCCTGCGCGGAGCGTACTACTTCGACGTCCGCTCCCTGCCCGCACTGCCGCGCGGCAAGTACGTCCTCGGCATGGCGGTCAAGAAGGGTGCTCTTCGAGTTGCCAGGGCTCTCCTCCGGCAAGAGCTGGAATACGTGCCGCCGCAGCTCGACGTGGCGCTCCTGATCGATCAATCGTTCAGCATGCGGCGCACGGACCCCGAGCGACTCCGCGTGGCCGCGGCCAAGACGTTTGTCGACCTCGCCGCGTCCGGCAACCGCATACGCAACGTCTGTGTCGTGGTGTTCGACGCCGAGAGCCGCACGCTCATCCCGCCGACGCCGCCGTCGCAAAAGGATAAGTTCTACACGGCCATCGACCGGATCGGCACCGTGGGGCAGACGAACATCGACGGAGCGCTGGGGCGCGCTCACCGCGAGCTCTCTCAGGGCGGCGTCGCCGGCAAGGCCGCGGTGCTGCTGACCGATGGCGAGAACCAGCCCAAGGAGTACGCCAACGCGCACCGCGCCTTTGCCAGGTCCGGCTGGCCCATCTATACCATTGGCCTGTCGCGCGAAGCCGACGCGGCAACGCTGCAGCGCATCGCCAAAGATACCGGCGGGCAATACTACCCCGCGCCGACCAACGTCAAGCTGCGAGAGATCTTCAGCCGAATCTGCTTCGCACTGGAACGCGAGGTGCTTCTCGGCAGGAAGGCGTTCACCGTGAACGCCGGACAGACCCGGCGGCAGTCCGTCGCCATCGACGACACGATCACCCGGGCGATCTTCTCGGCGCGGTCGAAGCAGTCGGAGATTGGGTTCAGCGTCATTCCTCCCGACAAAGCCGCCCGCGCCGAAGAGACCAGCCTGAAGGGCCCGTTCAAGTTCTACGCCTACCGGCTGCCGAAGGCCGGCGTCTGGCGGCCCACGGTGCGCGGCGGGGCCGGAGCGGCACGGGTGCAACTCGAAGCCACCGGCGCCACGGACCTGTTTCCGGTCCTGTTCCCTCTGGCCGGCGAGTACGGGTACGGCAAGCCGATCGAGGTCGCCTGTTCGCTTGCCGACGGCCCGCGCCCGATCAGCGGCGCCGTCGTGGACGCGACGCTTCGCGCCGCCGACGGGAAGCTGCTCACCGCGCGCCTCGCCAGTGAGGGCGGCGGGGTCTACGCCGGCGCGTTCACCGGCGAGATCAAGGACGGCGGGTTTGACCTCGTGCTGTCCATGCGGGGCCGGACCGCGCGAGGGAATCCGTTCGAGCGCCAGCTCGACGCGACGGGCAAGATCGCGCCACGCCGCGATCCGGAGATCTGGGCCGGGGCGACGTCCGTCAACCTTGGAAGGCTCTACAACGGCGAGACCGGCGGCGCCACAGTCGAACTCCGGAAGCTCCTGCCGCCGTTCACCGACCTTCAGCTCCGCGCGAAGTGCGTGCCGATCGGCATGCCGCCGGGGGCATTCAAGGTCGAGCTGGGTAAGCCGAACGCGCAGGGACGACAGCGCCTCGAGCTCTCCGCGACCATTCCGCTCGCCCAGCGCGCCGCCCACTACCAGGCCCGGCTGCTGGTCACCCTCGGCCCGAAGACGACCCGCGAAATCCCCGTCCAGGTCGAAGTCGCCAATCCCAGGCTGCTCATAGAACCCTCGTCCGTCGATTTCGGCGTGCTGCTTGGCGGCGCTTCGGGCAAGCGCCGGGTCCGGCTCCGCGCGGCGCCGCGCGGGTCCCTCCACGTCGCTCTGGCCGTCTCCGGCGAAGTTCCCGCGAAGCTCGACCGGCGATCGCTCCGGCTCAGCCAAAAGGATCAGACCGTGGCCGTGACGGCCACCGCGCCGACGGATAGGGATGCCCCGGTCAGGAAGCATTCCGGCGCGCTGAACGTCGTCGGGGATTTCGAGCGGAAGACGGTGC